>Ga0209006_10002301_pt1 | contig 17423 bp, 16 predicted proteins | sample JacPin_JW_Ref_O2_FD_188567 | JGI IMG/M metagenome (GOLD analysis project Ga0209006, IMG submission 188567) | Forest soil microbial communities from Algoma, Ontario, Canada - Jack Pine, Ontario site 1_JW_Ref_O2 (SPAdes) (version 2) | ecosystem: Environmental > Terrestrial > Soil > Boreal... | reverse complement strand
AATTTGAATCCCGTGCCTTTGCCGGTACGCGCGTCCCACGGTTCAATAGTGTCGTCGAGTCCGCCGGTAGCGCGCACAATCGGCACGGTGCCGTATTTGAGGCTGTAAATCTGGTTGAGCCCGCATGGTTCGTAGCGCGAAGGCATTAGGAACATGTCGGCCCCGGCTTCGATCTTGTGCGCCAATGCATTGTCATAAGCGACCTTCACCGCGATCTTGGCCGGGAATTGCTTGTTCAGACGCTGAAACAATTCTTCGTAAGATTTGTCTCCCGATCCCAGAATAATCATGATCATTTCTTCGCGGGCCAGCCGGTCGGCAACCTGCGCGATCAGGTCGAATCCCTTCTGCGCCGCAAACCGTGAAACGATGCCAATCACCGGCATCTTGGGATTCGCCTTAGCCATGCCGAAAGTTGCGAGAAGATCCTGTTTGCACTTGGCTTTGCCGGTTAGATCCTGCGGCGAAAACTTCTGCGCGGCGAACTTATCCGTTTGCGGACTCCACTCCGCATAGTCGACGCCATTCAAAATTCCTGTCACCGTGGCGGCGCGGTCGCGAAGCACGCCTTCCAGGCCAAACCCGTATTCCGCCGTCTGAATTTCCTGGCTATATTTTCGGCTCACTGTCGTCACGAAGTCGGTATAGGTGAGCGCGCCCTTTAGAAAATTTACCTGCCCGAAAAATTCCATCTTCGACATGGTGAATAGATCCCAGGGCAACATCAGCAACGGCAGCGTGTCGGGCGGAAACAATCCCTGATAGCCCATGTTGTGGATGGTAAAGACCGTACCCACGTCTCGAAATGCCGGATCTTCCGCATAGATCGTCTTCAGCAAAACCGGGATCAGCGCCGACTGCCAGTCGTGGCAATGAAAAATCTGCGGCACGCCGAGAATCTTCGACGCTTCCAGCACCGTCCGCGAGAATAGAGCGTAGCGTTCCGCGTTATCGGGATAATCTCCGGCAGATGTTCCATAGAGATAATCGCGATCAAAATATTGCGGGTACTCGACAAAATAAAATTTGACGCCGCCTTGGATAACCCCACCCACGACAGATGAGAAGCGATATTCATCGTCAAAGGGAACAGTTACGCTGCGCATCACCGTCGCCGGATCGCTGAGCTTAGTCTGGCGGTAGCGCGGCAGATACACGCTGACCTGATGGCCCAGTGCGGCCAGCGCGCCCGGCAGCGCACCCACTACGTCCGCCAGACCGCCGGTCTTCGAAAATGGAACGCCTTCGGAAGCTGCGAATGCGATATGCATGAGAGGAAAACCTCCACGAGCGCGTTTTCCGGCTCGCACGCTATGATGATGAAGATGAACGCCTCATTTGTTTAGGCTTGGGTTTGAGCTTGGGGTCCATGCCGTTGCGAATCGCAGCTAAGATGCCGTCGCCGACCTGCAAGTCTACTTCCCGGGCAAAGAAGGGGTCAATGTGCCAAAGGTAGCGTCAACCCGCCGGCCACAATCGAAGCCGAAATTGGGCCAGCATTTTCTGGCCAGCGAAGACAATGCCCTGCGCATCGTCGACAGTCTGGGCGACATATCGCAGAGCACCGTGCTCGAAATCGGCCCAGGACGCGGCATGATGACCTCGCTTCTCGCCCGGCGCGCGCGCCGTCTCATCGCCGTCGAACTCGATCGCGTGCTGGCGGCGCAGCTGCGATTGAAGTTTGGCATGACGCGAAATGTTGAGATCATTGAAGGGGATATTCTGTCGATCGACATCGATTCTCTGTTCGGACCCAAGCCGGGCCTGGGACGCCCGGGGATCGACCTCAAGCCCGAGCCGGCGAAGGTTGTGGGCAATCTTCCTTACTACATTACCTCCGACATTCTTTTGCGCCTGTTTGAATATTCAAGATATTTCGAGACCATTGTGATCATGGTCCAGCGCGAAGTCGCCGACCGCATGGCCGCACAACCAGGCAGCAGCGACTACGGATTGCTCTCCGCCACGGCGCAGCTTTATGCGCGCGTGGAAAATCTTTTCACCCTGCCGCCGGGCGCGTTTACGCCTCCGCCGAAGGTGCATTCGTCCGTTTTGCGGCTGACCATCGAACCCCAGCAGGTAAAACTTGGTATCGCAGGCGATGGCTTCATCGATTTTTTGCGCCTCTCGTTCGGGCAAAAACGCAAAACGCTTTGGAACAATCTGAAAGAGAAATATCCCGAGGCCAACTTGAAACGCGCGCTCGCCGATGCCGGAGTAAAGCCAACCGCTCGGGCGGAAACTTTGAGCCTCGAAGAAAGCGCGGCTGTGTATAAAGCATTGCGCCCGGAAACTTAGGGAGGGTTGATGACTGGTACTCTCCGTCGTCCTGCCGTTGCGGGACGCTTCTATCCGCGCGATCCCGAGGATCTGCGCGCTGAAGTTCAGTCGTACCTCTCGCAAGAAAGAGGCAATACGCGGTCCCCGGTCCGCGCCATCGGCTGCATCGCCCCGCATGCGGGCTACATGTATTCCGGTCACGTGGCAGGCGCAGTCTTTGCCCGCATTGAAATTCCCCGACTCTGCATCGTGCTGTGCCCCAACCACACCGGCATAGGCCAGCCTCTCGCTATCGTGAGCGATGGCGCATGGGAGACGCCGCTCGGCGAAGTTCCGATTGCGACTGCACTGGCCACGGCTTTAAAGCAGCGCTTCCCTGCCCTCCAGGAAGACACCGCTGCCCATCGTGCCGAGCATGCTGCCGAAGTGGAGCTTCCCTTTCTGCAATTGCTGCAGCCAGAGCTGAGTATTGTCCCGATCGCGCTCGGAACCAGACGCTTCGAAATTCTCGATCAGTTAGGCTCTGCCATCGCCGATGTCGTCGCGGCGCAATCTGAACCGGTGCTGATCATCGCCTCCAGCGACATGAATCACTATGAGCCCGACGCGGTCACACGCGTAAAAGATCATCGCGCCATCGAGCGAATTCTCACGCTCGACCCGCAGGGCTTGCATGAGGTGGTCACGCAACAGGAGATCAGCATGTGCGGATTCGGTCCGGCGGTCGCGATGCTAACTGCTGGACGACAACTGGGAGCGAAGTCAGCAGAGCTAGTGAAATACGCGACTTCAGGAGATATCTCTGGCGACCGGAATATGGTTGTGGGCTATGCGGGCGTGATCGTCAAATAAGGCTCTCACGGCTCAGGCGTATCCGGGATCACCGACAGCTGTACGCTTTTCCTCTCGCCTTCGCTCACATGCAGCGAGTTTCCCTGCCCTTCAAAACTCTTCAGGAAATCGGGATTGTAATACTCCTCTCCCTCGACACTTTCCCAGGCGAACAACGTGTAATCCCCCGGAGGAAGGCCGCGCAGGCTGAAGTGTCCGCTCTGGTCGCTGACGGTTTTGTGATAGCGGTCGATCCGCGATCGCAGTCGCACTTCCGGCACAGCGACGATCACCGCGTTAGCCACCGGCTGATTTTTAGCGTCGACGACCACGCCATCGGTGACACCGCCGTTAGTATTGATCATCACATCAAGCACAACCGCTCCGCCGCTGACGTTGACGCCAGAATCGTTCACGTCACGGCCACCAGCCAGCGCGGACTTGATGAACCAATCCGCATTCGCTTCATTCTCGCCCACCAAGCGCACGTAATAGTTTCCGGCCGGAACATCTTTCCACTCAAAACTTCCATCGGGCGCAACGTGCGAGAGATTGGTGAACTGATCGCCGAGAGTGAATGTTCCCGCGTCATCTCCCGCATCGGTGGAGTGCAGGGTAAGAAAAATCTGGCTGGCATCGAAACGAGTTGTCGCAGCGCTGGCTTCGAGGCGCAGATGTCCGCGGATCGTCGTACCGGGTTGCGGCGCAAGGCGCAGCCCATCCACGTTGCCCGCCACCTGCAGCGCCTGCCGCGCCGACATTGGCATAGGGCCACCGTCAACGGTCGCAACAATCGTGTAGTTACCGGGCGAAACATCGCGAATCGTGAAACTGCCATCCTTGCGAATGTCGGCTCCGTTCAGAATCAGATTGAAGTCGCGCGACTGCAACATGATCACAGCCGAAGTCCGCGGTGGCAGATTGACCACCGATCCCCGGATGGTCAGGCTCGCACTCGGCGTCAGCGAAAAGTTCACCGGAAATTCGTCACCAGCACGCAATGAAACTGGTGCGGCCTGGCTGCGGTCTGGCGTGCCCGGATAGTAGGTCGTTTGATAGGCAGTCCCGGCAGATTTATCGGAAGACGCAATATTCGCGTTTAAATCAGCAGGCTTCACCGCACCAGCAGCATTCTCTATGAGGCTTTTGAAATCCGGCGGCGGACTGACCGAAACATAGTAGTTTCCCGCGGCCAGACCTGGCACTCGAAATTCTCCAAGATCATTTGTTCGCTCGCCACCGGCCTGTTCCCAGCGGCGTCTCCCGGAAGAATACGTTTCCCGAAGCACAGCGACGTCGGCATTAGGCAGCGGATCGCCGTCCTCGTCCGTAACGCGTCCGTGAATCACAGCCGCCGCTTGCAGGCGAATCTGCAGGTCCTTGAGTTCCTGACCGCCCGCAAGCGTCAGGATGCGCCCCTCGCTTCGTGCGTGTCGCTTGTCGAGGTCGAGAAGTCCGGTGCGCTCGGCGTAAAGGTGGTAGCGTCCGGGCAGAATGCCATCAATGTGAAATGTGCCGCCGGCCCCAGTCGTCGCCGAATAGTTGCCAGCTTCGTCCTGGTTCTCGCCGATGAGTTCGATCAGCGCCTTCTTGATCGGCTCACTGTTTGGCTCCTTCACGACAATGCCTTCAATCGTCGCCCGGGACGAAGTTTTGGGAGCGCTCTCCGATTGAGCCAGAGCGCCCGCGCAGAGGGCAACCAGCGTCAAGCCTACGGCGATCAGCTTCATCTTCATAGCAGAGGCAGCGGGTTAGGAGGCGGGGAACACTTCGCCGACCGTGAGGAGCGGTCGTTTCAAGCCTCATTTTATCTTGCAAGGCCGCAACTGGGCCAAAGGTTTCTTAAGGCTCCTCTGTGTCCCCTGTGTCCTCAGTGGTTTACAGGACCTTGACAGGAAGCATCCTTCCGCTTATATTTCGATATGTATCTAATTACATGATTCCCTAAATATGCCGCCCTCTTCCAACCAGGCGTTCAAAGCCATAGCCGATCCCACGCGGCGGGAGATTCTGCGCTTGCTACGCCGCGGAGAGATGACGGCCGGCGACCTGGCCGAGCGCTTCGATATGACCAAGCCGACGATGTCCCATCACTTCGCAGTCCTCAAAGAGGCGGACCTGCTCACCAGCCGGCGCGAAGGCCAGACGATCTGGTACGGGCTGAACACGACGGTCGTGCAGGACTTGATGGCCTGGGCGATGGATTTGATTCGCAGCAGCGAAGACGGCGATGAAAAGCCGTCACGACGGAAAGAGACGAAGCTGAAGGACAACGAAAATGAAACTGATGTCTAGCCAAGGCTACTATCTGGCTGCAGGAGTGGTCATTGCGGCCACTCTCGTAGGAGTGGTGGCTGCATATCCACATCTACCCGAAGTGATCCCGGTGCACTGGGACGCGCGCGGCCACGTCAACGAATGGGGCCCGAAGTGGTCGCTGTTCCTGCTCGGCCCCGGCATCATGGTCTTCATGGTTCTCTTGTTTGCCGCCATTCCCTGGCTCTCTCCGAAGCAGTTCGAAGTGGAGTCATTTCGCGCCACCTATCTCTACATCATGATCATGATTGTCAGCATGATGGCCTACGCTCAGATCCTGATCGTGCTCGCGGCACTCGGCGTGCCCTTTGATATGACTCGCGCCGTGGAAGGTTGCGTCTGCCTGCTCATCGCGTTGCTGGGAAACGTCATGGGCAAAGTGCGGCGAAATTTCTTCGTGGGCATCCGGACCCCGTGGACGCTAACCAACGAACGCGTATGGAACGCCACGCATCGGCTGGGCGCGAAGACTCTCTTCGCGGGAGGGCTGGCGGGATTGTTGGCCGTAATTCTGAAAGCGCCGTTCTGGCTGCCGCTGGCGGCTATCGCAATTTCTGCGCTGATACCCGTGACTTACTCGCTAGTTTTTTACAAGCAATTGGAACACAGAGGCGAACTGTAGAGTTATGATCAGGGGTCGTAAAACTGCAATCTCACGCGCAAGGAGGCGCGCACTTCTTATGAAGCGACTTCTGATCTCGGCGTTATTCGTTGCAAGCATGATTTCATTTGCCAGCGCACAGGACGTTACCGGCGACTGGCAGGGTCCCTTGACCACCCCGATGGGAGAGCTGCGGCTGGTATTGCATATTACGCGCCAGTCCGATGGAACATGGAAAGTCATCATGGACAGCCCGGATCAGGGACTGTCAAGTGCGCCGCTCGATACTTTCACGCTAGACGCGGGAAAGGTGCATTTCACGCTGAACGCCGCCAAGGGGGTTTTTGACGGTTCGTTGAAAGGAACTACGACCATCACCGGTAACTGGACTCAAGGAGTCGGCAGTCAGAAAATGCCGCTCACGCTCTCCAAGACAACAACCCCCATCAAGATGACGCATGATCCCGCGCCGCCCTCGGACATCGACGGCACATGGGAAGGAATCTACACCGTTCCGACGGCGACCGTACCCGAAAAGAAGCAAGTGACCTTCCAGATCAAGAATACCGCCGACGGTCTGACAGCGACCTTCGACCTCCCTGAGATGGGCGCGAAAGGCTGGCCCGCGACGGAAGTCACGCGCAAGGGCAATTCGGTCAAGATTCGGTTGAAACAATACAACGTGCTCGCCCAGGTAAAGCTCAACAAGACACTCGATAACATGACTGGCGATTGGCTTGCGGGCGACGACCCGGCACGAACGTTGAGCCTGAAGAAGACGCAAGGGCCCGCTGCCGACGCACCGAAGGCAGATGCGGCCAAACCGGACGCTCCGAAAAAATAAGGCGGCATCCGGCGCAATCGCAGGAGGGCGTGATCGTGACGAGGCGATGGCTGGTGGCAGTCGTATTCCTAATGGCGCGCATGATAGCCGCGCAAGACATTTCCGGCGACTGGAAAGGCGCGCTCGAAGCAGGCGGGGCGACACTGCATCTCGTGTTGCACGTGATGAAAGCGCCCGACGGCACATACTCCGCCACGCTCGACAGCGTCGATCAGGGAGCGAACGGCATCCCCGCGACTTCGATCACGCTGAAAGATTCGCAGCTGCGTCTGGACGTCACGGTAGTTCACGGCACATATGACGGCATAGTCTCGCCGGATGGAAAACTCATCTCTGGCACATGGACGCAAGGCAACCCATTACCGCTCGAGTTCAAACGGGTGGATGCTGCAGCCGCCGCGCCCGCCAAGCCCTCCGACATCGACGGCGCCTGGATGGGCGCACTCGATACCGGCTCCATCAAACTGCACGTCGTATTTCACATCGTCAACACCGCGGACGGATTGACCGCCACGCTCGACAGCCCCGACCAGGGCGTGAAAGGCATGGCGACTTCCTCCGTGAAGCGTGACGGCACATCCCTCAAGATCGAAGCGAAGACCGTCAGCGGTGTTTTCGAAGGTAAAATCGCCGCCGATCTTTCGTCGATCGATGGCACATGGTCCCAGGGCGGCGGCTCCTTGCCGCTAGCTCTGAAGCGAGTGACCGAGAAAGACAAAGCAGATCTCGAACCGAAACGCCCGCAGAATCCGGTAAAGCCGTATCCCTATCGTGCGGAAGACGTCTCCTATGAAAATAAAGTGCAGAACGTCACCCTGGCCGCTACTCTTACCATTCCACTAGGCAAAGGCCCATTTCCTGCGGTCGTGCTGATCACCGGATCAGGTCCGCAAGACCGTGACGAATCTCTGCTCGGCCACAAGCCATTCCTCGTCCTGTCGGACTATCTAACACGCCATGGAATCGTCGTGCTGCGCGCCGATGATCGCGGCACGGGAAAATCCACCGGCGTGTTCGGCACGGCAACCAGCGCCGATTTTGCCACCGACACAGAAGCCGGGATCTCCTATCTAAAAACGCGCCCAGAAGTGGACCCGCACAAGATTGGGCTGATCGGTCACAGCGAAGGCGCCGTGATCGCGCCCATGATCGCAGCGCGAAATAAAGACGTCGCGTTCATCGTCATGATGGCCGGGACCGGCGTTCCCGGCGATGAAGTGATCGTGGCGCAGGGCGAAGCGATTGAAGTTGCAAGCGGCGCCAACCCGGAAAAGGCCGCCAAGAATGCGGCCAGGCAGCGCGAAATCATGAAGCTGGTCGAAACCGAAAAAGATCCCGCCCTGCTGGACCCGGAACTGCGCGCCAAAATGTCCGGCGATGTCCCCGAGGCCCAGATCGGCATGGAGATCAAGCAACTGACTTCGCCCTGGTTCCGCTATTTCTTGACCTACGATCCGGCGACAGCATTGCGCAAAGTCACCTGCCCAGTCCTCGTATTGAATGGATCGCTCGATAAGCAGGTGTTGCCCGATCAAAATCTGCCGCCCATTCGCAAGGCGCTGGCAGAAGCAGGCAACAAAAACGTCGAGATCGACGAACTTCCAGGACTGAATCACTTATTCCAAACCGCAAAAACCGGAGCACCCACGGAGTACGCCCAGATCGAAGAAACCATCTCTCCCGTCGCGCTGGAAAAGATGGCGACATGGATCGGAAAGCAGCAGTAGCGTCCGTGCGTGCGACCGCGCCGCGGCAGCGCGGAAGAATATCCCAGTCTAACTATCCTTGCGATAAAGCAGATTGCGCATGGCTTCGCGCCGGGCAGCATTCGCGCCTTTATCGGTTTTCAGAACGTCGGTCGATTTCGGCCCGGCGTCCGCATCCTCTTCGCTGCACGAGGGGCAGCGATTGGCGAAGCCAGGCTTGCCCGGCTTAAGTTCAAATTCCTCTCCGCAAGCGACGCAAGTTTTGATCGGGAATACAGGCATATCAGCTTCTATTTTATCGCGGACACGAATGTCTGATCTTCGCTGATCTCAAAAACTGTTGTCATTCCGAATCGAGCCGAAGGCTCGGTGAGAACCTGCTGTTCCCCGCCGCCGGCTTAGTTCAGAAAATACTGCCGATACAGCGTATCCCTCTGCGCAGGCCGAAAGCCCGCGTCGCGAATAATCCGGCGCAGCTCTTCTTCCGTCGTGCAGTTCGTCACGCCCGCGGCGCGCACCACGTTTTCTTCGAGCATCACCGACCCCACATCGTTGCCGCCGAAGCGCAGGCCCATCTGGCAGACTTTCAGTCCCTGCGTGACCCAACTCGATTGCACGTTGAGAAAGTTCGAAAGATACAGCCGCGAAATCGCCAGCACTTTCAGATATTCGACCGCTGTCGCCTCATCCCAATGCCGTCCACCAAGCGCGGTGTGCTGCGGCTGAAAGCTCCATGGGATGAACGCCGTAAATCCGCCCGTCTCTTCCTGCAAATCGTAGAGCCGTTGAAAATGATTGATGCGATGTTGCGGGTTCTCGCCGACACCAAACATCATGGTCGCGGTCGTGCGCATGCCGATCTGATGCGCCGTGCGATGCACGTTGATCCAGTCCTCGGTGAGGCACTTCAACCGCGCAATCTTGAAGCGCACTTCATCGTCAAGAATTTCCGCCCCGCCCCCGGGAATGGAATCAAGCCCAGCGTCGCGCAAGCGCAAAATCGTGTCCCGGACCGAAAGCTCGCTGTACTCGGCGATGGCAAGAATCTCAGACGCCGAATAGCAGTGCAGGTGCACCTGCGGAAAGCGATCTTTGATCCCGCGCAGCATCTTCTCGTGCCAGTCGATCTTCAGATCCGGATGCAGCCCGCCCTGCATCAACACCCCCGTGCCACCCAGTTCGACGGTCTCGCGAATCTTGTCATAGATCGTCTCGAAGTCGAGGATGTAGCCTTCCTTCGCCGCCGGCCCCTTCAACGGCCGGTAGAAGGCGCAGAAGGTGCAGTATTCGGTACAGAAATTGGTGTAGTTGATATTGCGGTCGATGATGTAAGTGACCGTGCCTTCGGGATGCAGCTTGCGGCGTACCGCGTCCGCTTCCATCCCGATGCCGATCAGGTCATCGGATTCGAATAATTCCAGCGCTTGGGCTTTAGTCAGGGACATGAGGAATCTATCAACATCTATTTTAACGAAGCCGAAGCCATGTCTCCAAGTCGCATCTACAAGCAACGAACATCCACTTCAATCCGGACCGTTTTGAAACGCAACCCTCTTCGGCACGACACAGTCCAAAATTGGCACGCGTTTAATACTTTCATCCGTACCCGATGTCCGATGAATCAACTTAGGATTTCTCTGCGACCCCATGCACTTGATCCATACAAAACGCGCGTGGAGCCGGGCGGCAAGCCTTTCCCTGGCAACGGCATCGGTGGCGCTAGCAGCTCTATTTTGGGTTTGGGGTGCTCGCTCGATCGGCGCCAGCGAGTTCATGCCGCACGGCTACTGCTATCTGTGGAACCCGTTGGTTCTCTGGCTTAACGTAATTTCCGACACTCTGATCACACTCTCGTATTACTGCATCCCGGTCGTGCTCATCTACTTCGCGCGCACCAGCCGTGAACTTCCCTTCAATCGCATCTTCTGGATGTTCGGCGCCTTCATCCTGGCCTGCGGCACCACCCATTTGATGGAAGTCTGGAACATCTGGCACGCGAGCTACCTGGCGGCAGGAATGCTGAAGGCGCTCACCGCCCTCATCTCGGTCATTACCGCCGCCATGCTGATCCCGCTCGTACCCAAACTGATTTCTCTCCCTGGCCGAGTGCATCTCCAGGAGGTGAACCGCCGCCTGGAGGCGGAGATCACGCGGCGCATGCACTACGACGTCGCAATCGAAGATCCCTTTCGACGCAAGGTCAACAGCGGCTTTGTCGTGGCTGTCTTAGTGACCCTGTCCGCAGGAGCTTCGGCCTGGTGGGGTGCGCGGCGTGCCGAACAAGACGAATATCAGGTTTCGCATACGCACGAAGTGATGGAAACCCTCCAGCGCACCACCCGCCATACCATCGAGGCAACAACCGGCGCCCGGGCATTTTCTCTCACCGGCGAAGAGCCGCTGCTCATGCACTATCAGACTGCGCGCGTCGCCATCTCCAAGGATCTCGATACCCTGCGGCAGTTAACGGCAGGTCGGGAAGACCAACTGCGCCGCCTGGATCTGCTGCAGCCGCGGATCAATACGGCATTGGAATTTTGTGACCGCATTATTAGCAGCCGCAGGCAACAACGCGACTATGACGGAAGCTCGGACGCGATCGAAGTCGAAAGGCAGAACGAGTCCGTGCGTGAGAGCACTCGAGATATGTATCAGGAAGAGAAGCGGGCGCTGGAGCAGAGCATCCAACGGGCGCAGTCCGGCCAGCGGCTGACCCGAATCATTGCCTTCACCGGAGCCTTGCTCGGCCTCAGCCTGTGGGGTCTGGCGAAGGTAGTGGTGAACCGCGAAATCGATATCAGTTCGCGGGCCCGGGCCCAGGTCAACTCCATGAACGTGCAACTGGAAGAGCGGGTGGCGGAACGCACCGCCGCGCTCGAAACCGCCAACCGGGATCTTAAAAAAGAAATTCAGGCCCGCACCGAAGCCCAGCAGGAACGCGAGCGCACCCAGGATGCCTTGCGCGAAAAGACTCGCGTGCTGCAATTAGTCATGGACAGCATGGGCGAAGGCTTGATCGCGGCCGATCGGAGCGGAAAATTTCTGTTGTGGAATCAATCCTCCACCCGTTTGCTGCACCGCGGGCCGTCCGAGGTTCCTCCTGATCAATGGAGCGATTACTTCGGCGTGTTTCATCCCGACGGCACTCTTATCCCAGCCGAGCAACTGCCGCTGGCGCGAGCTTTGGCGGGCGAAGACATTTCCAGCGAATTGCTCATTCGCCCTGCCTCCGGAGAGGGCGACACCTGGCTCGAAGTGGTGGCGCGCCCCCTGCGCGGAGAAGATGGAGCCTTGCAGGGCGGCGTCGCCGTGCTGCGCGACATCACGCTGCGCAAGAAAGCCGAACAGGAAAAAGAACAATACACCGAGGAACTGAAGCGCTCCAACGCCGAACTCGAGCAATTCGCCTACGTCGCCTCGCATGACTTGCAGGAACCCCTGCGCATGGTGGCCAGTTACACCGAGATTCTGGGCGAACGCTACCGCGGCAAGCTCGACGCCAGCGCCGACAAGTACATCGGATACGCGGTCGACGGAGCGCAGCGCATGCAGCGCCTCATCCGCGACCTGCTGGCCTATGCGCGGGTCAGTTCGCAGGCCAAGCCTCCGCAGCCCACCGATGCTTCGGCGGTTCTCACGGCCGTCCTGCATGGATTGCATCCGGCGATTGAAAGTAATAAGGCCGGAATTATCTTCGACAACCTGCCCACTGTGATGGCCGACGAAGTTCAACTGGGCCAGGTATTCCAAAACCTAATCAACAATGCCATCAAGTTCCACTCCGACCGAACACCCCAAGTCGCAATTCGCGCCCAAGCCAGCGGCCGCTGGTGGCACTTCTCCGTAGAGGACAACGGCATTGGCATGGAAATGGAAAGCGCCGGACGCATCTTCCAGATGTTCCAGCGTCTGCACAGCCGGGACGAATATGAAGGCACCGGAATTGGCCTCGCTATCGCCAAACGAATCGTGGAGCGCCATGGAGGCCGTATCTGGGTCGATTCGGTCCCCGGCCAGGGCTCAACCTTTCACTTCACTTTGCCGAAAGTAAAGTAGGAGGGCCCATGAATCCCATTCATGTTTTATTAGTGGAGGATAATCCTGCCGACGCCGACCTGACCCGCGAAGGCTTCGCGGCTGGAGTCCTGCCGGTAGATCTTTCTGTAACCAAGAGTGGAATTGAAGCCTGCGACTTCATTCATAAGCGCGGACGCTACTCGTCGGCGGCTACGCCCGATCTAATTCTCCTGGATTTAAACCTGCCGGGCCTCGACGGCAGAGCTGTGTTGAAAGAGATTAAGCAGCATTCCGAATTGCGACGCATCCCGGTGACGATTCTCACCTCATCGACCGCCGATGGCGACATCAATCAGACCTACGATCTCGGTGCCAATTGCTATCTGGTCAAGCCCATCGACTTTAAGAGCTTCCGCGGCATCATGAATGCAATCGAAGGCTTTTGGTTTGAAACCGTAAAGCTGCCCCAAATCGAAGCAGGCGGAGAAAAATAATCCAATAATAGAGGCAAAAGTAAGATTGTGTGGCGACGGACGCATTCGTCCCTCCGCGAGCGAAGCGATCGTCGCTCGGGTCGGTGTAGGGTCGCTCGCCTTACCCGCAAATCCCGCTGGCCTGAGTCACTTTGAAACTACGGCTTTTCGATCCTCATTGACACGTCCCCCAACCAAACCTATCCTGCCTGTGTATCGTTTTGCCGGATCCAAAGGGGACCACGCATGGGCTGGCTGCAAAACAAGTTCGAAAAGAATTTCATGATCTCGACCGTTGATTATGTTTTCAACTGGGCGCGCAAATCGGCAGTCTGGCCCATGACCTTCGGCCTGGCCTGCTGCGCCATCGAGATGATTGCCTCATCCACCGCGCGCTTCGACATTGCGCGCTTCGGCTCCGAAGTATTTCGTCCCTCGCCGCGGCAAAGCGATCTCATGATTGTCGCCGGCACAGTCACGCTGAAGATGGCGCCGGTGGTCAAGCGCATCTACGACCAGATGCCCGACCCCAAGTGGGTGATCTCCATGGGCGCATGCTCCTCGGTCGGCGGACCGTTCAATACCTACGCGGTACTCCAAGGCGTGGACAAGATTGTTCCGGTCGACGTCTACGTGACCGGATGTCCGCCGCGTCCGGAAAATCTTTTCTACGCGCTGCTCAAACTGCAAGACAAGATCGATACCATGACCCTGGCCAGAAAGCCCACCGAAGTCCGCCTCGACCCCAACATGGTAGAGAACTTCAAAAAGCAAGTGATGATCGCCCAAACCCTGCAACCCAAATAACTCGTGTAGGACGGACGCATTCGTCCGTCCCGCGAAGCGAGTGCGCCTTATTTACTGTTGTCATTCCGAACCGGCGCAAAGCGGCGGTGAGGAACCTGCTTTCCGTTCGCGGTATGATCTGAGCGATGCCTTTCACAAAACTCGCCACCCAATCCGAACTCCCCGCCACCGACACCGCCAAAGAATTCCCCTGCGGCGAAAAGACTCTCTGCATCGCCAACGTCAATGGCGATTACAGCGCAATCGACAACATCTGCCTGCACCGCGGCGGTCCACTCGGCCAGGGAACCATCGAGAACGGCAAAGTCGTCTGCCCCTGGCATGGCTGGGCCTGGGATCCAAAAACCGGCGCAGCCGCGCAGAATCCAAATATGAAGGTCGCCGTCTATCCCATGAAAGTTGAAAACGGCGACGCACTGGTGGAGATCTAGTTCGCCGACGGCGGAACGAAGCGCGGAGTGAAGCCGATCGCGTTCCAGGCTAACTTCTGAATAATCTCGACGACCTCTTCGCGCGTGCGCGTGCTTCCTGCCAGCGCATCGAAGGTTTCAAAGCTGGTTAAGGTATGCAGCACGTCGATCGCGTCTTTCTCCAGTTGCGCGGTCAGCGGCGGATACATATTGCAATAGCGCTCCACGATCACACCCAGGCCATTGCGCCTACGCTCATTGCGTGCAAGAAGTCCGCTGCCGATTTCCGAGTCGATTGCTCCCAGCGCATGCAGGCGGCGGATGACATCGCGGTCCGACTCCCAAAAGCGCGCGAACACTTCGATAAATTCGCGCAACGTCCGAAGTGGATCGCCGCCGCGGCGAAACACTTCGGCGAGTTGCTCTATCTCGCCACGCTTCGCGATGAAGTTATAGAGTGCTTCCAGCAATCCAGCCTTCGATTTGAATTGGTAATACACCGTCAGGCGCGAGACATCCGCCTTGCGCGCCACGGCCTCCATCGTGAACTGCGAGAAATCCTCTGCCAGCAATAACTTGCGGGCGGATAGGAGAATGCTCTTCCGAGTTTTGGCGGTAGCAACATCTCGCACGGCCATCTGATAAGTACGTGGACTCAATGTTTTCCAGTCATCATTTTTATTTAATTCATCATACAGGCTGTATAATAATATCTTACATGCTATTTCATTTGAAGGACTTATGACGGTATCAAAGAAGGCAACGCGGCTGGTTTGGACTGGGGTAATTCTGCTCGTGATCATCGGCGTGGCCGCTGTGACTCGCCGGACGCTGGTTTTGCTGTGGCCGGGGACATTTTCGGGAGGCAAATCGAATCCCGCTGTGGCGCTGGATGCGGGATTTGCCAGGCACATTACGTTGACGCTGATTCACATTCTTCCGGGCGGGTTGTTTCTTGTTCTCGCGCCTCTGCAATTCGTGGCCAGCATTCGCGCGAAGCATTTGCGGCTGCATCGCTGGATGGGAAGAGTTCTGCTGGTTTCGGGATTGATCATTGGAACGTCTGCGCTGGTGATGAGCTACACCATGAATATCGGCGGGCCCAACGAGACAGCAGCAACGACGCTGTATGGGATTTTGTTTCTGATTTGCCTGATGCAGGCGTACCGATACATTCGCAGAAAAGATGTCGCGCGGCATCGCGAGTGGATGATTCGCGCCTACGGAATCGGCCTGGGAGTGGCGACAACACGGCCAATCGTAGGAATGTTCTTCGCCTTTCGACGGCTTACGCCGCATGAGTTTTTCGGGATCGCATTCTGGCTGGGATTTACGATTACGGCGGTTGCGGCGGAGGGGTGGGTGGAGTACACGCGAGGAAATACGATGCCTATAATCGCGGCTTAGCCGGTGGACCCCGTGCGATTGAAACCTCTCATCCTGGCCTCAGCCGCTAAATCGCTGGCTACTTCAAATGTTTAACGGCACGAGTGGAACTCGTGCCCTTCCCGTTCGTGATGAATCCTGAGTTTTCGCGCAGTGTCTGCAGTGGGTCCTACCCGATGTTCATCCTAAGTAGCGCAGGAATTTTGCTTGCGGGTTGTCGTATCCCGGAAAGACTTCCGCTAGATTCTTGTTTCCCAGATGACGCGTGACAGCTTCGCCAATGACTTGGCGGAAGTCTGTGGTGAGCGCCAGGTCGCGGCCTTCGTAGAGTTGCGATTGATCGAGACCAGGCCAGCGTCCATAGACTTTCCCGCCTTTGACCGGGCCTCCAAGCACAAACATGACGTTGGCGTGGCCGTGGTCGGTGCCGCGATTGCCATTTTCGCGGGCGGTGCGGCCGAACTCCGACATGGTCACGACGACGGTGTCTTCGCCGAGATCGCCGAGATCGTTCCAGAAGGCGGCAATGGACTGCGAGAAATCGCCGAGCACGTTGGCAAGCTGGCCTTCGGCTGCGCCTTCGTTGACGTGGTGATCCCATCCGCCGATGTCGGCAAAGGCGACCTGCACGCCGAGATTCGCCTTGATCAGTTGCGCGAGCTGGCGCAGGCTGTCGCCGAAGCGTCCCTTGGGATAGTTCGCGTTGGGGGCAGGGGTGTACTTGCCGGGGTCCGCGGACTTGAGCATTTTGACGGCATCGAAGGTCTCTTCGCCGGTTCCGTGAAGAACCGCGTCGGAAGAGTGATCGTACATGGCTTCGAAGGCAGTCGCGGCGGGCGAGGGCTTGAGGCTTTTACCGCCAACAGAAAAGTCGTTGATGTTATTCATCGCGACGGCGGGTTCATTGCCGCTGAGAATGCGCGGAAGCGATGGTCCGAGGGCGATCGCGCGAAACGGTGAAACCGGTGGCGTGGACGGCAGATTGCGCAGCGAACGGTTCAGCCATCCATCGTCGGTCGATTTGATGCCCGGCGTGCCGGACTCCATGAAATCCTGGGCGTCGAAGTGAGAGCGGGTAGTGTCGGGTGAGCCGGCGGCGTGCACGATAGCGAGTTGGCGCTGCTGCCACAGCGGTTGAAATGCCGAGAGCGCGGGATGCAGGCCGAAGAAACCGTTGAGATCGACTACGGATTTTTGCGGAATGTTGATGTTCGGGCGCATCGCGTAGTAATTGCGCTCGGCATAGGGAACAACGATGTTGAGCCCATCGGCCGCGCCTCGCTGGAAGATGACGACCAGACGCTTGGTGCGGCCTCCGCTTTCGACCGCCCCAAATGCAGCGCGCGTGAGAAAGCTGGGAACCGCAGCTGTGCCGACTACGGCGAGAGCGCTGTTACGAAGGAAGACGCGGCGCGTGATGGACATAAAAGACTCCTAGCTTCGAGCCGTGAGCCACGAGCTATGAGCCAACCTGCAGTTACTCATTGCTCGCAGCTCGTAGCTCATCGTTCGCAGCTCATTGCTCTCAGCTATCTTCTCTGAAATTCTGGCGAGCCCAGCAGCAAGCCTGCCATCGTGTTCGCATCGGGAGAACGCGGTTGACTGGCTGGCTTGCGCTGTGGCTTTTGATTTTGTGGCGCTGCGGGCGCTGGTTGCGCGATTTGCGCCACGATTGAATCGTGCGTTTGCTTCGACACATCCGTGGTCAGCAGCTTGGCCTCAAGCGTCGACAGGGCCAGAGCCGAATCGGTC
>Ga0209006_10002300_pt1 | contig 17428 bp, 13 predicted proteins | sample JacPin_JW_Ref_O2_FD_188567 | JGI IMG/M metagenome (GOLD analysis project Ga0209006, IMG submission 188567) | Forest soil microbial communities from Algoma, Ontario, Canada - Jack Pine, Ontario site 1_JW_Ref_O2 (SPAdes) (version 2) | ecosystem: Environmental > Terrestrial > Soil > Boreal... | reverse complement strand
ATGCCGCAGCCGGTGGCATTGTCGGCAGCCCCGTTGTAGATGTTATCGCCGGGCATATTGGGGCGAATCCCGAGGTGATCGTAGTGGGCTGTATACATGACCGCTTGATCTTTCAGATTGCGGTTCGAGCCGGGCAGGATCGCGAGAACATTGTTCGACTCGAAATTTCGAACTTTACTGACCATGTGCGTGCGGAGTTTTGCGCCGAGGGTTACGGGATGGAAGTCGTGGGAGCGCGCGTCGGCGATCAACTTATCGAGATCTGCGCCGGAACCGGCAACCAATTTTTTCGCCACATCGAACTGCACCCACGATGCAACTTTCAGAGCAGGGCCTTCTAACTTTAAGAACGACTTCTCTCCCGAGTTCGAATTACGCACCACTTCCCATGGGTAACTTGCCATGTCTTCCCGGTGGATGAGAATCACGCCGACCGCGCCCTTACGCGCTGCTTCTTCGTATTTGTAGGTCCATCGGCCGTAATAGGTGAGGGCTTTGCCCTTAAAGAATTTGGGATCGTCCGATGGAGGCTCGTTCACCAGCATCAGAAGAACTTTGCCGCGCACGTCCATGCCTTTGTAGTCGTCCCAGTTATATTCGGGAGCTTCGATGCCGTACCCTACGTAAACAATATCCGCGTCGACAGCAGACTGAGGTTGCTGTGTTTGATCGTAAGCGACGTAGTCATCGAGGGGCTTCAAATCCATGGACGGCCCCTGCTTAGGAAAAAGGGCGAATTGTGTATCGGGAAGCGTGGTCACTCCGACCAGCGGAACTTTCTGCAGATAAGAACCATTGTCGCCGGCGGGCTTCAATCCATATTCGGCAAATTGCGTCGCGATGTATTCGGCGGCGATGTCGCCGCCTCGCTGCCCGGTGCCGCGGCCTTCGAGCAGATCGTGCGCGAGAAAGCGAACGTGCCAGCGGATGTGTTCGGGGCTAATGGTTTCCAGGGCTGAAAAGGCCTCAGAGGGCAGGCGCACGGAGACGGCTTCGCGGTTTGGGGCCGGGGCCGCTGCAGGAACGGCCCCCGATTCCGCGGACGCCATCAGAGAAAGCATGGCGAGTAGGACGACGAAAACACTTCTTCTTGCGATTGCTTGCATAGATCGGTTTATCCCCCGACGAAATGATGTATCGGTGCGGGTCTGGCTGTGCCAGTTTCTGATGATTTGAACTGGAATAAATTGTAACGGACGGAGCGAAGAACGTCGCAGGAGAGTCATAGGATGAACTGCACGGCAGGCCATTCGGCGATAGCACCTTCAGCCGCCAATTACACTGTACCTGCGACGGTCCTCCCGATGGGCCTGTCGTCGACCAAGTGAACCGTGACCCGCGACCGCGGGCTAATTCTTCGACCCTCAACCGGCGCGGAAGTCGCGCACATCTTCGCCAGGTTTGAAGATCACGGCAGGAGCGATTTTCGCGTACTCGGCCATCTTGCGGCCGATTTGTTCGAACTCCGCCTTAACCCAGCCAACACTGGAGATTTCGATTTGTGCATCCTGCGCGATCCAGAAAATTGTCGGCACGTTGGTGAGGCCGTAGGCATTCGACACAGGATAAGTTTTTGCGTCATCGAGCAGGACGGGGAAAGTTACCCCGAACTCTTTTGTGAAATTTGCTGTGTCCCGGGGATCATTCTGCGAAACACCGATGACACGGACGCCTTTGTGGCCGTAAGCTCGCTCCAGTCGCTCGAGAAATGGGAAGGCGTACTGGCAGGTTGGGCACGAGACTTTGAAAAATGCCAATATGATCGGACCGAGCGCAAGCTCATCGCGGAGAACGAATCGTCTTCCGTCCATCGCCTTGAGTTCAAAGTCCGGGGCTTTGGAGCCCGCGGTTAGTGCTGCCATGCTGTTCCTCCCGTATGGATGCCGGCGAATGATGACCGTTTCACCGGACAGTTCTATTTTAGATGACGAAAACGGCGGGTTAACAGCGGCGCCATTCGTTTTCAGAGGATCGACGCCTTGCGGAGAATCTTTCGGGCCAAGCCAGTAAGCGCCAGGCGATGGAGCCGATTCACTGCGATCCATTTTCCAGTTAGTGTCTGCGACTTGGTTGCTGGCCAGACTTTGACAGTGTAGTTCGTAACGGTGATTGAATGCCGCAGTGTGAGCGACGGCGTGGACCCACTAATCATGCTCTCAAGTTCCGGCAGTTCCCACATTCCCGCCATCAGGGACGCAGTTCGCGATCGCTGCGATAAAAGGATTTTTGCTTCGCGGAGATGCAGGGCGTAGTGGATCTCCCGCTTCTGCTGTGGCACTGGCTTTGTGGTCGCAGGCAACTCGCCGCGCGTAGCGCACAACTGGATTACCGGGCATACCAAACAGGAAGGTGCTCGCGGCGCGCACACGACCGCACCCAATTCCATCATGGCTTGATTGAAATCGCCGGGGCGCTCTGAGTCGAGCAGGGAGTTCGCTGCCTCCCAGATTTCGCCGTTTTTCATCCGCTTGCCTGAGATCCGCTGCAAGACCCGTTCGACGTTACCATCGACAACGGCGACCGGTTCAGAGAAAGCGATGCTCCCTATTGCAGCGGCAGTGTAACGACCAATGCCGGGGAGAGAGAGTAACCCATCCGTCGTGGTTGGGAATTTGCCGCCATGGTCGCGCACCATTACTTTCGCGGCAGCGTGCAACATTCGGGCGCGACGGTAATAACCGAGACCGCTCCATGCAGCCAACACGCTGGACTCGCGTGCCCCCGCGAGCTTTTGAACAGTAGGAAAGCGGCGCAGGAATTCGTGATAGTGCTCGATTACCGCCGCAACTCGGGTTTGCTGCAGCATAATCTCCGAGACCCAAACGCGGTAGGGATCGTGATCGACGCGCCACGGCAGATCGCGCTTGTGCAGGTCGTACCAGGCGAGCAACCGGCGGTGAAACCGCTTCGCAGAGGGGAGCACGGGCTGAGGTCTGGGTGGTCGGTGCAAGGCGATTCTGTAAACAGAGTACCTCAGCCGCTAGCGAGGTACTGATGTTCTGGTTATTGACCCGCTGCTGCAAGCAGGAAATAATAACAAAGCTTGGCAACGCGAGATTGAGTGAGTCTTCTTAGGCCCAGCAGGAGCGAGGAACCGCATGAACGACTTCAACCGCAAGGTGGAAGATGCGTCGGCGCGCGTGAGCAAAACGGTGGCCGACGCCGCCGAACGAATCGAGAAAGAGATCCCCGAGTTCATCAAGTATCTGAACGACGAGGTGGTACCGGCGGTGCGCCAGCACTCGACCAAGGCGTTGCGGACAGCGTCCGAGAAGCTCTCCGAGTTTGCCGACTATATGGAGAAGCACCCGCATCCTCCGAAGTAACGCCGGGGCGCGCAGCAGGCGATTTTCGAGCATCGCGGGCTCGCGATGAATTCTTCACGAGAGCAGTAATTCTGACCACCCTTTTAGGGATTTCTCTGCTCAGCGGCTGTGGGCATCACAACACGCACGCATCTGTGCCTGCACCGCCACTGCCAGAAAGTTCTACTGCATCGACATCGCGTCCAGAAGGCGCCGCGAAGAATGATCGATTGCCCGGGGCAGAAGGAAACGATGCTGAACTAGCAGAACCCAGCATTCCCGCGGGTGCAACTCCGATAGCCACGGAGATCGGCAAGGCAAGCTGGTACGGACCGCCGTATCACAACCGGCGGGGATCAAATGGCGAAGTCTATAACATGCATGCTATGACGGCGGCGCATCGCACTCTGCCGCTGGGATCGATTGTCCGGGTGACGAATCTCAAGACCGAGCACACGGCGCTGGTGCGGATCACGGATCGCGGGCCGTTTATCCCCGGCCGTATTTTGGATTTATCGTTGGCTGCGGCGCATAAGCTCGACGTCTACGGGCCGGGCATCGCGGAAGTAAAAGTGGAAGTGATGCAGGCGCCTGTGGCGCTCGATATTGGGGGAAAGTGGGCGGTCCAGATTGGCAGCTTTGCACACGAGGGTGAGGCCAGAAAGTTTGCGGACCATCTCGCGCGCCGATATCAGACGGCCAAGGTGCAGCACTTCGGCAGTCCCGTAGGAGATTGGTGGGTACGCGTGCGCGTGCTCGATGACGATCGCGAGCGTGCCAAGAAACTGGCCGCCGAGACCACAGCTCCCGAGGGCGCGACTTTTCTGGTCAGACTAGACTAGAGTTTGCTCGCATCGACGCGGCTCGGTTTTTGCTGTTTGAACTGACCCACTACCTTTTGGCTTCGCTGACAATGTTGCCGCACAGATGTTATGGTTTGGCTGAGGTGTATCGTGGCAAACGATTCTGCCAGCAGCTGCCTTTTCTGCCGCATTCTTCTTGGCGAAATTCCTTCGAAGAAAGTTTACGAGGACGAACACGTATATGCCTTTGAGGATATCGACCCGAAAGCGCCGACGCACGTTCTTGTCATACCAAAGAAACATTTCGCCGGATTAAAAGAGGCGCAGGCGGAAGACGCCGAGCTGATTGGGCGCTGTCATCTGGCGGCAGCAGAGATCGCGCGTCAGAGAAAAATTGAGCAAGGATACCGGACGGTGCTCAACGTCGGACCGGGAGCGGGCCAGTCAGTGTTTCATCTGCACGTGCATTTGGTCGGAGGAAGGCAGCTGGGCTGGCCTCCGGGATAACCGACTACTGCACGGTTGGATTTTCGTCCTCGGGCGCCCCGTGGCGGCGCAACAGTTGCGGCAGGTTCTGCGAGAACGCAGAACGGGGCAACACCATATCGCACCCGACTTCGTGAGCCTTCTGCTTTAGATCTCCCTGAACGTGGGACAGGAATCCGATGATGGAGGTCCCCTTCTTTAACTTGCTCTTCAGTTTGGGGATCAGGGTAAGCGGCTTAGCGCTGGCATTATTGAGGTCGAAGATGATTAAGGACGGCTTCTCTTCGCCGTTTTGCGCCATTCGCTCCGCGAGGTCTTTGTCGTTCTTGGCAAACTCAACTTTCACGTTAAGCTTGCGCGCGGTCTCTTGAATCTTTGCCGCGAAGAATAAATCGTCCACGAAAGCAAAGATGCGCGAATTGGCATCTTCGCGCACCGGCAGCGGTTCGGGATCGGCAGAGGCAAAGGGCGCGGCGAAGCCGGGGCGAGCCCCACGACGTCCGTTTTGTCCATTGCCATTGTTGCCTAGGGCCGCGCGGTAGCTGTGATCCATGGGGGCTGTATAGATCCCGTCCTGGTTGTGGCGCGATTGGCTGGGTCCGGCGGGGCGGGCTCCGCGTGCATTGTTCGGGCGGCGTCCGCGACGCCGTCGGTTCCTACCTCCGCCTCCGGAGGGCCTTCCTGGTCCTGCGTTCATAGTCCTCTTAAAACTGCTTGGCCGGATTGTGGACCCGGTGCAGTGTTGCAAAATTTAGCTGTGTAAGATTCCCCAAATGAGGTTCAACAATTTCAGGTACCCATTGGTTGCGACGGGTTCCAGCAATGTTGGCGCGCCAGCAACTTTTCCTGCCAGGGCCCTTTCCCTCAGCACAACGCTCACACTCAGCAGACTCCACGCGGAACTGCAGGTTGGAGGAATGAATCGTCAAAAACAACCGTTATCAAGCGCTCTCGGAAAAAGCAAAATCGTATTAGCGAAAGATATAAATATTTGCGTATCGCTTATCCGTTGTCGGATCCGTCGCGCCGCCGGGAACGGCCTGGGACGCGGAAGGCCTACGCGGGAACGAGGCCAATGAGAACAACCTAATGGTACTCGTGTGGCAGTAAGCGCGCAAGTGGCAAAAGCGATCGGTTTTGCACAAGAGCCTTTGGGCTTCAGATTGGAAAGGGGAGCCATGTAGTTGCCTGGGGACGCTCGGAGCCGATGCCGGAGGGCCTCACGCTCCGCTGGAGACTTGGCGGGCCCATTCCTGGGCTTGCCAATAACGCGCCGCAACCGCATCCGCATCAACACGAAGGGAATCGCAAATAGCGCGGGCAGCCTCCCACTCTCCGCTTTCGTGTGCCAGCATGAGTTGGTAGACGGGACGCAGCAAACTGGGCTCGCCGCGAAGCACGGCCTTGATTTCCGAGTCGAGCGGAATTTTCTCCAGTATTTCTGACATGGGCATTTCGAGCATGACATCGAGCATGGAAAACAGGCCGAGCAAGAACAGGTCCGATTCACCATGCTGGGTAAGCAACTCGATCAGTTCGCAGAAGCGCGCCCGCACCAGAGCGAAGAGCACGTGGTCACTGGTTTTATCCTGACCGACGCCGACGATTGCAACCAGGCGCACCCAGCGGCGCACCTCGCGATCACCGAGAATGGCAAGGGCGTGGCGCACGGAATGTATCTCGTTTCTGAAGCCGAACCTCGCCGAGTTCATGTAACGCAACAGGCGGTAACAGATGGAGGCTTCGCTTTTAATCAGCTTGTCCAGCAGTGGCACGTCGAGATCAGCGCGGGAGACCGTTTGCAGCATTCGCATGTAATTCACGCGGTTCGCCGGAACATCGTGGGTGGTCATCATTTCCGGACGCCGCAAGAAGTAACCCTGGAAGTAAAGGAAGCCCTGATCGCGCGCAGCTACGAATTCCTCATGGTTCTCGACCTTTTCGGCCAACATGCGGCAGCGGTGTTTTTTCACCAGGACGGCGCGCTGGGCAAGGGTCGTGAGTTTAAGGTCTATCTTCAGGATGTCTGCCAATTCCACCAGACATTCGCGAGGATCATTGCTCACGAAATCATCGAGCGCGATCAAGTACCCCGCGTCTTTGAGGTTCTGGCAAGCCTGGATGACTTCGGCGTCGACGGGAACGCTCTCAAGGATTTCGACCACAATGGAGTGGAAAGGCAGAAGCGTGACCATGCCACCGGTCAAAGTATCGCGGGTGCAATTCAGGAAGGCGCGGCGTCCATCGCACAGAACGTCGAGGCCGACCAGGAGAGAGCTGTCGAGAGTCGAACGGGACGCCATGTCGGCATCGACGCTGTGAAAGACGTTCTCCAGGTCGTCACGGAACAGAAGTTCATAGCCGAAGACCCTTTCGTCGCGATCAAAGATGGGTTGGCGCGCTACATAACGCAGTTTGATACCCTTGGCGTCCTCGGGTGCAGGGCACGACGCGGCTTTGGAATTCGACACATGACAAATATCGGCTGGAATCAGGAGAAACTTCAGGAAACGAGATAGGGCTTCTCATGATTGAGAAAGCAACGAAAAAGCGCCCGATGCGACTCGGGCGCCCCTGTTGATGTGAATGTTACGCGAGCTATTGCACGGTAAGGTTGACCTTCATCGGGGGAGCATTTAGAGGCACTGCTCCACCTGTGGTGGCGTTTACGATGATGACATAGCTGCCTGCGGGGGTTCCGGGATTACTTTGGCGGCTGCTACCACCGCCGCACGCGCCAAGCCAAAGCGTGGAGAAACTGAGAACCACGATCAGGCCGAGCAAGCGAGTTCCCCGGCTGCGAGATCCTGCGGCTACTACCATTCCGAACAGGCCGGGGAGTAGTAGAGCATAGAACATGTGGTTGCCTCGGCTAAGCGGAGATCGCAACTGCGAGGTTGGCGCAATAGTGCTGATGCTCAGCGAGACCGCCGTGGCGCTCACAGAATTACCGCTGCCGGGACTGAAGGCGCAAGCCGTATCCGACGGAAGGCTGCTTTGCAGGCAAGTATAGGTAATCGGTAAGGCGGTGGTGTTGCTGCTGGCGATGATGAATCCATTTGTGCCGGCAACCGTAATTGGCACGGAAGCGGTTGCGCCCGGAGCCACCGAGTAAGTCGCTGCGCTGGGGGTGATGGTGAACGCCTGGTTGGTCTTGGTAATAGCAAGGCTGACGGTGGTGGAAGTGTTCGGCGAGTTCGTGGGCGTAATGGTGACGGTCTGCGCACTGGTGGGCACAGCCATATTGCCCTGCGTCGAGATGGTAACTGAAATCGTTGCTGGATTCGTACCGTCGAAAGTCACGCTGGAGGCGGCGAAAGAGCAGCTCGCGCCGGTCGGCAGTCCGCTGCAACTGCTGGGGCTGAAGTTCACTACCATTCCTGTGGACCCACTAATCGCGCTGAGAGTCAAAGTGACGGTAGCGGATTGTCCGGCGACAAGGCTAAGAGTAGTGGGGTTGGCCGAGAGTTGGAAATCCGGCGCTAACGATGCCTTCCACGCAGCAAAGAAGGAATTGAAATCAATTGAGCCGAGACCTGTGACCAAGTCGTAGCCGGTACCGGCAGAGTATCCCAGAGTACCCCCCGCCGGACACTGTAGAGCTGGAGGCTCAAAACTCGGAGTATTTGGTGTACAAGGGACGACGTTATTCGAGGTGTCGCCGTCCGTGGAACTCGTGCCGGCGACTATGTCGTGAAATGAAGATGGGTTGCTGCTGAAAAGTTCGTAGACTTGGGTGTTGATATTACCCAGTCCTTTGGTGGATCCCAGATATTGGTTTAGCAGAACGGCCATTCCTGCCGCTACTGGAGTAGAGACCGATGTACCTCCAAACGCGGAATTGTAAGTTATAAGGGCGTCGCTGATGCTTGTGACGCATGTGCTCGTCGAGGCTGAGCCGGTGGTTTCCGACTGAGCAGTGCAAACGATGTAGGGATCATTAAAATTCGATGCCGAGAACGAGATGTCCGGCACGTCGCGAACGCCGTCGCTCGGTGTGAGCGAAGTTTGGTATGTGGGCTTAGTGAAACCGCCATTGGGAGCAGCGCAGAAGTTGAAAGGAAACCCAGCCTCGGTGGTCGATCCAGTTGTGTTTACGCAATTGCTTGGCCCACCACCGGTGCCGTCCAATCCAACTCCTTGAGAAGCACCCGCCGTCGTATCATTCCAGCCCAGCTCTGGGATGTAGCCGTTTAGGGGGCCGTTGGGCAGGACCGAAGCGCCGTTCGTGCCATTTGTTGCGCCCCAATAGGTCCCCGTGCCCTCGTTGAATTCGGTACCGCCTACCGCCGTCACTTCGGGACTGCTTGCCGGATAACTGACGGATTGCCCCAGTGTCGCCGTGGAAACGGGGGTGGTGAAGACGTCGCCGTCGCAGGTCGCCGCCGCCTCGTCGCCAGTAGCCGCGAAAATCGAGATCCCCAGCCCCGCTCCCTTCAGGTACTCCGCGTCCTGAACTGTAAGCGATGGAGGCGTGCTGTACGCCTCGCAGAGGCCGTAGCTAATGCTAATAACCGGGGCGAGATTATTATCGATGGCGTAGCTTGTCGAGTTGGCCACGCCGCCGGAATTGAAATCCGAGGTAACGAAAATGATCTGAGCATTGCGCGCTACGGAACCGGACCACTCGATGTCGAGATCCGACTCGCTCAAATCCCCCGCACTCACTCCCGGATCGCCGGAATTCGTAGGAATTACGAACCTGAAATTTGTAGTGTCGCAAGCAGTAATAACACCGCTGCCATTCGCGGTGCAGTCGTTGATCGCCGAGAGCCCGAAATCATTTCGAAAGTAATTAAGATCGGCAAGGTAGATATCGGTCTGCCCAACAACCACCATTTTCTGACCTGTGCCATCAATAGGCGTGGCGGCTTGGTAAAGTGGATTGATGTCATAGATGGTGGCGATGTCACCCGGGGCTAGGGCCGTGAAGGTTCCCTGGCCGGTTGTAAAGGTGTAGTCAGAGTGCAGGAGTGACGAATTTGGGTTATGCAGAGCGCTCATGCGCCTTGGGACAAAATCGTGCAGTCCCCGAAATCCACCAACCACTCCGCTTAAAGCAGCAGGGATCATAGGGGATATCGAATTCGATAAATGCTGTGCACCGTTGATGTTGTAATAGTGGATTTCCGTTTTGAACGCACTTTGCACCAGGGCCGCATTCCCGCTGAAGCTAATAAAGTCGCGTCCCCGTGCCGTGTAAACCACTTTGAAGCCCTGTGCCTGAAGCCAGGCTGTGACTTTATCGACGTCGTTTTGGCTCAAACCAAAACGATCACCGTATTGCTCGGGAGTTAACCATGCATGAAAACTCGGTGATTTCGGATTTTGTTGATCCTCGACTAACGTTTGGAGCGCGGCCCGCTGAGCTGCCGTAGGAGTGAACAGCATAGTGATACTAAGAGGATGCGATGGCTCGACTGGTCCCTGGTCATACCGTGCCTGAGCAAACGGCGAGACATGATTCTGCAACGCCACCATACGGCTGGAATCGACAGGGGCGGTGATGCGGTCGGGCTGGGCGGCGAAGCAGAGGGATGTGGCTAGAAGCGGCAAAAAATACTTCCAGGGTCGCATGAAATACTCCGTCTGAATTTTGGGCGGTATGTGTTGCTTATACGGCTTTCTTGCACTCTGATCAAGTCGCAACCGGACCGGGTTGTATGCTTACAAGAAATTTATAAACCCGGGATATAGAAATTAGTCGCGCGATTACTGAGGTAATGGCTGGCTCGGTCTGCCGCGCTCCAGGCTCGCCTAGTATCCCAATCCCATTTCACGAGCCCGGGAGGAGATCAGAGTGGGCAGGCGACCTTCCGAAGAACGACATCATCCGAGAGCAACTCAGAAGCATCCAAAGTCTGAGTTGAAGTCCAAGATTGAGCAGTTTGGAGAGATCGATGCGAATGTTTTCCGGTTGGAGCGGTCTTATCGCGGTAATGATTTTGCTGCCCATGACTCTGTTGTTTGCGGCGGATGTAGACGCCAACTTTCACAACGCGCCGGATTCGGCGCAGGCAATGAAGAATCCGTTTGAGGGGCAGGATGCGGCCGCGCAGGCAGGAAGGTCGTTGTATGCGCGTAATTGCGCATCGTGCCACGGTCCGAGCGGAAAAGGTACCGGCAACATACCGTCGCTGGTGGACGGGAAACTGGAGTCCGTCAAGCCAGGAGAAGTGTTCTGGTTTATAACACACGGCGACAAAGCGAACGGGATGCCCTCCTGGGAAGGATTGCCCCAGAACCAGCGTTGGCAGATTGTCACCTACATAACCTCGAAACTGCCCACGGACCGTTCCACGCTTGGAATGGCGGCAACCATTGACACCAGCACCTCAAAGTTGAAAGCCCCGCCCCCAACGCCGCCGTTTACCGATTTCCGGTATGAGAAGCCGGGCACGACTCGCAGGATTACGGCGAAAGATCTGCCCCAGCCCTATGCGACCCAGTCGGCCGACAACGCTCCGAAACAGGTGGGCCGGCCGAACGATGTGTGGCCTGTGGCCCCTGCGGGATTCAAGGTGGAGTTATATGGCTCCGGTTTGGATAATCCGCGGACGCTGATCACCGCGCCGAACGGCGATATTTTTCTGGCAGAAAGCGATCCCGGCCGCATCCGCGTGTTTCGCGGCATCACCAGCGACGGGAAACCGGAGCAGTCAGCCATTTACGCAAGCGGATTGAAGCGTCCGTATGGATTGGCGTTTTATCCCCCTGGAGCGGATCCGCAATATTTGTATGTGGGCAACGAGCGAGAGGTGGTTCGATTTGCATTTCACAGTGGAGATTTGAAGGCGAGCGGAGCGGCAGAACACGTGGCCGATCTGCCCGGGCCGGGCGGGCATTGGACGCGGGCGGTGGTGTTCTCGCAGGACGGGAAGAAAATGTTTGTGGCGGTGGGTTCGGGATCGAATGTGGATGATCCCGACACAAAACCGCGGGAGAAAAATCGCGCGGATATTCTTTGGTGCGATCCGGCGAACTGCCAGTTGCGGGTGTATGCCTACGGCATTCGCAATGCCGGAGGCGGATTGGCGATCAATCCGCAGACGAGCGAGTTGTGGTGCTCGGTGAATGAGCGCGATGGACTGGGCGACAATCTGGTTCCTGATTACATCACGCACGTGCAGGAGGGCGGATTTTACGGCTGGCCGTGGTGGTACATCGGAGGGCATCAGGATCCGCGGCATAAGGGGAAGCATCCGGAGTTGAAAGATAAGGCGATTGTGCCGGATGTACTGCTGCAGCCACATAATGCTTCTCTGGAAATGACTTTTTATGAGGGGCAGCAGTTCCCTGCCGAATATAAAGGAGATATTTTTGCGGCAGAACATGGCTCGTGGAACAAGTCGGTGCGCGTGGGCTATGAAGTGATTCGCGTGCCGCTGCATCAACAGGCGGACGCCAGCGGCGAGTACGAAGACTTCCTTACTGGCTTTGTATTGCCGGATGGTAACGCGTGGGGGCGTCCGGTGGGGGTGACTGTGGCGCAGGATGGTTCGCTGCTGGTGAGCGACGATGGATCCAACTCGATCTGGAGAGTGAGTTACAACGGTAAGTGATCGGGGAAGAAAAAAATGGCCCGGCCTTCGCAAACGCGGAAGCCGGGCCTTTTCTTGATCCGTTAAGCTGCTATTTGTCGGGCACTCTTTAAGAACGCCAGCAGGTCCGCATTGATCTGGTCTGCGTTGGTTGTGGGCATCCCATGGGGAAAGCCGGGATAGACCTTGAGCACGGCTCCCTTCACCAACTTGGCGGACTGCAGAGCCGCAGCGGCGATGGGCACAATCTGATCGTCGTCGCCATGCATGATGAGGGTCGGCACGTCGAACTTCTTGAGATCTTCCGTGAAATCTGTCTCAGAAAAAGCCTTGATGCAATCGTAGCCTGCCTTCATCCCGCCCATCATCCCTTGCAGCCACCACTTGTCCCGGATGCCATCGGAAATTTTGGCGCCCGGCCGGTTGTAGCCGTAGAACGGGAGGGTAATGTCCCTGTAAAACTGCGGCCGATTTTTCACATATTGGGCCCGCAGATCGTCGAACACCGCGATCGGCGCGCCCGCGGGATTCTTTTCGGTCTTGACCATCAGCGGCGGCACCGAACTGATGAGCACGGCCATGGCAACGCGTTTCGAGCCGTGCCGTCCAATGTAGCGGGCAACTTCTCCGCCACCGGTGGAGTGCCCGACATGGATCGCGTCCTTCAAGTCGAGGTGCGCGGTTAGCGCCGCGAGATCGTCGGCGTAAGTATCCATATCGTTGCCATCCCATGTTTGAGTGGAACGGCCATGACCGCGGCGGTCATGCGCGATCACACGATAACCACGCTGGCCGAAGAACATCATTTGTCCGTCCCAGTCGTCGGCGGTGAGGGGCCAACCGTGGCTGAAGACGATCGGTTGTCCTGAACCCCAGTCTTTGTAATAAATCTGCGTATCGTCTTTCATCGTAAGCGTAGGCATATAACCTCCTTGAGTTTGTAATTTGGGAAATGCTTGATGTGAAACGTAAATAACAGGGAAACTGTTTGTTAAGCGGCGCGGGCGAGAGGAATTACCGGCTGCTCGCGGAATCGTTTCGCGGCGAAGATGAAGCCGGAGCCAATTCCCGCCAGACTAATCAGCACGTGAATGAGAGTAAAGGTCGAGGTGCTCATGCCGAGAATCATTGGGAGTCTCCTCGTAAGCGTTAAAAGATGTGAGGAAGTTCGCTACGATACTTTATATTTCCGGCAGTAAGTCGGGAATTATTTTTTTCAACCGCCCTGTGATTCCTGCTTGACAATCGTGGCGGCCGGGCGCATGATTTCGAAAGGCGAACAAAAAGCGAATACGCCTACGGAGCTTCCCGGCTCCGGCGTTCCCTGAAATTTTTCCGAGGTTTCTATGTCTTCCGCGGTGTTTTCCACTTCGGCGGCCCCAGGCCGCCCTTTTATTTTTGATAACGAAATTGGGGCCGAAGTTTGCCCGGAACCTTGTCAGTCGCAGCTTTTTGCCGAGCTGCGGCCACCCCAGCGAGTAGTGAAGGCCGGGCTTTCCGGGTCTTTTAAGGATGCACGACTTGCAGGGGTCACTCCGGCTTCCCGCCTGGCAGTGCGCCCCATGCCAGAAATGGTGACGAGCGGCATCGGAGAAATGGATGTGCTCACAGGAGGCTTGCCGCGCGGCTGCCTCACGGAAATTTTCGGGCCAGCTTCATCCGGACGCAGCACCGTCATGCTGTCCGCGCTGGCCGCGGCCACCCAGCGTGGGGAATTTTGCGCGGTGGTGGATGCCAACGATGCTCTCGATCCTCAATCTGCAGCCTCTGCGGGAATTGAGTTGGACCGACTGCTGTGGGTGCGCTGCGGAGAGGGTTCACTTCAACCAGAAAGTCGCTTGGAGCAACTTCTGCGCGTCACAGACCTGCTGCTCGAAAGTGGAGGCTTTGGAATGATTGCGCTCGATCTGGGCGATCTGCCGCCGCAGACGGCGCGGCGCATTCCGCTGGCCACATGGTTTCGTTTTCGGCGTGCGGTGGAACATACGCCGACAGTGCTGCTGGCAGTGGAACGACAGCCGATCGCGGGTAGCTGCTCCTCGTTATTGATCAGGTTGGGATTGATCAATGTGGGATCGTTAATTTGCGAAAAGGAAAATCAACTGTGCGATGCAGGCTCACAATTTTTGAAACCCTCCCACGCGCAACTATTAACGCAAATAGAAATCACGGCGGAACTGGTACGGTGCCGAATGGATCGTAAACCGGTTCGCTCCGCCGAAATTACATTTGCCAGCAAGACCGCATGGGCGGGATGAAGGCAATTGAGTAATTAGGAAATTTAGTAATTGGATAATTGAAAATCAGTTGCAATCCCAGTTCTTCAAATTGCTCAATTATTAAATTGCCCAATTACTCAATTTTTCCATGCCGTTTGCCTGCATCTTCGTGCCGAATTTCTCCGTAGCGGCTGTATGCCGCGCGGAGCCGGAGTTGCGCGCGATGGCCTTGGCAATTTTTGAAGGCAAGCCTCCGCTGGAAAAAGTGTTCGCGGTAAATGAAAGGGCTGGGCGCATCGGCATTTTGGCAGGGATGACGAAAGCTCAGGCGGAATTATGCGCAGAGCTGACCATGCGGCCGCGGTCTCCACTGCAGGAATCCGCGGCGCACGCTGCCCTCCTGGATTGCGCACAATCGTTTTCACCATGCGTGGAAGATGCTGCGGCCGACACCGTGGTTCTGGATTTGGCGGGCATGGAATCTCTTTTTGGCACGTTGCCAGAGATTGCTTATCCCCTCTCTCTCCGTGCGGCTGAACTAGGGCTCGAGGTAAATGTTGCGGTGGCTTCGAATCCGGATGCTGCCGTGCTAGCGGCACGCGGACTAACCGGCGTGACCGTGATTTCACACGGAAAAGAAAGCGAGTGTTTGGCCGCTTTGCCAGTGGAAGTTTTGTTCGCGGGGTGGATGGATGGGGAGAAAAAAAATAACGATCACCAAAGCTCGACCTCTCTGCTGGAAACATTGGAACGTTGGGGAGTAAGGGACCTGGGAGCTCTGGCCGCACTGCCGGAAGTTGCGTTGAGCGAGCGTTTGGGGCAGGAAGGTTTGCGCCTTCAACGACTGGCACGAGGTGCGGCTTCTCGCACAATAGTGCCCGTTGAAGCGCCGACCGTTTTTGAAGAAGCGGTTGAATTGGAATTCCCGATTGTGCTGTTGGAGCCGCTGGCGTTTTTGCTGAATCGCCTGCTGGAACAGATCTGTGCGCGGCTAGCCTCGCGGACGCTGAACACCCAGGAATTGCGGCTTACGCTGGTATTGCAAAATTTGGCACATGGCGATCACCGATTGGATGCATCCGAGATTTTTGGAGAAAGCGCTCCATCACAAAGCACATTCAATACGGCACAGCATTTTATTTCCACCCGGCAAATTAACTTTTGCAGAACTCTCCATCTCCCCCTGCCCATGCTGGATGCCAAACTTTTTCTCAAGCTGCTGCAACTGGATTTGAATGCACATCCACCGGGCGCGCCGATCGTGAAGATTCATCTGGCAGCGGAGGCGGCGCGGCCGCGGCCGGCACAAGGAGGATTGTTTCTGCCTTTATCGCCGGAGCCGGAAAAATTGGAACTGACGCTGGCGCGGATTGCGGGATTAGTTGGGGAATCGCGAGTGGGCGCGTTGGAGTTGCTGGACACGCACCGAGCTGAAAGGTTTCGCATGCAGCGATTTATGCCGGTGCAGGAAACCCCGGGGAATAAAAGACAGGTGCGAAAAACTTCTTCCGCGGCAGAAGACAGATCTGGGGTCGCCGTTCTGCGTAGATTTCGTCCGCCGCTGCGGGTCACGGTGGCTATGGAAAACGGAGAACTTGCCCGCCTGGTCTGTCCCAGGAAGAAAGAGGCACAAGGCGACGTGCTCTGGAAGGCAGGCCCGTGGCGCAATTCCGGCGATTGGTGGGAGCGCGAAGCTTGGGCGCGCGATGAATGGGACATTGCTTTGCAGAATACAGAAGAGATCGCTCTATACCGACTCGTGCACGATCTGCTCGGGGGAGAATGGTTTGTGGAAGGCACGTATGACTAAGTGGAATTTATCACCACGGAGCCACTGAGACACGGAGAACCAAGGCAGGACAAAAACAATTAGAGATTTCCTCCGTGCCTCTGTGCCTCGGTGGCGAAAAATTCTTCAATGAGAACAGATGTCCTACATCGAACTCCATGCGCGCTCGGCTTTCAGCTTCCTCGAAGGGTCTTCCCTGCCTGAGGAGATGGCCGGCATGTGCGACCGGCTCAACATCGGCGGCATGGCGTTACTCGATACGGACGGAGTTTACGGCGCGCCTCGCTTTCACATGGCGGCAAAGAAAATTGGAATTAAGGCGCACATTGGAGCGGAAGTTACAGTGAATCTTTCACCAGAGACAGTTTCACCACGGAGACACAGAGGCACAGAGAAAAACAAAAAACAAGAATTGGGCTCCTCCGTGTCTCAGCCCGCCCTGAGCGCAGCCGAAGGGTGTCTCCGTGGTGACTCCTGCCTTCCTCTGCTGGTTTCCTCCCGCGCTGGCTATCAGAATCTATGCCGGATGATTACCAAAATGAAGTTGCGCGCGAAGAAAGGCGAGGGGGCAGCTTTGAAGGAAGAATTGGAAGAACACGCCGAGGGCATGATTTGCCTGACCGGGGATGCCAATGGGCCACTGGCGGCCGCTTTGCAGCGGGGTGGCATGGACGAAGCCCGGCAACGGGTCGAGCAATTGATTGGGCTGTTTGGCCGCCGCAACGTGTATGTCGAGTTGCAACGCCATTTTCATCGGGAGGAAGAAAGTCGTAATCGTGCTGCGATCGAAATTGCCCGCTCGCTGAATCTTCCTTTGCTCGCGACCAACGGCGTTTGCTATGCCACCGCAAAAGACCGTGAACTCTGCGACGCCTTCACCGCCATCCGTCATCACCACACTTTATCGACCGCGGGGCGTCTGCTGTCGCGCAACGCTGAGCGTCATTTGAAGTCGCCGCAGGAAATGCAACAACTTTTCTCTGACTTGCCGGAATCGGTGAGTAACACACTCGAACTTTCTTCCCGCCTTGAATTCACGCTGAATGATCTGGGCTATGAATTTCCCCGCTATCCCGTGCCCCATGGGGAGACGATGAATTCGTTTTTGCGGGATCGCGCGTGGGAAGGCTTTGGAACGCGTTATGGCCGTGCAAAGGCTGACGTTCAAATTCGTGCCCGCAGTCAGATTGAGCGCGAGCTGGCTCTCATCGAGAAGCTGAAACTCGCTGGATATTTTCTTATCGTATGGGACCTGGTTCGCTTCTGCCGTGAGCAAAACATTTTA
>Ga0209006_10002299_pt1 | contig 17428 bp, 14 predicted proteins | sample JacPin_JW_Ref_O2_FD_188567 | JGI IMG/M metagenome (GOLD analysis project Ga0209006, IMG submission 188567) | Forest soil microbial communities from Algoma, Ontario, Canada - Jack Pine, Ontario site 1_JW_Ref_O2 (SPAdes) (version 2) | ecosystem: Environmental > Terrestrial > Soil > Boreal... | reverse complement strand
CGGCACGACCACGGCGATGTCCGGCGAATGGCTGGAGCCGTGATAGGGGTGATTGTGGATGACGAGATCGCCTTCGTGCCACTCGCCGTCCTGCAAGGTCTCCTGGATGCCGGCGAGATAGCCGGGCAGCGAGCCGATATGCAGCGGCGTCGATTCCGACTCGCAGAGCGTGTTGAAATCGGTGTCGAACAGCCCGGCGCCGAGATCCTGCGATTCACGGATAATCGAGGAGAAGGACATGCGATAGAGCACGTGTCCCATCTCCTCGGCGATGGTCTGCAAGGCGCCGTTGATCACCTGCAGCGTAATGGGATCGATCGCTTGAGCCATGGTTCGATCCCTTTCAGCCGGCGTGGCGCAGGTGCAGATTGCCGAATTCGGCCACCTCGGCGACATAGCCGGGCGGCAGCAGCGTCGTCGAATTGTGCTGGATCAGGATCGCCGGACCGGCGACCCGATGTCCGGCTTTCAACCGGCCGCGATCATAGCGCGGCGTGTCGACGATTTGGCCGTCGTCGAACGTCGTCGGCCGGGTGTAGAGCAGGGCGTCGGAGATGTTTTCATTGGACGCCTTGTCGATGCGCGCCACCTTGAGCGGCACCACATCCTCGCGGCCGATCACGCGCACGGTTATCAGCTCGACCTCGCCATCGTCGAAGTGATAGCCGTAGTCGAGCCGGTGTTGCTGATGAAAGGCCGCGACCACTTCGCGTATGTTCGCCGCGGTCACTTTGCCGGCCGGAAGCTGGGCGCGCAGCTCAAACCCCTGTCCGTGATAGCGGCATTCCGCGAGCTTCTGAAACTTCTGCCGCTCCACGGACACGCCGTCCTTCTCCAGATCGCGCCGGCAGCGCTCGACCAATTCGTCGATCACGGAATTGATCCGTCCTATCGCCGATTCATCGGCGTGCTTAAGCGATACGATGAGCGACCGCGCGTGCTCGTATTGCATGTCGGTTTGCAGCAATCCCATCGCCGCCGTGATGCCCGGCGCGACCGGCACGATGATTTCCTTCGCCGAAATCGCCTCGGCCAGCGCCACTCCGTGCAAAGGACCGGCGCCGCCGAACGGCACCAGCGCGAACTCGCGCGGATCGATGCCGCGCGCGACGGAGTTGGAGCGAATGGCCAGTGCCATGTTCGAGTTGATGACCTTGACGATGCCGAGCGCCGCATCCTTGATCGACAGGCCAAGCGGCTTGGCGACCTTTGCTTCAACCGCTTTGTGCGCGAGGTCGGCGTTGAGCGGCAGATCGCCACCGAGCATCTTGTCGACATCAAGCCGCCCGAGCACGACTTGCGCATCGGTGACCGTCGGCTCCTCGCCGCCGCGGCCATAGCAGGCGGGCCCCGGTTCGGCGCCGGCCGAACGCGGCCCGACATGGAAGCCGCCGGCGGAATCAATATAGGCGATCGATCCGCCGCCGGCGCCGATCGAGACCAGATCGATCATCGGCACCAGGATCGGGTGGCCGTTCACGTACGAGTCGCGCGCATTCATGATCTTGATGCGGCCGTCGGGGATCGTGCTGATATCGGCCGAGGTGCCGCCGATATCGACGGTGATCAGGTTGGAACGTCCGCACAATAAGCCTTCGGCGCGGCCGCCGATCACGCCGCCGGCGGGGCCGGACATCAGGATGCCGACCGCTTTCTGCGAGCAGGTTTCCACGGTGGCGATGCCGCCATTCGATTGGATGACACGCAGATTGGCGCGAAAACCGTTCTTGCTGAGCCGGTCCTGCAGATTGTTGAGATAGAGCGAGGTCTTGGGCCCGACAAAGGCGTTCATCGCCGCGGTCGAGAAGCGCTCGTATTCGCGGATGACATTGGCTACTTCCGACGAGGTGCAGATATAGGCGTCCGGCATCTCGGCGCGGACGATTTCGGCGGCGCGCCGCTCGTGCGCGTCGTTGAGAAACGAAAACAGAAAACCGATGACGACGGATTTGATGCCGCGGCGTTTGAACAGCTGGATCGCCTCCAGCACTTCCGCCTCGTCGAGAGGGGTTTCAATCGTGCCGTCGGGCGGCAGGACGCGCTCGGTCACCGCTACACGGTTCCGCCGCTTGACCAACGGCCGCTGTTGCCACGGCACCTCGAAATGGAGCGAGAAGTTGTACGGCCTTTTGTGCCGGCCGATATGCAGGATATCGCGGAAGTTGCGCGACGTGAGCATACCGACTTCGGCGCCGTTATGCTCGATGGTGATGTTGGTGGCGACCGTGGTCCCGTGCACGATCAGCGATACGTCGTCGGGACGAACGCCGGATATCTCGCAGAGCTCGCGCAGGCCCTTGAGCACGCCTTCCGACTGGTCATGCGGCGTGCTGGCGACCTTATGGACGAAAACGCCGTGGTCGGCCTCGAGCACGAGGTCGGTATTGGTCCCGCCGACATCGACACCTACGCGCGCCATGAATCGCCTGATCGATCGCCCGATCGTCCCTCGCGCTGCCGTGCCAGACCCGGGTCCACAACGCCTTTGTTATACCGATCTCGCGCGAAACATTGTCAGCAATGTCCGGCCCGTGCAACCCCCGACGGCAAACTGGCGATCTGGACGCATGGCCACTGCAACGCCTCGTGAGTTGAGCGCGTTGAAAGAGCGCACCCCTTGCGCGGGAGAGTTGAGGGGAACCAACAAATAGTGGTTGAATGCCGAGCTGGATCGAAAGGAACGCGTGCGATGGCCGTAACCGCTAAATTCGTCTGCTCCGGCTGCCGGTGGTGGCATTTCCACCGCACTGAAGGTGCCGACCCGGACTCGGACCAGGCGGTTGGCTATTGCCGGCGCTTTCCGCCGAGCCGGCGCGAGAACGGCGTTGGCGCCTGGCCGATCACATTCGGCAATGACTGGTGCGGCGAATACGCGGAGAAGAGCGAAGCCTCCCGGCCGACCACGCGCAGCGCGTCGGCCGCCCATTAGACGACCTGCCCGGAGGCGTACCCGTTTCGTCGGATCAGATTAGATCGACGCAGTTCATCAGCGCCGCTTCGGCGGCACGACGAAAAGCCTCGTCTACGTCCTGCTCGGTGCCCGAACCGCCGATCTTGAATCGCACGCCGCCGCTGGCCGCGGCCACCGGACTGCCGGAAATTCTAGCGCGTCCGAATTGCGTGCGCACCGCATTGTCCTTGCCGAAGGTGAGCTTGCATAGAACGATGGCTTCATTGCCGTCGCGCTTTTGGTCGGTGATTTCGTAGCGCCAATCGCTGCCGAAGCGTTCGTTCAGCCGATAAGCGGCGAGTGAATCCGCTTCCGGCTTGGCGGAGGTGGCGCGCGGCTTCCTTGCTGTCACCTCGCGGCTGACAAACGGTCTTACCGGTGCCATAGGCTCACCGGCACGCGGCGACCCACCGCGATAGAGAGCCTCAAAGCGCTTCCTGGTTTGCGCCAGCATGTCGTCGAAGGCCGACGACAGTTCGGGACGCGGCGGGTTTGCCATTGTCGGTCTGCTGCCTTCGATGCTCAGCCGCGTTGCGCGCGCGGCCACCAGCGCTCGAAATCGTCCTCCGCCTTGGCCGCAAAATCAACTTCCCCGGTAAAGGAGCGCAGATAATCAAGTGCGTCGGCGAGATCCACGACATCACCGTATTTGGCGTCGATGTCGAAGAGGTTCGCCTCATGCGGCCCCGGCGCACGATCGCCGACCGCTTCGCGCACGACGATTGTCTGATAGCCATATTGCAGGGAATCGACCGCTGACGCGCGTATGCAGCCGCTGGTGGTGCAACCTGCCAGGATGACCGTGTCGACGCCAAGAAGCCGCAAGTCGACGTCGAGGCTGGTACCAAAGAACGCGCTGGCATATTTCTTGGTGAGGACCTTTTCGCCCGGCAATGGTTTGATCCTCGGATCGACTTCGATCATCGGCGAGCCTTTCTGGAGGATCGCCAGCGAGGGCACCTTGTTCACGAAGACGCCCGCGTCGTGCATGTCTGCCGCGTAAGCAACCGTGGTGTAGAAAACCGGAAGTTTGCCGAGACGGAATGACTCCAGGAGCTGCCGCGTCGCATTAATCTCCCAGGCGAAATCGCCGCCCAATGGCGTCGTCGGGTCGGTAAAACCCTTGATAAAATCGACGATGACCAGCGCCGGGCTTCGACCATAGCCTGAGCGGCTTGCGAACCCCTTGCGGTGGTAGTCCGCCCGCGTCTCGCGTTGCCAGTCGCTCATCGTCGTCCTCCGGATGTGTGAAACGACGGCCGAAGATGGCGTTGCCCGGAGCTGTTTGTCAACGCGCGCCCAGCAGGGCAGGGCGGCTTCGGTGGAGCGCCAAGCGGCTTGAACAGATCGGTTTTTGCTCGGGGCGCTGCGCCTCTTGCCGGTCCGCGCGCAACGTGGGACTGTTCCATGAGCTGTCGGCTTTCAGTCCGCTGCCGGCGACAGCCGCAGCGGCGCGGCGGGACCATCAATCTTCAGTGGGGCATCCATGACCGATGATAATCGTATTCGTCCACCTTTCGGCGGAACTCGCGCGGCCTATGGCTCGCCGACCGGTCCGCGCTATCAGCCCCGCACGCTGGTAACGCCGCACGGCGACACCGCGCGAAGCGCGCGACCGACGCCACGATCCGGCGGCAGCGGCAAAAAGGAAATCCTCTGCGCCATCGGCGTGGACGTCGACGCGGTGGCCGGATGGCTCGGCTCCTACGGTGGCGAGAATTCGCCGTGCGATATTTCGCGCGGCCTATTCGCCGGCGAAGTGGGCGTACCGCGGCTGGTGAAGCTGTTCGATCGGCTGGGCATACCGACCAGCTGGTTCATTCCCGGCCATTCGATCGAGACGTTCCCCACCCAATGCAAGATGGTCGTCGATGCCGGCCACGAGATCGGCATGCACGGCTATTCGCACGAGAATCCGATCGCCATGACGCCGGAGCAAGAAGAAGCGGTCATGGACAAATGCATCGATCTGATCGAGCGCCTGAGCGGCCGGCCGCCGAGCGGCTATGTCGCGCCGTGGTGGGAATTCTCAAATGTCACCAACGAGCTGCTGTTGAAAAAAGGCATCAAATACGACCACAGCCTGATGAATAACGATTTCCACCCGTTTTACGTGCGGGTAGGGGACAGCTGGACGCTCATCGACTATTCGAAGAATCCGGACGAATGGATGAAGCCGCTGGTGCGCGGCGAGGAAACCGATCTCATCGACATACCGGGCAGCTGGTATCTCGACGATCTGCCGCCGATGATGTTCATCAAAAGCGCGCCGAACAGCCATGGCTTCATCAAGCCGCGCGACATCGAGGAACTCTGGTGCGACCAGTTCGATTGGGTCTATCGCGAATACGACTACGCGGTGTTCGCGATGACCATTCACCCGGACGTTTCCGGGCGTCCGCAGGTCCTGCTGATGCTGGAGCGCGTGTACGATTATCTATCCAAGCATGCCGGCGTGAAGTTCTGCACCTTCGACGAGATTGCCGATGATTTCCGCCACCGCCATCCGCGGCAGGGCGCTGCAGCCGAAGCGGCGCACGCCGCCCGTTAAGCGGTAGCGCCATGTGCGCCTTATGCGGCGTCCTCGGCGGCAAAGGCCATTGGAGCGATAGCGCCAGTGCGCCGGCCGTGTTCGCCGGGCGGACCGAGCCGCAGACGCGGTTGCGCGAACGCCAGGGTCGCACGCGCTTGCTCAACACCGTGCTGAAACATCATGGCGTTGTCGTCAAAGACTGGTCGGGCAGTTCGTATCTGCTTACGGGCCTGACGGGCCGCACGGCGATCGTCGACAATATCGGCGACCTTTGGGGTGCCGCGGAGCGGCTCACCGGACGAACAATCGATCCGCTTGACGAGCAATATCTGGCGACGCTCGCAAATCATCAGGACTGAACGCCGCAACTGGCAAATTGTAATATGGCAAATTACGGTGACCTGACGCCGGTCAACATCATCACCGGCTTTCTCGGCAGCGGCAAGACCACGCTGTTGCAACGCTTGTTGCGTTCGCCCGATTTGTCGGAGGTTGCGGTCCTGGTCAACGAATTCGGCGAGGTTGGGCTCGACCATCATCTTCTGCAAAACGTTGCCGAAAGTACGCTGCTGTTGGAAAACGGCTGCCTGTGCTGCGCCGTGCGCGGCGATCTGCAAAAGGCACTGCGCGATCTCTTGTCCCGGCGAACGCGGAAGGAGATTCCGCACTTTCGCCGTGTCGTCATCGAGACGTCCGGCCTGGCGGATCCGGCCCCGATTGCCTACACGCTGCTCTCGGAAGCCATCCTTCGCCATCATTTCCGTCTGTCGGGAATCATCACGACGGTCGATGCGGTCAACGGCGCGACGCAACTCGATCGTTTTGTGGAATCCGTCAAACAGGCGTCGATGGCCGACCGGCTGGTGGTGACCAAGACGGACCTTGCCGACGAGCCGTCGCTGGCGGCGCTGCGCAAGCGCCTACGCAGCCTCAATATCTCCGCGCAAATCCTGGAATCGAGCGAGATCGGCGGCGATGTGCACCGATTGCTGACCGATGACATCTACGATGCGGCCGGCAAATTCCGTGAGGCCGGTCACTGGGTTGCCGAGGAAGTCGGCGAGCACGCGTCGCACACCCACACCGCGGACGTTCAATCTTTCGCCGCCGTCTTCGACCGGCCGCTGGATTGGACCGCCTTCGGCGTCTGGGCCAGCATGCTCTTGCACCGCCACGGCGCCGATGTGCTCCGGCTCAAAGGATTGCTGAACGTCGCCGGCGTACCGACGCCGGTGCTGATCAATGGGGTTCAGCACATCGTTCATCCGCCGAGCCACTTGGAAGAATGGCCCGATGCGGACCGGCGCTCGCGTCTCATCTTCATCGTTCGCGGCTTACAGCGGGCGCGCATCGAGCGCTCGCTCGCCGTGTTCAACGATCTGGTCAATGCATCGGCAACGTCCGGCAGAGACCAGCGGTCCGGCCCAACGAGCGTAAGTCCGCTTAGGGAAAGCGCTTAACGCGCCCGCGGCGGCGCCGCGCGCGGACGCCAGCCGGTGCGGAGCGCACGCACCACATAGTGCAGCAAGTAGAAGATCACCGCCAAGATCACCAGCAAGACGATGGCGAGGAGCTTGCCGCCGAAGGCGACGTCGAAGATCGGCCCGCGGTTGAGGAAATATTCGCTCAAGACCTCGATCGCCTGCAGCGTTGCGCCGGCGCAGAAAATGACCGCCACCAGGATGGCCGCCTGCAGGGTGTCGAACACCAAGGTGTCGACATTGAGTTCCGTGACGTTGCGGAAAATCTCGCTGCGAAACGACTGCCAGTGCGCGAACGCATAAGCCAGAATGCCGACCAGCGACGCAAACCAGAACACGACATTGTTGAAATGGATGAATGGGATGTGCGCGACGAGATAGGTCTCGAACGGGCGGTAGAAATAAAGGAAAATAAGGAGGATGGCGACCGCGACGATCCAGATCCAGAATTGCTGCTGCTTGGTAGTATCGTCCGCCATGTTCGCCGTCTTGTTGTATGTGCTTTCCAAGATGGTAAATCATTCCGGCGTGATGTCAAAACCGGCCTAACGGCAAGGGTTTCTCACATCCGTCAGTGCCGCGACGGAACGAGTTGACAACCGCTCGCCGCTCCAGGACTATGCGGCGCCCCGGGACTATTGCTGCAAAAATAGGCGTGCCCAACGAACGCGCCTTTGTACGCGCCAGGGCGGCGCGGACCCTGTGGGAGTAACGACAAGAGGGGATTGGTCCGGGCTTCGGCGCAAAACGTCCCGAAGCGGCCAACGCAGGGGGTGATAGGTGACATGAGTAGCCGCCTCGGCATCGATGTCGGCGGGACATTTACAGATTTTCTTCTGTTCGACGAACGCTCCGGCGCAATGCGTCTTTTGAAGACACCGTCGACGCCCAGCGATCAGTCGGTCGGCATCCTCAACGGCATTCAGCAGCTGATCGAGGAGACCGGCGTCGCCGCGACCGATATCAGCACCCTGCTCCACGGAACGACGGTGTCCACCAACATCGTTCTGGAGGAGAAGGGCGCCAAAGTCGGTCTTTTGGTCACGGAGAATTTCGAGCAGATCCTGCATCTCGCGCGCTCGCAAACGCCCGGGCCGCTGGCCGGCTGGATCATCATGCTGAAGCCCGATCCGCTCGCCGATCTCGAGTTGACCCGCGGCATCCGCGAACGCGTCAGCGCACGCGGCGATGTTATTACACCGCTGGACGAGGCTTCCGCACGCAAGGCGATTCACGAGCTGGTCGAGCTCGGCGCGGAAGCCATCACCGTGTCGCTGCTGCATTCCTACGCGAACCCGCAACACGAGCGGCGGCTCAAGGCGCTGGTCGAGGAAATCGCGCCCGATATGACGGTGTCGCTGTCTTCGGAAATTCTTCCGGAGTTTCGCGAATACGAGCGCACGCTGGTCACGGTCATGAACGCGTATGTCCGCCCGAGCATGCGGCGCTATCTGGCCGGCTTCGAGGAGAAACTCCACCGCGTCCAGTTTCAGTCCAGCGTCAATATCGTGCGCTCGGATGGCGGCCTGATGAGCGTCGAGCGCGCCAGCCAGTCGCCGGTGCATACGATGCTGTCCGGCCCGGCCGGCGGCGTGTCCGGCGCGGCATTCATGGCTTCGCTCGCCGGCTATCCTCAAGCGCTCGGCTTCGACATGGGCGGCACCTCCACCGACGTATCGTTGATTCAAGACGGCAAACCCACGATCTCGCGCCAGACGTCGATCGGTTACTATCCCATCAAGGTGCCGTCGGTTGACGTGCACAGCGTCGGCGCCGGCGGCGGCTCGATTGCGCACGTGCCGATGACCGGGGCGCTGCGCGTCGGACCGGAAAGCGCCGGCGCGGTGCCGGGCCCGGCTAGCTACGGCAAGGGCGGCGACCGGCCGACGGTCACCGACGCCAATGTGGTGCTGGGGCGCCTGCCGCCGCGGCTCCTTGGCGGCAAGATGGTGCTGGACACCAAGGCGGCGGAGGAGGCGGTCGCAAAGATCGCCCGCGCGCTCTCCCTCGACCTGCATCAGGCTGCGCAGGGCATCCTCGATATCGTCAACGAGAACATGTTCGGCGCGCTGCGGCTCGTCACCGTGCAGAAGGGTCTCGATCCGCGCGACTTCGCGCTCGTACCGTTTGGCGGCGCCGGCCCGCTCCATGGCAACGCCATGGCCATGCTTGCCGGCTGCTATCCGGTCATCGTCCCGCCGACGCCCGGCGTCTTGTCGGCGTTGGGCTTTCTCTATTCCGACGTGAAGAACGAGTTCGCCCAAACCTTCGTGCGCACCATCGACGACGCCGACCCGAGCCAGATCGGCGACATTCTGACCAGGCTGGGGCGCGACGCGCGCGCGTGGCTGCGGGAGGAGGGGATCGACGAGTCGCGGCAGCAGTTGAACTACGAGGCCGACGTCCGCTATTTCCGCCAGGGTTACGAATTTTCGCTCGAAATCGATCCCGATCGGCTAGGTAGTGGAGCACTCGTCGACCTTGCCGGGCGCTTTGGCGTGGCGCACGAGCGCATTTACGGCTTCAAGCTCGATCAACCGGTAGAATTGGTCAACCTGCGCGCGATCGGGGTGGGGGCGGTACAAAAGATCGGCTTGCCGAAGTTCGCCAAAGAGGGGCCCGATGCGGCCCACGCCATTGTCGAGCAGCATCGCGCTTATTTCGACGGCAGCTTCGCTTCGGTTAATGTTTACGATCGGGCCAAACTGCGGGCTGGCAACCGGGTCCGCGGCCCGGCGATCCTCATCCAGATGGACGCAACGACTGTCATCCATCCCAACCACACTGGCGAGGTTGACGAGTATCTGAGTATTCTGATCAGACCCGATAAGGCGTCCTGAGGACGCTGGAGACGACCCGATGGCGAATTTCGGCCCGCTAAGCAGCACGGTGAGTTTTGACGACCTGCTCAAAGCCAATAAGCAGGCGTTCGATCAGATTTTCTCGGCGCAGACCAAGGAATTGGGCCTGCGCGACGCAAGTCTTCGTCCCCCTACATCGGCGGATTTGGCCTCGGCCAGTCTCTCTTCTGAGGCAGCCGGGCAAGCTGTCGACCTCTATGCGATGCTCAATGAGCGGTTCGGTTCGCGCTGGTCATCGGAAATCGTCGAGCACAAGGCCGAACGCGGGTCGGTGACGGTGCTTTGCAAGCTGACGGTCGACGATACGGCGAAGATGCAATTTGGCTCGGCCCGTGCCAACGGCGACGAGGGCGCTGCGCTCAATCGGGCGACGGAAACGGCTTTGCGCCGTTGTGCCGAGATGTTTGGCGACGCGACCGTGTTGGAGGCGCGCGCCGAGCCGCCGGCGGCGACGCGTCCGTCTGCCGGGCGTACGAACGGAGCGACGCGCGGCAAAGAGGCGCCGACGCCGCGGGAAGGCCGCCGGCTGGACACGGTCGCGCTCGATCTGATCGAAAACGCGCTGCGCAATGCCCGCCATGAAATGGACGCGGTGCTGTTCCGCTCGGCGATGTCGCCGGTGATCCGCGAGCAGCACGACGAATTTCCGATGATCTGCGACGCCAAGGGGCAGATGATCGTCGGCCAGTTCGGCTCTTACATCTCCAATATGCTCAAGCAGAGCAGCTTCGACCTTGAGCCTGGCGACGTTATCCTGCAGAACGACCCCTATGCCTGTTCCGGCGCGATCAGCCATCTCAACGACTTCATGGTGCTGGTGCCGATCTTCCACCAGGGCGAACTGGTCGGCTTCACGTCGATGTTCGGCCACATGATGGACGTCGGCGGCGCCGTGCCCGGCAGCATGCCGACCGACGCCGCCTCGATCTTCAGCGAGGGTATCCGCATTCCGCCGATCAAGCTCTACCGGCGCGGCGAACTCAACAAGCCCGTGCTCGACTTGATCATGAACAATACGCGCACGCCGGAGATGAACTTCAGCGATCTCATGGCGATCATCGCCGGCTGCCGCGCCGGCGAGAAGCGCGTCATCGAGATTTGCGACCGCTTCGGACGCGACACCTACAAGCAAGCCTGTGACGCTTTGCTCGATCGCACCGACCGCGCGATGCGCCAGCTCATTATCAAGAACTTGCCCGAGGAGCCGAAGTCGTTCGAAGACTATGTCGACGATGACGGCCGCGGCAACGGCCCCTTCAGAATGAAGCTCACCGTTTGGCGCGAAGGCGACCAAGCCTTCTTCGACTGGACCGGCACATCGGCGCAGGCGCCCGGCCCGATCAACTTCTACATGCATGAAGGCATGTTCAAGATGTTCATCGGGGTCTACCTGATCATGGTGTTCGACCCCCAGATCCTGTTCAACGACGGGTTTTACGATCTCATTCACGTGACCATGCCGAAAGGCTCGCTGCTCAACCCGAACTTCCCGGCTTCGTTGGGCAGCCGCACGCATACATTGTCGCGTCAATTCGACGTTCTCGGCGGAGCGCTGAGCTACAACGCCCCGGAGATGGCGACGGCGGCCGGCTACGGCTCAAGCCCGCACTTTCTCTATTCCGGCGTGGACAAATCCGGCCGGACGTTCCAGCTTATGGAAATTCTCTACGGTGGCATTCCAGGCCGTCCGATCGGCGACGGCCTGGACGGTCATTCGTGGTGGCCGCTGTTTCAGAACATCCCCAGCGAATACCTGGAGACCTATTATCCGATGCTGGTTGAAAGCTACTCGACGATCATCGACAGCGGCGGCGCCGGCAAGCACCGCGGCGGCAATGGCGTCGAGAAGATCTTTTTCTTTCTGGAGGAAGGCGACATCTCGATCCACGATGACCGCCATGACACGCAGCCTTGGGGCATTCTCGGCGGTCGTCCGGCGGCGTGCTCGGAGAAATGGCTGGTGCGCAAGGACGGCAGCCGCGAACCGCTGCCTTCCAAGATCGACAATGTGCGGGTCCGCAACGGCGACCGCGTCATTTTCCGCACCGCCGGCGGCGGCGGGTGGGGCGATCCGCTCGAACGCGATCCCACCCGCACGCGCAACGACGTCGCCCGCAAGCTGATGACCGAGGCGAAGGCGCGCGAGGATTACGGCGTCGTTCTCACCGGTGCCCGTCACGACCTCGATCGCCGGGCCACTGACGAGCTGCGCGAGGGTATGCGGCGGAATAGGAAGACTCCGAAGCTGTTCGATTTCGGAGAACGCAGAGCGAATGCTTCGGCCCGCGCCGTTCAAATGGTTTGAGCGGCTGCGGCACATGACAACGCTGGAACGTCACGAAATGGGACGAGTGCGCTATGCTTGAAGTCGTTATCAGTCTCATCGTCATCGCGATCGTCGTCATCGCGATCTTCTACATAATCTCGATTTGGATATATAAACGCGCCCCATCCAATATGGGATTCATCCGCACGGGCTTCCTGGGCACGAAAATATGCCTGGGCAAGGGCGCCATCGTGCTCCCGGTCTTTCACGAGATCAGCTGGGTCTCGCTGGAGACGATCAAGTTTGCGGTCAGCCGGGCGCGCGAGCAGGCGATCCTGACCGCCGACAATATCCGCATCGATGTCAACGCCGAATTCTACGCCCATGTCGGCCATACCGAAGAGGCGGTGCTGACCGCCAGCCGCACGCTCGGCGAAAAGACCTTCGATGCCGACAAGGTGCGCAATTTGCTCGAAGCCAAGGTGGTCGGCGCGCTGCGCAGCTTCGCCGCCACCAAGACGCTCAAGCAATTGCACGAGAACCGCGACGGGTTCGCCCGCGAGATCAAGGAGGATGTCAGCGAAAGCTTCGCGGCCAACGGCCTGATGCTCGAAGAAGTGACCATCGTCGCGCTTGAGCAATCGACCAAGGAATATTTCCGCGCCGACAACGTGTTCGACGCCGAGGGCCTCAAGGTCATCACCGAAATCACCTCGGAAGCGCGGCGCAAGGTGCACACCACCGAGAAACAGACGACGGTGGCGATCCGCAACAAGGATCTCACCACCCAGCTCGAATTGCTGGACATCGAGCGCCAGGAAGCGGTGGCGCGCGCCAGCCAGGACAAGGAAATCGCCAACGAGCAAGCCAAGCAGTTGCGCGAGAAGCAGACCTTCGTGCTCGACCAGCGGCTGGCGGTCGAGGAGCGCGAGCTGGAGAATGAAAAGGCGCTGGAACAGCTTCGCACCGAGCGCGATATCGCGTTCACGGCGGAGGCCAAGCGCCGCGAAATTGCGCAGGTACAAAAGGAACTAGCGCTCGAGCAGGAGCGCCGCGACCGCGAGATCGCGCTGATCGCCAAGGCGCGGGAAGCCGAAATCGCCGAAATCACCCGCAGCCTGGCGCGCGAGCGCGCCGAACGCGACAAGGCGATCGATCTTGCCGCCAAGGAACGCGAGCGCCAGGAGGCCGATATCGCCCGCAGCACGGCGGTGGCCGCCGCTGAAGAGCGGGCGCGGGATCAGCGCCATCAGGTCAGCGAAGAAACCGCGCTGTCGGTGCGCAAGCGCAGTCTAGAAACGCGGCTCGGCATCCTCCAAGTCGACCGCGACGAGGCGGTTGCGCTGGCCAAGCAAGAAAAGGAGATATCCGACGAGCGCGCCCGGATATTGAGCGAGCAACAGCGCTTTGTGCTCGACAAGCGCTGGGAGGTCGAGCAAGAGGAAATTCACAAACAACAGGCGCTGGAAGCCGCGCAAATCAAAAAGGACATCGCCATTATCGAGGAAGCTTCGCAACGCGAAGCCGCCGAGATACGCAGCGCGCTTTCCCGGCAACTCGAGGAAATGAGCCGGGAGATTGCGCTCATCGGCAAAGAAGGCGAGCGCGAACGTACCGACATCGACCGCTTTCTCGCCCGCGAGCAGGCGGAGCGCGACCGCGAGATCGCGCTGGCCGCCAAGACCCGGGAGCTGGAGGTCGCGGAAGCCAAGCGGCTCGTCAGCACCGCCGAGCGCGAGAAGGCCGAGCACATAGTCGAATCGGTGCGCGTGGTGGCGGACGCCGAGCGCGCACGTCAGGTCGAGATCATCGAGGTGGGGAAAGCCGCCGAGGCGCGGCGCATTGACGAGGAGAGCAAGGCGCAGGTCATGCGCATGCATTCGATCACCCAGGCCGAGGCCCGCAAGCTTGCCGCCGAGCTTGAGGCCGAAGCGACCATGACCCGGGCCCGCGCCACCACCGAAGCGCAGAAGATCGGCGCCGAAGGTATCGAGCGCGAGGCCGGGGCGCGCGGCCGCGCCGAAATGGAAGTCGAGCAGCTGCGCATCGCCAACTCCCAGCGGCAGCTCGAAGCCGAAGCGACCGGGCTTGAGGCCAAGGCCGAAGCGCTCAAGAAGTACAATGACGCCGCGACCTTCCTCGAGCTGGCACGGTTGCGGATCGAAGCGGAACGCGACGTTCACATCGACCAGGCGAAGGCGATGGGCAACGCCCTATCGGGCGCGCAGATCCGCATGTATGGCGGCGGCGACAACACGATGGATACCATCCGCGGACTGTTCACGCAGGGGTTTGGGATTGGCGAGGTCATCGAAGGCCTGGCGCAATCGCTTCCCGAAGGTCTGCGCCAGCGGCTGAGCGCCAACGGCATCCAAGGTTTGCTCGGGCGGCAGTACAATGGCAGCTCGCTGAAGCAGACCTATGAGCACCTCAACGCGCTTGTGCAGGAACACCTGCGCACGAAGAAGGCGCGGGAGGTCCCGTTCCCCGAGGCGCTGACGCGGCTGGGGGAGCATGCTGGCCAGAACGAGGATTTGCGCCTGGCGGTTAAGGTGCTGTCCGAGTTCAATCAAGAAGGCGCGCTCGACAACGTGCCGTTTGACTCGGTATGGAACATGATCAACGCCGTTGCGAAATCGGCGGGCTAAGTCGGCCGGGTGATGAGCGAGTTCGACGTCATTCTCGAAAACGTCTCCAAGACCTATCCGGGCGGGGCGCGCGCCGTCATCGATTTCAATGCCCAATTGAAGCACGGCGAGTTCATCTCCATGCTCGGGCCTTCCGGCTGCGGCAAGACGACAACGCTGCGCATGATCGGCGGCCTCGAGGAAGTGACCGAGGGGAAAATCCTCATCGCCGGCAAGGACGTTACCGACCTGCCGCCGGCGCTGCGCGACACTTCGATGATGTTCCAGAGCTTCGCGCTCTTTCCGCATCGTACGGTTTTCCAGAACGTCGAATTCAGCCTGAAGATGAAGGGCATGGAAAAGACCGCGCGGGACCGGCGGGTCTGGGAAATGCTGGAAATGGTCGGGCTTACAACTTTCGCCACGCGGCGGCCGCGCGATTTGTCCGGCGGGCAGCAGCAGCGCGTGGCGCTGGCGCGCGCGCTGATCAGCCGTCCGACCGTGCTCCTGCTCGACGAGCCGCTCGGTTCGCTCGATTTCAACCTGCGCCAGGCGATGATGATCGAGCTGAAACGGGTTCAGCGCGACCTGAACATGACCTTCATCATGGTCACGCACTCGCAGCAAGAAGCCATGTCGTTGGCCGACAAAGTCATCGTCATGAGCGACGCGGTCATTCAGCAGATCGGCACCTCGCGCGAGGTGCATGAAAATCCGCGCACCAAATTCGTCGCCGAGTTCATCGGCAACAACAATCTGTTCCAGGGGCGGATCCAATCCCGAAGCGGCTCGATCGTGTTCGTCGAATCGCTCGGCCAGTTGCTTTACGTCAGAGTGCCGCCGGACATGAGGCACGTGCCGATCGGCAAGACCGTGTGGTTTTCCGTGCGCGCCGACTTGATGAATACCGGCGAAAAGGACGACATGGCGAATCGCATCGAAGGCAAATACATCGCCAGCGAATTTTTAGGCTCGCTGGGAACCGACGTCTTCGAAGTGGCGCCGGGCCAATATGTCCATGTCGAACAGCATCGCCACGCCCAGGATTATGCGTACAAAGTCGGTGAGCGCGAGACGCTTTGCTGGCACGCCGAGTCGGGGATACTGCTCGAAGAGTCGCGCAAGGCCGCGGACCTCAACGCGGCCTGACGCGTTCTACCGTCTTACTGCCGCGGGCCACGAGGATGGCGACAGGGCGGCCACCACGCGCGGGGCGGCCTGCAAGTCTCTTGCGCACCAACGCTGTGGCTATAACCAGAGTCATACGACCAAAGAAAAGTGTCGATTCTGACGCGTCGCCGGTAGCATCGGTTCCAAGAGATAGCGTCGGCGATCGGTTGTTTGCGGACGGCCCACACTGGAGTTTATGAGATGGACACCATTCCGGTTATCGACATCGCCCCCTTTCGCGACGGCACGGCGACGGAACAACAGGCGGTGGACGGCGCCGTGGCCGATGCCTGCACCTCGCTCGGTTTTCTGATCATCGAGGGACACGGAGTGGCCGACAGCCTCGTTGACGAGATGCGAACCGTGTCCCGGGCATATTTTGATCGGCCGCTGGAGGAAAAACTGAAACTGCGCATGCCGCCCGATCGTTATCGCGGCTATATCTCGCTGGGGAGCGAGGCCTTATCCTACTCGCTGGACGAAGAATCCCCGCCGGACTTCAAAGAGTCCTTCTCGATCGGACCGATCGACCCCGCTGACGACGCCTACCATCGCTCCGCGGCCCCCGGCAAATTTTTTGCGCCGAATTTCTGGCCCGAATCCCCGCCCGGCTTTCGGCCGATTTGGGAGGCCTATTACAGGGAGATGGAGCGGGTGGCGACGACGCTGATGCGGATCTTTGCCCTCGGCCTCGGCATGGACAAGCACTATTTCGACGACAAGGTCGATCGACATATTACGAACTTCAGCGTGCTGCACTACCCGGAGCAGGCGAAGCCGCCGCTGCCCGGCCAGCTGCGCGCCGGCGCGCATACCGACTATGGCAGCCTCACGATTCTCAAGCCGGACAACGCCCCCGGCGGCCTGCAGGTGCAGAAGGACGATAACTGGATCGACGTGCCGACATTGCCCGGCACCTTCATCGTCAATCTCGGTGACCTGATGGCTGATTGGACGAACGACCGCTGGGTCTCGACGCTGCACCGGGTCGTCAATCCGCCGCGCGCGCAGGCTTTGGGAAGCCGCCGGCTGTCGATGGCATTTTTCCATCAACCGAACTACGACGCGGTGATCGAATGTTTGCCGACTTGCTCTGAGGCCGGCCGTCCGCCCCGGTACAGCAAGACCACCTCAGGCGAGCACGTCTGGATGAAGATCAATAAGCATCGGACGCCCGACTTGGCCGGTGCGCAGGCCTGACGTGCTGATCGAGCAGATCACTTATGTCCTGCACCCCGGCAAGGCGCCCGTACTTGTCGCGGCCTACGAGCAGGAGGGCGCTGCCGTCATCCAGGCCAGCCTCGGGCGCATGATTGCGTTCTTGCAGGCCGAAGTCGGCGGCATGGACGAAGTCAGCCACCTGTGGATGTTCGACGATGCTGCCGACCGCGAGCGGCGGCACAGCAAGCTGCTCACCGATCCGGCATGGCAGCATTTTGCCCAAACGTACGGACACCTGCTGGTCAGCCGGCGTAACCAGCTTTGGCGGCCAGCATCGTTTTCGCCGCTGCTGAGCCAAGCCTAGGTGCGCGTCCAGTCT
>Ga0209006_10002298_pt1 | contig 17429 bp, 17 predicted proteins | sample JacPin_JW_Ref_O2_FD_188567 | JGI IMG/M metagenome (GOLD analysis project Ga0209006, IMG submission 188567) | Forest soil microbial communities from Algoma, Ontario, Canada - Jack Pine, Ontario site 1_JW_Ref_O2 (SPAdes) (version 2) | ecosystem: Environmental > Terrestrial > Soil > Boreal... | reverse complement strand
TGTGACTCATCAGGCTGTGTTCTACGGCTTTGATGGCCGGAATACCGACCAAACCAATGGCTACTACATCATGGTGTTCGACTCCAAGACCGTCCCAGCTAACGGCACCATCCCGATCATCTGCGTGGGTGTCCCGGCGGCAGGCACTACGGCTTCGACCACTGACATCGGCAACTTTGGTTATACCAGCGACACATCTCACGGCGAGCGCTTTACCAATGGTATTGTGATCTGTGGCTCGTCCACGGACGCTAACACCGGCCTCACCATCACCAGTGGCTCCAAGCTTTTCTTTCACGTCCAGTACGCAAGCGAAGACGGCCTTTCCAGCTCGTAGTCCAAGGAGCCTGCCTGATGAGACTCCGACAGCTGCTACCCCTGCTGGCTCTACTGGTGTGGGCTGTGCCTGCTTACGCTGTACCGACTCCGACTGCTGCTCCGGCCATTTGCCCCGGCTGTGATTGCACGTTCAGCGCCGTCGGCCCGGCTACGCACGCATCTACAAACGGTCACCCTGACGTAACCCTGCCTATTAACGATCCGGGCACTACGCCAGGAGATGCTGTTGTGTGTGCTGTGGCCTATGATACTTACGTACATGGGATGCAGCCACCGGACGGGACGTGGACACCGTTGGCCAACCTCGCGCTCAATGACGGCTCTGGCGTCACTGTTTTCTACCAGAACTACCCCGGTTCGTCTTACCCCAATCCAATAGTCTTTACCAATAACAGTGGGCTTCAGGCTGAGAATATCAGTGCCGCCTGCATACCTGTTTTGTGGCGCTCAGGGCTGGATGGGGCTGTTCAGGCTCTGGCTGGCCGAGGTGTGGCGGCAAGCGCCGTTGGCTCCCCAGTTATAATCACTCAGACGCTGGATGCCCTAATCAACGTCGTTGTCTCGACCAACGCAACGGTTGTCTCCAGCCCAAGCTACGGCTCCATTGCCGTTCAGCAAAACACCTTTGGCCCTAGCGTTGCTCTTGTGACAGCGGCGGGGAATCCGAACGTCTCTCCGACCAAGGCAAATGCCTTTACTTTAGACTCCGCCCAGAACAGCGGGGTTGTGTCGCTGGCTCTCAAGTGTGGGCCGGCATCTACGCCGACTGCCTCACCATCACCGACAGCGACGGCTACTGCCACTGCTACTGCTACAGCGACTGGTGGTGCGACTGCTACTCCAACAGCAACTGCCACTCCGGGCGCATTTATCACGAACGTCGTCTGGTTCATGGGTGAGAATCAGAGCTTCGACACCATTTTTGGCACGATGGCCGGCGTGAATGGAGCAACGACTGCCCAGCTGCCAAATAGCGGCGGGACGTACAATCTGACCCGATGCCTCAATCAGCGACCCTCTGACCTTGGCCACACCTACGGCAACGCCATTACTGACATCGACGGCGGCAATATGGACGGTTGGCCCAATGTGGCTGGTTGCTCAAATAAGGAATGTCTCTGTCAGTATCTTCAGGCCGATGCTCCTAATCTGTGGACACTGGCAGCTAAGTTCGCTCTCGGAGACAACTTCTTTGCTCCTGCCAAGGGACCGAGCCTACCGAATCACATGCACATGGTTGCGGCCAGTTCGTTTCTGGTGAACACCAACGGTCAGAGCGTCGGGACCACGAATAGCTGGGGCGCAGATGCTCCGTTCGCGGCGTCACATTGTACAGGAAACGGTGTATCGGACTTTGGTCCTTGGCCCGGATGCACTGGCGCTGGAACGTGTCCGACTTGTTCGGCCTCTGTTTCAGCCAGCGCAGGCAGGCTCGGCACGACCGCACACACACTTTCCTTCACCGAGACTTCGCTTCTAGACCGCTTCGACGCAGCCGGTGTCTCGTGGAAGTACTACGGTATTCCAGCGCAGGTCTCTGGTCACTACTGGACCATCCCAAATACGTTCTCTCGATACGGATTTGGTACGGCGAATTGGACTAACAAGACGGTGAGCGATCTGACCTTCTCGACGGACGCGGAAGCGAATGCCTTGCCGCAGGTCTCTTTCGTGAGCACGTCGTCGGGCTGCTCGATGCACGCTCCAGCGCCGCTTTGCACGGGGGAGAACTACCTTGTCTGGTTGCTAAATGAGATCGCCAAGGGCAACCAGTTCCCGCACATGCTCTTTATCTGGACACCGGACGAGTGGGGCGGGACGTATGACCATCAGAACCCGCCGACCGGAGCCTCGACGCTGGACTGGGGCATCCGAGTGCCCATCATTGTCATATCGCCATATTCTAAAGACTTTACTGGCTATGGCGTCATTCACACGCAGGGCAACTTCGACTCTGTGGTGTTGGAGATAGAAGAAATCTTCGGGCTGGCGAGTCTCGGCAACGGCGACTCGACGGTGGGTACGGACTTGAGCACCTATCTGGATTTCACGCGGACGCCGATACCGGCCTCGACATTCAACACGACCAATCTGCCGCAACGGACGGGGAGCAATCCGACCTGTCAGGCGGTGCCGGGGATTTGCCAATGATTCGACACGGCAAAAAGAATACCGACCTCACCAGTGTCTATCTGGCATTGGCGGCGCTTGGGCTGTTGTGGTTCGCTTGGGCGCTCGCAGGCTGTCACACCTATCGCGGCAACTTGACAGGGACGCCGAGCGCGGCGGTCTTTCAGGCGCGGCAGGCGCTGTGTAGAGCGGCGCGTGGGCATCACCTTGGCGAGAACTTCGACCTCGCGATGACGGCAACAGTGATTGTCGGCAACTCGAACGCGGTGGGGATGGCGTACAATGACTATCGGGCGGGCCTATGGGACGACGACGATTGCAGGCCGCAGCTACCGGAAGGGCTGATTCGCAACCTGTGGGACAACAACGACGACGGGTCTAGCAAGTCGTGAAAACACGCGGGCTAATAATTGTGCTGCTGCTGTTCACGTCGAATGCGTGGGCGCAGCAAGCCGTCGATGGCATCGCAGTGCCTACAGCGGTAGCGACTTCGGCGGCGAGCACCGGCGGCGCGCTGGCGGCTCCTTCGATCACGAGTGTCAGCGCTGGTGACACGCTGATTTTCTGTGACAACGTAGGCAGTGGCACGCTGACTCCGACCGGCGCGGATAGCGGAACGTGCAATGGCTCAAGCAGTCTGACCGCCGTCCCATCAGGGACGCAATTATCAGCGTCGGCCCCAGCTTTATTTTCTGGTATCTTCTACTGCCCGAATGCTTCGGCAGGAACGCACACCGTGACGTTCACGGCGGGCGCGGGAACGATCAATCAGACGATTGTGGGCCTTCGTGTGTCGGGCCTAACCGCAACGCCGACCGACGTAGCGGCAGTCATAAAGAACGCATCAAGCGCGACGATCACGGGTGCGACCACTCCGACGACTGCGCTCGCGACCGAGTTGATTTTTCAATGTGGCGGGTATGCCGTCGCTACTACGAATCCCGGCACTCTCAGCGCTGCGGCCTACACGATTCAAAAGAGCGTGAATGCGACCGCGCCTTCGATGGACACGGCGACAACTGTTACTTCTTCTACGGGCGCTTATACCGTGAACTTCACGGCTCATGGAACGACCGGCGCAAATCTGGCGGAAGTAGCGGCGTTTAAGGGGAGCGTGCAATCGCCGATTGCGCCTGCGGGCACGTCTACAACGACTTCCTACAATGTAGCTACCAGTCAGGCGATAAATATAGCAAGCACCGCAGCGGGCGCGTGTAACCGAATTCAACTATGCGACACGGTGGGGTTGTTATCGAGTCCATCTTGTACCGGAAATAATTGCACATGCACACTTGTTCTAGGTCCTACGACGTGGAATACCACGGAGAGCAAGGCGGAGTTCTTCTGCACCGGCTGCACAGGAAATCCAACGTGTACGTTTGGCGTTGCGGGAACGGGCATTGCCGCTGCCGACGCTTTCAGCGGATCGGCGTGTTCAGTTGATTGCTCAGGAGCGGGTGACCAGACCGGAAGTAGCGTAACGTCTCAATCAAAAAGCCTGACCAGTTGTAATCAAGGCGATGCGATTCTTTATGACGCCTGCGATGCTACTTCCACGTCTTATTCAAACCCAACTCCACTACTGACCACGACGGCTCTGACGTTTGCTACCACTCCCACGAACTTCCTCTCCTACTATCTCGACACCGCCGCTTCGACCAACACATCCCCAGCGCAGAACCGCACGCAGGGAAACGCAGCATGGGTATCAGGAGCGGTAGGACTAGCGCCGCTGGCGGCAACTGCGACTGCGACGAGCACGGCTACCGCGACCGCCACAAGTACGGCGACTGCTACTGCGACTAGTACCGCAACAGCCACTGCGACTGCCACTGCCACAGCTACACTCACAGCAACACCAACTGCAACAGCAACTGCTACTGCTACGACTACGGCGACTGCGACGGCAACGGCTACCGGGGCTACATCAACTCCCACTCCCATTGCCACCCCCACAGCGACAGCTACAGTCGCCGCTGGCTGCGACAGCGGGAACTTCCGTAACCGGGAGGGTCGGCGTAAGCACATTGTGCCGGGTTGCGACCCAAGATAGACTATAAGCATGTCAACGCTAGGAAATATGCTCACAGATCTGAACCTTCTTGGCATGGCCAGCCTGATTGGGCAGGACTTCACAGCCCTGATCAACAAGTGCCAGCGAGAGGAGATTGAGAGCTATCCGTGGAGCTTTCTATTTCAGTCCATGACGATCTACGGCTCCGCTCCCATCCAGACCGGAACGGTGGCCATTGTTCAAGGCAGTGCGTTAGTGGGTTTAAACGGAGGAAACATCTGGCCAGAGACGCTGGTTAGCTTAAATAGCGCCAATCCAGCTCCTTTCCCGTACAGCACCCCCACTGGCGTGCTACCGGACAATGCCTTCTATCTCTGGGCTGGGGCGACTCTTAGTACACCGCTGCCCGTGATTGGGTTGTTCAACACCATTTTCCCTACAGGTGGGGCAAATATCGCCTTTCTTCAGGCTGCTACCCGGCTGGCGACGAATGCTAACTCTCTCTACACCCTTCAGCAGATCTACTACCCCATTGCCCCCCTCCAGACTGTCTTCCGGGTGCGGCAGATTGATGACCTGATTGAGACATCTCAGGCTGAGCTGAACACCATCGACCCAAGCCGCATTGCAACAGGCGGTAGCCCAAGTCTGCGCTGGTCTCAGGCTCCCTTTGCTCAGAACATCACAGACCTGACCTTCTCGACTGGTCGTGGCCGGCCGTCCGTTACGGGTGTGGGCAGTACGGCAGTTGACTCTGGCACACCCATGATTGAGCTATGGCCACGCTCTACCCAGTCCCTCCCGTATATCGTGGACGGAAAGATCGGAGCCATCGACATGGTTCTTCCGACCGACCTTCCCATGATCCCGTCTCAGGTCTTGGAAGCCAAGGCCATGATGTACGCCTGCCGGGCCATCTTTGCCTCCAGCGGCAATCCTAAGTGGCTGAGCCTTGCTCAGGAATACAACAAGGACTACACAGTGGAGCTGGAAAAGGCCAAGACTGAGGACTCCAAGCGCATCATCCCCAAGGGCATCACGTCGTGGGGCGGCCGCCGGCTCTTTGATGCCGCAATCGACTACAACCATGACCTTGCTGGGCCACCGGAAGGCTTCAGCTCGTGGACTTAAATGCGCGGCACTACCCCCATAAATATCCCAGTACCGACTCAGGGACTGATTCGTAATGTACCGATTCAGGAAGCCCCGCCGAATAGTCTTGTTGATGGCCAGAACGTCTTCGTAGACGACGATGGCTTGCTCAAGACCCGTCTAGGCTACAGCGCCATTGGGCCGGCTCTTGTCCCGGCTGAGCGCATTACTGGCATCATCGGCTACCGCGACCAGAGCGGAGTGTTCCAAGAGGTAGTTGGTACTCTCACCCGTTGGCAGAAGTACAACGGGGATGGGACGTTCACCGACATCAGCGGTACGTTGCTGAATGGTGACGCAGATGACCCGGTTCGTTTCACGCCCTTTGCTCAAGGTGGTGTGGTCTGGGTCTTCGGTGTCAACAACATCGACCCGCTGACAGCGTGGAACAGCTCTCTGCCGGCCTATGTTCAGGTCATTGGTGGTATCTCCATGACCATCACGGCTGCGACTGAGGCCAGTACCACAGCGACCATTACGTACACCTCAGCCTCTCCGACGGGGCTCAAGATTGGGGACACGGTGGTTATTGCTGGTGTCGGAGTCGTTGGCTACAATGGCACTTTCACTATTACAGGCGTTGGCTTAAATCAGTTTACTTACACGGCTGGCTCCTCTGGGTTGGCCAACAGCTCTGGCGGTACGGCTGTGGACGCTGAGGGCGGAGCGCCCTTTTCGACCGCTCGTGACATCACCGTATTGGCTAACCGCGTGGTGGTTGTGAATACCGTTGAGAGCGGCACAAGATTCTTCTCCCGTGTGCGGTGGAGCGCCCTGAACGATGGCTTTACGTGGCCGGCACTGGCCGTAAACGATATGCTGGACGCAAATGACCAGATTGTCGGTATCGTCCGAACCAGTCGGGTCAGCGCCATCATCTACCGAGACTTGAGTGCGTGGCTCATCAGTGCCTATCCGGGTAACGACGCCAGCGCTTTCACGACTGAGCGAATCTCCGTCGTGGATAACATGACCGGACCGTGCAGCCCGGCAGCGATTGTCGTCGCAGAGGGTTATCACTTCTACCTCGGTCAGGACGGCAGGGTCTACAAGTATGACGGGAATACCATTGCTCCAATCAGTGACGCTATTGACCCCGTGGTCCGGCCTCTGCTGAATCCTGAGACCAGTACCCGGGTCAATGGCACGTATCTGCCGAATAAGCGAGGGATTCTGTTCTTCTTCCCGGCGCTGCCTGAGAGTGATCCCTTTCATGCTGTGTTCTACAGCATTCGACGGAATGCCTTTGAGCCACTGATGCAGTTCCCGGATGCCATTACGGCTTGTGCGGTGGTTGAAGAGACTACTAGTTTGACGTGGAACAACTGGGTGCCGGCGACTAGCACATGGCCGCAGATCCCCTTTGCATCGTGGGACGCTATACCGTCGGCTCAGAGCCTTAACTGCTGGACAGCCGGCATTAACGGGCTTGTCTGGAGGTTCTTTGCCGCCAGCGCAGATGACGGCGTGCCCATACCGTACTTTGCTGAGTGGCCGCCGCTTCGTCAAGACCCCAGCCAAATGCAACGGGCGGAGTATATCGAGCTCTATCTGTCTCAGTCCATTGACTTTGAGTTCTGCGGCTTCATTCTTGACGGGCTCTTGCAGCCATACCAGCACGATCTTGGTACGCCCATTATGGCGCTGGCAATTGATTTGGCTGACGAGAACACCTTTCAGACGCCCATCTTGCCCGGTCCAAATAACCCAAGGAACCAGCCAGCTAATTACCTGTGGTGGAGAATACACTCTGCTGGGAATCTGGCTCAGTTTGTCTTTGCTGGCGGGACCATTTTCGTTGACCTAGATGATAGAGGTGACTATGGCGTCCAATAGCCCAAAGAAAGTCACCATAGTCGATCTACTTCAGCAGTTCCTGAAGCAGGGGGTCAAGCCACCACAGGCGTTGCTAAATGCGGCAGCTGAGTCAGAGGCTATTAAACCGCAAGGTACGTCGCTGGAACGAATGAGTCAAGGTTCTGCTGATCCCATTGGTTTGGGCGTTGGGGCCTACAAGTTTGGGCCTATGGCGCAACTGGCCGGGGAAGCCTCCGGTCCCATCCTAAACCGCCTACCGCTGTCCGAGCTCCTTGGACCGATGGGGAAGGTGCCCAAGCTCGTGGAAATGGCTCAGAAGGCCGTTTCCGGCTCAGCAAAGGGCATTCCCACAGGACCGCAGAACCCGTTTAACGTGCCTCCGGGTGAGCCGACAGAGGAACTGAAAGGAGTTAAGCTGCCGGGAGGTGCTGTGGCGGCGAAGGGGACATCTCCGATAGGCGTACCCAACCAAATGTCTACGGGCGACTTGAATGAGACTGATAAATGGGACATGGCTCTTGGTGGACCAAACGAGCCTGATACCACCGAGACCGACAAAGAGCAGTTATTTGACCTTCTTTTGGGAAATAAGGGCAACGTAACTGGCCCTCTGCCTCCGCAGGGTGCTGTGACCGAGAAGTTTGGGCAGTGGAGTAATCAAGAGATACCTAATTCCAGTAATCCTCCGTTTACACAGCCTAAGCCGGTTGGCGTGCCAACTGAGAAGCTCACTCCGTTTGATGCTTGGCAGAATATGCAAATGAATCAGCCATTTACCGGGGCTGAGACTAAAGAACTGCCCGGATGGGCACATGACGTACCTCTAGGAACGAAGCACATGGGGTCTCCGGCGATAAATACTCAGCCACTTCAGCCTGACAACCGCACCATGTCTCTCGAACCCGCCGACATTGACGAAATGGCTGGTCGTGAAACCCCAGCCACAGGCGACCTTCTCAGCGCTCTGGCCAAGAACCTCAGTCCCAAAGACACTCTCCCTCTCCCCGAAAACACTCTCTACCACGGCATGAACGTCTTCGGCCATCGCACGCCCAAAGACGCCCTTGCCAAGATAGCCGAACAGGGTATGAAGGGCGGCTGGTTCAGCGAAGAACCTCACCAAGCCTTTGGCCCCCACTTCATCGCCACCACTCCCGAAGATCTCCCGCCCCTACTCATTCGTTCCAAGCAATTCAACGTCGATCCGGAGAAGGAAATCATCCCTCGCTGGAAGAAGATGAACACCGAGAACCTCCACACGCAGATGCAGATGCGGGGCAAGAGCCCACGAGCCGAACTGACCCCGGACACTGTCAAGGGCCGGCCGGCTGTGCGCTCCAACTGGCCTAACATTCACCAGCTCGTCGGTGCAGACGAAGGTGGTGGCGGCTTCCCCCTTGAAAAGGGCGGTCACGTCGTTGACCCCAGCAAGCTCTTTCTAGCCAACAACAAGGGTGACATCACCGGCCGTATGGCTCCAAAAGGCGGTAAGCCGAATGCCATTGGGCAGTTGTGGGACAGGGTAAAGGCGTTTAGGAATGTGCTGGAAGAGGGCACGAGCAATAAGGCCAACACCATTGACTCGGTCTTCAAGAAGCTCTTTGGAGAAGACCCGGAGCACGTCAACGCGACCCCTGCACAGAAAATCGCCAAGCTCAAGCAGTTTGTGTCTCAACCAGAACCTGAGAACCCAGCTTTGGCTAAGATCTGGAAGCCCTTTATGGACGAAGCAACAGCAGCTTTAGAGGAAGCGCTCTAGTGGCCACTCGCTCTCAAATCACTCAAGAACAAGCCTTCCCCCCTATCACCCCGGAGATGGACAAAGGCTACCCCGTTCTGACCAAGTGGCTCAGGCAGCTACTTGTCTCCCTTCGTCAGCTCCACAAGGGCATTGGTACCACGACAGCCACCTCCACGCAGGCCGGCACCTTCGCTAACCTCCCTCCCGCCGGAACCCCCGGTAGGCTATACTATGCTACAGACACACATGTTCTCTACGGAGACGATGGCAGTGTCTGGACAGCGGTTTAAGCAATGTCTATAACGATTGATAGTTCAGTTCCACCGAATACCGAGAGCCCGCGCAACGGTGCTACTCGCATTCGGAACCTCGCCGCAGCCCTTCAAGGGCTAATCGGCCTGCCTACCAGCGGCGCTCAGACCGTAGGTGGGCCATTTATTGTCTCCTTCGACCCAAGTGGCAACCCGACCTTCCCGTCGCTGTCTCAGGTGGCGGCAGACCCGACAGCGGCTTTGGGCCTTGCCACAAAGCAATACGTGGATGCCAAGGTGCCTTTTGTTGTGGCCACGGGCGGAGATTCTTATGTCGGAACCTTCGCGGACATTCCCAGCCTCGTTGCGGGTCAGCTCGTCAACGTCAAGTTCCCCATCGCCAACACTGGAACCAGTCCGACCTTCAACCTAAACTCCACTGGCGCAGTGCCTATCGCGATGGTCGATGGCACGTCTCCGGCTGTTGGTGTCATTAAGACCGGAGGGATCTACGAGCTGGTGTTTGACGCGGCCACAGCCACGTGGGTCTTGGCTGGGCAGCTTAACAGCACCTCAGTCTTTCCCCTCCAGACCGACGTTAGCGCAAACAGCCATCGAATCACCAACCTTGCCGCTCCGACAACTGCCGGTGACGCTCTCAGCTTCGGAGCCTTCACTGGCGTCAATGCCTCGACTGGCTCCATGAGCTTCCAACTCGACATTGGTGGCTCCCCGGTGACCCTGACCCTCAACTGGGGTGTCAGTGCTCCTCAGACCGTCAACGCAAATAGCAACAGCGGTGCTGTTGCCGTGAGCTTTGCCACCGCCTTCACCTCGGCCTGTTTCTCAGCCAGTGCCACCGCCACTCAGATTGGTGGTGCGGGCGCAAATGGCTGCACAGTCAGCATCGACAACAGCTCCATCACGACCGCCGGCTTCAGTGGCTACATAGCCAACACGACCGGCACCAATCGTAGCATGGGCTTCCAATGGTTCGCAGTAGGGCACTAATGAAAGCAACCAGCTTCCTTCGATTGCTCCCGGACAACGACATGGCGTGGGCTTTGATGCCAGAGTTCAAGCGCCGGGTGCGAGACTTCGTGGCCCGGAACCTGCAATCGACCGACCCAGATGCTGTCGTCTACGACACCGCTGTTCGGTGGATGCAGCTGCCCAAGACTACGGGCTACTGGCTCGCTTTCTGTGGTAACAAGCCTATCGCTCACATGAGCAGTTGGATTATCGAGAGCTACGGTAAGCCGTTTGTCTTCATTTATCAGGCTGACGTGGACAAGGGCTGTAGTCTTGGCGGTGTCCAGAAGGCTATCTTTGCCCAGATGGATGAGTGGATAACCGAGCTCAATACCTTCATCCCCGAAGGCCGGCCCAAGATCACCAAGGGTGAGCTATCAACGTGGCGGGACGCGGACAGCATGGCCAAGTACTTCGTGGCCACCGGGCGCGAGGCTGTAAAAGCCCGCTCAGTCATTGAATTTTCTGTCGGTTCCAGCCCAGCTGAGACCAATGTATAATAGAGTTTGATTTAGGAGACTACTATGGGTTCGAGCGGCGGCGACAGCAGCACATCACAACAGAGCACACCTCGCATACCTGACTGGCTGCGACCCCTGTTGAAGCAGGAGGAGCAGCAGTACGCTCATGGGATGAAGAATCTGCCCAGTCTGACTGACCTTTATGGACAGGTGCCGCTTCAGGGCACGGCTCCGTTCAGTCAACAGCAGACAGATCTGATTAATAAGATCAGTGGCCTCAGTGGCCAGCTGAACCCGGCTGAGCAGGCGGCGCAGGGTCAGTACAACCAGTTTCTAAGCCAGACCGGCCCGTCAGCAGCGACTCAGCAGGAGCTCCAGAACTTCAACCAGATGCAGGCCCCGGCCATACTTCAGCAGGCTGCGCTCATGGGGCAGGGGAACAGCGGTGCGGCTCTTTCAGCTCTATCGCAGGGACAGGAGAGCGCTCTTGTGCCCTTCTTGCAGCAGGACGAGCAGAATAAGCTCACAGCAGCCGGCGACCTTCAGGGCCTCGGTACTCAGCAGTACAACCAGCAGACACAGGATCTTCAGAACGCCTTGGTCGCCGCTGGTATGCCGCAGCAGCTTGCCCAGCAGCAAGCCGACGCTCTCTTCCAGCAGCTTCAGGAGAAGTTCCAGTTCGCGCAGGGTGTTCAGACTCAGCCCTTTGGTCTCTTGGGCGGTACGATAGGAGGCGGCACGAGCACCAACATCTCAACGCCGAGTAAATTCTAATGGGAGCAGAAAGCGACAAAATCATGGCCAAGGGGCCGATGAGTCAGGTTGACCCAAATCGACTCTTTGGCGGACAGTGGGGTGCAGGCGGCTACTACCAGCCGGGTACGAACACAGGCGGACCGAGTGGCTCCGCTCCGGGCGACACGCCGCAGTTTCCCGGAGGTGGCTACAACCCCCCAAATCAGAATAATTACGGTGGTGGGCCGCAGACTGGGCCGCTTAGCCAGCCAAATGGGCCTCTAACGCCGGTTGGTGGACCTACCATGAACCCCGTATCGCCCACTGGTCCGGTGACGCCAGTCGGTCAGCCACCTCCAGCAAACATAAACCTTGGCGGGGCCTTTCCACCGAACTTCCTTCAGAATCTCTTTGGCAGCTTCTTTGGCGGCGGTGGGACAGCGCCCGGAAAGTTCTAATGGCTGATACTATAGGCAAATACGTCGTCCCCGGCCTCGAAACGGTCGGTGGTGGTGTTAGCGAGTTCTTTGCTCCCGGCAATCCTGTAGGTCTTAGTCTTATGGGTAGTGGCATCGGCAGTCTCGCAGGCGGCGCAGCCGGTGGGCCACAGGGGCAGAGCCTCGGTGGTGGCCTTGGCGGACTGCTTGGTGGGCTTGGTGGTGGCGGGGCGTTCGGAGGCTCGATGGGGATGCCCGGTGTCTCCGACAGCTCCATTGCAGACATGCTTGGTAGCGTGAACCCCGGCGCGGGTACAGAGATGGGCATTGCTGGTGGTGAGGTCGGTGGCACAGGTGCCGGAAAGGGCACTGGGGGGCTCAGCAGCCTCATGGGTAGCACTGGTGGTGGGGCAGGTGGTTTGGACAGCTTATCGTCTCTCGCTGGCCCAGTGGCGGGCCTTATGAAGCCGCCGCCTGCGACACCAAAGCAGCAGGGACCGATCAACCCTCCCAAAGGTGGCCAGACACCTCCTCCAACACTCGTGGCCTCTCAGCAGATGGTCAATCGGGGCGGTACGAAGGCACAAGGCTCTCAGGGTGGAGCCGGCGGAGCCGACCTTCAAAAGCTCCTTCAACTTCTCAAGATGATGAAGTAAGATGCCTCTCTCAGACATCCTCAAAGCTCTTATAGGCGTTGACCAGCCCAAGCCGGGTGCCACGCAGGCTCCGGGCACAGTCACGTCCGGGGACATCTACACTCCGGGTGTGGAGAGCCTCATTTCGGCTGTTCCAGCACTCATTGGCTCTTACGAACAGGGCCGTGGCAAGCCTATCGGCAATGTCCTTTCGACTCTCGGCCAGTTCGGCCTGACCAATGCGGCCAACCGCCAGAAGCAGCATCAGGACGAGGGTGACGTAGCAGCTCGGATTGAGTCTCTGGCCAGCCGTGGCTTGGCTCCTCAGCAGGGCACGCTTGACGCTATCAATCAAATGACACCGGGGGCGGCTGACAAGGAGCTCAGCGACGTAGAAGCCAGTCAGGTCAAGCAGCAAGAAATTGCCCAAGCCACCGCCCAAAAACGGCAGGACTTCTTGTGGGAGCATCAAAAGCCCTTTCCACTTGTACCGGGCGGGAAGGAAGCCTATGTTCTAGGGCCAAACGCGCAGCCCGTGCGTGCTCCTCAGTACGACGAGGCTATCAAAAAGGCTGGGGCGAACACCGAGCTGGGGCTTTACCAGAGCAACAAAGCCCTGTGGTCGCAGTACATGGCAGATAAGGCCAAGTTCAACATCAACACTGGCGACACGAAGCTCGATCATCGGGCGGGAATCATCTTTCAGGGCAAGATGAAGCTCCCCTTTAACATGGTCCCAGAGTTCAAGACCTCCATTGCGCTAGACAGAAACACCATGCGGCCTGTGTCCGGCAAAAGCGCCTACGAGATTCTCTCAAACCCTGATAAATACGCGGTGGTGGATAGAAAGACTGGCACAGAGACCATCCCAAACCTAGCTTCGGCCAGACGTGAAGTAATGCAGCTTGCGTCCTATACCGACGCCGTACTGCCTAGTGGTGGGGGTGATAAAGCCTCCTTCAGTAACTACGCAAAGACTCTCGCAAACAGGTGGGGTCTCCCGTTTAAAGCAGCTGCTGGTGGCGTGAATGAGGCTATGTTTGAGGCCAAGCGCACGTCGGTCGCACTTCAGCTTCAGAAGGTATTTACCGGCTCCACACGACCCGTGAATCAAGTCGAGTTCACTCGCATCACTGGTGATGGTGATATTGGCCTCATAAGCATGAAAGACATTGAGGCGGTCCTTCCGACCAGCCGAGACACGAAAGAAATTGGCCAAGTAAAATACAAGGCCCTTCAGGAGATGTTTGACAACAAGCTGACGGAGCTCAATATGGCCTCCGGCGCTCCGGGCGTGTACTTCAAGAACATGAGTGACTCCTACGATGCCGCTGCGATGGCTCCAGAGCCTCCAGAAGCTGTAACGGGTCCATCGGCTCCCGCACCCGCAGAGGATGATGGCAGCAGTGACTCCGGTTGGGAGACGCACTGATGGCTGAAGCAATATCAGCTGACAAGCTTCGAGAAGAAGCTGGTCGCTTGGGTGTGCAGTTCCGCGTCAAAGACGGTAACTTGCAGATCAAGATGCCGGCTACGAAAACGCCTGCTACGGAGGCATTCAGGAAGCGCCTGATTGCGGCCAAGCCTATCATTCTGGCCAGCTCAGGCTCACCCAAGATCCTTAAAGACAAGCTCAAGCAGGCATCAACGGAGAGCTGGCTTGCTCAGGCTAACAACTACGCTAATCAGGTTCGAGACAAGTATCTCACTCCGGCGATTCAAGCGGCTGGAGGCTTTGTTGGCCGGCACAGCTGGCTAGCAGACCTTCCGGGTATCAACACCCCCGAAGATGCCTCGAAGCTGGGTGGTGGCATCGCAACTGAGGCCGAGAAGTCCATCATCCCCGACAGCCTCACCGGAAAGGGCATAAACGCAGCCCTTGCCCTCACAGGAGGGGAGTCTGCTGAGGCGGAAGAGGGCCTAGGAGCTCTCCGAGGAGCCTTGGGCACAGCTAGAGGCAGGATCGGCGTCCCGGCCCTTGTGGGAGGCATTGCGGGTGGTGCTAGTGGCGAGGGCTTTGGCTCTGGAGTTCTTCAGGGGCTAGGAGCTGGTGCGGCAGGAGAGCTCCCTCGTGTACCGGGTGAAGTTAAGGGTGCCCGTGACTACATCAAGCGACAGGAGATGGTCCGTCGGAGCTACGACGACGTGGTGCCGGGCGAGAAGCTCAGCCCCGTCCTCCAACTTAAGAGCTTTGACGAGCTTCGAGACCGCTACGGCAACTGGGTACGAGCCCTTAAGGACGGCCGGGTGAGCAAGGAAGCCGGTCAGCGCTTTGCCTCCGGAATGCAGGATCTGACCGACGCTATTCACTCCTATGCCCTCAGTAAGGCTCAACAGCTCAAAGAAGACTTCATGAACAAGACCAAGGTGCCTCTGAACCCCCGCAGTCGAGCAAACGGTCAGTACACCGACCAGCTCTACGCTGAGATGAAAGAGGTTCGGGAGCAGATCAAGGGCATTCTCTCAGACGCTCGCCAGCTCACCGGAGCCATGAAGACGACACGCAAGCTCCGCTCTCAGGTCTTCGACAACCTTGGCCGGCCTAAGCAAGGTCCGACCGCGCAGACAGCCTCCGAGACCCTTGAGATGACCAAGAATGCCATCCGGGACAAGCTCAAGACCTACAACCCCGCCTTCCGGGGCACCTACGACGCCCTGAATGAGCAGTACCGCATGTTTGCCGGCCTTCGGCAGATAGCCGACAACCCGGAGGCTATCGCCAAGCCGAGCGGCCACGTTGACCTCGACGCCATCAACCAAGACCTTGACGCCAATCCTCGGCGCTACCAGAGCCGCATCGGTGACGACAACTGGGACAGCGTGAAGCAGCTCTTTCGACGCGGAGCAAGCGACAAACCGGACTACAAGGGCGGCGAGACCTTCTTTGACCAGCCCGGCTTCGGCAGCCGTGTCCGGACCATGATGTATGGTACGAAAGGCCACGCAGCCGCCAGCGCAGACGTAGTCGGTGACATCATTGGTGGCGCTCCGATGGTCACCAAGCCCGTCGGCAACATCCCCGGCCTGCTACCCAAGCGCGCTCCAGTCAAGCCGGGCCAAGTCCCGCGCTTAATCACTGGCGGAGCCGCAAATGAAGGTGAGGAGAAGATCCGAGACAGTGTGCAATAATGAAACGCTTTTATAGAATACTCAGCTACCTTATCTTGGTGGCTCTCTTTGCCGCTCCGGCGCTCTCGCAGGACGTAAGCCGGGGCGTTACCACATGGCACGCCGATGAGAACTTCATTATTGACGTACAGAACGAGTTCAACGTCATTCTCGGTCTCATCAACGGCCCCAAGCCGGTCGGCATTCCCTATGACTTCATAGCTGTCCCGGCCGCAAACGTCGTTCTGCGCTTCGCCACTCCCGTCGCTCTGACCTTCCCGGCCAACCTTGCTGCCGGCACGCCCGCTCCGGCCAGTGTCTGCAACGCTAAGACTGTTCCAACTGCTGACACTGTCTTCTCCATTCAGCGAGACGACGTTCAAATTGCCACCGCAACCTTTGCAGCTGGCTCACACGGTTGCACCTTTTCAACCCAAGCCTCTTTCACAATGGCCGCGACGGAGACGCTCTCTATTGTCTCTTCGGGCAGCCCAGATGCTACTATAGCAAACATTGCCATAACCATTGGAGCATATAGATAGTGAAGTGGCTGGCTGCCAGTCTGTTTGCTGCGGTGCTTTTGACCAGCGGTGAGGCATTTGCCGTCTGTTCGGGGCAGTGCGTTCAACAGGTCATAAAGAACCACGATGACCCGACCTGTGCGGGCGGTGGTGTGGCCTTCAATATCTTCACGGTTGGCAGTGAGACTGCGCCGTTGCTCGTGGTGGATGACTTTGGAGCCTTCTGGGGTGCTGGTAGTCCGCCCTGTGAGACTGGAGTGAGCGACGATTGCGGCGGCGTGTGGCACACGGCTTTCCTGAACGACAGCCTGTGGTGCTCAGGAATGTTCTATTCCATGAACCATCCGTCAGGAAACTGTCACATAACCGTGACCTATGCAGCTGGCGTGTCAAGCACCAATCAGTGCGCGGAACTACAGAGTGTTACTGAAGTATCAGGAATCGCCGCTACGAACGCGCTGGACCAGACAGCCAAGGGCAATGCCTCGGCAAATGCATACAACACTGGCCTCACGCCGTTCACAACGCAGGCCAACGAGTGGGCTCACGGCTTTGCGGCCGTCGGTGGTATAAATACAAACGTGACCACCGGCCCAACCAACGGCTACTCCGCGCAGACCATCACACAGAACGCCATTGGTAACCCGAACATCCTCAACCTTGACCCGGCATATCTGTCCCTTTCGTCAATAAGTCAGCAAAGCACTGCTTGGACCTTTCCCAGCTCAGACAACGTAGGCGCGATTGGCGGTATCTCCACCTTCAAAGACACTCCTCCCACTGCCACGCCGTCAGCATCACCAACAGTTACAGCTACGGCTACCTCCACGTCCACAGCTACGGCTACCTCAACAGCTACTGCAACGGCGACCAAGACTGCAACTGCCACAGCAACTGCGACTGGCGTACCCACAGCAACTCCAACAGCCACTTCAACAGCGACTGCTACAGCAACAGCGGTAGCGACAGCAACTGCCACACCGACTCAAAAGAGTGGGTCTGTTAAATATCTTGACTCTTATAGCCCGGTAATGTAGATGGATGTAGTAAAAGTG
>Ga0209006_10002297_pt1 | contig 17430 bp, 23 predicted proteins | sample JacPin_JW_Ref_O2_FD_188567 | JGI IMG/M metagenome (GOLD analysis project Ga0209006, IMG submission 188567) | Forest soil microbial communities from Algoma, Ontario, Canada - Jack Pine, Ontario site 1_JW_Ref_O2 (SPAdes) (version 2) | ecosystem: Environmental > Terrestrial > Soil > Boreal... | reverse complement strand
ACGTCGTGCTACAGTCGCTTCGCTACGAAACAAAATCACATCAACATGATCAACTGCATAGGTAAAATCAAACCTCATTTTGACACCATGTTCGGCATACAAGAGTCGGCTGATGACTTTTCTGTCTGTTACACCACGCCGGTTGTACTCAACAAGGAGCTCTTGGATGTGGTCATCATCCGCTCTTGCTGATGAAAAATGGTAAACGGCCCAAATATCACATAGTAAGATCCTTACGACACTCGGTGTACTGGTTTTTGCCGGTGGGATTATGGCTGGATGATGCCATTCAAAGTAAATAAGTCAACTCTCAAGCTTAGTTTGATTTGTACAAATAACGCACTCGTGGTGTGGAAGGTGGGTGTGCGCGCTGTTTGCTCGCGGCGGGCGTAACAGCCACGAAACAAACAAATACCAACATGATAGCCAATAAATTACGAGAATTTTGTCACGAAATCCTCACGAAATCAAAAAATGAAGCTGATACACCTCGTGCACAGTACATTGGATTAACTTCCTAGATGATTGAGGCCACCGATATCGCCAGTGATTGATCGGAACCGCTACGGTCAGATTCAAATTCAAGAGCGCCGATCAAAAAAAATCGAAGATGAGAAGATGATCTAGCAATATGAATTGCGTCGAAGCAATATGCCATATGTTTAAAATGCGGACCTCCGCTCCAACACCTTTTGCTCAATCGATTTCCAAGGTGTGTCAGGCCTTTCTGAAAACCGATATAGACTTACCCTCGCCACTCTATAGGGCATAACTATCATACATGTCGTCTCCCAACACCTCAGACAAGGGAAGCCTCCAGCACGAAGAAGTACCCATAAATGAGGTAATGTTGGACAATACCATATGGCACAAATTCGACTGGCGGATCCTGCCAGTCGCAGCAATGTTCTACTTCCTGTCTTTTTTGGTGAGTTTTCTCGCTTATCATCAATGCCTCGATAAAGAAAACACTGAAGTTCCATTTTCAATTTTCTAGGATCGTAGCAATATCGCAAACGCCAGGATCGCAGGCATGCAAAAAGACTTAAAAATGACCAATCATGACGTGAATCACTACTTGATAGTTCAAACATATTGTTTATTAACTTCTCTTCAGTACAGCGTCGCCTTGACCGTGACTTACGTGTAAGGACCAATCCGCGTCTCCCTGATAAAGTTGGTGTTAATGTGAACTCCAGTCCATACATCGCTGCCGAACTACCCTCGAATTTACTCTTGAAGGTCAACTGTTAACGTCTAATCCGTCTATGATGTTTACTCAACTATTCTTTCGTTTCCAGTATGTCGGACCAGATCTCATGCTTCCCACTATGGTCACGCTTTGGGGGCTAGTTTGCACTATGCAAGGTGCGCCATGGGACGGCGCCATCCGCTGCTATGCTAAAGGAATATCATGACAGGCGTCGTTAACAGTTATCACGGACTCCTCGCATGTCGTTTTTTCCTCGGTCTTTTCGAAGGTGAGCATTGGTAATAATCCACCTTATCTCGTACGACTTGCTCACCATACTCTTTGAAGGCGGCCTTTTCCCTGGTCTTGTGCTATATCTCTCGGGGTTCTACCCTCGAAAGATCCTCCAACTCAGGATAGCAATCTTTTTCGCCTCTGCCTCCCTTTCAGGTGCATTTTCCGGTTTGCTTGCGGCAGCCATAATCAACATGGACGGAATCAAGGGAAAGCCGGGCTGGTCGTGGATTTTTATTCTCGTGAGTCAGGCTCTCTACACCCTCCTGCCTCAAATAAAACTGACTTTGCCACTTTCTCCAGGAAGGACTATTCACATTCCTCTTCGGTCTTTCTTCGTTTTTCCTCACTCCCCGATCACCGTGTGAAGCGAAATTCTTGACCGAGCAAGAGAGAAGATACGTCAGCAAGAAATTACGAGAAGATGGCGTCATGGCTCTAGATGCCGATCGAGATCGATTCAGCTGGATCGATGTGGGAAGGGCGTTCATGCTCCCGCAGGTGATCCTCATGGCGTTTGTAGGGTTTTTTACTGGTACGATCCTCTCCATCGTGGGTCTATGTGGCCTCACCACTCCTTTTCCTAGGCACCCTAATATACGGGATGGCTTAGTAAGCTTGCATTAACCTTACTGCTGTCCATAGACTGATAGATTTAGCTTCGAGCCTACCATCGTGGCTGGACTTGGCCATTATTCACCTGTTCGTGCGCAGTTGATGAGTGTGCCACCATTCGCAACAGCTTTTCTTTGTAAGCTTTCGATTTGTACGGAGGAATGTGCACCACGATTACTTCTTCTTTTCCCATACTAGTGTCCATCATATCGGCGTTCATATCGGACCGATTTGGTGCCAGAGGGTACACCATGATATTCTTCGCCGTCTGTAGTCTCATTGGGTTCTCAATATTCCTAGGTATGTTCTACATCATTCTCTTCGTACAACATCAGGGTCACAGTGGCACTGTCCACCAGGCACTACCTCCAAATCTGTCAAATACGTCTCCATCTTCTTCTCTCTGACGGGCGCGTACGGCCTAGCCCCACCGCTCTCCGCCTGGAACGCGAATAACACCGCGCCGCATGTACGCCGCGCAACTGCGGTTGCCATCGGCTTCATTATGACGAACTCGGGCGGAATCCTGTCAACGTGGCTCCTAGGCTCCTTGTCTCCCGCACCGCGGTACACGAAAGCAACGATCACATTTATCGTGTTCTCTGCGGCGACGATCGTTGCCGCTGCGTTAAATATATTCTACCTCAAGGCTCAGAATAAGAAAAAGGCAGAGGTGAGGGCAATGACATCCAGGGAAAACGAGAAGGATGGGTTTGGAGATCGGAGTGCTTGGTTCGTGTACAGTTTGTGATCTTGTCATCTCGTGTAAACTTTCCTAATTTTGTAATCTTTTCTTCTGTCAACTCTGTTAATTGGTGATAACATTTCGCTGGTTTTCGTTGGAGAGCGGCAAGTTTGAGGTTTGAGCATGAGATCCGATTGCTTCGAAGCCGTTACCTACAGTGTGAACCCGATAAAAAAGAGAAGAGAATCTGAAGACAAGAGAATCTGAACCACGCATGCATACAGGTATACTAGTTATTGTCTAAGCGCGCAAAATATCGCTGTCGGTCATCTTAGTCCATTCTTACGTAGGACCACCGCGCCAACTACTATCCGCCGATGTCGCTTCCCTCAGTGTGGTGTTGAAAAGGAAGCGCGACGAAGTGACCGCTACGAAGGTGACAACGAAATAAACAACATATTGGGAAACCAGTCCTGGTGTCGTCAAACTTCGTACCCCGGATCATCCGTTTTCGGATCATCGTAGGAACGGTCAATGTGGATGACCCGGTCAAGGCCAATCTGAACGCCTCCGGTTAGGTCCTTGTGGTGGCTGCCGGCAAGGGTACGAGAACGTGAGGAGGCGATATCGGTATGCTCGTCACCATAGCTGACGCCGGACCCGATTCGGGTGATTACTGAAGAAAACTAAAGAGACACGAATTCGTATAAAGTCAAAATAGCCATAAGGATGATAACTTACCACTATACCCTGCATGAGACACAGGTGTCGTCACGTTAGGATATCTCCGCATTTCTCTGTTATTAGAATGAATCACGTACAATGACAGTACAGGTCTAGTGTCGCGGTATGGTGAATCAGCCCTTTGTGAGGCAGTGAAATTCAAGATTAAAGACGTACAGGGTTTAGGAAGATGAACATGGCCGAGTTGCCAGTGGCCCAGAGGATAATAAGAATAATCAGAAGCAAGGAGTACACCGCACCTGAGGAGAAACGAGGTCGAGGACGGATGTCAGTCCCAGACTGGTAACCAAGAAGATGGGAGGTGAAACGACGAACCAGATTCAATAACGATCGGTATGACCCGGAGAAGGTGGCTGCTGTAACGGGTGGAATAGCGAGATAGTTTGGTTTGGATGTGCCATATTTTGAAGGATATCAAACCTATTCAACCATCATTATAAGACTTCTTTGATTCGATCTCGTTGTGCGTACCTGTGCAGACGATATTCAAACTCATTGTAATGCAGTAGAAACCCCTTATGCGTGCCGACAAGTCGTCCGTAAAGATATTTCCACCTGGTGGTACCTGACTGACGGTATATGTCCAGAGAATTCCAATGGCTATAGGAGGACGCAAAATTCAGAGACACTTTCCGCATCGATGGTGATGAGGAGAATCGTAGTACCTATATCTGCCAAGAACAGAAGGAATGGCACAATAATGACAAAATAACTTTTGCCCCACACGATAAAACAGCGGTATACCTGAGTGACGAGATGTGAAAATGGATCCCAATGATAATAACGGAGACCTACGATGAAGGCATCGGCGCAGACCGTGGCAACTGTGTAGATGGCGCTCTTGAAGATGTCCTGGAAGGCAGCAAACTTCGCGTAGTACTTATCGGCATAGTTTTCGATTGTGGAATGAGTAGTGAAGGCATCCATATTCCTATTAATGTCCACTATCAAATGCTGAAGCGATAGTTACATGAGAATGAGCGAACATGAGATGAAGAGAGGACTATGACCAACCATCGTCACGAATACAAATAGTGCAATGGCCGTAACAAACAGATATATAGCGGATGGACTCTTGATTCCTTTTTTGTGGAGGACACGGATACAATCGATGAAGACGGTGACATTGATGCCTTTGAGAACACTTCAGCTCTAGGTGGGACGCCAGAAATTGTTCGAACTCACCATACAGCACAGCTTCGATAAAAGTGCCTATCAGCTCCGCCGAAGTCTGGCGAAGGGTCATAGTGGATGACTCTGACCTGGGTGGTGGGGTGGACCAGAAGATGGATGGTAAGTAAAAACTGAGATGGCATCCCGTTTATATCAACTTTCGCATCCGTTATCTTGGCGCAATGGCCCCGGTAAATCATCTCGATCACACATCCAAGCACTGGAAAGCTAGAAAGCAAATATATAACGGCACCGTTTGAACTAAGGGAGGTGTACTGACCATGTCATTCAACGTTCAACACAGCGTGACAGTCTGATAGGATCATCGAGAGATCAAGTTAGTTTTGTTTCATCAACATGCATTGACTCCAGGACCTTGGAGGCTATATGGGGGGAACCGAAAACAGGCGATCAGAAAAAGAGGGTTCCGGACCTGGCTGTAAACACCACTATAGATATCACCAGACCAGTCAGTCTGCAGGAAATTACCGGCAGCAGGTCAAAGGTACGGAGATAAGCATACATCAAAGCGTCCTTGGTCTAGTTATTCCGCAGTAATACGTGAATATTCCGCCCAGTACAAGGAAGCTCAGATACAGGTGCATGGCTGAGCGTCATGCCAAGAGAGGTTTGATCAAGGAAGCTGTTGCAGCACAGCAACCAAGTCCGACCGTGACGGTAAAAGCATGATATGATGATACACTATCGGATGAATATGATGGATCATCGATTCATCATCGAATAATATTTTACATCACTCATTTTAGCCACACCGCACTGTGCACTGCGATGGACGCGATGATAAGGAGCAGAACTCTCTGACGCCTCGGAGTAAGCAATATTAGGAAGTGGGCGGAGGCAAAAACATACCCAGCACCTGACTTGCGTCGTTCATGCATTGATTGGATTCAAGTGCAGACATATGCATTTTTAGTCCTTTATCCATTATGTAGTCCTCCAATACACGAAGATAGGGAATCCGGGTGCGAAAAGCGGGGTGCAAAGCAGGGAAAATAATTGGCTCAGGGAGCGAGATGGATGATACAATGCAAATATCCTAACAAAGACAGATCGATACAACCGAAACACTAGCAAGCCGAAGAGAACGAAAGGGAGCAGAGGAGACGAAGAGAAAAGCGGAGCGCGACGGACGAAAGCAAAAGGCGAGTTTTCGGACAAATTTTCCAAGTCTTGCTATTGGTCATCGGGGTGGTAATGGTAGAGAGAATCCGGGATGCAATGGGAGAGATAGGCCGACCGCATTACAAGCGTCAGCGAGTCTTTCTCTCAGCTCGTTGCACCGCGTTCGTTGCACTACATCACAGCGAGATCGGGTGTCATGGTGAGTTAGACTACTAGAGAATAAAGAGGCTTACAAGGACACGGCCAGAGCGCATTAAGTACATCTATGGGGACGAGGATCGATTTTGCCAACTTGAGTGCGTTCATGAGTGAGTGATCGCGTTCCCACAATGCTAAACATCTGCAAGTTGCAAGTTGGTCATTCATACAGACCTGTGAGTGCTATGTGCGACATACATGGCAAGTTGATTGGTGAACCAAGTGACTTGGAAGGGCCGCCTTGTCAAGAGGTAACCTTGTGTACTGTTCAGGTGGTGTACGGATTCGTTAACGCGTTTCACGACCTGGTCTTGGTAGGACACTTCAAAAATGTAACCTGTCATCTCGGGTGTTTCATAGAGATATGTTATAAGCTTACGCCATTCCTCTGCCTCTTTCCGATTGAAAACTGGCCATGGACTTGCCCCGCTATCCAAGCCTTGTAAGCTAAAGCACGTAAAGTAAGCGTTTCTCGAGACGTACTTCCGCGAAACTGGGACGAACCTGCGCAAAGCATGAGTAATCATCATCCGCGTACTGCGTCGTTTTGATCAGTAGTGCTCCATCCAACAACGATCGCAATACGCACTTGTAAATGTACTCTCTCGCCATGTACGTCAAAGCCGGATGAAGATTGCACACATGCATGTCCAAAGAATCCTGTATGGCCTGCGTCTCCACCCACGCCTCGAGAGCATACTCTGCCTTCTCCGACTCGGGGCAAGTATCCTTCCGCAGTCGGGAACAAAAATTCCACAGGAGCATGCTACGGCAATACAGGGCCCAAATTGACTCTTTTGGGGACAGCGAATGTGATTCTGATTGTGATTGTGATGAGCGGTACGACGATGGCGATGGTGACGATGAAGACCGATCCATGGCTTCTCCCGGAAACAGGAGCGCAAACTAGATGAGTTGTGTGTTATAGATTGGGGAGAGACAAAAAAGAAGTGATGACACACGTTGGCAGGGTCGCTCAGGAAAAGGTCCGGTGGTTCTCGGTTGAATAATGCACACTGCGACGTAAAACTTGTTACAAGGTTCAATGCGCTCCAACATAGACGTCGATACTCTTCTTTCCGCACCTCGGAAGCGCTCCAAGATGGATCCCATGGTAGCGGGTATGACCAATAGGACGACAAATGATCCAGAGGCGAAGTATTGGGCGGAATGCACGAGCATCTGTCCCTGTCGTGGCGTGAGATATTGTTGCCACGACCACGGGAACCATCCTTGTTCGACGCCGATGCCGGGTCTAAACTAGTACTATGCACAACAGGCACGCTGCCAGATGCGAACTTCGAGGCGTCAGGGTCGTTGGCATCCATGCAGGTAAGCCGAAGGGCGCAAATGATGTTGTCAAGCAGGACAAGGGAGGATATTTCACGTTCTGGTATGTAGTCTGGGTGCGCTGATGACTCGAAGAGGGCCAGGATCTAGGAGGAGCCATGAGATTCTATTTGTGTTCGCATAATGGAGCAAGACGCACGAGGGCAGCTTCTGCCAGTGTGACATTGATCCACTGGGACCTCCATGATGATTCCAGAGCAGTTTGAGCGGCATCTCGCAGCCATACAGCACGACTGCGTCCGGCAGACCCCAATTCGATCTCACTTGACTTCATGAGAGTCGCCAAAGCCAATCCGGCGAGAATGAAGGCCGGCTGAACGCGCAGCCGTTCGTCGGTATAGAGACTTTGTATGAAGAAAGGGTTGACAAATGACAACCAATAACTGGTGCTGTTGAATCTGCGAAAAAGTGAGCAAAAGATAACGGCCACAGCCAAAGCGTCGCGCACGCACAAGCACGAAAGGTCCGCAACTATATCTTTGAGTCTTGCAACAGATCGTCAATGACCCTGGCATAGACCCCGATCAATGAGTACTTACGACTGGTCTCTTGTGGGAGAATATTCACGGAGAAGACTCTCCCACCACACCTTTTGACTGTATTCGAAAGACGGTGATGATGGAAGACCAAAGATTCTATCATCTGGATCGTGCTGCTCGGAGCGATGCGCATCGGAGTCTACTGAACGGGGGGCAAACGAATCTGAGTCATAGCGTACTAATGGATAACGAGAACTGGTGGATTGCATGTTCTGTTACGGCAACGTCAGACAGGAAGAAAACGGTGTAAAGGCTTATCTAAGTACCCCCATTGTATCGAGGCGAGGTGGAGGTGGAGGCAGTTGAGACAGCGGATGCCCTGGTCCAGTATGCTGGGCGAGTCTTGGCTGTATTGAAGGAGAACGCTTCGGTGATGTGGACTCCTTGATTCTCAGTAGGACAGGTGGCGCCTCGTCTGCTCGATCGTTAGCTGGGGCTCGCTTTCGCTTTGATGGAGGAGGGGGCGCCGACCCGTCAGATGGGCGCTTTTTGCAAGAACGTTGTCGGGTTCCAGGCCGCTTATCAGGCCCTCGACGTTTTGGCACGGTGTCGTATTGGCACTCGAATAATCGTCGGGCACAGTTGTGGCAGATCGGTCGGGTGGAATCGCAACGAGTCTTTCGAGCACGACTAGAAACGGAACGAAAACCATATACAGCGTGTCAATGGATGGCAGAGGAGGGCTCACCATTGACGACAAGCGATGACTACTGTTGAGATTTCCTTGCGTTGTGGACGCGAGCCGCTCGCAGAAGCGCTAGAGGAAGGATCTCTTCGGTCGGTGGAGGAAGAGGATGACCTTTGATCGCCATCTGTTGCTATTCCACTCGTGTGAGGCTCAGAGTAGGATGAGTCATTATTTATAGGTCCTCCAGGTAATCGTCTAGATGAGGATGCTTGAAAGGAAAAGTCGGTTTGACCAGTAGGTGAAGGGAAGGTTGGGAGAGTAGAAATGGCTGGAAGATGTACTGGGAAATTCAGGCCTTGTTGTTGGGTGCGAGGAGGTAGGGGTAATTCAGAAGAATAGCCGACGTTGTGGTGATTATCAGTTTTAGAGACATCTACCGTGGTTTCCAAGAGTGGAGACTGCTGAACGCCCAAAATCTGGGGGTAGGCCAGCTGTGGAGCGAGTATACCCGCGGCATGTTGGATATTACTGAGATGATCTGGATTATACCGGACTTTTTTAAGGGTGGGTGAGAACTCGTGGAAAGCGAAGTCGAAAAGGCTGCGAGAATTGTTTGAACTCACGATTATTGTTGCCGTGTGGGGTTGGAAACGGGGCGGCAACAAAGATTGGGGATTGCAAGCCAGATCCTCCCTCACTCGACTGTTGGCCGTCCTCGAGAGTCATTTCCTGGGAAAGTGGTGAATAGAGATCAGTGTCTGGGTTGGCCACCATAATAAACGGTCAGCGGAAAGGGTCTGGAAGAGAAGGAGAGACTCATGGCATTCTGTTCGACAGGTGCAGGGTAATGCCACGCGATATAGAGGGAAATCTCATGTCACGTTCATTGAATGGAATGTGCAACGTAAAGAAAAGGAAACGAGATAATCAGAAGATCAGACAAGAAAAAAAAAGTTATAACCGCTAAGACGATCATAAAACCCTAGATTGAATGAAACAGTCACCTCAAGAATTCAGTTTGGTACGGTAAAACACCAGATTGCGTTGGTAGCAGTGTATCTCGAACGGCTCAACGGCCACTGTTGAGTTTGGCACCGTCTCGGTAAGGGCATGATAAAACCACTGGAGATAACCGGAAAAGGTACACTTTAATGATCAAGCTAGACTGTATTTAGAACCCCAAAACCGACATCTACCTCACTTCACACACTACTTTCAAGGAGGTTCCCTACCTCATAACGTTCTCCTCATTGCATTCGTCGACTTGACGACCCATCTTCAAGAACAAATTTCACGCAGTTCCCTACTTATTTTCGTATACGTAGCAGCCACCGCCACACTAACCTGACTTCCTTAACAAGATGATCTGGATCCTGCCGGAAATGCAGCTAACAAATGGGGAAACACCACTCCTCATGAGATATTGTGGCGCTTTTCAGTTTTTGTACCTCACGTCCCTGCCACTTGAATTTGTTGGTTGCGATTCTTCACAATCAACCATCTTTAATGGGCCAGCGCTACTTTCTCTTCAATCTCGCTAATATTATGAAAGGCAGCGTCCCATGGTACCCAAGTCAAGTGATCCATCTCAAGAATCTCCGACCTTTACGGTCCTGAAAATTTGACCTCCTGGTGACATCGACTAACTTCTCTTCTTACCACACAGCATCCAATTCGATTCTCTCATTGAATCAAAACTTTTTTGGTCTGTCGCGTCATCGGTGTACCGCTGCGGAACCGTTGACGTGAAGTCATCCACCTGGACAACATCAACCAACCGTATCCTTTTTTTCGTGTCTCACACACCCCAACGGAGCTATACCAAATCTTCGGACACAACACTGTTGCGCCATCATCGATCATCGATCATCCCTGCATGAAGTCTGTAACGCCGGGTAATCACGTGATGCAATTCAATCAGGCACATGGCGCTCACGCTCCGGTGACTAACCATCGTGGCGACGACCCCCATCGACTTGCGCATGGAACACTTGATCTGCTCACCTCGCAGTTTCTCTGACCGATCGACTCCGGCGGGAGCGCGTTACGGAGCGCCGCTGTCGCCCTCGTTTCGATGATGGAGACTTTCCATTTTAGGCCTTTTTGCCCCGCTCTGAAACGGGAGTTTTTTTTTTCGATCAACAAAAAAGATCCCTACTTTCAAGTACACATTGGAAATGCCAACCATATCAACAACAGTGCAACGATCTGCATTGACAGATACACAGATTCAGATGACGATTGCGGAACGGAATTATACTGTATGACATAATTTTTTTCGGTGAGATCTGTTCAAGATGTTTGCGCGCTAAGCGACACTTTTTTTGAGTCATTGGTGCGTGTTTTTTTTTTTTTACAGTTCTTGTTTCGCCAGCTATATGCGGCATGTAAAAAAAAAAAAACAGGGACACCCGCGAACACGCCAAGATAGTTCGCAGCAGTACATCGAATGTTTTCTCCCCCCTCGCAGGATTCATTCCGTAATCAATTTTAGCAGCTAAAACTGTGCCTGCAAGGAATGCTTTTGCGGTTTGCAAATATCTTGTTGGAAATGCTACCCTGTCATCAAGCGATCGACGTCGACCTTCTTTCAGGATTTCTATATCTCTATGGCACGCTCGGCGTCGGATCGTTTTCACCTTGGCCTCACCAGCAGTCTCTGGGTTACGATTGTTGATCAACCTGATTGGAATGTTTCAAAGGTTGTCGCCTTTCTAAAGAGAAAGTCTCAGGGTATTTCCATACAGCACAGTTCTGCCATTGTCCACGATACCTAAACGTTTCACAATAATCTTTTTCTTTCTGGCGTTTTTTTTTTCTCTGGGTCAGTTGCCTAGCTTCAGTTACCGATCTGCCCTATCTCCTCATCCATCGCGTAGGCAGCCGTTTCGGAATTCGACTAGACTCGTCTACTCTGGTCTCCATTTTCCTTCCTTTGATCCCGCTGCCTATCCGTTGACAACTTTGTTCGACATGTTCCAAGTTATTCAAACAAGGTGAGCCCTTGACCTTGTGCTTTCCTTATGTAACGCGGTCGTTGACACTTCGCCACAGGCATCCTAGTATATTTATACTCAGGGTGGACAACGGTTTAATTCCGCAACCCGCATCATTGAGCCCTTTCGCTTTTGGGAACAACAAAGATACATGGGTCCGGGAGCAGTTTCGGTCTCTGAGATAGACTCGTCGCAATGATTCCAATCAAACTTCTGGGCAAGGAGACACCGCAGTCTTGTTAGCTAAACCACATGTGTATAATTTTTTTGAAACGGTGTGATAGATTGCGAGAGGACCTTATATCCCCTCATTGCAAAACTTAATGAGATAGTGCTATACATCGGTTGGTGGATCGCAAGCGCCCCTCAGGACCTCCTTTAGCTCCGTCCGGGACAGTTCCACATCCTTCAAAGATCCCGCGTGCATTTCCAGAACTACATCCCTGAACGCCTCATATTCTTCAATGATCTTGTCCTGTATATGGGTGACTAGCACCGCGACAGTCCTGTCATCTTCAAGGTACAGCCTCAGCTTTGCAACAGAAGCCGTCAGATCTTGTGTACAATGGAGACGGAAATTTCCTTCCACCTCCCCAAGTTGGTGATCCGGTAAAGACGGGGGGGCTTCTTGCTTAGAGCGCTTCTGATCTCGGGTACCATCGGACCATAGTCGGAGAGGCTCGCACACAGGATTAACACACTCCGTGATGACCCCTTCACAGCCTCTTTTGAGATCATGGTCAATTCCCTGAAGTTTATTCCGCCCACTCCGTTAGTTGAAACATAGAGCGAGAGAGTGTCAATAATACGTGCATGTCCTGCTTCCATGATACTCTCGTCTCTGCTCGGTACTCCAAGCGATGCGAACAGTGCGTTCGGAAATAACAAGGTTGTCTTGCTCAGCACAGAAGACAATGCATCTGTGACGCCGCCCACTCGGCTCAGTTCAACACAAAGCCGCATGAACAAAGCTCACCAGTGACGCCCATGAATTTCGGCGCAGCATCCTTGGGGATGAAATCCAAGTTGTTGGTTATCTCCTTCAAGATGAGCAGATGTCGCACGAGGAATAGATGACCATCCAAAACGCTAGATGGTGGACGTGTCCGTGCAATATTCTCTGACGCTGCTACCAGTGTCAACCGACAGAGATTAATAGCCTCCTGGGCGATATCCTCAAATATCGCAGGCTTGACAACGGAACGAACGATAAGAATGGTTGGGTGCAAATACGGTGGAATCTAACGATACCTTGACGAAATCATGCAGCTGGGAGAGTACCCACACCGTTTGTCGCAGAGTAGGATACCAAGTATCTTGCTGGCCCAACGATGTCAGTTGTAAGAACTGGCTGGTGGTCTGCTTCTCTTTGATCTCGTAACCCGTGGGCGGTTTTCTCGCCTCTGTGCATGATACCTTTTCAATGATGCCCGTTTCAACCGCAAAACCGATAACACACCTATAAGCTTTTCCGGGTACGCAAGATCCTCCGGTTTTGCGGAATAATATCGAACGTCCGCTTGAATGACTGACTGTGCCTTGAAGAACAGTCTCGTTTGTGCGTCTTGTAAAACCATTTGAAGCAAATGGCTGATGTGCAGTTTTCCCAGCCCTTTTTTCTGGGGCTGGTCTAAATCTGTTGTCAACTTATCCTCTGTGTTGTACTCTCCAGGTTCATATGAAGGAGACTCAGGCATGGAGATATCAAGCACCATCAACGCTTGCAAGACTGTGCAAACATCACAAAGAGCAGTGAGGCGAGGTTCGTGTAGGATCCGTGGGCGCAAGTCATCGTACAAGTAATCGCAAAGATTCTCCAGATATTGACTGCGTCAAGAAATGAGTCGTCATCAAATTCAGGGAGTAGCCTTCGAAGTAATAGCGGACGCACTAGAGTTGTGCTTCGCCCGAGTTAAAGAATTCTCGGAACATGTCGAATTCGTCTGTACACAACTGCTTGAGATAACTGCAGCCAGTTCGAGTCTAGCTCGATAAATGTGAATTCGTGCAACGATCCGATGGGATTGGCTATACTTACAAGCTCAACCAATTCTGTTCTAGCAGGATCTAATCCCTTGATTTCCTCCATCAGACGTCCGACGAGAAGTGCCTTGCGGGCACCAAAATATGCCGTATGACATTCTGATAGTAACGCCGAAAGGGTATCGGGATAAGCTTGAGCCCGTCGTTCAAGTTCTCCGATTAGTGGAGCAAGTTGCGGTGACACGCTTTTGAACCGCGTATACAGAAGGTGCATTTGTGCCGTAGGCGAGACATCCTGTGTCAAGGTCAAGGTCTTCAAAATAAACCAGGGATCAATAATTATGGTGGCTTGCTTTTTCTGATAGTCGCTTGGAGACGTCTGCAGTTAAAGTCCGAAGAGAACCGACAAAGTACATCTTTATCAGAGTCATTGATCGAGTCATACATTGCTGGAAGCGAAGCAGGTAAACTTCTGCCTCGCGGAAGTGACGCTGTCAGGGATTGATCAAGGGAGACTGGCAAGCAATGATTACACGAACGTACGTGGTCTTTTAGATAGTCGATGCAAATGTCGACGCGCTCGACCATGTATAGAAAGTCCGTCTGTAAGACGAGAGATTCTCCGGGATGATTGAGCATGCGGGTAGCGCGTTCCAATTCTTGAAAATACTCTAACCGAGTGTCGATCTCTTCTGTCAATGTGAGCAGCTCGTCCTGGATGCTGAAGTAAAAACAAGGAAAGAGCTGATATCCCAATCGAAAACATACGCGTTCCTGCAGTAGTTTTTCGCAAGCATTCTTCAAATTCCTTCCACCTTCCTCAACGCCTCGCCATCCTTCCAACATTCCCTCAATTTCCTTATCAACTTCTTCAATCCTCTCGACAAGACTATCACACGACTCGAGATGTCCAGCGACACCAGCAACATGAGCGCGGAAATGGGCCTCCTGGCTATGTGCAACCGAGCGGTCGATCAGAGAGAACCAATCGTAGAACTGTTGTGGTGTTTGAACGGGTTGCTTCGGGTGTAGAGCGTGCGTGGAAATGGCGCGTGCTGGAGTGTGGTTGGGAGTTGCAGGGCGGGAGGCGACGGTGCCGAGCTTGGGACGTTGATGTGGTGTTGATGGACGAGAAGCTGTAGTGTCCAAGTTGAACTTGATCATCGTTCAAGGATTATGGGTTACACGACGGTCAAAAGTACCTTTGGAGGGAGTGGAATCATTTCGGAAGTTGTCTTCAGCGTATTGACGCTTTCTGTCTCCAACTCTCCGAGTGGTGCCTGTAATTCCCATTCCTCAACGCTAATCGGAGGTTTAGCATGAGGTGAAATTGCAGGAGGGACTGCGCGTCGTTGGCTTTGTCCTTGTCGAGTTGAAGCCATGGAGAACGATAGGCAAAGAAAGTCTCGGATATGGAAAGTCCGTCCGTCGCTTGCTTCATATCTTTTCAAAGTGTAATACAGCTCTCACTGAATGGCCGCCATGTCTACAACCCCTCCTCTCACTGTCTTTGTCCACCCATATCTTGCTGCCGAAATCATAAATCACCATCGTTATGTGCTAGATATTGATGATACATCGTTGGAGTCCTAGCCCAATGAACTGAAACCGCTAAACTGCAACTCGGAGGCGGAATATACCCCAGCGGCTTGGCTATGATTGCGTATGTCAATTGTTGTCCATTCAGCCTCACCATCTTGGCCTATGGGCGACATTTCCGGTCGCTTCCTCCGCAAGGCACCTTTCCAACATGTTTCTCAGTGATGCTGATATCGCCTGTTCATCCTCGCTCCCTTCCGATGTGCAGGTCATGACTCGTATGCGCATCATCATCTCCGCGATGCGACCGAAGCAAAATACGTCAGCTTTAGCAGACCAGCCATTGGCATATAGTCCCCAATTGCACATGCAAAGTTGCCACTGGCCGATTTGATGCACCAGTCTCCATCACCAAGACGTTTGCTCTCCCCAAAGTCCGATAGAAGAATATCGAATCCCAGCCTGCCTTCAGATGGGCCATCTGGGTAGTGAATCTTGGTGACGAAAATGTTGTTTGGATGTAAATCTCTAGAGAGAATGGTGAGCATCTGATCGATGCAGGCCTCGCGCGATTGCACTCAAGTTATCAAGGATAAAAATACAACTTTCTACCCCACTGGTATTCCTCAATTTCCGTTCCACAAGATCTAATAGAGTACACTCGGATGCACGTTCAAAGACCAGGAAGAGTTCGTTCTCACTCTCGGATGCTCGAGGTGAGAGGGTTACACTCCCGGACTCGTTTATCGGGAGAAGGTGATGCCTAGAAATTTCACAGAGCCAAGATGGCAAGGTGGAATCCTCCGATTGCCGCGAAGGTCATGTCGAGTTGTTGAACGGTTTCATGTGAGCTCAACAAATCGCCGCCCCTCAGATTTGACAAAGATGACAACGGGTACATACCTCACGGAAGATCTTCTGGATGCAGCTCGAATACCCTGACTTTGGCTTGACCTTCTTCACCACCACTGGAAACTCACGCCCATCGACAGGTAATTCTAGGGCTCGTGATGCGCAGAGAATTGGCTCCGGTGGCTTCCAAATGGCGCCGTACACCGCTCGATTTTGTCCTTGCCCCAAGAACTCGGCGTCGACGTGAATAAACCGTTCTGGCGCAACGAAATGAAGAATATTGTGATATGTTCACTCCTTGATTGGGGTAAACGCCGATGTACATGCATACATACAAACCCAATTATGCATATTCGCAGCTAGCTGCAATATAATTCTTAAGCGCCATCTGGTCCACTACTAGAACTCCAACTCCCTCCAAATCTGAGAAGGTGGCATACCTAACATCGTGGCCGCCGAGCTATAATTATTGACCAAAAATTAAATGAGAACGATCCCCAAGTAGTCGGGCCCCCAAAAATATAATCTCGATCGCCTCGTTAAGTCAGGAGTTGAGCGCCAGCTGTCGGCCTGTTTCGACCTCGTATAGCCGCAGCAATCAATTGATCTTTGATAAAAGGAGGGTAGACTCCCAAGTCCGACTTAATGGACGACGTGAAGGAGCCGTCCCATGCTTGTGCTGGTGTGTATTGCCGCTGACTGGGGTGGGAACCAAGAGATGTGACCACTTCGGTTGCATGCGAACGTTTGGTCCGATCCTGTTCCCAACAGCCTTCTAAGATAGCCCACATTTCATCATCAAGTCCCGGCGCATTCGCCGTACGCGAAGGTCTCCTCTCGGTGAACAGAACATCATGCATGACCATAACGTTCCTGCTCAACTCATAGAACGGAACTTCTCCGGTAAATATCTGTCGTAGGACTTGAGAAATCGGCTGGATTCAAGGAAAGGGCAACTCCACCTCGTATGCCGTACATCCCAGTGCATATATATCACCGGCTAATGTGTAACCTTCGTATACAAAACCATCCGCCTTCAACACTTCCGGGGCTTGCCATCTCAGTGCTCCCGGACCAATAGTCATGGTAGGATTCCCACGAGGGTCCACAGCCCATGACAGCCCAAAATCAGCCAGGCAGGCCCTGCTTGATGGCGTAATGAGGACATTGTCCTGTGGCAAGCGCATTAGACAAGGAACTAGATGTTTGGAGACGAACGTACGTACCCCTTTGATATCCCCATGCATAATTGGTGGTTTGTGCATGTGGAGATATTCTAGCCCTTGTGCGATGTCATGGACCTAGTTGGTGTTACTAAGCAATAGGACCATGCTTGAGATCTGACTGTATGTACACTTACTAGTGATGCTCGATCAGCGTCAGGAGTCCTTTTCAAGTACTGGACGACATTGCCATTTTGCATCCACGGCGAAATCAGGCAAACCCTGTTAAGGTCTTTGTCCTCATGACATACTCCATAAAATGGTAGGACGTTAGCA
>Ga0209006_10002296_pt1 | contig 17441 bp, 13 predicted proteins | sample JacPin_JW_Ref_O2_FD_188567 | JGI IMG/M metagenome (GOLD analysis project Ga0209006, IMG submission 188567) | Forest soil microbial communities from Algoma, Ontario, Canada - Jack Pine, Ontario site 1_JW_Ref_O2 (SPAdes) (version 2) | ecosystem: Environmental > Terrestrial > Soil > Boreal... | reverse complement strand
GCCCGTGTCGGTGTCTGTGCCAGCGCTTCCCTGCCGGTCGCCTGCCGCTGTTCCTACCCGGATGGGTGCCGCTCCCCCTCCGCCCGTGAATCCGTTTGCGCCGACCACGTGAATATTCCAGGTCTGGGAGTTGCTCGATGCCGCTGCGACCGTAACCGTGGTGCCTGAAACGGTGCATCCTGCCGCGATGGGAGCAGATGCTACCTGCTCCGTCGCCGTGCAGATGGGGCTTGTAACCGAGGAAACCAAGGTCGCGGTACAGGTTGTCGACGTGCTCATGGCACAGGTCCCGGCATTGGTAAACCCGCCTGAGGCCGCCACGGTGACCGAACTTCCTGCTGGTGTGACGGTGATGCCGCTTCCCGCTGCGATGCTCAAGCCTCCAGTAAGACCATTCAGAGAACTGACGCCGCTTGCCCCGCTGCCTGTGTCGCATACCGCTTGGTAATTGGCGTTGTCTGGGCTGCTGATGGTGCAGAACTGACCGACTGTGAGCGTGAGTGATGATGCCGCGTTGGTAGCCGACGCCCCAGTCAAATAGGTGATGGTCGAGGGACTCGTGGGAGTGAACACGAAATTTCCGCTGGCCCCTGGCCCTACGCCCGCTCGGAAAGTGAAGTTATTGCCGCAGCCAGTCGAGCCTGCTTGCGGAATGGTAATGGCGGCACCGCTGCCCGAGGTGTAAAGAATGCTAGTCAGGCGGTCACGAGTCGCCGTCGCTGAATCACACAGGATGGTATCGGATGTTCCACTGGCCGTTCTGCCGCCCACGCCTGCGGATTGCACTACGAAATTCGATCCGTTTACAGAGGTTGGAAATTGCCCTGTGAGAGCGCTAGAGGAAAGAGTTTCAGGAACATAGCCGCTGCCAATGCATCCCGTGCAACTGGCTACCGTAAGGGCCCCGGCCGAGGTAACACTGGCATTCGTGCTTCCCAGATTGAGCGTTCCACCAGTCGAGCTAACGGATAAGGTTGCCGAGCCGGAGGAGCTTCCAAACAGAGTTATCGGCTCGTATACATTGAAAGCCGTTCCGCAAGAATTGAAATCATCTTTCAGCCCTTGGCTGACGCCGGTTGTACGCCGCAGGTGGTAACATCCCGTATCTGCTGCAGCTCCGGTCATATCGTGCGCCATGGTCGTGAAAATATCGGCGTTAGTGACATCTGAAATCTGCGCACCGGGAAGGTTGGTAGGTCCGATGTTTCCGCCAATAACCGAAGTCGTAAACACGTCCGATACGTTCCCGGCATAGACCGCCCCAATGTCGTTAATGAGCGTCATGGTATGAGTGCCGGTACCGAATCCGAAGTAGAGGCCAAACGTGGTCGTATTATTTTTGGCTGTGTGAAACATGGAATCTTTAATGGTGCAATTCTGGGAAAGGGTTACATGCATCTCCGTGGTCATGTAATTCGTAGTCCAGCCCGGAGTGTAGCTATTGATGCTGGAGTTGTAACAGCCATTGATGTAAATTCCATAGGCTTGCGGAGTTCCAGACGTTCCTACTCCATCCGGAACAATCGTACTGATATTGCTATTCGCTAAGTTGAAAACGTCTGCAACTCCTACCGAAGCGCACTGGAAGCAGGTCCAGTTATAGCCAGTCGTGTCGGACAAAGAATTGGCGACATAGATCAGCCATTGGTATGAGGCGTTGGCATTGGTCTGAATATTCCCTTCCCCGATAAGATTCTTCATCTCCACGCGATCTTCAAAGCAGCCCACACCACCGCCGCAGTTAGCGGCAAACGAGGAAGTAAATAATGTGTGCTCGGAATCAGCCAAACACAGGCCAGCAAAACCAGGAACCCCGCTTGTATTCACGAAATAATCATCACTGAATACGTTGCGCTCTCCGCTCACATGCATTATGCCGCAGCCAGTGAAGTTGTAGAAGCTGACGCCTTCGATGTCGACCTGATGGAAAGTTGCTAGGTCTACCGGATTGCTTCCGCCGTAGACGTTCACATCTTTAAGGGTAAATCCTCGCGGATAGTTGGTGATATTTGAGGAGTTAACCAGGGCTGCGTCGGTCTTGACGATGATCTGGCCTTGCGCGGTTCCCGATTGACCGTTGATGTTCCCGGCTCCTGTGATACAAACATTCCCGCCGCCCACATCCACGCGATTCAGGAGGTAACTGACTCCGCCAGGGATGATGATGCATCCGCCACCCGCTCCGCTCGCGGTTGCCGCAGCCTGAAATGCCGCCGTATCGTCCGCGATTCCATTTCCTACCGCATTGTAGGGAGGGTTGCGAGGGTCAATGAATATGTTCTGCGGTAGGCCGCCTCCGCCCGTAGGAATGGCGCACGCCGTGGGAACAGCGGTACCTGCGGTGCAGTTCGCATACATCGTATTTGGCGGGAAGGTCGCTAGATTGAAGCTCAATGCTGGCGTAGTGCTTCCGTTGGTTACCGTGGTCGTGAAAAGTGGCGAGCCATTTCCAGATGTGAACGTCGAAACCGTGCCGCCCGAGGTGCCAGGGCTGTAAACAGTGGCAACCCAGTTTCCTAGCCCGTCTGCTGTGGCGGTTGCCCAGTTCCCTGAATTGAGCGTGATCGAAGACGCTCCGTTGATCGTGTCGGTGCTGGTAGGCGTGAGCACGACTGCGCCGGCGCCAGAGGCATAGGCCTTGAAGGTATAGCCTGCTCCAAAGCCTGCTGTGCTCATTACCGGGATGGTCAAGGTGCAGGAGGTCGCACCCGTAAAAACTTTCTCTGTGCTACGATCGGTCGCCAGAAGCGTATAGCAGGAGCCTCCTGTGGTAGCCACGTAGCTAAGACCGAGCGTGCTCAGCGTCGGCGTAAATGGTTGCGCCAAGCTGCCGCTTGTGGGTGTCGACACCAGGAACTCAGGCACGCTAGCTGGCGTGGTCGGCGCCGCAACTGGTCCGATCGTTGTCCCGGTCGGTGAGGTACTGTATTGCCCAATGGCGTATTGCGGTCCAGTCGATATGGTTCCGCTGCCCCCACCGCCGCCTGATCCGCAAGGAGCGCCCGCATCAGTCGCAGTCAATGTGGACCCTGCGAGCGAGAATTTCACGCAGTCGTTGTTTACAAACGTCCCGCTAGAAGGTGTCCGCAGGAGCAAGTTATCTGTGCTTCCCGCGTAGGCGTGCCAGTTCGCCGCGGTTGAATCGTAGCCAATATCCCCGTTCGCCGTGGTTGTTAGTGAGCCCGACACGCGCAGCTTTGCAAGTGTAACCCCTGAGAAGTCATAGGCATGGGCCCCGAATGTTGCCGACTGGTCGGTAAACACGGTCGTGGCCGGCAGGTCAGCTTCAACCAAGGAGCAGGGAGTAAACGTAGTGGCCGTGCCGCAGCTGCCAATCACCAGATGCGAGGTTTGCCCTGTCGCCGCAGTGATTGCCAAGGTGCCAGAGGCCACAATGGGACTCCCTGCAACCGCAAGCCATGAGGGAACTGTCTGGGCAACGCTAGTAACGGTGCCTGAGCCAGCGCCAGGTGCGCCATTGATGTGCTGGTCAGGGTAAACCTGCTGCGCGATTTGCCCTGAGTAAATCTGGATGGTGTAGAGTGCAGGTGTCGCGTAGAAGAAATAGTGCCCGTTCCCATCGGTTGCGGTTGGGTTAGGCAGTGCGCTTGTGGCAACTGTGCCGCCTGAAACGTAGGTGCCAGGATTCGTAGTGGACGCAACGGTGACCGTAGTGCCAGCTACCTGCACCACAAGCCACGTTCCGTTATAGCCAGCGGGATTGGCGCCCGCGACCGTGAAATAGGAATTGGCTACTACATCAGCGGGAACCGAAGCAAACGTGAACCGTATCTGCTGCCCCGCCCAGGATGCTCCGGTGATCGTTGTGCTGTTCGAGGTGCCTGCGGCGTAGAGCGATGCCAGAGTTGAGCAAGGCTGCGTTGTGGTGGTCGCGGGCTGCGTGCAGATAGCTACAGACGCCCCAGGAACCGCTTGACCCAGCGGCGTCTGCACCCATCCATCATCCCGGTAATATGTTTGGCCCCACAGTGGAAGCGCACACAAGAGGCAGGTTAGGAGAACCAGCTTCTTCATGCGACTCCTTAGGCGGCCCGGTCACGTACAAAAATAGCCTCAAACTCGATTTGATCGAAGCCATTCCCTGTTCCACTCGACCCTGATTCAGCGAGTGCCGAGATGTTGGTTACCGTAAAGGTTGTTGAACTCGGCAGGCCCGTGACAATGAACGTCCCGTTATTCGCTGAGTGCGTGAGCGCGGCAATCACCAAGCTCTGCCCGATAAACAGAGGATTGCCAGAGGTCTGTGAATAGGTGAGTGTCGCAGTCGACCCGCTCACCGTGACCGCCGTGATTGCAATTACTGAAAGAGCGGGAATGGTGCTTGAGGCAAGCTCGCTCAGTACCGCCCCCGAAGATGCTCCGGTCACAAGCACCTGTAGCGTCCGGTTGTTCCGGTTGTAGCTGTAGAGGTAGCCAGAAGCAACCGTTGACCAGAAGAATGCCCGGACCGGATTCAGCAGGTCGCCCAAGGAGGCAAATATCTGGATGCCTGTGCCCGAAAATAGCGCCATACTTCCAGACCCCGTGCTGCCGCTCTCAGCGGTCGCCGCGGCATTCACAACCGTAAAGCTGCCAGCCGTCGTTGAGGTTGGCGTTACCGTGGCAACCGTCCACGGTCCATTGTTGGAAGCGTGCGTAGCTCCTGCGATGAACACCGTTGACCCTACCTGAATGGGTGCGCCCAGCAATGTCGTGTAGGTTAGTGTTGAGATGCTGCCGCTCACGGCAACTGTCGTGACCTCGAACGCATTGCTGCCGATCCCGCCCACGGTGTAGTAGGCGCCATAGGTTAGCGAGAGGCTTCCGCGAAGCACGTTTGTGCGTTGGGTGTTGTCGCTTGCTGCGGGATATCCAAAAGGAGTAAGTTTTACTACTGCGGGTGGCTTGTAGGCCATTGGGCTACCCTCCTCGGGTAGACGTTACAGGTTGCGAGCGCTCCTCGCGCCCTTCTGTTCAGTACGGTAATGCAATGCCATTCGGGTCAGCTTCATCCTGATATGGCTTCCGGTGATAGGGAACCGCCTGCGCTCTGCGAATGTAGCGGTTCTCGATCAGTCGAATCTGTTCTTCGGCGTCAGCCTTCATTGCCGGTGCCGCGGCCGCTCCTCGCGCTCGAGCGTAGAGGTAAGCGACAATCGTAGCCAACTGGTTCACGCTTGCGAGCACGCTTATCTGCACACCAGACCATGGATTCTGCGGAGTGGCTGGAGAAATCTGAGCAAAGCGCAGTTCATAGCGCACTCGCAAATCCATGGGCACCGTTGCGCCATTGAGATAAATCGAATCCCCGCGATACTCCCATTCACCGAAATACTGCTGCTGTACACAGGAGGCGAGCCCTTCCCTTGCTTGACTCATCCTGGTAAATGGCAAGCCCGATCCTGTCTGTCGCTGCCAGAGCTCCTTGATGGAGATGCAGTTTCCGGGGATTACCAGCGGCGCGGGATAAATCGCGGTCCCGTTGTAGTAGCCTGTGTAGGAGACGCTGCACTGCACTGCCGGATCGATGCTCACGACTGCCGGGAGATTCTCGATAAGGTAGTTATCCTGCACAAGCGTGAGGTTGCCTGCATTGCCGATGCGATCTTGCAATACCTGCAGCGCTGAATTGAGGTACTGGACCGAAAATGATGCATTGTCTACGAGGATACGGCCGGCACCTTGGGAGAAGCTGTCATTCACAAAGGCCCGAGCCATGTTCATTACATCTTCGGCCGTGTTGTACGCTGAAACAGGTGCTACTGGCATCTAATCTCCAGCATCACAGGAAGGCCCAGAAATTCATGCCGCAGGAGTACGTCAATCCTTACCGGACCTTTCCTGTGAAGACTTTTCAGGCGACTCCATCACTCCTGCCGCCACTGCCTGCTTAATCGTGCGCAGGCCCAATTCCATTGCTTTCTCCCAGTTGAATGTTGCCGGGCACTTCGAGCACACAACCGCACGTGCGCTGTTCATAGTGCCGCAGCCATGGCACTCCTTGGTTGATCCGTGCGTCTTATTCCAGGGAGTCTCGATGCTGAAATAGGTTGCTGCAATCCGCATCTGCCGCGTGATTTCCCGTATCGAGTTCAGGTCGCCCGCCATGTGCAAGGCGTTTGCCCTGTCAATCAGGTCGTTGAAGGTTGCTTCCATCTTCCCTCGAGCGGCAGCTACTTCGTCATCCTTGGGTTTCTCGTTCAGCGTCCACCAGACGCCCAACGCGTAAAGGTTGGTTCCCTCATTTGACATGTTCGCCGCGTTCATCGGGCGCTGCGTTCTCCAGTCACCGCTAGCATTGTCGGGATTGAGCAAGTCCTGGGCAACGAATCTTCCATCAATTCCGCGCGTGGTAATCTCACTCGACCCTGCAATCTGTGCGGGATACTGGATGATGTCGGGAATCTTCAGCGGCTTGCTGTACGGTTCATCCTTCGCGCATCCGGGGATCACATAGGATGGGTGCGCGGTGGGCCGCTCAATCCGCAATTCTTCAGGGTAGGTCGAGAAAACGTACACGTAATATTCGATATTCCTTCTGATATTCGCGTCACCCATGAAGGAATAAACGCCATTCTTCTCCCGCATGATGGCGTTGGCTTGCTGCGATGCTCGAGGAGTGCTGGAAATTGTCGCTGTAGGTTCAGCCATGTGCTCTCCTGTTAGTTGCCTTGATAGAATCCTCTGGGCAACCGCTCGATCTGAGACTTTGAGTACCTGCTCCATACCTTGCTGATTTCAGCCATCTTGCGGTCAATCAGCGCAGTGCGGCATCCTTGCTGGGAGTACGACACGGGCCCATAGAAGCTAGGCAGATCGTTCATCAGCCGATCGGCAATCCGGTTGACCGTGGCCTTTTCCTCAGCTGCTTCCATGGCTTGCTGCGCTGCTCGCGCTTCCCAGTAGGTAGCCTTCTGCGCTTCGACCATCAGCGGGATAATCACGTCCATGATCCGGGCATCCAAGGGAAAAGCATCGACAATCATGCGCCCATCCCGCACCTCTCGATTGACAAGAGGCTGCAGGATTTCATACCGCCCTTCCCAGGGATATTCGCCCAATGCGCACAGCCCGCTTTCTGTGTCCTGGTTAATGAGGTAGTAGACTTCTGGCGTTCCGAAGGCTTCCGGCGACCGCCAGCGTAGAATGTTCCAGCAAGGTACGTTGTGACACATGAGGCGATCTTCATAGCTGCGCAGCCCCGCTACCTGGATCACCTCCGTTTGGCCCCATGCCAGGCGGAACATGCTCCCGCCAAAGCGATTCGAGCCAAACAGCGCGTCAATCTGCTCCTGAAATTCAGGTGGACAGACGCGCCGTTCTGAACCTGTGGTGTGCCAGCTCATTGCTTCAAACGCAGCTTGATTTCAGAAGCCCGGCAGAGCACATACTTCTTGCCATCAAGCTCGGTGTCTTCTCCTCCGTACTTGGTGATGAGCACCGTGTCTCCTGGTGCGAGGTTGATCGGAACAACCACTCCTCCGATGATGCGTCCCTCGCCCACGGCCACCACTTTGCAACGCACCGACTTCTCCTTGGCGTTGTCGGGGATGACAATGGAACTATCGGTCTCCTGTTCGAGCCGCTCAAGCAGCACGTACTCCATCTGCGGCTCGTAGAAACATTGGGCTGTCTGCACTTCCTGTAAAACTCCCCTCATGTGCTCTCCTGTTTACAGTTAGATGCTCGGGATGCCGCACGAACTGACATAAACGCCTGAACGCATGTTCGAGTTGAAAAGATTCAGCGCGGCGTTGTAGTAGAAAATGCTCGACGTAAGGTATCCGCCCGTGGCTGTGTCCACCACTGGCATGGTCGTAACGCCATTGCCAAAATCGTAAAGCGATGGCTCCTTCATCTCCGCGATTCCCCACGTGGCAAACGTCAGCCCGTCAATCCTGCCCGGCGTGGCGTTGTAGCCGATGAGCAATTCACGGCCTCCGAAGGTTTTGGGCATGTACTTTTTCACCATGTCCAGGGAATTTTCGCCCTTCACCTCCTGCATGTTGGCGATGACCACGTTCTGGAACAGGTTGTTGATGGCTAGCTCCTGGTCCGGACCCGTGTACCATGTCAGCGACTCTGCTTCCTCGGTGTCCGGTCCCAGTGCGCGGTCAATCAAGATATTGGCGCGGAAAGGCACAGAGGGAGAAACGAAGTTTCCTTGCAGGTTGATATTCGGGGTACTCAGGCGGCTGGGATAGTTGGCGCGGTTGATACCCAACACGTTCCCGGTCGTTGAGTTGGTTTGGTAGGTCTTGATGCCCGCGATGCTTGAGTTGGCAGAACCAACCGAAGTGGCCGAAGTGCCATTCACCATCAGGTAATCGCCTACCGCTGTAGCGCCACCTGTCGATGGCAGAACGGTTGAGAAATACAGCGTGTTGGTGACGCCATCCACATAGGAAATCGTGGCTGTGCCGCGTGTGGTGCCGCCGATTGACGGGAACACCTGAATCACTTGCTGATCCTGAAACTGGTTTGCGTTGTTCATTCCCGAGATATAGGAAGTCTGCGCGCCAGTGCCGGAGTTGCTCGATACGACTGCTGTGGTGGGAATCTGGTCAAGCGTTCCTGAAGCGTCGCCCTGGAAGAGTGCTTCCATGCCGCGAAGGTAGGAATCAAGCGAGTTCTTGAGTTCCTGGGCGCGTACCGAGACAAGCGCACGCTTTGGCCCATCGGTCGCCATGCGAGCCAGATAGGTAATTTCGCACGCCGAGAACAGGAAAATAGGAGCAATGTCGCCAGAAATCCACAGCGACCCGGAACCACGCCCGAGAGAGTCACCGTCGCCAGTGCCCTGCGTGATGGCTGCGCCCGACTGAATGCGCATCGGGACAACGAAGGCTGGCCGCGAAGACATCGTGCCTGCAGTCGTGGATGGACGCTGCGTTACGTTTGCTGTGGGATAAGTCTTTGCACCTGATTTGAACTTGTTGTAAAGCGTTTTACCTGAATAGATTAGATCGGGGATTTGTTTGTTGAAATTTTCAAGCTCGACGCCCTCTACAGCAGCTTCAGCCAACGCCATGGGTATGAACCTCTAATTACAAGGCTCATTCTCGGCATTTCTCCTTGAACGCTCGAAATGGCTCGACCCATTTCCAAGGGCCGCTTGCTTACTCCTAATCAGCGCCAGCGGTTGCCGTCGCCTTTAGAGCACCTTGGCTTGCCGGTTTTGTTTTCGCAGGTCGTCCCTGCGTCGCCGTAGTGCTGGAAACTTTTTACACGCGGTCCCAATTCCACTTCACGACTCGACCGCCAAACTCTTTCTTGAGTGTTGCTTCGCCACGCTGGAAGCGCATCCGGTTCCTGTCAAGGTCCCAATTGATCGTTTCTGGCGCTGGCTTCTGTGCTACGGTTTGAGGCGATGCGCTGCTTTGCTGAGTCGTACGCCCCGCCCCACCGTTTGGCGACGCTGCGAACCCTCTGCGAGCCCATAATGCTTTTACCGCATTTGGTGTCACATCGTCAAGGTAAGACTGGTGAAAACGGGCGATTTCCTGCGGAGTTGAGTTTTTATCGAGGTGCGCCTTCAGTTTTGCCTGGAATGACTTGTTCCCTTGCAGATTTCGCGCTATCTCGGTGTAAATTCCCTCCGCAATATCCTTTTTCTGGTCCATCGAGAGGTTTTTGCCCTTCATGAGCGGCTCTAAGTGCTTTGAAATTGTCGTATTCATCACGCGCACGACTGATTGCCCTACTTGGCCGCGGTAAAGGTTCGATTTCTCGGTGTTTATCTCCTGTTCCTTGGCTTGGAGCGCCTTTTCCCGCTCGGAAACGGGTTCTTCCTTGTTCTGCTCGGCAAAAGACTTAACGCCATCGGCCCAGCCACGCAATTTCTGTGCTTCCTCGAAGGCTTCGGTCTGCTTTCCGTCTCGGATGTAGCGTAGCAGGTTGTCCATCGTGCCAACGGCACCAGTCTGCACGAGGCTTTCTGCCAAATGTGGCGCCATCACCTTGTCAAAGGCTTGGGAATCGACTTGGCGCAGTTTCTCCATGTATGGCCGGCCAAGTTTCACAAATCCTTCGCGGGAATCGTTCAGGAGCACATCAAGCGTCGCGGGATCGCCCGTCGCCATGCGTGCTAGCACGTCAGAATACTCGCGGACTTCGTTCTGAAGGTTGGCTATGCCTTCCTCGCCTCCCAGGAGCTCGATTGTTTCCTTGGCTGCGCGGGCTTCCGTGGGAGTGGCGAAGGCTTTCTGGTAGTCCAGGTTTTTGAAGTGGACCTTGCGGAGACTATCCGCCATCTTGGGGTCTGTGGCACGCAGTTTGTCGAGTGCCACTTTTATGGGATCAAGAGGCTTGCCTCCAGCCTGTTCCGGTTGCTGTTCCTCTGGTTGCTGTTCACCATCGGTAGGTTGCGCTTCGGTGCCTGTTTCTGTCGGTTCAGCGCCCGTTTCTACAGTTTCGGCTGGTTCTGCTACGCTCGCGCCTCCACCTGCGTCCGCTCCGCCGCCACCGTCACCTCCAGCTGTGAATCCAGGCGAAGCGAAATACAGGAACGCTGTGCTAAGAAGCCATTTGAGCATACTGTCTCTCCTGTTTACTGCACCACCGGAGGCGCCGTCGGGTGCTTAGTCGCCTCTTCAATCGCGGCTTGCTGCACAAACTCCTGTGGGCTCACTTGCAACCCAGCCTTGGCCGCTGCTTGCGATGCTCCGCTTGGCGGTAAATCCTTCAGGTTCATCGACACGCTCGGCGGCTTCTGCTGTGGCGGCTGCTGCGCTGCTTGCATGGCTTTCTTGTGCTCAAGAGCGTGCAACCGGATATTCTCAAAACTCTGCTGCTCTTCAGGCGTGCCGCTTTTCATCGAGCGCCCGCGCGGTGAGTTGATCCACGCAGAACAGGTTGCAAACTCCGCTGCATGGTCATCGAAATCAGGGTCAATGTCAACCGTTGAGACCAAGAGCGGCAAGGATTGTTGCTGCTGCTCAAGGGCTGGCAGTTGCGCCATCGCCTGGTCGTCTCCGCCCTGGACTGCCTGCTGCGCCAGTTGCGCGATCTGCTGTTCGATCTGCATGATCTGCGGATTCGGCACAGGTCCCGATTTCAGCATCACCTCGATTTCCCCTAGCTGCTTGTCGCGTGACTCGAGCATCGGTATTTCCAGGTCCTCAAGGCCAACACCGTTCTTGATGAGCTCGAGGTTATTCGGGCTATCGAGAATCTGCTGAAACAAGGGATTGGTTGCCGCATCCTGCACCACCAGAGACAGCTTATTTTGCCTCTGGGTGTCCGATTCGGGGAAGTTTTCGCTGGTTTCAGGGAAGCACAGGAAATTAGCCTTCAAGTCCTGCATATCGACAACAACCTTCTCGGAACCCGCGAGCTTGATCGTTCCCTGATGGTTCCGCGCAAGACATTGCACCGCCTGCTTCATGGTGCAGGCAATCGCTTCCTTGATATTCCGCCAGGGCAACCCGATGCGTCCTAGCGCTTGGTCGCGCTGCATCATGATGCCCATGCCCGTATCGTTTGAGCCCGTATCGCCGCCAAACAGTGCCGGGAAAGCCCCTGAGAGTAGCTGTGCCAGGTCTCCCTTGAAGTCCTGAATGAACAGGATCAGGTTATCGGGAAACTGTATGGCCCGTTCCTCGTAGACATATGTGCCATCCACTTGAGCGCCATTGGTAGGTGCCTGGAATGGCCGCACGCCGCCTGGGACGTTTGATTGATCCTTGAGCGCCTCGACGTTGAACATGGTTGCGTCCATCCACTTCTGAGGCACGCCCCGTATGAAGTAATCGTTTGCTAGCTCGATCCAGTTGTTCAGCACCTTCTGCACGGGAACGAGTGGTTGGCCCAAGCCAGGACGATGGACGCCATCGCCAGCATCGGCAAACACAACCGATAGCGCATCGTCCATGGATTCGTTGTAGGCTTCCATGAACTCTTGGCCCATGAAGGTGCAGCACATGCCATCGGGAAACTTGGTGCGGAAGCTGTCGCGGGTATCGTCGTCTAAATAATCAAACGAGGAAGGCCGGAACCAGGTTATTTCCTCGGTCACATCGTAGGCGGTTGAGTCGGTTGTGATGTAGTTGTCCTCAACGCCCAGCAGGACATTGACGCGTGCGAGGCGGTCGATATCATCGCCGCCAGGTCCTCCGCTTGTTGCCTTGATTAGTTTCGCTTTCTTCGGGTACTTCGCTTTCGCGTTGCAGAGGGGGATTTCATGATGGAAGTCTGCATAGTCGCACTCTTCGAGAGAGTTTGCTTTGATGGGGAACTTAAACTCAAGAGCGCCGTGGGCGGTGATTACTTCTCGGCCGCGAGGTATGCGCGAAGGCCCGTTAATGCTACCTGATTCCTCGGATTGTTCATTATTAGGTTCATCACTTCCATGTCCCATTGCCGATAATTTATCTGGTGCAGGAGCATTCGATACTTCAGATGTTCCCGATTGGTCACCGCCAGATTCGCTTCCAGGTTCCGCAGATGAATCTTCCGGTACCACTTCCGGTGGACTTGGCTCCCATCCAAATCTTTGCCCATCGCGTAGATACCTCGTCCAGTAAACCGATAGCCCATCGGTCCACAGATACCGCGAAACTTCCGCCTGCAATCCTAGCATCTTGTTGTCGCGTTCGATCTTCTTTTTGAGCTTCTCTGCCGCTTCCGCCGCCGTGATCTGCGCATCATCCTCTGGATCATCCGGCTCGAAGCGTACCGTGGGAACTTCACGAGTCAGCGCGGAGGTTATAATCTTGCGGTAGGATGAATATATATTCACCTCGAAGATGGAGCGTGATTCCTTCTCGCCAGCGCCATAGCCGCTGCCTACTGCCGGCAGGGTCCAGCCTCCGTTCCTGCGTGGCAGGAGATGCTGAAAACCTCGGTCAAACAGGCGCGCTTCCCATACCCGGATGATCTGCTCGCGGCGTGCGGGCATATCGCGCTGGGCAATCTTGGAAACCAGAGACTTGACCTTCGAGATTTCATCGGTCGTCAGATCGACGGGCTCGGTAGGATGTACTTGGCAACCGCACAGAGTTCCAGGCGGATAATCTGGCGCGTCTCCTTGCTGACCGTCCTGGTCGTCCGGTATCTGTGTTTCAGGATCGTCTGCCATTACGTTCCTTGGCCTTTGAGAATGGCCCTTTTCGCGCTGGCAAGTTCTTACCCTTGCTTGCCGAGTTCCATTCGTCCACGTCTACGCCCTGCTTCTCAAGTTTGGCTCGGTTCGCGTTGAAATATCCCTGCTGCGCTTTCGATGCAAACGGCATTATCGCCCCCACCTCACCATGAGATAGATTATGAGCACACCAAACAGCAGGCAGCTAAATATGAGCCAGAGAGTTTCTTTCACGCTTTCAACCACCCTAGAATCCTTGAGGCGCCCTGCCGTGATGCCTTCTATGGAGTCCACTATGCCCTTAGCCTCGGTTCGGGCACCCCTCTCTCCGGCAGGGCTGCAAAACTATACGACGCCCTGCATGTGCTTCATCGTGGGAATGCCGCCAGCGCCCATGTTGCCGCCTTCTGGTTCCGGTTGCTGAGGCATCGCCGTATCAACGTGATGGTGAGCGCTCATCGGGTCATGGTGCGTGGACTTGTGCACATGCCCATCCTGGTGATGGCTGCTAACTTCCATGTGCGTTACCGGGCCGTGTTCCTGCACCGATTGCTCGATGGGCTGCTCATTCTGTTCGTCGCTACCTTCGGATTTGCCGCCTGAGTCGGGCTCCTCGCCCATCTTGGGACCTTTGGTCTTCTCGCTGCCCTTGACCGAATCGTAGAACTTGCCGCGGGCGTGATCCTCGAATCTCTTGCCATCATGCTTGCTTGTGTACGCCATTCTTTTTCTCCTTTTCGGCCTTCTCTTCCTCGGCAATCTTCTGATACGCCTCTGCCTGAATCTGTGACCACGACTTGCGCCCTACTAAAGGCGTTCCAGGCGGTGCCGTGTTAAACCTCACAGGCCGCTGCGCTTCAAGAAGCATCAGTTCCAGGCGTTCTGCGCGTCCCTTGAAATAGTCGCGGTCGGCTCGCAATTCAGCCAGGTCCTCGCGTAGCTGCAAGGTAAGCCTGGAGATGAAAAGCGTGTTGATAAACTCGCGGATGCGTTGGGCGTTCATTGGATTGGTTTCCACTTTCCGCCCTGGCGAATCGGCCGGCCTTCGGGAGTGAATTTCGTAACGTCTCGCGGGTTATATGAACCGCTCGGATAGCTTGCATCTCCGGCGACGTAGCGAGCATTCTCGGGAAGTTTCATTCCGCGCCTTACGGCTTGGGCAATCGCCTCACGATCACCTTTGGCTGCGAGTTGCAAGACACGCTCATTTGTCCACGTTGCCGGCCGTCCTTCGCTTCCGACACGGGGTTTAGCGGAACCTTCTCCGGTAGAAAGGCCTGGTTCGCTCGGCGTGATGATGCGCTGCAAGTTCTGTGTTTCTTCTTGGACTTTCGGCATTCGGCCGGGAAGTCTCACGTTCCAACCTGGATTTTCAGGAGAGCCAATCTCAGGAGTTGGTGTGGCAGGTTCTCCGAACGCCACGCTTGGAACAACGTTAGCTACACGAGGTATACCAGCTTGCGGTTCCGGTCGAGTTACCGAGAATGTCCCTGGAGTTGGCTTGGGCGGTGCTGGTGGCTCCGGTCCAAAACGCACAGATGGAATCTGGTTGGCTACCCGAGGTATTCCGGCCTGTGGTTCTGGTGCAGTCACGCCAGCGAACGGAACTGGCGTCGAAGGTTTCGCTTCCGGTCCGAAACGAATCGGAGGGGTTTCATTGCCTACACGCGGTATGGCTGCTGCCATTTGTGGAGCGTCAGCGCTCATCGTGAATGTGCTCGGCAACTTAGTCGGTGCTGACGGGGCCTTGTAAGACGCCTTCATTGATTGCCAATTAGGAGATTTGGTAATCGGCACCGATGTCGGTTCAGTTGACTCTTCCGCAGGATTTATCCTTGTCGGACCCATGGGGCCAAACGGTAAGGGATTTTCCTCTGGCCGACGCAGGAATTTCGGCATTCCTGGGATTTCATCCTGGCCGCCCATAACAGCGCCGCCCAGTCCGCCGACTAATTTACCTACGGATTCGCCCGTTGGCCCGAAAAGTTTTCCAGCATATGCGCCACCCGTTGCGCCTATTGCGCTTCCCAGAACACTTCTGCCAAGCGCCTTTACGGTAGGAAGGATGCCGCCTTCGGCCGCTGAAAAAGGAAGCGGAAGCGGCGCAGCCAAAGGTTGCTCGTCTTTACCGATCGGGCGGCTCCAATTACCGACCACGGAACCGACCGTGGAACCCTCCATCTTTGGGCTCCATGCATCTTTGGGGTGCTCCATCCCTTTGCCGGTTCTGAGAGGATCATTTGCTGTCAGGTGTGAGAGATATGCTTTCTGGTCTGCACCGGGCGCTTTCGCATAGTCAGGATCGACGCTCATCAGGTAGGCGTGCTGCTGCGCCGACGTAGCGCCCATGAAATCCTGATCCTGAATGAAATCGGTTCCCATTACTTACCTTGAGACGCTTTCCACTCTGCGAATGATGGGACTCCGCCGCCGGAACCGCCCGTAGTCGATCCTCCGCCAAGTCCCACGTCAGCAGGAAACTTTACCTTGCCCCTCACTCCAGCCTGATCCGCAGATGTTCCTGCCTGCTCCCATGAATTTCTTCGCTGGTCCTTGGCAAGATCCATCATCTGATCCATTTGCATTTTGCTAAGAGTCACGCCCGACAGATATCCGTTGCTGTCAAACTTCGATTCGACATTCTTGAGCCATGGCGTTGACTTCTGCGCTTCGTCAAGAAGCGCCTGAGTAATCCGCGCACCCTTTTGCAAACCCATCGTCATGCCGATGTGATTCGCAAGGAGATTCAGCATGGCCTGCTGGTCGCCCTTCACCGCTCTGGGATAGGAACTTTGCATCGAGCGGAAACGGAAATCGGCTCCATTCGCCGTAGCGATATCCTTCGCAGCATTCTCTGCAAGCGTCTTGTCGAATGCGTTATTTCCTCCAGACGCCCCTGACGGTGTAGTCGCCCCGGCGGGAATGATGGTTCCAGGCGTAGCTTCGATGATCTTCTGCGAGCCGTCAGGCTGCGGTACGGCCATGAGTTGACGCTGAGGCTGCTGCGGCATCTGCCCTGCTGCCGCGTATTCCTTACGAGCCATCAAGCGGGAATGCGCCGAATCGTCCAGCTTGTGTTCTTCGAGGAAGTCTTTGTAGAACTGATCGAAATCCGTTCCGGGCTTCTTCGATGCAACATCGGCGCGACCTTCGATTTGTTCTTCTGTGCGCTGCCCAGATGCAGTATCCTTCTGCGTCTGGAGTGTTTGTGCTCCACCTTCTTTTTCCTTTTCAAGGGACTGCTGTTGTGTTCCCTTGACGCCCTGCAACTCTTGCGCTTGCTGCCCCTTCTCTCCTTGAACTGCCAACTGCGCTGCGTTGCGCCACGGAACAATAACCTGTTGCCCGTTCGGTAGCGTCTCGGTCATCGGCGCCCAGCCCTTGGCCTGCGCTTCCTCTAGCTGATTCTTCTCGCCCTCGCCTATCTCCTGCTGTGCTTCCTTGCGCTCAAATGACTGATTCAACTGCGTGCCCGGTATCGACGCCATGACGTTCGGGATGAGCGCATTGCCCGCAATATTGCCAACCTTTGCCAGCACGTGCCCAATCTTGCCCCATGCGCCAGGCTGTGCGGATACGTCCGCGCCCCACGGGTGCATTTTCTGGTAGTCGAGCTGCGCGATTTTTTGCTGGCCGTATTCGGGAGTGCCTGCCTGGGCTGTCACTTGCGGAAGTTCTGCGCCATACTGTGCCTTGCCTACCGCGCGATTCTCTTGCCCTTGCGATTCGTTCGGTGGACGCGCGATCGTGGGCATGACTCCGGTGCCGGGAATCGAAGGAATTCCTTGGGATGGATCAGGAGCCTGCGATTTATCTGGCATGGTTCCACGAGCCAAAGCAGTGCGCATCGCTGCCCGCTTCAGGTCATCGTCGGTCACATCCGGCATGTTTAAGAATGTGCTCATCCAAACCCCGCAGCTTTAGCTGAACCCAAACCTAAACCGCCAAGCGTTCCGATAGTTGCCAATGTGTTCTGTAGCCAGCCTTCCTTGCTTGCATTGGCAGCAGCATTCACATCTTCGGGGATCAGTCCCATAGCTTTCATTTGTGCCGTCACGTCTGTCCCATACAATCCCTGGAGGCCCTGAATCCCTTCCTGCTGCTTCATGTTGGCGAGGTCCGCAGACTTGTTCTGGATGCCCAAGGCGTTCTGCGATAGTGTCTGCTGCTTACTACGTGCCGCCTGGTCGAGCACGCCTGAAGTTGCTGCGCTGTTCCGTGTGCGCCCCGCTGCGAGCCCTGCTTGCCCGGTAATTCCAGCCGTGGCTCCTCCAGCGCCCTGCTCGGAGGCCACAAGCTGATTGTTCTGCTGCGTGGGCGTGTAGCCTGTGGGATTGGTTGCTTCCTGGGTTAGCGTGGG
>Ga0209006_10002295_pt1 | contig 17442 bp, 19 predicted proteins | sample JacPin_JW_Ref_O2_FD_188567 | JGI IMG/M metagenome (GOLD analysis project Ga0209006, IMG submission 188567) | Forest soil microbial communities from Algoma, Ontario, Canada - Jack Pine, Ontario site 1_JW_Ref_O2 (SPAdes) (version 2) | ecosystem: Environmental > Terrestrial > Soil > Boreal... | reverse complement strand
CCAGGCCTTCTCCATACCCAAACCCTCCCTGAATGCTTCCCAATTTCCACTGTGGACTCATCTGTCCATATGATAGACTTCCAATCCTCTATTCCCCACCCTTGATGGTCATTTGCCCATGTCCACCTTGCTGCTCGATGGACTGGCTTGAGGAATGGTTTTTGGGCAGCCACGTATCCATGCATGTCCATATTGTTGTGTAGAACATGCCGGACAGTTGAGGTGCTGATGGGTGTTGATAGAATGTTGTTGACATGGGAGGTTACTTCAGTAAGAGATTGACAACGGCTGCCATCCAACATAATCTTGATGTGTCAGGATGTTCTTTCATTGACTTTGGGAGGCCTTCCAGAACGTGGGGCATCATTGTGGTCGTGTTAGAGACTCTTGTTCTATCTCTATCAAAGACTGAGCCCTCAAGTAGTGGTTCTGGGTTCTGGTGCACTAGCAAGTGCGAGCAAGTTGTGGTTGGAGTACAAAGTACAAAGCTACTGTACATGAGGCAGAGTCCTGTTTATATACTGCGCGCCTCATGGCAACCATCAGGTCAACCATGAGGTATCCATAAGGTAATCATGTGGAAGAGGATGCGTCAGCGCCTCATGGGGAAGGGGAGGTGTCCATGTGATATATTACATAAGAAAAGGAAGGGGAAAAGAAAAGGGAAAAGGAAGAAAGAAATCTCACAGGTCGCCTCTGTTGCGATAGTTTTTGAGGGCACGAGAAACAGTCCAGTGACTCACATTTACGAGTGCTGCTATTTCGGTAATAGTGAAGCCTTCATCAGCCTTTTGAGTGATGAGATTCCAGATTCCAGGACTTGTGTTGTTGGTTCCGCAAACTTTGGGCATGTTTAAGAATGTGTGAGACATGTCGTTGATTTTATTTTCAATTTTCAATCAGCACATAGTTAATGTCACATGATACGTATTGTAGCAAAACTTTTGGTAGGGCACTGTACTATATTATTTGAGAAATATTGGAGAGTCAGCAAAAAGTTGAAAAAACACTGTATTAGGCCCCGACATAGGCCTATGTCAGGGTAGGGTTCATCATCTGGGCTTCACAGGTGAGTTTTACAGCTATAGCATTTGAAATAAATTAATTAGGGTGATTGATAGGAGACAAGGTTACACATTGTAGAGTTGAAAGTATAACAATGGATATTGCTTTCTCAAAGCAAGAGAAACTGTGTCCCAGAAAACCAAAATAGATGGAAGTCATGCATTACTTTGCTGACAATCAGGCTGTTCCAATCCATAACAGTGAGTTTCGGTGAAGAATGAGTAAACAGAATAGAAATCATCCGACATTTATGTCTAGTGATATTCCTTTTCCGAGACCATCTTCTCCAGTCTGAGTGATGTGATGTCATTATAATCAGAAATGGGTGTGCCGTTGTGATGTGTACCATCGGCTCCCTGGACACTATCCAGCCCAAGGTCATGGGGTACTGGTGTAACTGGTCGCGATTCCATAATAGAAGACGCGGCCGTCACAGTTGAGATCGTGTGTTCATTGTGGGGGTAATAGGAGCGGCGTTGTGTTTTCTTAAAGTCATATGACGTGAACCTGAAAGATATCAGTGCATAGTCTAGAAAGACGGGCAAACGTGGCCTACTGCTCTTCCATCTGCTTCATCTCTAGGCTGAGATTCGTTTGATTTGCTTTTCGGGCTCTGGCTTTGAGTGGATTGTCTTCCAAGAGGAGCTCTTCCAGTTCATGCGAAGCATCAAAATTGGCTTTCTTCGACTTCAAGGTTATTTAGTGGTCAGATAGACGATGGATGGGAACAGGAGTGCATACGTCGGGGACAAAAGGCGGAGTCTGCTTCTTGGACTCCAACATCTCCCAGTCCATGCTCTGAAACCAAACATGCCGTCGGAGTTCTTTGAATCCTTCGCCGTGTGGTTTGCAACCAAGTCGTTTTACAGGTTCGCGTTCAAGCAGCTAATGGCAAGGCAAAACATGGTCAATGAAATGAGCTAGTGACAAGAAAGGTCATAACTTACCCCTTTCAACGCATGTAATCCGGGTCGGCTACACTTCTGCTCAGCATCCTCTGGAAATTTCAAAGAATCTTTCGAGATGCTGAATGTCAGGTCGCTATTGGTTTTGCCTCTGAACGGTCGCCGGCCGAAAAGTAGTTCGTAGGCACATACTCCAAGAGACCACCAATCTATGGTGTAAGTGTACCCACGCTTGGCTAGAATTTCTGGAGCCATGTATGCCATAGACCCCGCAACTCCTGTGAGCAACCGATGGTCTGAAAAATGAACCGCGATGTTGAAATCGGTCAAGTGAGCGTTCCCACGTTCATCGAGAAGGATATTGTCCGGCTTCAAGTCTCTTCAATACAAGAACTCGTTAGCGAGAGTGGATTGCATCGAAGGGGAAATGGCAATACCGGTGAATGATACGGCTTTCGTGGAGGAAATCGAGAGCGGAAGCAATCTGGGCGACATAGAATCGGACCGTGTCTTCTGGGAAAGAGCCCAGACGTTCGAGGTGAACTGTAAAGATGTAAGTAGGATAACCGAGCAAACGAATTTACAACAGTGACGTGCATCGAAGATCCCCACCGAGCATCAGATCCAGAACAAAGAAACAGTTCTCGTCGTCCTGAAAGGCATAACGTAAATTGACAATAAACGGATGATCAACCTAAGGAATACGTCAGCTTTGGTCAGTGTGGCAAACATAATAGATAGAATGTCCAACCTCTTCAAGAAGCCGTCGCTCTTGAATGATATTCGGGACAGCCTTCATTTTAACACATTTGCTTTTGTTGATGTATTTAAGGGCATAGAGATCGCGAGTCTGCTTGTGTTGGACTACACGGACCTGCGTCACTGGCGATTGAAATTCGAATGGGAGCAAGGTTAGGAAGAACAGACCTTGCCGAATGCACCCTTTCCAACGCAACGAAGAAGCATGAAATGGAAGAGATTAACGTCCCCATCAAAATCTACAGGCTAGATGTACCTGAGTAAGCACGGTCGATGAACTGATAGAAAGGCATACCTGTGGACGACAACACACAGCGCCCATGAATGTTCGTGAATGTTTGTATTAGTTTGATACAGGTTGGAGGGAATGAAAGTGATTAATTGGAGTAAATGGTATTGATAATTGACAGAGACAGAGCAAAGGAAGGAAAGGTATGAATTTGCTTGAAGCAAGCCAAATGGCAACTCGATGAGGCCGTCACAAGTTACGACGTGACAGCTAGCCGATCAGTCACTGAAACCTGATGCCAGCACTTGTTCACTGAAATTGACAGCGTTAGTCCCACTTCATCAATGCATTTAAATGGTCACCCCACAAAATCATTTCCTCGGTGGTCAGCACAGAACCCGAAAAGAACCGGTAGGAGGACTGGTTGATTTTGAATTCACGCTCATTCTCATCTCAACTCAGGTTGGCAAAGAAGCGATAATCAGTCATTTGCTGATTATTCGTCCTCGCGGTCATCCACTCATACGCATCCTACACTCACTTTCAAACGATATCTCTCCCTGTTGAGCCCATTATTACCCGCATTTGATCGGCGGTCTTCAAGATCTTCATCTATTTCGACACCAAAAGCCAACTCTGCCATTTCAAATGTACGGTTCATTTTTCTCTGTGGCCTTTGGTATGCGGCTTCTGCGTTGTCTTCAAATACGGGAAAAATCATAATGACCCAGTTTCGATACCCTGTTACTCTTACTTTCGTTCAATTCGGTTTTGTCGGCCTGTATTGCTTGCTTTTCATGTCCCCCGTGATTCGCTTTAGCCGGTTACGAAAACCTACGATTTCGATTCTGAAGAATGCATTACCAATGGGAATGTTCCAGGTCGGTGGTCATATGTGCTCGAGCATGGCCATCTCGAGAATTCCTGTTAGCACCGTGCACACGATCAAGGTATGTTCGTCCGTTATTTCAATACCTCGTAGCTGCTCAACTCTGCTTTATTGCTCTCCGCAGGCCCTTTCTCCCCTTTTCACTGTGATGGCCTACGCAATTTTATTCGGAGTGAACTACTCCTCGAGGACCTATTTATCCCTTCTTCCCCTTACCATCGGAGTCATGCTGGCGTGCTCGTTCGACACGTCTGCATCAAATGTCATCGGTCTCCTTTGTGCTTTTGGGTCTGCCCTGGTCTTTGTGAGCTCAAATATATTCTTCAAACGGATCATTCCATCAGACACGAGTACGGCCACCCATCCCAACTCTCATAAGCTCGACAAACTCAATCTCCTGTTGTATTCTTCCGGCATGGCTTTCCTTCTCATGATCCCTATCTGGATCTACTGCGACCTGTTCACTTTCCTCGAGGCACAACTCAACCGTAGTCACCTCTTACACCCCGATCCTGGCCATTCAATACCACACTCAGTGACCTATTATTTGTTCATGAACGGGACGGTGCACTTCGCCCAGAATATTATCGCCTTCATCCTCCTCTCCTCCACCTCCCCTGTCACCTACTCGATCGCATCGTTGACTAAACGAGTAGCTGTGATTTGCATTGCCATCATTTGGTTCAACCAGAACGTGCACTTAATCCAAGCATTCGGGATAGCATTGACGTTCTTCGGTTTGTACATGTACAATGAAGCCAAAGGTGACGTTTCGAACGGCGAGAAAAGGATGCAGAGAGCAGAAGCGGCGCGGGACATGATACTCCCTCGCACACATGCGGATATTCGAATGTTGAATGGTGTTCCTCCACCACCTGCAAAGTCGGGGCGGCCTTTGGTGGAGACTCCCGGTCTGGTCTCAATGGCAGCGTACGACGGGCAGAGAGGCACAACATCGGCTGCGCATGTGTCCCAGTCTGCTGATTGCGAATCCCGCTCAAATTCAAGGTCACTCTTCAAACCTCACCCAACCAGTCTCACCATCAGGATAACATTACCAACAAATCTAAAGGTGACCACACAGAAAGCTGGCTCCGTTGCGTCTTCGATAGATTCATACCCTTCCCCACCTCATTCCCCACCTTCCAGCGCAACGCTGCGATTAGAAAGCGTGCATTTACCGAGTCGACCCATCCAGGATAAACTTGTCCTACCTCATTCAACCACCGTTGCTGCGTAGTTATATCTATTTTCATCTATGATTAGATGGTAAATTTGCCGTAAGTAAATACTAGAGCCAAAGAACCCTTGAGAAAGTCCAATATTATTTATTTATATAATAATTCATGAAGTTCACTGTGACGTTGTCATAACATGCAAACCAAGAAGGCCCCTTTCTTCAAGGTCTTGGAAGGAATGCCGATTGCTGTCGACGCTTTCCAGTACGGGGCCATCCCCGATGTGGAAGCCTATTTCTTGACGTGAGTGCTGAGATCAATAAATAAATTCGTGCTGCCCTATTTATGTATGTACTGCAGGCATGCTCATTCAGACCATTACACCAATCTTGCTTCCGACTGGAAAGGTGGCCCAATATACTGCTCGCGTGAGGCTTCCTCACCTAGGCTTCATTCCGAGAGTCAATTGAGAGATAAAACATCACAGAAGTTACATCGAACTTGGTCATCCACATGTTGTGTGTCGATCCGAAGTGGGTGCACGCCCTTCCGATGGATATTCCAACTGTGATTCCCAATACTGGGAGTGTTCAGGTGACCCTAATTGAAGCTAACCATTGTTTGTAATTTACTCGCATTCCTTCAAATCTTTGACGGTATGAACAGGCCCAGGCTCCTGCCTCTTCCTCTTCGAAGGACAACAAACCGTGAACTGCGGCGATAGCGCGTTCAGGTCTGCCTTGGTTAGATCGACCAAATCTTACCGATACCTGCACTGTGGAGATTTCCGTGCATCGCCTCAACATGTATTGCATTCGGCGATCCAAGGCAAGAAGATCGATATAATCTACCTTGATACCACATACCTGGACCCAAAGGCAAGTTTTCATACTTCAATCTTCTGATGATTCTCATGTTTTCCTTTATCTTCAGTACACGTTTCCACCACAGCCACTGGTCATTTCCTCTTGTGTTGAACTTGTTCGAAGAATTGCCGCCGGGCGTTCGTTGCCGTTGTGTGGTATGAATGTACAAACGCTAGATACTTGGCTTACCCGTAAAAACCCTTCAACGAGACAAGAATCCGTTGAGCGAATATTAGTTGTAATTGGGTGAGTGGTGCCAGCTTTATTTCTACATCCGACAACAATATTCTCCATTCTCTCAGGACCTACTCTATAGGAAAAGAACGAATCGTCAAGGGTTGGTCTATTATACGCGTTTCTACAGGGCATTCCCATTGCTAATTATTTATACGCGTAGCAATCGCACAAGCATTACAAACCAAAATTTATTGCGACGAACGTAAGGCAGCCATTCTCCGATGTGAAAATGATCCAGAGCTGCAAGCAATGTTGACGTGTGATCCGTGCGACGCCGCCGTACATATTGTTCCTCTCCATGTGATTACCCGCGACAAGCTCCAGATGTATGCAGGCCGCTTCAAAAAGGCTTTCAGCAAAGTTGTGGGCTTCAGACCAACAGGGTGGACGTCAGTTTCTTCTCTTCTGATGGGAGAACATTGAACGATGTCATTAACCCGCCTCATCCAGATATACACATCGTTATGGCGTGACTCAACATTCCTCTGTTGCCTCCGTTATATCCTTTTCGCAACAACGAACCTTTACATATATGAACCTCTGCCCTATGCGGGGTTCGACACCCACCCTGCTGTTATTTGGGGTACCATATTCTGAGCATAGCTCTTTCTTTGAACTCACTTGCTTTGCATTGTCATTGAATTGGGACAAGATCATTGCAACTGTCAACGTGAGTAGTGACATTGCACGAGGGAATATGGTGAAGTGGTTCGACAAGTGGAAGGCGGGGAGGCAGAATAAAGGTGTGGACGAAGTTGTTCCTTATCGAGCAAATGATTATTGGTAACTTTTTCGGTCTTTCAAGTCACATTGGTGAGTCTCGACTAACATGCAAGTGGTTCATTGTTCGGCGGCTCGTTTTCTCCTAATATCCCTCTCCTCCGAAATAGTGAGCTTGGTACCTTTGCCTTTGGGTAGTGATATCCATGGTTTGATTCCCTCTCCAATGACAAATATATTCGTTACCCTTGACCAGATCGTGAGTAAGTTCAGGAGCATAATGTGATATTGCTCACCGAGTCGCAAACGTTCGATCCAGAGAATCCTTGACGTGAACGATGTCAAAGCCGCCGACGTGCTTCTCCCGGTGCACAATGACACCTGCTCTTCCCATGTTCCGGCCTCCAGTTATCATAACGATGTTTCCGGAATCGAATTTGACATAATCCGTTATCTTCCCTTGTTCAAAGTCGAACTTGACGGTATCGTTGACTCTAATGAGGGGATCAGGATAACGGATGGTTCGGCCATCGTGAGTAACGATATGAGGAACGCCCTTCGCGCCGACGACAACCTTGCGTACTTTGAGAAGCTTGTAGGTTGCTTCATCACGAGTAATGCGGTGAATAGTGAACCGGCCTTTGACGTCATACAGTATACGGAAGTGCTCGCCTGACTTTTCAATGGTAATAACATCTGACTGAACGGTAAAGAAGTTGTTTCGAACGAATACTTGTAACACACCCATGAAACCAGTGGGATACGTAGGATCTGTTCTAACTTTGGCGTCGATCTTGATTAAGCGCTGTTTCACAATCGAAGTTACTTCACGGCCAGTCAATGCATATTTCAAGCGGTTGCGAAGAAAGATTGTGAGAGGGAGGGATTCGCGGAGCTTGTGAGGACCAGAAGATGGCCGTGGAGCCTGGCACGGGATGTAAGACAGTGATAATCAACGCAGTGCAAGGAGCATACGTAGGTTCCGCTCAATTTATCAAGCATCCATGATGAAGGTGCTGCGAGACGCTTCAAGTGTTTCCTAGGTCCTCGTGCCTTGGGAAATGAAGGTTAGCATAGTGTAACAGCGGCATCCAAGTCAAAAGATTCGCATCCATCCAGTTGCAATAGCTTCACCGAGTACCAACTTTCTTACAGTTCTCAAACACAGGATTGAGAATATATCACTGACCATGCTAGTTGTCTTCAGTAGCCCAGTCGATTGCTACAAAGTGATTTTTGGTATGGGCGAACGTCTTGGTACGGTACGTCACGTGCTCTGTAGGATTATTTATTTATTTAATTTAGCTACGCTCAAGTTCTACGACATTAGCATGCGATCAATGGCCGAGTTTCTGAAACTGGATCGATCCAGCATCGAGTCTGAAACAGAAAAATAAACGTTATTTGGAATATCCATCCTTTCCGAAGGCATGCTCATACCGTTGTTGGACTTATATTCCATCACAGTGCCAGGTGAAAGGTGAAGAACTCTTCTTAATGTATCCCTATAACATGGCAGATACAGGAAATGTCTCACCGAGGAGAATATTATGGCGCACCTGATTCTTTCTTTTACTTTTACGTCCCCATCATACCTATTCCAAACGCTCAAAATGTCTTCGCTTTGTCTCACGCTGATCGTGCACCCACAAATTTCCGGCCACTCCATGGCGCCTGAGCCATAACTATCATCGCTCGACCCCTCGGCCGTCTCTGCCTCAATCCCTGTTATTCTGCAGTCGTCAAACTGATCACCAACGATGGCTAAAATTAGATCTTCCCAAGTTCTGTCGGCAACGCCTTTCTTCAGACGAATGATCCATTTACCACCAGTGAGATTTAGTGGATCCTCCCAGACGGGCCTGCGGACACCAGAGTGGAACAACAGATAGTCCGTAGTGGGTAACAACGCCGAGGGTGGATGAAGGTGGGTCCACAAGGACCAGAAGGACTCCACCTGAAGATCAACATTGGACAAAGTTCATGGAACGAGATATAGGACTAACCGAACTAAATGCTGAAATCTTCTTGATACCTTCCTCGTAATTCGTGATTTTATTGCCCGGGGCGCGTTGCTGGCGAAACCAAAATATCCAGCTATACGCAGGTCAAGACGAAAACAACCATGATGCGAGGCAATACGAACATACGTGTTTCGGAGAGGATGAACACCGGACGTCCCGTTGGAGGTTGCGTTTGTCAGAGTCCTTTCTTTGACGTTGGGCTTCTCGTCTGACACAGAGGTTGAAAAGTGTTTTGAGGATGGTAGGCGAGAGCGAGAAGGTGGCGGCGTCGGCATGACTGGCGTTTGAGTAGTTGTAGCCGTTTGATTTGTGCTGGATGAGTTTGCCAAGAATCGAGAGTGAGCGTGATTAGAGAAATAGCTGGCCATGGTCAACGAGCAAATTCAATGATTGCACGTGTACCCAACAACGTCAGTGTCTGTCCCATGCACAACGCTCACGCATGAGGATAACCCTTCGTCCTGAATGGAGGCTTTGGCCGCTTTCCTCCTTTTTCGGTTTACTTGACCTCAAAACTGGGGTGACCGTTGCACTTCTTTTTGCTGTCTGTTATTTCTGCTCTCGTCTTGCCGAGAACTGAACCGCAAACCCATTCTAGCTTCTGAACAAGGTGGCAGGCGTTTATGGCCTAATTGCAGTATTAACAGGAGCTGGGGGTTCCTTCGCTCAACTTAGTCTCTACGTTTACTCGGCCATTGCTCTCGTTGCTCTCGGATGGGGTCTGCGAGCAGTGAAAGAGGTCTGGCTCCGTTTTAGTCTGTCCCCGAGTACTTACGGCTTTCATCCAGGAAGATGCGAGGCATACACTCTACTTTGCGCATTTGTTCTTCGCAGACCATCTTTTCTCCACGATCTGGACAGTCTTCTTCAGTGTCGTTTGGTGGGTTTACACTCCTCATGACGGCCGGCGTCAAGCAAACTCCGCCGCACAAGAAGAAATGATGAAAGGGGCGGCGGGCGGTCGCCATATGTCAGAGAACGATCGTGAGTCAGAAGCCATGCGAATATGGAACCACGAGAAAGGGACCGCTGCCACCATCATTGTCATTTCTTGGCTAGCGAAGGTACGTTTACTACGGTTCATGATGGTGGGGGTTACATTTAATACGTCACAGATATATTTTGCACTTCTCCTGTATTCGTATGCCTCCCACCTCCGCAAGGGCTCCTATCGCTTGCTTTACCCTTCCCGCATAAATGCAAATGCACTCGTTCCGCCCGTCTATGATGATACTCCACTAGCGGACGAGAGCGAGGAACCCGAGGACTTCTATCGTGTTCCGATCGGGAACACGCCATCCGGAGATTTAATCGCTGCCCTTCCCGCTTTGGTGCTACCGGGGAGATTTCGAAAGTCAGTTGGAACTGCTCATCTTGGAAGAAAATTCTGGGGAAAGGAGCACAATGGTGACTTGGACGCTGAGGATGTGCTTTTCGATGAGAGTGAACTGCCTTCGTCAAAACTGGTCACTGACGAGGCCACAGAACTGCACTAAATTTAAAATCCCTAACGTTGGGTAGTATTAATTACAAGCATTGTATCTACTCCCTGCCATCCCAAATATCAAACATACCGGATGCTTAGGAGTTTACTCTATCACGATCATTCAGAGGATGGTGTTGCAGGCCGTTCGATGCTTTTGAAGCTGCTATGTTGGGTGGCGAAGAACGCGATGAATTTGTCGCTTCTGCCGAAGTCGAGTCTATAACAGGCATCTGCCTTCTCTGGAAGCGAGGATTGAGTACGAGGGCAGCAATTATAACCACACCATCCATTATCTATAATTGACGTTAAGCGACCATTCTGGATATTCAGCGTGTTTGTATGATGTTACTTCACACGCACCACGACTAGTGAATACGTGGTCGATGCAACAGCGTCGAAGTGCTGTTTGAACACCAAAGACAAATCAGAAAATACGCCACCAAGCAGGTCGACTGCCATGAATGGGATGGAGATGCCTATGACCCTGCGGTGTTTGTAGATCTCGTGATATTGGGGACTGAATATGAGAGTATCAGAACATTCCTTGTGTGAAGGAGGGGAGAAATTGCTCACAATAGCGCCAAAGCTAGCAGTATGGAGCTCAGGAGTCCAATAACCTTTGCCGGCAGTTGGTCTCCAGCATCAAAGGAAGGCTACAAACAGCAAGGTAAAATGAGCAAGGTATTCGACTGAGTCGGATGAATAACCTTGGCGACGAAAACCATCCCTGCTTCAAAGCCCCCGAGAACAGATGCAGTCAAAGCAACCAGCGTGATTGATTTTGGCAGCGAACGCCTGTTTCCGTAGTACTGACACTGACGCAAGGGCGCGAATGAATTCGACTTGAGCAAACCCACCAAGGATGACCAGAAGGTTTCATACCTGCCCCCATGACACCAAGGACAATGCTCCAAACAGTTGGGGTTGAAGGATGAGGGGGATATTAAGGTTCTGGACGATGACATAGACTCCAAGGGGGGCAGCACCTATGGCCCATATCAGCCTGCATAGTTCCGTCATCAGCGACGGTGAGACAAAAGGGACATGGTTCGTACACAAACCAAGGTGACAGACCTTCTGTGGACTTTTCGCGCCAGCTCTTCCAGATTTGAGGGATGAGTTGGACAGTCCAACATATAGCCCCTGTATTGAAGTCATCCTTGGGTCTCCTGCGGAGCGGGGTGCTACGACATCTTACCCATAGTGCCGAAGACGTTCTCTGCTATCCTGTTGACAGGCATGTTGAGGTGCTAGCCTAGGGTCATGAGCGGTGCTAGCCTATGGCCCGGGCCATGAGCAAAGCCATGTCCAAATTCATGATAATCACGCGACTGCCAAAGCCCCTCCGCAGCTATCACAGGCAAATCCTCTGGAGAACGATGTCTTCGAAAAAGACGGATGATGAGTGGCGAGCTATATTATCTCCAGCACAGGTAGGCTGCTCTACGAGCCACAATCGACACACCAGTGATATATTACGGTTATGCCTCCAGTTCCGAATCCTCCGCGAAAAGGACACAGAGCCACCTGGAACTGGAGTTTACGAACATCATGAAGAAAAGGGCGTATACACATGTGCTGGGTGCGGTACACCGCTCTATAAGAGCACATCCAAGTTCAAAAGGCAAGAACTTGGCAGCCTGAACCTTCATTTATCTAATGAGCGCTAATTCTCCAGCGGGTGTGGGTGGCCAAGCTATTTTGATGGTAGTCAATCGTCTTCGATCTCCAACTTCAGCTTCAGCTAACGAGGGAATTAGCTATACCCGGTGCTGTTACAAGACAAGAGGATAAATCCTTGCGGACAACGCGGACGGAAATCACCTGTACAGCGTGTGGAGGTCATCTCGGACACGTATTCAAAGGAGAGGGTTTTGATACGCCCAGTATGTCTCCATGCTCTAAGATTTGGTTGGCGTCGAAACTCATTAAAGCCATCTCATTCGCTAAGCTGACGAACGACATTGCGTCAATTCCATATCGTTGAACTTTCTGGACGAGGGAGAAGGAAAGGAGTGATTGAGAGTGGGATGCCCCTGCTACTGGCGACTAACCGAATTATATATATGTGTGTATGCATTATTCGTGACGCTCACGGATTGTAAAACAACCCATCGTATTCGAACAAGTAAAATCGTAAAATATGAATGTCGCAGTGAAAGTGTCGAAGGAGATCGAACGTGCATGGTGCTGGGCCTTGGCATGACTACAATCCCTCCATGTTGGCTACCAGTTCGTCGAGCTCAGCTTTGGATTCCCGATATTTAGCTTGTGCTTCCTATACCATCCTATAAACGTCTGAATTTTCGACACAGCACTCATAGGGCTTACCTCGCACTTCTTCTCCCACTGGTCTCGTTCTTGTTCGACGCGTTGCACTTGACGCTCAAAATGTTCTGCCTTAACGTCGACTTGCCGTAGCCTATATATGTGAATGTCAGACAGCTGCTATCATGTATTGGAGAAAAATAGACAGACTTTTCTACGGTCTCCTTGACATTCTTCTCCGCAGCATCCAATTCCTCCTCTAAAAGTTGTATTTTTCGATTGAGATTGTCGTTCGTTTCCCTGGAAGACTCTCCAACAGCGTGCGCAGATTTCAATTCCGAAAGGGTCATCTCGGTTTTCTCTAAATCAGCTTCAAGGATGGAGAGTTTATGTTGCAGAGATGTGATTTCCTGGTCTTTCTCGAGAATCATTTGGTCGTATTTCTTGTTCTTGGCCTCTGCCTCTTCTGCTCTTGAGACAGCATTATCGGCCTCGACACGAAGTGAGGTGAGTTTCTGCTAGAACTGTCAAGAGGATCTAGTTCTGGTGAACACAACGACGCCAACCTTCTTAACACTGTCCATGATTAATCGATTAAATGATAGTCAATGGTAGAGGTGCGATTGTGGGAAAACCTTGCCTTGTTTATATATGACTCCTTACTAAAAATCACGACGGTCATGGCTGCTTCAGTCCCTCAGGAAGGTTGGTTTTTGGTGCTGTCGCTGGCTCAGCGCACGTTGATTGTATATCCTAGAACTTCCCATCCTTGAGACCGTTATTAAGTGTGTCCGTCTCCTCATTTCCGTCCGGGTTTTCTCAAGTTACATCTCACATAGCATTCGAAATCGCCTGACAGCTCTCAAGAAGGACCGCGCTGAATACATTAAACCTTCTGATGTTAATTCTCTTTACCAGGCTGTCGTAAAACAAGGTCTGCCTTGTCATACCACTCTTACCCCTCAGACTGTATCTTGTTTCCCAGTGACGAAGCTGAATGACATTCGCGATGACACGGCCACGTATAACAACCGCCTCGACACGACCCTTGCGGATGTATTCAATCTTCTGTCCCTATTTTTTCTCACTATTGGAAAAACAAAGGTCACTCCAGCCGTATATTCTCAGATAGCTTCTATGCGGGTTCGTTTCATTCCATCTTGACATCCATATGGGAACATCACTCCATCACTTGACTGGTTCATGATTTCGTGGAAGAAGCACGGCCTACAACGAACATTTCCCGATCGGCTAAAAGATCTATGCTTAAGATTTCCCAGACTGACCCCTGGCGATTATAGCAAATTCTCGATCACATGAATGAATCTGCGGTCTACAATGAATCCGACTTGGCTCCATTTTACAAGCGATTAAAAGAACTACGACAAATCGTTCAACAAGATATCGGAAGTGGCAAGCATCCGGAATCTTTGACCAAACTTCTGGAGCGTCAACTAAATGAATGCGGTTTGTCTTTGCCAAGACATTTTGACGAGCAAAATTCAAAGGATCCCCAGATGCAATCGTACAGATGTTGCAGGATTCGCTCGCCGTGCTGTCGGTGGAACTTATCCCTATTCACGCCAGGCTAGTTACTATTCGCCGGCAGCTTGTCACTCTCGCTGCAAAGGAAGGGTCACACAAAGCTGAGCTAAAACCACTTCAAGAGGAGCTCAGGAAGATTGATTCGTTGAGTACTTTTTTCGTTCAGGAAGGCTATTGCCTTCGTTTCTCGACTAGACCGTCCGGAATGTGATGCTAACTCGGTTGCGTCATTCTCGTCCTCACAAAATACACAGGAAACGCGTCGATGGCAAATTCCTCGGGCCTGGTGGAATTGTGCCCGCATCCCAAGCTATCTGCTCATCCCTCCTTGAAGAATGCTTTGAGATTTCGCAAGAAATAAAGGCCCAGGAAGACTCCAAGAACGTAGCATCGTCTCTCAAGCCGATATATGACCGACTCAGCGAAATTCGGGCGGACCTAGAGCACTTAGTTCTTACCCACCGGTGGAGTTTGAGGGAGACGGATTTGTGGAATTATTCTCTGAGCTTGCAGGAGGTTGACAAGATGAGGATTGAAGGCAAGTTCACCGATTCCGAGGGAAATCGACCCACAGGACAATATGTACGGTTCCACGGTTCATTTATCACCATATTTCTCACCCCCACCACGATAGGTACTGCTATATCTTTTGAGACGATGTTATGGTCTCATCTATCGGTTGTTGTCCTCAAGTGAACCCGTTTCCGAAGAACTCATTCCCGTGGTCTGTTTCCTCCTGTATGCTGGTATATTCGCTGATACATTGTTCTAGGCTAACAAATTATCGACCGTCAAGAAATGTCTAAATGAAGTGCTCAAGTACGGTGGTCCATTCAGCCCGCGTGATCTTTATCCTGTGCGTCAATTTATGTAGTCTTTCGGATCCTGAAATTGTCACTATTCCTCTACTTTGAACAGTACCAACTTGCTCTCCACCAAATTGATTCATTGCGAAAAGATGGCAAGTTTGTAGGTGTAGATGGGACGATTCCGGAGGGCCAGGGAATTGTTATGGCTCATCTCAACGAGTGTCACGAGCTGCTGGAAATGGTTTGTCCCACGTTGTTGCTACGATTGGTAAGAACTGATTTCTTGAAGCTTAAGGAGGCGATGGATGAAGGTGACGAGGAATACTACGATGACGACGATGTCGAAACTGACCTTGATGCGGTATGAGACAAGTGGTGAGTGACTACAGAAATACAATTGTGACCGACGCGTTTACGCTAACACCCCCAGGTAATGTTTTCATAGTTCTGCACGTTTAGACATGAATTCTAAAAGGTTGGCCTGAACCTTACTCGAAAGACACTACGAAGAGAAAGAGGAGACGTGATCCTCGACCACCTTCTTGATTTTGACTTCCATCTCCGCAGTGACATTGCCAGAAGATATTTCCTCGAGGAGAGCGGTTTGTGAAGAGACCAGATGTGACCGGAACTCTGCCTCCCATTTGGTGATTTGATCAACAGGGATGGAGTCAAGCTAAAGAGAAATGAGGCCGGCCCGATGACGGGATATGTCATCGAGCACTTACCAGACCATTGACACCAGCATAGATGATGGGTACCTGGATTTCGGTGGGAAGAGGTTGGTATTGACCTTGTTCTGTGACGACAATCAGATTTTTCATTAGTGGTAATAACACAAACACGCACTGAGGAGTTCAGTTAGACGAGCACCACGGGAGAGAAGGAACCGAGTGGAAGCATCAAGATCGGAGCCAAACTGCGCAAAGGCAGCAACTTCACGATACTGAGCAAGGTATAATTTCAAAGATCCAGCGAATTTCTTCATTATTTTGCTGCGGAACAATGGTAAAAAGAAAGGTATGAAGTGTGGAGACGATCACTTACGTCTGAGCAGCGGAACCCACTCGTGATACAGAAAGGCCAACGTTGATAGCGGGACGCACACCACGGAAGAAAAGCTCGGCTTCCAAGAATATTTGCCCGTCGGTAATGGAAATAACCTACAAAAATAAATTGAACTTGGGAAAACCGACGCATTAAATGCACATACATTAGTTGGGATGTATGCGGACACATCACCACCTTGGGTTTCAATGATGGGGAGGGCTGTAAGGGATCCTCCCCCAAATTTATCACTCATTTTGGCGGCACGCTCGAGAAGACGAGAATGTAGATAAAAGACATCGCCGGGGTAAGCCTCACGACCGGGGGGACGTCGAAGAAGAAGAGACATTTGACGGTAAGCAACGGCTTGTTTCGATAAATCATCGTAGATAATGAGGGCTAGGGCGACTCCGTCAACTCTCTGAAATAGATGATCATGGAAAGTGCGCTCACCGTGCTTGCCATTGTCACGGAACCATTCACCCATAGCACAGCCTGAGAAGGGAGCCAGGTATTGAAGAGGAGCAGCTTCCGAAGCGGTAGCAGCGACGATGATCGTGTACTTCATGGCATCGTTCTCTTCGAGTGTCTTGACAAGCTGTGCAACAGTGGAGCGTTTTTGGCCAACAGCGACGTAGACACAGTACAATTTCTTGCTCTCGTCTTTGCCGTCATTCCATCTCTTCTGGTTAAGGATAGTGTCAATGGCGACAGCGGTTTTGCCAGTCTGGCGGTCACCAATGATGAGTTCTCGCTGACCGCGACCGATGGGCACCATGGCGTCAATGGGCTTGAGACCAGTCATCATGGGTTGGTTGACAGAGCGACGGGGAAGAATGCCAGGAGCCTTCAGCGACGCCCGACGACGCTCGGTGGCATCAATGGGACCCTTTCCATCTATTGGATTGCCAAGGGCGTCTACAACACGCCCAAGAAGGCCGGGACCGACTGGGACATCGACAATCTGACCGGTACGTTTAACGGTGTCGCCTTCTTTGATAAGACGATCATTGCCGAAAATAGATACACCGACATTGTCGGCTTCCAAGTTCAAACACATGCCCCGAACTCCCGAGGAGAATTCTACCATCTCTTCGGCTGGCACACAAAAAAAGTGAAATATTTTGCGGAAGAGAACGGAACGTAGATCACGAACCTTGAACGTTCTTTAGTCCCCACACACGACCGATACCGTCACCGACACCTGGAAAAAGACGAACGGTCAAGAGAAGAAACCCGAAGAGGCAAGCACAGTAAGGAACACACTCAGAACGCGGCCGGTTTCCTCGACATTTGCGCCCACAGCTGTGCCTGATATACGAGACTCAAGAATGGAAGAGACCTCGGACGCAGCTACAGATACATAGTTGGACCACGCTATAACATATCACGAACCAACAACGTTACCAGGCTTC
>Ga0209006_10002294_pt1 | contig 17446 bp, 12 predicted proteins | sample JacPin_JW_Ref_O2_FD_188567 | JGI IMG/M metagenome (GOLD analysis project Ga0209006, IMG submission 188567) | Forest soil microbial communities from Algoma, Ontario, Canada - Jack Pine, Ontario site 1_JW_Ref_O2 (SPAdes) (version 2) | ecosystem: Environmental > Terrestrial > Soil > Boreal... | reverse complement strand
CGGATTCTGTGATCTTGACCTTCACCGAAACGACAGCGTCGCGGACATGATCGACGACATCGGCGAAAGACACCGGCGAGGCGGCCGGAGCCAGTGGTGACCCCACGGGCTACGCAGGCTCGCGGCGGCAAGAGCATAGAGGCACCGTCTCCAGCGATTGGGCCTGAACCAGCACCGCGCATGGCGCGCTAAGGGCCCATCTCGTTTTACCGTTCGCTAGCCCTAGAGCCTTGGCGTTTTTAGGCTGGGAAAATAAGTGGATATAAAGCCCTCATTTTGCTTTTCCTGCGGTTCGGTCATAAACGACCTCGTCCAAAAAGCGAGCAAATCCTCTTCGTCGTCCTCCGCGGAAGTAGGCGCTTGTGGGAGGAACCCACCGAAGAGACCGGACCAAAACCCTGCTTCGTAGGAATCCTCTCCCTTAAGGGCCCCTTAGGGCGAGGAGTATGTCAATTTCCGAGACGGCCTGGGAGGATTTCTTCCCGGGCTTTTTCTTTTGCTGGCGGCTCGGTGTAAAGTTATCGATATGGGCCCTTCTTGGCGGCGTCTTCCGGGAGCGACACTTCTCGTCTTGCTGTGTCTTTTGATTGCGCCGTCTGCTCGGGCGCAGCGGACACAGTTCAAGGCGGGGTGGAATCTTTATTCGCCGCAGGAAGATATCAGGCTGGGGAAGCAAGTGGCGGTGGATGCAGAAAAGCAGTTGCCATCATGCAACTCGCAGAAAATAGACGCTTACTTGGCCGGGCTTGGCGGCAAATTGATCCTGAAACTGCCGACCGGAAGCGTGAATTATCCGTGGGAGTTTCATTGCGTGAATGACAAGGCCATCAATGCTTTTGCGTTGCCGGGCGGTTTTGTGTTTGTGAACCGAGGGGCTATTGAGGCGGCGGACAATGAGGCGCAGCTTGCTGGAGTGATCGCCCATGAACTTTCGCATGTGGCGCTGCGGCACGGGACAAGCGAGGCCACCAAGGCACGGGCGGCGCAAACGGGCGTGGGAATACTGGGAGCTATTTTTGGAGGAAATGCTGGGGGGGCGTTGTTGACCGAACTCACGAGGTTCAGCGCGGGGGGAGTGTTGCTGCGGTATTCGCGTTCTGCGGAGACGCAAGCGGACGTTGTTGGCACCCAAGTGCTTTACGATGCCGGATACGACCCGCGGGCACTGGCGCAGTTTTTCGAGAAAATCGAAGCGGACAGCAAAGGGCAGAACCCGCCGGAGTTTTTTTCGGACCATCCGAATCCGGAGCACCGCGTGGAGCGTGTCGAGGAGGAGATCGACAAGTTGGGCGGGCTGCCGAGGAATGTAAAAAAGGACTCGGTGGAGTTTGAGGCGATCAAGCACGAAGTCTTGACCATGCCGACGGTAAAGAAGGACATGACTGCTGGCGGACGTGCTCCCAGACCGATGGGGCCACCGCCTGCGCCTTCTCGAAATTATACGGAGTATCAGGCGAGCGCATATGGGATGAAGTATCCAGACAACTGGAAAAAGTATGGGGAGAAAGACAGTGTTTCGTTTGCGCCGGATGGCGGCGTGATGGAAGAGGAAGACGGGCAGGTTGGGTTGGCGTACGGGGTCATCGTGAACGTGTCGAAGGTCGCGGGAGATGCCGGCGACGCCAAGGCGCTGGAAAAGGCGACGCGGGAGTTGATTGGGACGCTCGAGAAAGGCAATCCGAAGATGAAGATTGCGCGGCAGCCTGGGCACGTGCGTTTGAATGGCCAGCCGGGGCTTTCGACTTATTTGAGCAATGAGTCTCCTGTAGGTGGGGAGGAGACGGATTGGCTGATTACAGTGATTCGGCCGGAGGGGTTGGTGTCTTTTGTGTGCGTGGCGCCGCAGAAGGATTATGAGAACTACGACAAAATATTCGGCGCGATTCTTGACAGCGTGCGGCTGGCGAAATAAACAAGCGTTACCCGCAATATCAGCCGAGGACATTGCCTCGGAAGAACTACTTTTCCGATTTTTATCCACAGCAATTTGAGGCCCCGAATTCTTCGATTCGGGGCCGCTTGACTTTGCATCTCGTGCTTTGCTTGCGCCCCAAAGCTCCTGCTGTATGTCTAGGAGGAGCTCTTTTTCCTGTATGTACGAGAATTGACGCTGCCGTCACACAATCGCAACAACTCGCCTATATCACAGTCCGTGGGAGGAATTCTTATGTTTTCCAAGTTGCTGGCCAAGCCATGCTCGTTTCTTCTTGCTTCTGCTATCTCGCTTGCTCCGGTCGCCGGCGCGCAAGACTGGCACCACTCCGATGACCACCACGGCAATCGCCATGTGCTGCTCGTCAGTATCGATGGAATGCACGCGGTCGACTACGAAAACTGTGTGGCTAGGAACACGTGCCCCGCACTCGCCGCTCTCGGCAAGACGGGCGTAAACTACACCCGTACTACGACTTCCAGGCCTTCCGACTCCTTCCCTGGCCTCATGGCCTTGGTCACTGGCGGGACACCCAGGACGGTAGGCGCGTTTTACGACGTAGCGTACGATCGCGTCCTGGCGCCTCCCAAGACGACCACCGGCAACGGACTGGCGGGTGGAAACTGTGTCCAAGGGCAAATTAACGGAACGCAGACCGAGTACGAAGAGGGCGTCGAAATCGACCAGACCAAGGTGAATGGAGGCGGTCCCTACGCGATGTTCGATGGCGGGGTATTGTCCATTGATCCCGACAAGCTGGAGCGCGACCCGTTCAATGGCTGCAAACCGGTTTACCCGTGGAACTTCATCCGCACGAACACGATTTATGGCGTAATTCACGCCGCGGGCGGTTTCACAGCGTGGTCTGACAAGCACCCCGTGTACGCCGTGGTCTCGGGTCCGACGGGAACGAATAGCCCCACCAACGTGGACGATTACTATGCTCCGGAAGTAAATTCCAACGTGGTCGACATTCCGAACTTCAAGACTGCCAACGGTACGGATTGTTCCCATATTTCCCGAAACACCAGCGGCGACTGGACCACCGACTTCGATTCCATCAAATGCTACGACCAGCTCAAGGTCAACGCGGTGGTGAACTGGATCAACGGCAAAAACCACCTCGGCACCAGCAAACAGCCCGTTCCCGTAATCTTTGGCATGAACTTCCAGGCGGTCAGCGTCGGCCAGAAGCTCATCGAGCAAATTAACGGCGCGAAAGTTTTTGGTGGCTATACGGACGCTGCGGGTGATCCTACCCCCAGCATGGCGGGCGAGATCGCCTTCGTGGATGCCGCCATCGGCCAGATGGTCGCGGCCCTCAAGCATGATGGCCTTCTCGATTCAACCACCATCATTATCACCGCCAAGCACGGCCAGTCGCCCATCGACACGCACCGCTTCTTCCCCATTCCGGGACCTTCCGGCAACAACGGCCAGCCTCCGTCTCAAATTCTCGCCGCACTTCTTCCGGCCGCCGAGACCAGCGGGCTGGGTCCGACTGAAGATGACATCTCCCAGCTTTGGCTGACTAACTCGAGCGACACTCTGAAAGCCGTAGGCATGCTCGAAAGCGACGCAGCTATGGCGGGAATTGGCCAGATCTTCTACGGCGCTTCGCTCACAACCTTGTTCAACGCTCCCGGCGTACCCGACAATCCCGGCCCTTGTTGCTTTCTGCGGGCTGGTGGCGATCCGCGCACGCCAGACATCATCGTGGCCCCGAACGTCGGCGTGGTTTACACCGGCAGTTCCAAAAAGCAATCCGAGCACGGCGGCTTCGCCTGGGATGATACCAATGTGATGTTGTTGGTATCGAACCCCCACATCGAGGCCCGGACCATTGACAGCTTTGTGGAGACCGCTCAGGTGGCTCCCACCATCCTGGAAATCCTGGGACTCAATCCCGACAAGCTGGATGCCGTCCGCAAGGAAGGCACGCCAGCGCTTCCTGCGGTGCAGTTCGGCGACGATGAACAGCGCTAGTTCCGACTGAATCGCAATAGCTGGCAAGACACTGACATAAGTACGCCTTTTGTGCGACGAGTATCGATGCCCGTTGGCGCGAAGCGCAGGCCCCTTTTTCGCGTTGCTAGACGATCTTCGCGGCAAACTCCCGGTGCGCGGCCGTGTAGTGGGTTCTATAGAGACTCGCGGCACGTTCGATTGCATCGGCGATGCTCGCACAGATATTTTCGGCACCCACGTGGCGTTCGAATTCGGCTTGCTTCATGAGTTGGGCAGGTTGTTCGCGAGCGCCACAGAGCAGCAGGGAGCGGCCGGAGGCGTGGAGCGTGTCGGCCAAGTCCCGGATGGCGCCCAGACCGGTGGCGTCGATGGCGGTCATATTGCGAAGGCGCAGGATGACTATCGGCGGCAGGGAGTTCACTTCAGCGAGGATTTCCGCAAATTTGTCGGTTGCGCCGAACAGGAACGGGCCGTGGATGCGGAAGACCGTTGCATAGGTCGGGATGTCTTTTCCTTGCAGGATGTGCTGGCGGCTGTCTTCGACGTAGTCTTTCGTTACGCGCGCAACCGTGGTCGTGCGGGAAACTTTTCGAATGAACATTAACGCGGCGAGGACCATGCCGACTTCGACGGCGAAGGTCAGGTCCGCTATCACGGTCAGAGTCAGGGTAATCAGCCAGACGGCGATATCGGCGGCGGAGAGTTTCAAAATCTCGGGGATTTCGTGCCATTCGCCCATGTTGTAGGCCACGATCATCAGGATGGCGGCAAGTGCGGCGAGAGGAACGTTTTTCACCAGCGGCGCGGCGAAGAGCACGATAGCCAGGAGCGTGAAGGAGTGAATAATTCCTGCGAGGGGAGTTTTTGCGCCGGAGCGGACGTTGGTGGCGGTGCGGGCGATTGCGCCTGTGGCTGGCAAGCCGCCGAACAGTGGGGACAAGATATTGGCTACGCCTTGCGCCACTAGTTCGACGTTGGGATTGTGCTTGTCGTTGCTCATACGGTCGGAGACGACCGCGGACATCAGGGATTCGATTGCGCCAAGCATGGCGACGGTGAAGGCCGGGGAGAGGAGCTGGCGCGCGGTGTCGTAGCTGAAATGCGGTATGGCAAAAGTGGGAAGGCCGCTCGGAATACCTCCGAAGCGCGTGCCAATCGTTTCGACGGGGATGCGTAACAGAGTGACGGCGATCGTTGCGCCGAAAGTGACGACGATCGCTCCGGGAATGCGCTTGGCAAACTTGAGACAGAAAACCATTATCGCGATGGAAAGGATGGCGAGAGCGGTCGCGGGCATGGAGATAGTGTTCCAGGCCGCGCCAAAGGCTTCCATGCGATGGAAGAAGTCGCCCGGGACATGGTCCATGCGGAGGCCGAAGAAATCGCGGATCTGGGTGCTGGCGATGAGGATGGCAATGCCGTTTGTGAAACCGATGATGACAGGGCGGGGAAAATACTTGACGGCCGTGCCCATGCCGGTGATACCGAGAAGGACGAGCAGCACGCCAGCCATCATGGTGCATTCGAAGAGGCCATCTATGCCGTGCTTGGCGATGATTCCGGCGATGACCACAACGAAGGCGCCGGTGGGTCCGCCGATTTGCGTTTTTGAACCACCGAGAGCGGAGATGATGAAACCGGTGACGATGGCGCAGTAGATTCCTGCCTGGGGCGAGACCCCGGAGGCAATGGCGAATGCCATGGCCAACGGAAGAGCCACCAAACCTACGGTGACGCCGGCAATCAGATCGGAGAGAAATTTATGACGGTCGTAACCGCGCAGCAAGAGAACGGATTTTGGAAGCCATGCCTTCAGCGCGGATGTCATTCGAGCACGAGACGAGAAGTTAGCTCCAGCCTGATGAGTCTATCAGGTGCAGGGCGGGCGGAGTTTCGCGAAAGAACGAGTGTGCCTCAAAAGAAAAATCCGGCGGCTCGGCGTGCCGGAGCGACCGAGCAAGCGGTTTCTTGCTTCAGTCCGCGGCTTCGGTGCGAGATGCCTGGGGCTTCCAGCGCAGGATGGGTTTGCGCGCGGCGCCCACTTCATCGAGACGGCGGACGCGTGTGGTATGCGGAGCGGTCTTGACCAGTTCGGGGTTGCTGGCGGCTTCCTCGGCGATCGAGCGCATGGCATCGACGAACAGGTCGCACTCTTCGCGGGATTCGGATTCCGTGGGCTCGATCATCAGCGCGCCCGGAACGATCAGCGGAAACGCGGTGGTGTAGGGGTGGAAGCCGTAGTCGATGAGGCGTTTGGCGATGTCCATGGTGTTGACGCCATTTTTCTTTTGAAGGGCGTCGCTGAAAACCACCTCGTGCATGGAGGGCAGGGAATAGGGGAGATCGAAAACGCCCTCGAGGTGCTTGCGGATGTAATTTGCGTTTAGGACGGCGTCTTCGGTGGCCTGGCGGACGCCGGGGCCGTACGCCAGGATGTAGGCGAGTGCCCGGACGAGGACGCCGAAGTTTCCGCTGAAGGCTTTGACTCTGCCGATGGAGTCCGGGCGGATTTGTTCGAGCGCCAGCCGGCCAGCCTCTTTTTCGACGAGGATTGGCACGGGACGAAAGGGTTCAAGGATTTTTTTCATGGCCACCGGGCCGGCTCCGGGACCACCTCCACCGTGCGGAGTTGAGAAGGTTTTGTGCAGGTTTAGGTGCATGACGTCGACGCCGAGATCACCGGGGCGGGTGATGCCGGTCAGCGCGTTCATGTTCGCGCCGTCCATGTACAGGAGCGCACCTTTGGCGTGCAGAATTTCCGCAATTTCCGGGATGCGCTCTTCAAAAATGCCTAGCGTCGAGGGATTGGTGATCATCAGCGCGGCGACGTCTGGGGTGACCAGATCGCGCAGTTTATCGACGTCGATTTGACCGTGCGACTCGGACTTGATGTTTTCTACTTCGTAGCCCGCGATAACCGCGGTGGCGGGATTTGTGCCGTGTGCGGAATCCGGAATCAGGACTTTCCTGCGTGGGTTGCCGTTTTTCTCGTGGTAGGCGCGGATCAGGAGCAGGCCTGTCAATTCACCTTGCGCGCCGGCGGCTGGTTGCAGGGTGACGGCTTCCATGCCGGTGATTTCCAGAAGGCACTTTTCAAGGAGTTGCAGAATTTTCAGGCAGCCTTGGGAGAGTTCCTGCGGCTGGTAGGGGTGCTCGGTGGCGAGGCCATCGAGGCGGGCGACAAATTCGTTGACGCGCGGGTTGTATTTCATGGTGCAGGAGCCAAGCGGATACATGCCGAGATCAATGGCGTAGTTCCATGTGGAGAGGCGGGTGAAGTGGCGAATGACTTCGATTTCGCTGACTTCGGGGAAACCCTCGATACCTTCGCTGCGGTGAGCTGCGCCGAGCGCTTTCCCTGGATCGGCGGCGGGTACGTCGAGTGGAGGGAGTTCGAACGCACGCTTGCCGGGGGAGGACTTTTCGAAGATCAGGCCTTCGTTTTGGCTTGGATGCGTTGAGGCTTTCTTGATTTTGTCAGTCATGTTTGATTTCGGGCTTGTAGTGGCCGAGCGGCCGTGCCACTGCAAGGAAATTCGTTCCTCTAAAGGGGTTGCTCCAGGGCTCGTCGAACGGCGGCGGCAAAGCGTTCGATTTCAGCGCGCGGTGTAGTTTCTGTGACGCAGACTAGCGCGTGCTTGGTCAATTCGGGGTAGGCCGTGCCGAGTACGAAGGGGCCGATGATTTTTTCGCGTTGCAGATAGGCGTTCACGATTTTGACGGAACGCGGGAGCACGACGGTGAATTCGTTGAAGAACGGGGCGTCGAAGGCCCGGCGGATGCCGGGAATTTTTTCCAGTTCGGCGAGGGCGAATTTGGCTTTCGAGAGATTTTGGTGAGCCATTTCGCGCAGGCCCTCCTTGCCGAGCAGCGTGAGATGGACCGTCGCGGCTAGCGCGCAGAGAGCTTGATTCGTGCAGATGTTGGAGGTGGCTCGCTCGCGGCGGATGTGTTGCTCCCGCGTGGCCAGTGTCAGAACGAATCCGCGGCGGCCTTCGGAGTCGGTGGTCTGGCCCGCGAGACGGCCGGGCATTTGGCGCACAAACTTGTCGCGCGATGCGATGACGCCGGCGAAGGGGCCGCCGTAGCTCGGAGCGAGGCCGAAGCTTTGCGCTTCCATGGCGACGATGTCGGCTTCCCCAGGCGGACTCAATAAGCCGAGCGAAACACCCTCCGTGATGACGGTCACCAGGAGCGCGCCGGAAGAGTGCGCGGCGTCTCGGAGTGGGGGAAGCAATTCGACTACGCCGAAAAAGTTCGGGGATTGCATGACCACCGCTGCAACATCGTCTTGGAGCGCGGCTTCGAGCGCTTTTTGATCGAGCGTGCCATTCGCGCTGTAGGGGATTTCTTCGACGTGTAAGCCGGAATTCTTGGCGTAGGTCTTGAGCACATCGCGATATTCCGGATGCAGGGAACGCGCGACGAGAATGCGCCTGCGGCCGGTGAGGCGCTCGGCCATCAGCACGGCTTCGGTGGTGGCCGTCGAACCGTCGTACATCGAGGCGTTGGCGACTTCCTGGCCAGTGAGCTGGCACATCAACGTTTGAAATTCGAAGATGGCTTGCAGCGTGCCCTGCGTGATTTCCGCCTGGTAGGGAGTGTAGGAGGTGAGAAATTCCCCGCGCTGGATGATGGCGTCCGTGACCACGGAGCGAAGATGCTGGTAGACGCCGGCGCCGAGAAAGCTGGTATAACCGACGGAATTTTCCGCTGCGCGTGCTTTGAAAAAGTCGATGACTTCGGTTTCGGACAGGGGCCCGGGCAACTTCAGCGCTTCCTGAAGACGGTAGCGCTCCGGAATGCTTGAAAACAGGGCATCGATGGATTTTGCGCCGATGGCCGAGAGCATGGCTTGCCGCTCGGCGGGACTCTTCGGAAGATAGCGCATCAGGCGGAGGCTTCCTTGCTTTCCGAGGCGATGTACAGCTCGTAGGCGGCGGAATCCATTAGGCCGCCGAGATCGGAGGGATTGCCGAGGCGCACTTTGATTAGCCAGCCGGCGCCATGCGGATCGGTGTTAATTTTTTCCGGAGTACTGTGCAACACATCGTTGGCTTCGACGACTTCTCCCGAGGCGGGAGCGTAAATGTCGCTCACGGCCTTTACCGATTCGACGGTGCCAAAGGTTTTGCCGGCTTCGATCTTCGAGCCAACTTTTGGAAGCTCGACAAAGACCACGTCGCCGAGTTCGTGCTGCGCGTAATCGGTGATTCCGATTAGGGCCAGGTCACCCTCCAGGTCAAGCCATTCATGTTCCTTGGTGTAGCGATAATTCGCAGGATACGCCATTGGACCACTCCTCACCGCCCCGGTTAGGCCGGGGCCAACCTAGTTGCCCTTGCTTCCGACATTCGACGCGGCTTCGGGCACCGCCGCTTTCTTCGGCCGCTTGTAGAATGGCGTCGTGACCACTCGGGCTTTGCACTTCTGCGCGCGAATCTGCACGTAGACCTCCGTGCCGAGAGCCGTCATCGCCGGCGGAAGGTAAGCGAGCGCGATGTTTTTGGAGAGCGTAGGCGAGGGCGAGCCGCTGGTGACCACGCCGATCACTTCGCCGCTTTCGTTCGAGCAGCAATACTCATCGCGCGCGATGCCCCGATCGACCATCTCGAGGCCGACCAAAGCACGCGTTTGACCCGCGGCTTTCGCCTCGAGGAGCGCCCCTCGGCCGATGAAGTCGCCTTTTTCCATCTTGCAGTAGCGATCCAAGCCCGCTTCCCAGACGTTAATCTTGTCGCTGATTTCGTGGCCGTAGAGGGCCATCTTGGCTTCAAGACGGAGAGTATTGCGCGCGCCGAGGCCGCAGGGAATGATGCCGAACTGCTGTCCGGCCTCCAGCACCTGGTTCCAGACCATCTCGCTCGTCCGGGCGTCCGCGGGAACGTAGATCTCGAAACCGTCCTCGCCGGTATAGCCGGTACGCGCAATTAGAGTGTCTTTCAGGCCGCAGACGGTGCCGTGCGTAAACCAATAGTTCTTGATGATACCGAGATTTGCATCGGTAAGTTTTCCGAGCAGCTCTGGCGCGCGAGGGCCCTGGATAGCGAGTTGCGTATATGTGTCGCTGAGGTCCTCGACGACGCAGTCGAAACCTTTCGTGTTTTCGCGAACCCAGCTGACGTCTTTTTCGCGCGTACCGGCGTTGATCACCAGCAAATAGTCGTCTTCGCCGAGACGGTGGACGATCACGTCGTCAACAAACGTACCCTGAGCATAGAGCATCGCCGAATAGTGCGCCTGGCCGATCGAGAGTTTCGACGCATCGTTCATGCTGATGTGCTGCACCGCGGCGAGCGCGCCTCCGGGGACGCCACGACCGCGAATGCGGATGTCACCCATGTGGCTGACGTCGAATACCCCGACGCCTGTACGCACAGCTTTGTGCTCTGCCATCAGGCCGCCGCTTGCGGGGTACTCGACAGGCATATCCCAGCCGCCGAAATTGACCATTTTCGCGCCCAAACGGCGGTGCACCGCGTTAAGCGGCGTCTTCTGAAGTTCGCTGATAGAAGGAGTCGTGACGGATTCCATTCCGTATGCTCAGGAAGAGACTGATATTAACATGCAGCTCGAAACGCGTCAAAGAAGGGCAAGTTGCAAGCGCGCGACGGAAGAAAGATGACGAAACCATGTGACGCCGGGGGACAGGCAACGTGATGGACGAAACGCGGCATGGCCCCATCGTCCAGCTTGCTGGCTTCGGCCAACGTCAGGTACAGTTTCGATGGAGGCTTTCCATGCAGGCTCCCGTAGTTTGCGTTCAATGCGACAAGCCGGAAGGTCAATGTAACTGTGAGAAGTATTGCACCATTTGCAAAGGGCAGATCAACGTGAGGCTCTGCGCTGATGGCCTCTATTATTGCCCGGATTGCCGGGAAGCTTGCGATGTCTCGCTCGCGAGCAGCCACAGTGAGCGCTGAAGCCAAGAGCATTCAGTTGCAGATTGACGCCGACGCGCGGCTGGCGGCGGCTGTGGGCGGCGCTGCGCGTTACTTCGCCGAGTCCGCTGGTCTGGCCAGTGAAGAGGTGAAAGAGCTCGAGAAGTCCGTCGTGGCTGCGTGCCAACAAGCATTCGCACATCTCGCCGGGGAACATCCGCACCTCACCGTGACGCTTACGCGTTATCCGGATCGTATTGAAGTCGCCATGGCTCACGAAGGCGGCGGGGCGCCGGCGGTGGGACTGGACCACGTCGCCGGGTTTGCGAATCAACTCGGAGGTTCGGGTGGGTTGGGGGGAGTCGACCGCGTCCAGTACGAAGCGCACGAGGGATTGGCGGTCACGCGATTGACGAAGTATTTGGGCCAGGCGCCGCACGTCGCCTAGATCTTTACCGAAAACAGAAGAGCCGAGCACGCTTCCGTGCCCGGCTCTTTTTGTCTCTGTGAGGCAAGAACGCCGCAAATCCAGGTTCTTACATTTTGAAGGAGAAAGTATTGTGCTTGATCAGCGAGGACATTTGATCGTCGCTGAGGGACATATGCAGGGTCACGCGGTCGCCTCCCGGGGTGATGCGAACCTGATCGAGTAACTGAGCGAGATCCGGATTGTCTTTTTGCGCTTGATAGCGTTTGTAGAGGAACCCCGCCTGAAGCAGCTGGCCCAGCGTGTTGGCGTCATCGGTTGAACCGCAGATCGCCTGGACTTTCGCGTCGAGGTCGCTTCCGGCTTCGATGTTGATGATGGTGTTTTGCATGCGCGTCACCAGCTTCGCGGCTTCCGGGAACTGTTGGATCTCCGGCGCGAGTTGCTGGATGGCCAGACGAGTGTAGGCAGGGTTGGTGACCAGCCACACGGAGCTGCCCGTGTTGGCTTCATTGATTAGCGAAGAAAATTTGTCGTTGCGCAGGAGACCGTCCTCATCGCCGAAACGCACCCCGATCATTTTTTCCAGGATGCTCTTGTGCCCATAGGCGGCGGTGCTGGCATCGATGAAAACGAAGAAGAGGTCCGTCGCGCCGGTTCCGGTGCCAAAAGCGTAAAGGGTATAGCCGTGGATAGTTGCCGTGGGCAGCTTTTGCTTCTTGAAATAGGATGCGGTGGAGTCCTGGTTGAAGTTGCCGATCGCCACGCCCACCATCTGTTCACCGCTGGGAACTGCATCCGAGCCGGCACCCTCGGTCTTCGCGGTCAGCCCCTCGGCAACCAGAGCCCAGGCGATTTCATCGACCTGGCTGTTCGGATCGTTGCCAGTGGAGGCGAGGAATTTTTCGAACTGCCGGAAACGCTCGGGAAGCACCTGCTCTTGCAATTGCGGAAACCATTTCAAAGTGCGGGCCTTCTTCAAGTCGGCGTAGCCAAATTCACCCACGTTTTTGGGAAACATTCCGATAACATCCGCGCCAAGGCGGCCGGCCTCGGCCGGCTTGGGCAGCGACAGCGCCACGCCCACCAAGAGGCCAATCGCCAGGAATCGGTGAATTGCCGGCGCGATGCGGATCGCGCTTAGATTCGCTGTAAGTTTCATGTAGTGCTCCTTTTAAGGCCGGGGGAAGATCTATTCTCGGCGGCCGTCGAGTGCGGTTCATTCCCCAATCGTTCGCGAAGCGACGCTATTTTTGAGCGCCTCTCGGCAACGTAGGCGCTGTCCGAAATTCCATCGAGATTAGTCTCGACGTTGGCCAAAGCCCCGTGGGCCCCAGCCGCAGCTATGTAGCGTGCCACTTCTAAGTCTGACCTCATGGATGCTGCAGCGATACCGTCCAGTTGTCCCAAGCGTTCGAAAAGGGCAACGGTGTGCTCTGCCACTTGGAGAGGAACGTCGGACGCCCCTTTGGTGGCGGCTTGAATCGCGGATTCCCGTTTTCGCACTTCCACCGCGTTGCCTTTCGGCAGTTTGAACGCTGCCATTACCGCGTCGTAGGAAGCGGCGTCGCGGTCGATGCCTTCCGCGAGCTCGTCAGCGATGCGGCGCAGGGAGTCCAGTTCTTCGGACAGCATGTCGGCATACGCAGCTTGAGACTTCTTCTTGCGAGAGAGTCCCGCAACCATTTGTCCGAGCGAAGCCGCGAGCGCGCCTGCCAGCGCTGAGACACTGCCGCCCCCGGGCGTCGCCGTCGGCGCAGCCACGGCTTCCAGAAATGGGCGCGCCAGGTTGGCCAGTGTGCCGTCCTTGCTGGCTTCCGGCGGGGCTCCGCCGAGCGCATCGGCCAGCCTGTTTTCAAACACCTGCGAAGGTCGGAAGTCTTCCAGTTGCAAGAAAAAATCAGCGGCCATTTCGATCGCTTTTTTGGGGATGAGGCCGACAATTTCGCTGCCGACCGGTGCCGCGCCATGGCGCTCCGCTTCGCGCTTGACCATCTCGTAGACGCGGTGCATGGGAGTTTGCTCGAAGTCCGTGAGGTTGATGGAGACTTGCGCGAGGTTGCGCGCTTTCAGCTCCACTCCCATGGATTTGACGTAGCGGAGGCCGCCGGAGGAAAAGCGGATGGCTTTTGCGATTTTATTGGCGATGGTGACATCCGAAGTGTTGAGATTGACGTTGTAGGCAACCAGAAATTTGCGCGCACCGACCACCGTGACTCCCGCTGTCGGGTGCAGCTTCGGCTCACCAACATCGGGCTGGCGGTCGTGATTGTGTTTCATTTCCGCGCGCAAGCCTTCAAACTGGCCGCGACGCACATTTTCGAGATTGACGCGGTCAGCTCGTTTCGCTGCAGCTTCGTAGAAAAACACCGGGATTCTGTAGCGCGCCCAAATCTCGTGGCCGGTGCGGTGTGCCAGAGCGACACAATCTTCGATGGTTACGCCTTCGATCGGAATGAACGGAACAACGTCGGTCGCGCCGACGCGCGGGTGCGCTCCGGTGTGTTTGGTAAGATCGATTAGCTCCATGGCCTTGCCGATGCCGCGCAGGGCCGCTTCCGCGACGGCATCCGGCTCGCCCGCTAGTGTGATCACGCTGCGATGGTGGTCGGCGTCCATCTCGCGATCGAGGACATAGACGCCGGAGACGCTGCTCATTGCGGAGACAATGGCGTCAACCTTTGCGGTGTCTCGTCCCTCGGAAAAATTCGGCACGCATTCAATCAGTCGTCTCATCCTAAATGTGTCCCTCGTGTCTCACCACACCATCATAGGAGATTCTGGGCCTCCAGAGCCAACTGCTCGCCCGGAGAAGTCCTGCTGCTGTCGGGTATCCTGTTGCAGGATTATTTTGGAGGCTTAATAAAAGGGCTCGGTGGAGGATATCTCTTGTCGCCGGCTGGCGGCATCGCACGGAAATCTTTGCTCACCCGGGGTAGCGCTGGCGGAGTGTACTTTTGCGATGGCAGGGACGCCAACGGTTTTCTCTCCATCTTTTTGGGAGCGGGCGCGCCCTTTATGTACTGCACCAACTGTCTGGCAAAAAAGATAACCCCCACGACCCACAGGCCAATTACGGCGGCCTCGTCCCAGCGCAGGCCGAAGGCCGCAAGAACAATCGTGACGACGGCAAAGAGAATCCCCAACAAGGAATAAAAGTGCTCCGACAGCAAAGACTTCTGCTGCGTCCTCTTCACGTGCAGGATTTTTATCTTTTTGACCGGTTTCTTGCGCGGGTTAGAGTGGGGTTTTGTTGGCAGCATGGACCACGACGCCCCGCTTCAGAGTCAACCAGCAGGTGTTCATCCCAAAATAATAAGGAATTTCGCGGTAATCGGCCACTTCGAAGACGGCGAGGTCCGCGAGTTTGCCAACCCCGAGAGAGCCGATGTGCTTCTCGCGGCGCAGGGCGTAGGCCGCGTTAATCGTCGCGGCGGTGATGGCTTCAGCAGGGGTCATTCGCAGCTGCGTACAGGCAAGCGAGAGGATCATTGGCATGCTCATGGTCGGGCTGGTGCCGGGATTGTAGTCCGTCGCCAGCGCAACGATTGCGCCTCTATCGATTAGCTTGCGGGCGGGCGCGTACTGCTGGAGGCCCAGATGGAAATCGCAGCCGGGCAGAAGCGTCGCAACGGTCTCGGACTTGGCTAGCGCCCTGATGTCGCTGGAATTGACTTGCTCGAGATGGTCGCAACTGGCCGCGCCAAGTTGCACCCCCAGTTGCGCTGCTCCTCGGCGCGTAAGCTGTTCCGCGTGCAGCTTCGGCGCTAGGCCGTGGCGTTTGCCGGCTTCGAGGATTTGCCTGGCTTGATCTCTGGTAAACGCGCCTCGATCGCAGAAGACATCGCAGAACTCCGCGAGTTTCGCTTGCGCCACCTGGGGAATGAGTTTTTCGGTGAGCAGCTGAATGTACCTTTTCGCGCCTGTGGACGATTGGCGATACTCCCGAGGAACTACATGCGCGCCGAGAAACGTCGAAACGATGTCCAGAGGCTGATCCGCGGCCAGTTCCTTGTGGAGGCGGAGAATTTTTAGTTCGCCGAGGACATCCAGGCCATAGCCGCTTTTTGCTTCTATGGTGGTCGTACCATAAGCGGCGAATTGCGCGAGCGCCTGGCGCGCGCGTCGCTTCAGGGCTTCGGGTGTTGCGGCGCGCAAATTTTTGACGGAGTTCAGGATGCCGCCGCCCTTCTCTGCTATCTCCTCGTAGCTTCGGCCGGCGATTCTCATCTCATACTCTTCTGCGCGGCTGGCAGCATGGATCAGGTGAGTATGCGAATCGACGAACCCCGGCAGTGCGACGCGGCCGCCGAGGTCCAATATTTTTGCGCCGGTCGCTTCCGGAAGCGCCTCTAGCGCTCGGCGAGTTCCGAGCGCCCGAATCAGGCCATCGCGCACCAGCAATGCCCCGTCTCGGATGATGCCGAGGTTGCCAAGCGCGGCGCCGCGCCGAGGGCCGCGGCCGCCGAGCGTCAGGAGTTGTGACGCGCCGGTAATGAGCAGAGAGCTTGGCAAGGCCCGGGTATTATGCCGGAGACAGGGCGATCCTGCACAGGCCCGGGATTTAGCGAGCTTCCGCGCGTCGCGCAGCTATTGGTTTGCTGCCGTAGGCAAAAACTGGGCAGACAAGAATGTCTGTCCCGGCACTTCAAGCACTGGTGGCTTGACCTTTATAGGCAGGAACAAACACCTCGTGTACAAATTCCTCGAACAAAGTGGGCGTTGTGTTGGCCGGGGACCGAGGCTCGAGCCCGCGCATGCGGCCGCTATTCAACGCGTCCGACATTTCGCAGATCAAAGTCGCCACATTCTTGGACAAGCCCATCTGGGTCATCGCTTGAATCACCTGTTCGGCGGGCAGCTGAACATAAGTGAGATTCGGTGTTCCAATGGCTGCACCAATGATCCTGGCCATTTGCGAGTACGTAAGATCTTTGTGCCCCAGCAATTCGCGCGTCTGGTGGCCGGCAAAATCGAGTTTTACGAGGGCCTCGGCCGCTGCTGCGCCAATGTCCCTGCTGGCGATCATCGGCAGTGCGAGGTCCGCCCGGAGCGGCCCAGCCATCATTGCAAAGCTCTTAATGATCCCGACCTGCGAGAGGGTGTTTTCCATGAAATATCCGGCGCGCAGGTAAAGAGCGTTCACCTTGGGGATTTGTCGAAATCTCTCCTCCATCACGTGCAGTCCGGCAACGGGGCCCGTCTTGTCCGGTTTATCGGCGCCAAAACTGCTAAGGGCCACAACATGAGTGGCGCCGGCGGCTTCGAGCGCACCGGCGATGGAGTTGGCCTCGCGATCCTGTTGAGCGCGGTAATCCGTGCTGGCAGGATCGGGCGGCAAAAGGGTATAGACGGCCCGCGCGCCGGTGAAAGCCTTGGTCAGAGCTGCGGAATCCATGAGATCAGCCTCAAAGGCTTCCGCGCCGCGAATGACGAATCCCGCGAGTCGCTCCTTGCTGCGGCCCACAACGCGCACTTTTTGGTTCGCGTCCAAGAGTAGGATTCCGTTCTTGGCCACGATACCGATGACCATGATCAGTCCCATGCGGGACGCGATATTGAACGTTGTTTTAGTGATGAGGAGCGCGAAAAACACGCCCGACGTGGACAAGAGCGCCGAAGACAGAATTGCGGTCGGCGCCGAGAAGCTGCGGAATTCAAACAGCAGCACAATGAAAATGAGGACGACGGCGAGGATGAGCACGCGATTCAAGTCATCCGCCGATTTTCGTTCTTCCTTGTAGGTTCCTCCGTAGGCCACGCGAATCGATGGCGGGAGGTGCAGATCGTTCACCGCCTTTTGCACCGCAGCCACGCCGCGCCCGAGGTCTAGGCCTTCGAGGCGCCCCGTGACTTCCTTCTCTTGCTGCAGGTTGTCACGCAGAATTTCCGTTTGCCCAGGGACTTCGAGAAACGTGGAAATGGAGCCCAGGGTTGCCGATCCGCCGTTGGCATTGACAATCACCGTGTTGTTCATCGCTTCGAGCGAGCTGCGATTCGCCGCGGGGTAACGCACGCGCAGCGTCCCACATTGCGACCAATAGAGCGGCAAGCGATCGCGTTGGCTGCCGCCAAAGAGAGCCGAGACGCGAACTCCGAGGAATTTAGCCCTTATGTCGAGACATGCATTTTCGATCGCGGCGACGGCTTGGGACATCAGCCCACCGGAGGTGGTCCGCGCCATTCCATAAAGCTTCGCAGTCAGGCGGTTGGTATTGCATGGGTCATCACCCACGA
>Ga0209006_10002293_pt1 | contig 17450 bp, 30 predicted proteins | sample JacPin_JW_Ref_O2_FD_188567 | JGI IMG/M metagenome (GOLD analysis project Ga0209006, IMG submission 188567) | Forest soil microbial communities from Algoma, Ontario, Canada - Jack Pine, Ontario site 1_JW_Ref_O2 (SPAdes) (version 2) | ecosystem: Environmental > Terrestrial > Soil > Boreal... | reverse complement strand
ACACTTCGAGTGTGAGCTTGTCGTAGTCGGTGATCTGCCCGAGACGCGCCGCTTCGACGGTGTAGTTGCACTTGCGCACCGGCGAGTGAACGGAGTCGATGGGGATGAAGCCGATGCCGAGATCTTCGTCAAAATTCTTGTCGGCGGAAACGTAGCCGCGGCCGCGCTTCAGGCGCATTTCCATGTCGAGCTTGCCGCCTTCGCTGACCGTCGCGATGTAGACATCTTTATCCAGAACCTCGACATCTCCGTCGGCTTCGATCATGCCGCTGGTGACGACTCCGGGCTGATCGGCGCGCAGATAGATCGCCTTCGGCGCATCGCCCGAGAGCTTGAACGGAATCTGCTTGAGGTTGAGGATGATGTCGGTCGCGTCCTCGACTACGCCGGGGATCGACTGGAATTCGTGCAGCACGCCTTCCATCTTGACCGCAGTCACGGCGGCGCCTTCAATCGAGCTCAGCAGCACGCGGCGCAGAGCGTTACCGACGGTGGTGCCGAAGCCGCGTTCAAAGGGCTGCGCCCAGAAGATGCCGTACTTGTCGTTGAGAGTTTCGTTATCGACTGCGAGGCGTTTCGGTTTCTGAAAACCTTTCCAAAGCATGTGTTTCTCCTTCGGGCCGTTTGGCTCAATCCTGGCTCGCTGAGTGGTCCAAACTCAGCTCAACGTCAGGAAAGGCTGTTCTGGCGCGAAATGTGTGACGGACCCACCACAAACTTACTTACTATACAGTTCAACGATCAGCTGCTCATTCACCGGCAACTGAATATCTTCCCGCTTGGGCAAGGAAAGGACGCGCGCCTTGTAAGCATCGCGATCGACTTCCAGCCAGGTGGGCGACGTGCCGTGGCTGGCGAATTCCTTGGCCAATTCGAGCACGACGAGCTTCTTGCTGTTCTCGCGGATGGCGATTTCATGGCCGGCGCTCACTTCAAACGAAGGAATGTTGACCTTCTTGCCGTTGACCGCGACGTGACCGTGGCGCACCAACTGACGCGCCTGGCGCCGCGATTGCGCGAAGCCCAGACGGAAAACAACGTTGTCGAGGCGGCGCTCCAGTTGCTGCAACAGCAGATCGCCGGTTACGCCCTTGGCGCGGGCAGCCTTCTCAAAGTAGTTGCGGAACTGGCCTTCCTGCGTGAAGTAGATGCGCTTGGCCTTCTGCTTTTCGCGCAACTGGAGACCGTAGCCTACGACCTTGGTCTTACGGTCTTTCCCGTGTTGTCCGGGAGCGAAGTTGCGCTTTTCGATGGGGCACTTATCGCTGAAACACTTTGCGCCCTTGAGGAACAGCTTCATTCCCTCGCGGCGGCATAGACGGCAGACTGCATCGGTATAACGGGCCAAGTTGTTCTCCTTTTAGATGACCGGTTTACGGGTTTGGCTTCACCCTTCGTCCCGTTCAATTCAATGTTTCAAGGTTTCGCAAGGTTTCAATGTTTCAAGGTTAGCTCTGAAACCTTGAAACTTTGCTACCTTGAAACCTTAGACTCTACGTCTCTTCGGCGGACGGCAGCCGTTGTGCGGAATCGGTGTTGCGTCGCGAATCGAACGCACTTCGATTCCCGAGGCTGACAGCGCGCGCACGGCGGACTCGCGTCCCGATCCCGGTCCGCTCACCCGCACATCCACGCTGCGGACGCCATGATCGCGGGCCATGTTGGCGGCGTTCGAGGCGGCCTGCTGGGCGGCGAAGGGAGTGCCTTTGCGCGATCCGCGGAAGCCGAGCGATCCCGAACTCTTCCACGACAGAACGTTGCCGTTCATGTCGGTGATGGTCACGATCGTATTGTTGAACGAGGCCTGCACGTGCACTAGTCCGTGGGGAACGTGCTTGCGCTCCTTCTTTTTGAAGGTCTTCTTCTTGCCTTTTTTGTCCGGTGCGGCTGCGCCGCCCGCTGCTGCTGGTTTTGCCATATAGCTTCTAGCTCCTAGCTTTTAGCCTCTAGCTAGGAGCTAGAAGCTAGAAGCTGCTCTTATGTCTTTGCTGTCGCCTTCTTCTTCTGCGCGACCGTTCCCTTGCGCGGACCCTTACGGGTGCGGGCATTGGTGTGTGTGCGCTGGCCGCGAACCGGCAAGTTACGGCGGTGACGGAAACCGCGGTACGAGCCGATTTCGATCAGGCGCTTGATGTTCAGCGAAACTTCCTTGCGCAGATCGCCTTCGACCATTCCCTGCTCTTCGATAACCGTGCGGATGCGGTTGACTTCTTCTTCGCTCAGGTCCTGAACCTTCTTCGTGGCCTCAACTTTGGCCGCGTCAAGAATCTGCCCGGCGCGCGGGTGGCCGATGCCGTAGATATAGGTCAACGCGATGTGGATGTACTTCTGCCGCGGAAGATCGACGCCTGCGATACGTGCCATGTTTCTTGACCTCAGCGGCTAAAGCCGCGAATTTCAGCCTTTAGCTTTTAGCCCTTAGCTAAAAGCCAAGAGCTAACAGCTTCTTATCCCTGGCGCTGTTTATGTTTAGAGATGACGCAAATCACCCGCACTACTCCCTTGCGGTGGATGACCTTGCACTTGTCGCAAATCTTTTTTACCGATGCCCGTACTTTCATAAATGCAGTTTCCAGTTGTCAGTGGCCAGTTCCCAGTAAAACTTTCCGGCAAATTCTGACGTTTATTTATATCTGTAAACAATTCTGCCGCGATTTAGGTCGTAGGGCGAAAGCTCCACCGCGACTTTGTCGCCGGGCAGGATGCGAATGAAATTCTTGCGCATCTTTCCGGAAACGTGGGCCAGCACCTGATGTTTATTTTCCAGTTCCACCCGGAACATGGCGTTGGGCAGCGGTTCCAAGACGACTGCCATGACTTCAATCGCGTCTTCTTTACTCATTCGCTCCTAGCTTCTAGCTCCTGGCTCCCAGCCAACCGTGACAGCCCGACTAGCTAGAAGCTAGGAGCTAGCGGCTAGAAGCTTTACTGCGTCAAAATCATCGGCCCGTTTTTCGTTACCGCTACGCAATGCTCGAAGTGCGCGCTGAAGCTGCCGTCGACCGTCACCGCTGTCCATTTGTCGCCCAGGACGCGGGTCTCCGGTTTGCCGAAGTTCACCATCGGCTCGATGGCGAGCACCATACCTTCGCGCAATTTCGTACCGTGGCCGCGCGCCCCGAAGTTCGGTACCTGCGGCTCTTCGTGCAACCGTGTTCCGATACCGTGCCCCACGAACTCGCGCACGACGCTGAAGCCTGCTGCTTCCACATGCTCCTGCACCGCCGCTCCCACATCGCCGATCGAGTTGCCGATGCGTACCTGCTCAATTCCGCGATACAGCGACTCTTCGGTCACGGACAGCAACTTTTGCAGCTCCGGCTTTACTTCGCCGCCCACCGGGACGGTAATTGCAGCATCGCCGTAGTAGCCTTCGAGCACCACTCCGCAGTCGATGGAGACGATATCACCCTGCTTGAGCACCCGCTTCTCCGACGGAATGCCGTGAACAATTTCCTCGTTCACCGAGGTGCAGAGCACGCAGGGATAATCGTAATAGCCCTTGAACGCCGGCTTGGCTCCCAACTCTTTAATCTTCTTCTCGGCTGCAACTTCCAAATCCATGGTAGTTGCACCCGGGGCCACCAGCGTCCGCACATGATCGAGAACCTGGCGTACGATGCGGCCGCTCTGCCGCATCTTTTCAATTTCTCCCGGTGATTTGCACACGATCGCCATCCTATCGGTTATGGTCTTCGATGATCCGGTAGATCTGCTCCGTGACCTCATCCATGGGCAAATCGCCGTTGATCGAAAACAGCCTGCCTGTGCGCTGATAATAATCCGCTACAGGACGAGTTTGCTCTTCGTAAGCCGCCCAGCGCGGCTGAATAACTTCCAAACGGTCGTCGTTGCGGGTCACCAGCTTCGACCCGTCGCAGTCGCAAATTTCATCGACGCGGGGCGGCTGGAAGTGGACGTTATAAATCCGTCCACAGGTAGGGCAAGAACGGCGTCCAGTGATCCGGAGCAACAATTGATTATAATCCACGTCCAGCCGGATCACAATCGGCCATGCCCGCGTGGGGCGCGAATTGTCAAAGAACTTCTTGTCGAGCAGCGCGTCCAGCCATCCCGCTTGCGCCGCCGTCCGGGGAAATCCATCCAGCACGTAGCCGCGTTCACAGTCCGGCTGGCTCAACCGTTCCCCGACCATGGTGCAAACCAGATCGTCGGAGACCAACTCGCCCCGCGCCATCACGGCCTTGGCGGCCAATCCCAAAGGAGTGCCGTCAGCAATGTTCTGGCGCAGGATGTCTCCCGTGGACACCTGGGGAATGAGGTAATGCTCCATGACGCGCTTGGCCTGAGTGCCTTTTCCGGCACCCGGCGGTCCAAACAGCGCCACGGGCCCTACGACACGCGAGGTCTCCTGCCCCATCGGCTGGCCCCAAGCCTCCCGATCTCAGTTTCCCCGGCTACATGGCCGAGATGCAGCAACCTCGTACAGATACTTGTTTACGACCAGTTGCGTCGTCCGCGGATCCTGCCGCTCCGCGGCGTGAAACCGTCGTAGTGACGCATAATCAGTTGCGCCTCGATCTGCGTCACCGTATCCATCGCCACGCCGATTACGATCAGCAGCGACGTTCCGCCAAAATAGAAGTTTACGCCCAGCCCGTTGGTCATCCATGTGGGCAGGTTCTCGAAAAATCTTCCCACAGGGCCATAAAGATGATTGAGGTGAATGCCCGCAATCATCCATTCAGGAATAAACGAAATGATGATCAGATAAAGCGCGCCCACCAGCGTAATGCGCGTAAGAACTTCGTTGATGAAATCCGCAGTGCGCTTGCCCGGGCGGATGCCGGGAATGAAGCCGCCATATTTGCGCATGTTGTCCGCGACTTCGCTGGGATTGAAAATGATCGATACGTAAAAGTATGCGAAAAATATAATTCCAACCGCATACAGCAGGGTATAAAGCGGCTCGCCCCAGCCCAGCCACCGGATCAGGTCGCCGAAATAACGATTGTTGCGCAAACCGTAGCCGACGGTCTGGGGCAGCGTCAAAATTGATGACGCAAAAATCACCGGCATTACGCCGCCGGCATTTACGCGCAGCGGCAGGTGCGTCGACTGCCCGCCCATCACTTTGCGTCCGACCACACGTTTGGCGTACTGCACAGGCAATCGCCGCTCACTGCGTTCCACCCAGACAATGAACCCTACCACCGCGATCATGAAGACAACCAGAAAGACCATCAGGGGAAAGGTCATCGCACCCCAGGTCGCATTTTTGGCTTTGTCAATCAAATCGTAAATGCCGCGTGGGAGGCCAACCACAATGCCGGCAAAAATCAACAACGACATGCCGTTGCCTACGCCGCGTTCGGTAATCTGCTCGCCCAGCCACATGATGAATGCGCTGCCCGTAGTAAGGGTCAGCATGGTCATGAGAATGAAGCCCGCGCCGGGGTGGATGACGAAGTCGCCTTGCTTCTGCAATCCATAGGCGATGCCGAACGACTGCACCGCGCTTAAGATGACCGTGATGTAGCGCGTCCACTGCGTAATTTTCTTGCGTCCGAGTTCGCCTTCTTTCTGCAGCTTGGCCAGCGGCTCATAAACCACGGTCAGCAACTGCAGAATGATCGATGCAGTGATGTAGGGCATGATGCCCAAGGCAAAAATCGTCAAGCGGCGCAGTTGGCCACCGGAAAACAGGTCGACGAATCCGAGGAAGGATCCGCGATTTTGCTCGAAGAATTGCTGCAGCCGGTCGGCGTTTACTCCCGGCGTGGGAATGTGCCCGCCGAGACGGTAAACGGCCAGCAGACCGAGCGTAAACAGGATGCGTCTGCGCAGGTCGGGAATGCGAAAGATGTTGGCAAATTTCTCGAACATTACTGCAAGACCTCAAACTTGCCGCCCGCCTGGGTGATCTTATCCTGCGCCGACTTGGAGAACTTGTGCGCATGCACCGTGATCGCAGACTTCAACTCGCCGTCGCCCAGAATTTTGACCGGATGCTTGGTCTTGATGACGCCGGCTTTCTTAAGCACCTCGGGAGTGATCGGCTCGCTCTGCAACGACTCTTCCAACTGCGTCAACCTTTCGAGGCTGACGATGTTGAACTCCTTGCGGAAAATGTTGGTGAAGCCGCGCTTCGGCATGCGCCGGTGCAGCGGCATCTGGCCGCCTTCAAAGCCGCGGATCATGCGCGAGCCGGTGCGTGAACGCTGTCCCTTGTGGCCGCGGGTGGAAGTCTTGCCCATGCCGGAGCCCATGCCGCGGCCCACACGCTTGCGTTTTTCCGTCGCTTTTTTCGGCGCTCGAATGTTGGATAAGTTCATAAGAAAACCTTTAGTCCCGAGCTGTGAGCGATGAGCCTGCGAGCAATTTTGCTTGCTCATCGCTCGCAGCTCAAGGCTCAAACTTCTACACAAACTCCACTAAGTGCGGCACCTTGGCCACCATGCCGCGAATGGCTGCGTTGTCCGGACGCTCGATGATCTGATTCAGCCGGGTGAATCCCAGGCCCTTAATCACCAGCTTCTGCTTTACCGGAGCACAAATGGCCGAACGCACCCACTTAAGGTGAATCTTCCCGCCGCCCGAACTCGTCTTCTTCGCCGTCATTGCTGAACCCCAGGGGCCAGTGATTAAGTTGATCAGTAACTCGTGGCCAGTTTCAATACATCCAATCTTTTCTTACAGGCCACTGGCAACTGACCACCGGCCACTGTCTTTAAAGTTCCTGAGCTGTCTTGCCGCGCATCGCTGCGACGCTTTCTCTGCTCTTCAACTGCTTGAGCGCGTCGAACGTCGCCTTGATCACATTGTGCGGGTTGGTTGTGCCGATTGATTTCGTCAACACATTCTGCACGCCCGCCGAAGTCATCACCGCGCGCACCGCGCCGCCCGCAATCACGCCCGTGCCTTCCGGAGCGGGCTTCAACAATACTCGGCCCGAACCATAACGCCCGAGCGCCAGATGCGGAATGCTGGTCTGCGTGAGATTGACCCGGACCAGGTTTTTCTTCGCCGACTCGATTCCCTTGCGGATCGCCTGCGGAACCTCTTTGGCCTTGCCTGAGCCATAGCCCACGACAGCGGCCGAAGGATCCCCGACCACCACCAGCGCAGCGAATGAAAGATTCTTGCCGCCCTTGACCACCTTGGTCACGCGGTTGATGGCGACGACCTGATCCTTCAGTTGAAACGAATTCGCGTCGAGCTTCTTGACTATCGTTGGCATTTATAGACCTAGCTTCTAGCTACTAGCTCCTGGCTTCTAGCTGCCCATTCTGAAGTGGGTTAGCTAGCAGCTAGGAGCTAATAGCTGCTTTTCAGAACTGCAATCCGCCTTCGCGAGCGGCGTCGGCCAAAGCCTTCACGCGCCCGTGATAAATGTAGCCGCCGCGGTCGAACACAACTTTCGTCACGCCCTTGGCTTTGGCCCGCTCGGCAATCGTCTTGCCGACGGTCTTGGCCGCCGCCACGTTGCCACCGGTGCGACGGTCTTCCTTCTTGCCTTCGGCCGTGCTGGCCGACACCAGCGTCTTGCCATGCAAGTCGTCGATCACTTGAACGTAAATATGATTCAGCGAACGATACACATTGAGCCGCGGACGCTCCGCCGTGCCCTGCATCTTTTTGCGAATGCGGTCGTGAACGTGTCCGCGTTTGTGATTCTTCGAAATCCTGGTAAGCATAGAAGTCTGTCCTTGGCCGTCAGTCGTTGGTCGTTAGCCCAAGACTCCGAACCCTATCATCATTTGCAACCATCATGGCCGCTTGGCTAACGACTAACGACCAGCGACTAAAACGATGGTTCTGTTATTTCGCGCCAGTCTTTCCTACCTTCTTCTTCAATCTCTCGCCGGCATAGCGCACGCCTTTGTTCTTGTACGGATCGGGCGGACGCAACGAGCGCATCTCGGCGGCGACCTGGCCCACTTTCTGCCGGTCAATGCCTGTGAGAGCGATCTTGGTCTGCTTCGGATCGACGGTTGCGTCAACTCCGGTCGGCAACGGATATTCAATCGGGTGCGAGTAGCCCAGACTAAACACCACCATGTTCTTGCCTTTGAGTTCGGCGCGATAGCCGATGCCCACGATCTCGAGTTCGCGCGTCCAACCCTTGGTCACGCCCTCAACCGCGTTGTTCACCAGCGCACGCGCCAACCCGTGCAGCGCGGCCTGCGAATCGTTTTCACGGACCGCAACCAGGTGTCCGTCCTTCTGCTCGACCGTAATGCCGGCCGGCAGCGGCGTGTCCAGATGGCCCTTGGGACCCTGCACAGCCACCACGTTGCCTTCGAGTTTGACCGTAACCCCCTTGGGGATCGGGATCAGCTTTTTTCCAATTCTCGACATAAGCTCTCTTTAGAGATGAGCGTTGAGCTGTGAGATGCGAGCAACCCAACTTCGCTCGCCGATCAAAACTCGCCGATCAAAACTCACTACCAAATCTGGCACAGCAATTCACCGCCTACGCCTTCGCGGCGCGCTTGCCGCCCGGTCATCACTCCGCGCGGCGTGGTCAGGATGTTAATGCCCAACCCGCCCAGCACGCGGGGAATCTCGCTGCGGCGCACATATACGCGGCAGCCGGGACGAGAGACACGCTCTACCCGCGAGATGGCGGCCTCGTTGTTGGCGCCATACTTCAGATAAACGCGGATCACCTTGTGGCCTTCTTCCTCGGCAGGCTTAAAGTTGGAAATGTAACCTTCTTCCTTCAGGATGCGGGCAATCTCCAGCTTCAGCCGGGACGCCGGGATATCCACCTTCTGATGCCGGGCCTGTAGCGCATTGCGCACCCGGGTCAGCATGTCTGCCACTGGATCGGTCAACCTCATCGTGTCCTTCTCCTCAAGCCACCCGTTCGCTCCGCACTCGGCGGAGAACCTGCGGCAGCGTTGCAACTTCAATCGTTAGCTCTTGGTCGCCGGTCGCTTGCTTTTTTGTCGTCCTCTTCGGCCTTTGCCAACAACTAACGGCCAGCAACCAACGACTTTCCGCTACCAGGACGACTTCGCCACTCCTGGAATCTCCCCGCGCAGCGCCAGCCCGCGGAAGCACAGCCGGCAGATGCCGAACTTGCGCAGAAATGCCCGCGGCCGTCCGCACAGCTTGCACCGGTTGTGCCGACGCGTGGAAAACTTCGGCCTGGGTTCTTTCTTGTCACGCGCCTTCTGAAATATTTCCTGGATCTTCGCGTCTTTCACTCGTTTTGCTGTAGTCATGTAATCCTTAAAATCTCTCTCTGCTTCGTAAACCTGGAAACGTTGCCACTTTGAAACCTTGTTCTTACTGCGTCCGGAACGGCATGCCCAGATGCTTCAACAGCGATCTCGCCTGACTATCGTTCGCCGCCGTGGTCACAATCGTTACGTTCATGCCTTTCAGGTTGTTTACCTTCTCATACAGAATCTCGGGGAAAATCAACTGATCATGCAGCCCCAGCGTGTAATTGCCGCGCCCATCAAACGACTTGGTTGAAACTCCGCGGAAATCCCGCACTCGCGGCAGCACCACGCTCACAAGTCGGTCGAAAAATTCGTACATGCGGTCGCCGCGCAGCGTCACCATAGCGCCAATAGCCTGTCCCTCGCGGACTTTGAACGCGGCAATCGACTTTCGAGCGCGCGTGACCACCGGCTTTTGCCCCGTAATCTGGCCCAGTTCGTTCACCGCCGGATCGAGCACCTTGGCGTTCTGCGTCGCCTCGCCCACGCCCATATTGACGACGATCTTGTTCAGGCGCGGAACCGCCATCTTGTTGTTGAGTTCAAGTTCCTTCAGCAGCGCCGGAGCTACTTCCTTCTCGAATCTCGTCCGCAGCCGCGGACGCTCCTTGGCGCTGTGCCTCGCCTGCTCGGGAGCCTTCTGCTCCTGCGCGGAATCCTTCGCCGACTTCTTGCCTTCTTTATCTTTTGCCATTGCGTCTCTCTACCACTTCCTCTCACGGTTTCGGGTTGTTGACCAGCTCAACATTCCACCGGTTCGTAAGACTTCTGTTTCTCCATCGCCAGATCCTTCGCAAAGAGCGCTCAGGATGATGCCAGCGGGCTCCAGCTTCGCTCACGCCCGCTAACCGGCGTCACTTATCCAGCGTGGTTCCGCACTTCTTGCACACTCGCACCTTGCGGTCGCCGCGCGTTTCGTGTCCGATGCGCACCGGCCCGCAAGTTCCGCAGACCAGTTGCACGTTCGACAGCGCGATACGGCTTTCCTGCTCCGCGATGCCGCCCTTGATGTTGCGCTGCGGATTCGGCCGCACGTGCTTTTTCACCATCATCACGTGCTCGACCAGCAGCTTGTTATCGCCGGGAAACACGCGCAACACGCGCCCTTCCTTGCCCTTGTCCCGCCCGGTGATAACCTTCACCGTATCGTTGCGGCGGATATCGACTCGCTTGTGTTCTCGACTCACTATTCGCATAAAGTCAAAGTTTCAAGGTGTCAACGTTTCAAAGTTTCAAATGCTACAACCATCTTCGAGATTTCAAATCTCAAGGCACCTTGAAACCTTGAAACTCTGAAACCTTGAAACTCTGCTCCTACAACACTTCAGGCGCCAAAGACACGATCTTCAAAAACTTTTTCTCGCGCAGTTCACGCGCCACGGGACCGAACACGCGCGTCCCCACCGGCTCTCCCGCGTCGTTGATCAGCACCGCCGCGTTCTGGTCGAAGCGGATGTAGGTGCCGTCGCGGCGGCGGTATTCCTTGCGCGTGCGCACAATTACCGCCTTCACCACGGTTCCCTTCTTCGCCTGCCCTTCGGGAGCGGCTTCCTTCACTGCCGCCGTGATTATGTCGCCCAGGCTGGCGTTTAACCCAGTCGAGCCGCCCAGCGGCAGAATCATCTGCAGCTTGCGGGCGCCGGAATTGTCGGCGACCTCGAGCATCGATCTCATCATCACGGCCATGGCGTTCTCCCTAACGAATCCTTGTCATTCCGAACACGCGCAAAGCGCAGGTGAGGAGTCTGCTTGCTTCTTCCTCGCCAGTCAAATCCTACTTCGCCGCCGGTCCTACTTCGCCGCCGGAACGTCGACTGCGGCTTCCGGCGCCAGCGTCGACTTGCGAATAATGTCCTTCAACTGCCAGCGCTTGAGTTTCGAAAGCGGCCGCGTCTCCACGATGCGCACGAAGTCTCCGGTGTGCGCTTCATTTTTCTCGTCGTGCGCATAAAATTTCTTGTTGCGCGCGATCACGCGTCCATAAAACGGATGCGCCTTTTTACGCGTCACCTTGACCACGATGGTCTTCTGCATTTTGCTGGCGACTACCTCGCCCACGACTTCCTTGCGCCGGCCCTGCACCGCGTTTTGAGTTGTTTCAGCCATTATCGTTTCTCCGTCGCCGTGGCGCGCTGGCGCTCACCCATAAGCGTCTTAATGCGGGCGATGTCCTTGCGCAGGCCGCGCATTTTTTTCAAGCTCTCCGTCTGGCCCATGTTGAGCTGAAACTTCAGCTTGAAGAGCTGGTCGGCGAGTTCGCCTTCCTGGTGGCGAAGCTCCTCGTCGGTCAGATTCCTGATTTTGTCTACTTTCATAAAATCGCTCTCAGCTTTCAGCTTTCAGTTACCGCATCTCCGGATGCCGGCGAGCGGAAGCCGGAAGCCGCCGCCCTTAATGCTTTCCTTCGCGTTTGACCAAAGCCGTACGCAGGGGCAACTTGTGCGACGCCAAACGCATCGCTTCGGTCGCATCCGCCAGCGCTACGCCTTCCATCTCAAACAAAATCTTTCCCGGACGCACTACGGCTACCCAATGATCGGGCGCGCCTTTGCCCTTGCCCATACGAGTCTCAGCCGGCTTCTTCGTGACCGGCTTATCGGGAAACAGGCGAATCCAAATCTTTCCGCCGCGCTTGACGAAGCGGGTCATGGCGACGCGGCTGGCTTCGATCTGCCGGTCGGTGATCCACCCCGGCTCCAGCACCTTCAGCCCGAAGTCGCCGAAAGCCAACTGCGAGCCGCGCCATGCCTTGCCCGTCATGCGGCCGCGCTGCTGCTTGCGATACTTCACTTTCTTTGGCATCAACATAAGTCAGCTCTCAGCTTTTAGCTTTCGGCAAAACCTCTAATCCTTAGAACCCGCCGCCTGCCGTTTGCGGCTCGCGCTTTTTCTGTGCCAGGATTTCGCCTTTGTACACCCAGCACTTCACTCCGATCACGCCATAGGTCGTGCGTGCTTCGGTAAAACCGTAGTCGATGTCGGCGCGCAGCGTATGCAACGGCAACCGCCCCTGCAAATACCACTCCGAGCGCGCGATTTCATTGCCGTTCAACCGTCCGCTCACGCGGACCTTGATTCCTTTGCAGCCAAAGCGCAGCGCTGAATCCACCGCCTTGCGCATCGCCCGGCGAAAGCCCACGCGCTTTTCCAGCTGCAGCGCGATCGATTCCGACACCAGTTGCGCGTCCAACTCCGGCTTATGCACTTCCTGGATGTCGACAAAAATATCTTTGCCCTTGGTGCGGCCCTGCAGCTCGGCCTTCAGTTTGTCGATTTCCGCGCCCTTGCGCCCGATGATGATTCCGGGACGCGCCGTCTTGATAATGATGCGCAGCTTGTTGCCCGGACGCTCGATCTCGATCGAGCTTACGCCCGCCGACTTGAGCTTGTCCTTCAGCTCGGTCTTCAGCTTGACGTCTTCGTGCAGTTGCTTGTCGTAATCGCGCTCAGCGAACCAGCGCGACTTCCAGGGCTTGGTGTAGCCCAAGCGAAAACCGTAAGGATGGACTTTTTGTCCCATTGCTTCTCCTGAACCAAAACTCAATGCTTGTCATTCCGAACACGCGCAAAGCGCGGGTGAGGAATCTGCTTTTGATTTACTTGGCGGCCGCTTTCTTTTTTCCCGCCGTCTTCTTTGCGGAAGCCTTGCTTCCCGCCTTCGTCGGCGGCACCCGCCGCCGAACTCTTGCTCCATCCGTAGTCTCTCCGCCCACGGTGTGCACCACCGGCTCGCCATTTCTTCCCCGTTCCGCGAGGATCAACTCGATATGCGCAATGCGTCTCTGATAGCGGTACGCACGTCCCTGCGGCGCCGGACGGATGCGCTTCATGCGCGGCCCGTCGTTGGCAATCGCGTTCTTCACATACAGATTGTCGATCTCGACATCGATTCCTTTTTCCGTCGCCAAAAAGTTCGCGTTATCGAGCGCCGACTGCAACAGCTTGCCGACGTGCGACGCCACCCGTTTTTTGGTGAAGAGCAGCGTGTTCCGCGCCTCTTCCACGCGCTTACCCTTGATCAACTCCAGCACCAGCCGGGCCTTCTGCGGCGAGACATGCAGGTAACGTAATTCCGCTCGAAATTCCATATCGCCTCTGCCCCCTTATGCCTTCGGCGCCGCCGGCGCGGATGGCGCCGAAGCTCCCGGACCGCCCGGAATGCCGGCCGGCCTGGCTGCAACTTCCGTCGCCGCCTTCATCGAGTGTCCTTTGAAGGTGCGGGTAAAGCTGAACTCGCCCAGCTTGTGCCCCACCATGTTCTCGGTGACGTAGACGGGAATAAACTTTTTGCCGTTATGCACCGCGATGGTGTGCCCTACCATCTCGGGGACGACCGTCGAGCGCCGCGACCAGGTGCGCAACACTTTCTTCTCATTGCGCGAATTCATGCCTTCCACCCGGGCCAGCAGGAAGCCATCCACAAACGCGCCTTTTTTGGTTGAACGTGCCATAAATCAGCTCTCAGCTTTCAGCCGTCAGCTCTCAGCCAACAGCTTTCAAAAACTTTGTCATTCCGAACACGCGCGAAGCGTGAGTGAGGAATCTGCTTTCGTTCTACGCGGCGCTACTTGCTGCGCCGGTTCACAATAAATTTATCCGTGCGCTTGTTGTTCCGCGTCTTGTATCCGCGCGTCGGCTGGCCCCACGGCGTCACCGGATGCCGTCCGCCCGAAGTTTTGCCTTCACCGCCGCCGTGCGGATGGTCAACCGGGTTCATCGAAACGCCGCGATTGTGCGGACGCTTTCCCAGCCATCGCGAACGTCCCGCTTTGCCGATGGTGACATTTTCGTGGTCGAGGTTGCCGACCTGTCCGATGGTCGCCATACAATCCTGCGAAATTTTGCGCGTCTCGCCCGAAGGTAATTTCACCAGCGCGTACTCTGCTTCTTTTGCGACCAATTGCGCCGCACCGCCCGCCGAGCGCACCATCTGTCCACCCTTGCCCGGCTTCAGTTCCAGATTGTGAATCTGCGTACCGGGAGGAATATTGCGCAGCGGCAAAGCGTTGCCCACCAGAATGTCGGCATCCGGACCGCTCACAACCTTCTGCCCAACCTTCAGCCCTTCCGGCTGAATGATGTAACGCTTCTCGCCGTCGGCGTACGCCAGCAGGGCGATGCGTGGCGAGCGGTTGGGATCGTACTCAATGCTCACCACGGTCGCGGGAATGCCAGCTTTGTCGCGCTTGAAATCGATGATGCGCAGCTTGCGTTTGTGTCCGCCGCCGATAAAGCGCATCGTCATGTCGCCCGAGTTGCGGCGCCCGCCGGTACGGTTCTTTTTCTCGAGCAACGGCTTATGCGGATGCTTGGTCGTAATGTCGTCGTTGACGATCGTTGTGCGATAGCGCAACGTCTGCGTCGTCGGTCTGTAAGTCTTAATTGGCATAACTAGCTCTCAGCTTTCAGCCGTCAGCTCTCAGCCAAACAGCCTTCAATCTCTGTCATTCCGAACGCGCCCAAAAGGGCGGGTGAGGAATCCGCTTTCAGCTCCGAGCCATCACTCTTTCCTGCCGCCGCTTTCGTTCTTGCTGAAAGCTGACGGCTGATAGCTGATAGCTGCCCTTACAAATTCTGCGCGTACTCCGGCATCTTCTCGCCCGCCCGCAGCCGCACATACGCCTTCTTCCAGTCGGGACGATAGCCGGCAAACTTGCCCCGCCGCCGTTCTTTTCCCGGATAGGTCGCGGTGCGCACCGAAAACACCTTCACTTTGAAAATCGACTGCACCGCCTGCTTGATTTCGGTCTTCGTCGCTTGCGGCGCCACCTGGAACACCAGCGTGTTCTGGAGCTCCTTGATGGCCAGGCCTTTTTCCGTAATCACCGGACGGCGAATAATCTGATATGCGGATTTCATTGTTTACGCAACCTCCGCCGCTTTCTCGTGCCGCGTCCGCCGCCGCGGAGCGCTCGCCGCCTTCTTCGTCACTTCATCGGGCTCCGACTTGCGGTGCCGCTTCGAAACCGAACCCTTGAGAGAAACTTGCAGCTTCTCAATCGCCGGCTGCGAAAAAATCACGCGGTCATAGCGCAGCAGATGATACGGATGCACATCGTTGCCCCGCACCAGCTCCAGCCCTTCGATATTCCGCGCGCTCAATTCCAGATTCTTATTCTCGTGCGCCGCCGCCTCGACGATCAGCACCGTCGCATCGACTTTTAACGCGTCCAGACTCTTGCGAAACGCCTTGGTCTTCGGGTCCTTCACGTCGAACGCATTGACGACAATCAATTTACCGTCGGCCAGCTTCGCCGCCAACGCCGAGCGCAATGCGCCCAACAGCTTCTTGCGCGGGAAAGTATAGTCGTATGATCGCGGTTGAGGACCATGCACCGTGCCGCCATGCCGCCACAGTGGCGAACGGATTGAGCCGATACGCGCGCGCCCCGTGCCCTTCTGCTTCCACAGCTTCTTGCCCGATCCAGAAACTTCCCAGCGGGCCTTGGTGGCATGCGTTCCAGCGCGCTTGCTGGCGCGGTAGTGCTTCACCGCTTCCCAGAGCAGGTCTTCGTTGACGGCGCCGAAAATCTCGTCGGCCAAGTCGAGCGTTCCGACCTTTTCGCCGCTCAAATTATGTATGTCGATCGTTGCCATATCGCTTTTCTCTGACTACCGGTCACTAGCCACTGACCTATGCCTTCTTCGCCGCTCTCTTCGCCGCCTTCAACGGATCGACTGTTGCCGAACCGGCAAATCCGCGGCGCTCTCGCGGTGGCTTCTTTGCCTTGGTAATCACAACGTATCCACCCTGCGGTCCAGGCACACTGCCTTCGATAACCAACAGATTCTCTTCTTTATCCACGCCCAGCACTCGCAGGTTGCGCTGCGTCACCCGCGCATGCCCCATATGTCCCGACATGCGCATTCCTTTGAACACGCGCGAAGGAAAAGCGGAGGAGCCAATCGATCCCGTGATCTGAAACATCGAACCGTGCGACTTGGGACCGCCGGCAAACTTGTGCCGCTTTACAACGCCCTGAAAGCCGCGCCCCTTGCTCACACCAACGACATCGACGAATCTTTCGCCCTCGAAAATCTCCACCAATATCCTGTCGCCGACCTTCACCGTAACATCGGCATCGGCCGCTCCGTCGGTCTCCAGCGGCACTTCTCGCATGAACTTCACCGGCGGCAAATTATTCTTGGCCAGATGTCCGAGCGCCGGCTTGGTCAGCCGCGACTCTTTCACGAATTCGACCAGTCCAATCTGCGCCGCCTCGTATCCGTCGCGCGTCGCCGACTTGTGCTGGGTAATGACGCAAGGTCCAGCCTGCAAAACCGTAACCGGGCGCACATCGCCCTTCGAATCAAACAACTGCGTCATCCCGACTTTTTTCCCCAAAATGCCAGTAACTCGCGTTGCCATCTCAATCTCCATCCAGCTTGGATCGTTGCTTGATTGCAACGTCTATTGGCTGGCAGCTTCTGGCTCACGGCTCATAGCTCACCGCTCGAAGCTTATTTATGTTCTTTTCCGAACGCCTTAATCTCCACATCCACACCCGCCGGCAGATCGAGCTTCATCAGCGCGTCCACCGTCTGCTGCGTCGGCTCGAGAATATCGAGCAGGCGCTTGTGCGTGCGGATCTCAAACTGCTCCCGCGACTTTTTATCCACGTGCGGCGAACGCAGCACGCAGTACTTATTCTTCATGGTGGGCAGAGGAATCGGCCCGGCAATCTGCGCGCCCGTGCGCTTTGCCGTGTCCACAATCTCGCCAGTCGACTGATCCAGAATGCGATAGTCGTAAGCCTTCAACCGTATGCGAATTCTTTCTTTTCCAATCACTGTGTCTTCTCTCTAACCCCTCCCGGCTTTTCGGAAGGAAAGAACTGGCGGCAAGCCGCAAGCCGCTCCTACATCTAGGCTACGTTTTTGGCGATAAACCACTTTTCGCAAAATGCTCGTAAACTAGGCTCAAGCACTTCCCAATTATCAAGCATGTCCTGCTTTTCGCTGCTTCCGCCTGAAGAGGTGTCAGGGTATCTTCCAGTCGCCTCCCAGAAACAATGCTGCAGATCGGAATCGGCGATCAAGAATGGCTGAGTGCTCGACTCGCCGTTCTCTCCGTAAACCGTTACCGAGTGGAACTCCCACTTATCGTTTTCCTGTTGAGGACAACGAATATCGGTGTTCCGAACTTTCACTCGCAGCATAACCATCCTTCCGCTACGTCACAATCTCGGCAATCGTTCCCGCGCCCACGGTATGCCCGCCTTCGCGAATCGCGAAGCGCAGGCCCTTTTCCAT
>Ga0209006_10002292_pt1 | contig 17452 bp, 17 predicted proteins | sample JacPin_JW_Ref_O2_FD_188567 | JGI IMG/M metagenome (GOLD analysis project Ga0209006, IMG submission 188567) | Forest soil microbial communities from Algoma, Ontario, Canada - Jack Pine, Ontario site 1_JW_Ref_O2 (SPAdes) (version 2) | ecosystem: Environmental > Terrestrial > Soil > Boreal... | reverse complement strand
AATATCTCGTTGACTTCCTCAAAGCTTCGGGCACGGACGAGGTTCGCTTGGAACTAAAAGACTCGCAGTCTGCGGGGCAACTGCGGCCGGCCGAAGGCGACGATTACAAATACCGGTACATCGTCATGCCCATGCGGATTTGAAGTACCGCTATGACTAAGGCGCGGCTGCGCCTTTGTTTTATACACGCCAACTGCGTTTTCTGGATACCGTCAATTGCGCCCCTTTGCTTGACCTTCCGCCCCTCCTGTCATAAATTGGCCCGACTCTGTTTTGGAGGATTTTTCGCATGCTTGACGGCTTCAAGAAATTCATTCTCCGCGGCAACGTAGTTGATATGGCAGTTGGAATTGTGATCGGCGCCTCTTTTGGGGGCGTGGTCACGGCCCTGGTCAAGTCGTTCGTTGAGCCTCTGATTGCGCTGACCGTAGGAAAGCCAGATTTCAGTTCAGTCGGTACGACGATCCCGGGTACGCATGGTCCGGTGCTTCTCCCCTATGGAGTATTTCTCACGGCAGTCGTGAATTTCTTTCTGATTGCCGCGGCGATCTATTTCCTGGTCGTCGTTCCGGTCAACGCTCTGGTTGCCCGCATGCACCGCGGCGAGAAGCCGCCCGATCCCACCACCAAAAAGTGTCCCGAATGTCTCAGCGAGATTCCCATCGACGCACGCCGCTGTGCCCATTGCACGCAACCCGTGCTGGGAAGAGCCGCCTAGCAGTTCGGTGGATCTAGGAGCGTAAGCACACCCGGAACGGCCGCGCATCTTCGGGCATGCTTAAGCTGTCAAAACGCGAAACATTTCCCACTTCGAGGCCGCCAACGTTCGGATTTCGCTCGGTCTGTATCCACAACAAATCCACAGACACGGGTGGCGAATTCCACTTTTACCAACTCGGTTCATGCGGCTTTTCTAGTTAAGCTCGGATCAAAATCCCACTTTCACGATTTCCACGCTCCGTGCGCGTCGGAGGTGGGGGTTGATCGCCCGTCAGACCCCACCCATTAACTCGCCAGATTCGTAGTCAACGGGATTCACAGTTACCACCCTGTGCATAAAATCTGGGCAAAGAGAAAGCGGCCCGCAAGGGCCGCTCACTTTTGCAACTCTGAAGACCGAGGACGGAACTAGCTTTTTCCTGCTGCTGCTCCCGCCGTCATGACTCCCGCAATCTGCAATCCTTCGATCCGGGCCAGCACGTTTTCCACGCTCGCTCCGGTGTCGGTGCAAGCGTCCACGTAGGGATGCCGGCTCCCATCCGCGTGCATTACCAGTACCGCGGCCGCCGGCTGCGCCTTCTTGGTCATATAAGGCAGATGATGCCGGTCATTCCGGGTGAGGCTCGGTCCCAGCACGACCAGATCAAAAGTGCCCTTTTGCAGCGCTTCCACGGCTGCCTTCCGTCCCAAAGCTTTCTGCACGGAATGTCCAGCCTTCTCAAATGCCGCAGCCGGAGCTGCTTGTGCTTCCTCTTCGCCTTCACCGTAAAGAATTCTAAGTTTGCCCGTTTTCGACATTGCTCCCATCCTGGCCAGTACGATGGATTCGGTACTGTCACCCTCACGGTAGCAACGGGTCGGCGCCGGGAGAACGTCACCGAAGACCAGCGACGAACGGAAGTCTGGGTGGGCGGGAAGGGCGCTTCCCCAAGGCGTTGCGCCAACGTCGAACGTCTTTCAGCGAAAGAACAGGGCCTGAATCTTCTTCCACTTCGCGCCGTTCGGCGCTACACTGTTTGGCCCAGAGGGATATCGAATGCTCCGCTCGCACTTCGTCGTTCCGATTGTTTTCTTGTTGGTAGCCGCTTGCTCGGCGCAGACGCCATCCGAGCCGTCGTCGACTGCAAGCTGCAATCTTGAAGACGGTCGGCAGGTCTACATCCGCTACAATCCGGTCAGCTCCAAGAACGACAAGGTGACGAACGGCAAGCCTTGGACTCCCGGAGGCATGCCCATGACGCTCTTCACCGAGGCGCAGCTCACGTTCGCTGGGTCGAGCATTCCTGTCGGTGCCTACACCGTTTATCCCATTCCAGCCAAAGGTAAGTGGACGCTTGCCGTCAACAAGAACGTTACCCCCGGCGCTGCTTATGATGAAAAGCAGGATATCGCCAAGGCCGCCGTCGAAACGGACCAGGTGACCCAGACAGGGGATGCCCTTGAGGTCGCGTTCATGCACGTGGGGTTTAAGTGCACGCTGCAAATTTATTTCGGCAAGAGCGCCAGCTTTGCCGAGTTCACGGCCAAGTAGGCGGCGCGGAAAAAAAAGGAGATATCGTCGCGGCAGTTTGTGCGAAAGGTCTGTAGCTTAACTAGAAGCCGCTTGCGTTTTTGCCTTTATCCTCGCGCGTTCCCAGCCCAATCACCATCGCCATATCCTTCGGATACACCACATCCCGCCCACGCGCCAGAAAATGGTAATAAATCGACATCGCGGCTCCATACGATCCAAATCCCGCCGACACCACGCGCGACTGGGCTGCGATTCCCACCACCATGCCGACTAACTTGAACCCCGACGCGCCGCTCACCGCGCCGCTGCCAGTTTCTCCTACGCTCTGGCCGCCTTGTCCCGCATCGCGATCCGGCGATGCCTGGGACGCAGCCAGGGCTATTTGAAAGCCGGTCGTCAGATATCTCGTTCGAGGAGTGGTGACCTGCGCTCCACCTTCCGCGTCCAGTTTCAGGTGCTCACCCTTCGCAACCGCAACCCCTTCCAGATTAGTTTCCACCTTCATGTCGATGCCATTCGGCGGGGCGACCTGATGGAAAAGAATTCGCAGTTGCCCGTTCCTCCCCAGTCGCCGAGCCGGCGCCACCTGCACCACGGAGCCCTTGATCACGCTGCCTTCCGGCAAAATCAAATGTTCGGAGACCACCAGTGGCTCGGTGATCGTTGCCTCCACAGGATCCCCCTTCTTCGCCGTCGCGGAACTCAAGCCCGTCTCCAGCCGCGCATGAACCACGCTTCCGTTTGGTGGCGGAGCCCCAATGTTCTTCAGCTCTTCCGGCTTCACCGCCTCGATTCCAAAATCCAGAGGCTTCTGCAGCTCCGCATTAAAGCTGGTTCCCTGATCGATGTATTGCGGATGAACAGGCAGTTGCGCAATGGCCATGCGTTTCAGCTTGTGCATCTTTCCTGGCTCGTGAATCTGCTTCTGCAAATCGGCCCACTGCTGGTGGATTGCCTGCCGCGTCGCGCTCACTTTATTCGATGCAGCTTCCTGCACTTTACCTTTCTGCTCCGCCTTCTCGTTGGCGGAGACGAATCGCAATACTCCATCCGGTGCGGGAGAAGCGACGGTCTGCAGCGAAACCCGCCGCCCATCCGACATCACCAGTTCGTCAAACTGAACATGCACCGGCCGTATGGGAGAAAAATTCCCGTTCGTCGCCTGCATCGTTCGCGCCATCTTTCCCACCCCATCGATCGCCGAGACCTTCCCGTTCACCACCGTACCCACCGGGATGAGCAGCTTGTCGAAAGCGTACACCGGCTCCGTGGTCTTGCCGCGAATCGCCTGCCCGACTTCGCGTACGCGCACCTCGGAATCGAGCGCAACCTTAATCGGAGTTCCCGACGGCACATTCATGGGCACCATCACCGGCTGCTCCGTAGCATCGCGGCTTGCGGTGGCATTCTCCTTCGGTTGAGCGTCGGCCGGAGGCCGTGTTTTCAGTTCCTGTCCCGCACTGACGCTTCCGGATAAACTCACCGCTAAAAATACTTTCCCCAGTACGGTTCCACGCATGCCAATGCTCCCTGTTTTCGTCGGAAAGAGTGATCGTTAACGCGGCCCCCATCGTAGGAACGACGTGCCGGGTGCCCTTAAGAAGAGTCCTGTTTTTGTCTATGAATGTTGACTGCGGAAAATGGTTGCTGAGAGCAGCCAAATCCGCCGAACCCAAGTGGCCCAATTCTATTCGTTCTCCGGATTCGTGGCCACTTCCACGTAAAATATTTGCCGCAAAATATCGCTGCGCCCAAAGCAGATTTTTTCTGAGACAATCTCTCGCATGCGATCTCTGCTCATCCTCCTCGTGGCCGGCAGCGCGTTTGCCCAGCTGAGCCGGCAAACTCAGTCCTCGAATACGACGGAAGATCTGCGCGGCGTCAGCGCTGTCTCGCAGCAGATCGTTTGGGCTTCCGGCACTCACGGCACGTATCTCCGCACTACGGACGGTGGGCGCACATGGATTGCCGCTCAGGTTCCCAACGCTTCCAGCCTTGATTTTCGTGGGGTCGTCGCCTTTTCCGCCGACGAAGCTTTTCTTATGTCCTCGGGACTTGGCGACCAGTCGCGCATTTATCACACCTCTGATGCTGGACAGCACTGGCAGCTGCAATTCACCAGCACGAATCCCAAGGCATTCTTCGACTCCATGGTTTTTTGGGACTCCACTCACGGCATCGTTCTCGGAGATCCCATGCCCGACTCTTCCAGCCAAACCTCAGGTCCACTGAGATTCCAGCTACTCGTCACCAGCGACGGGCAAAGCTGGACTCCGATCCCCTCCGCGCAACTTCCACCAGCTGTCGACGGCGAAGGCGCTTTTGCCGCCAGCAACACCTGCCTCGCCATCCTTTCCCACGATGATCCCAACCTCTGGTTCGCGACTGGAGGCAAATCCGCGCGCGTCTTCCACTCTCCGGACCGCGGTCGCACGTGGCAGGTCTTCGATACTCCCATCGTCCATGGTCCCGAGTCGGCAGGTATCTTTTCCATCGCATTTCGCGATTCGCTGCACGGCGTCATCGCCGGCGGCGATTACAAACATCCGGACCGCGACGGCCCCAACCTCGCGTTTACCAAGGATGGCGGCAAGACCTGGACACTTTCCAAGATCTTCCCGCAATCCTATTTTTCCGCCGTCGCCTACGACAAGAAGTCCATAACCCCCGCAGCCGCGGCTTTGGACGAAGATCAAGCCGATCTCCGTCTCTTCATCGCAGCCCCGAAATTCTTCTTTGATTTTCGCCCTCCCCAAAACCCCACCCGCATCAGCGCCCTGAGGAAATCCGGGATCGGGTTCAACGCCGTCAGCGCCTATCCCGGCGGCGGCGCCATCTTCGTCGGCCCCAAAGGCTCCATTGCCACCATTCCATGACAGGCCGGATCTATGACCGGCCGGGGCATTCGAAGGGCCTATTTTTTTCTTGTACCGCCCGTGCTCAAATGACATCTAACCCGTAGCCCATGTTCCAAGGTTTCCCAAACCGCGTGTCATTCCACCACGATATTGGAGTACACTCCTAAGAAATTGTCGTATGTTCACCCCTCACCCCAACCTTGCCGATGATGTGAACCGCGCAATCGTTCAATCTGAAATTGAGGGTGGCGTCTTCCTGCACGACCTTCCCCCCTCTACCGTGCTCGAAATCCAAACCCTCCACCACTGCTATACCGCCGTGCTTCTCGGCGGCAACGACGCCATGCTCTCCGGCCACCCCGAATTTTGCCCCAGCCCCGTGCAAGTCGCCATTGCTGGTTCCACTTGGGGAGGGTCGATGCTCAAACTGCAATACGTCGGTCGCGGGATGCACCTCGAGTTCCGGCACCCCGAGTACGCGATGCCTATCGTCACCTCCCCTATTCAGGAAATCCGCGACTCCACCCTGGTTTAGCCTCGGCACTTGTTTCGCACGCGCCACGCCTTCCACGGTGCCTTCGAGTATGGGGAGCTCAGGGTTTCTCGCCATTGACTAACTCCCTCATCCCCACTACCATTCGACCCTGAAGCCCAACTCCGAAAGCCTGATTTCTTATGGACATCGCCATCCGCGAAGTGAGCCACGTCACCATCGTTGACATCAACGGCCGCATCTCGCTGGGTGACGAAACGGGGAAACTCCGCGACACCGTTCGCCAGCTCATCTCCGCCGACAAAAAGAAAATCGTTCTCAATCTGGCCAATGTCGACTACATTGACTCCTCCGGCGTCGGCGAACTCGTCAGCAGCTTTACCGCGGTCCGTAATGCTGGCGGCGAACTTAAACTCCTGAACCTCACCAAGAAGGTTCAGGATGTCCTTTACGTCACCAAGCTCTACACCGTCTTCGACATCAAAGATGACGAATTCAACGCCGTAAAATCCTTCGACTACTTCTTCGCCAAGTAACTCCGCCTACACGGTAGGAATCAAAATCTCCGTTACAAGCTGATCCTCCGGTGTGGTTCTCGGATCGTTCAGGTAATTTTCAATGCAGAAGTCATCCCGCTGTTGGATCTTTTTCTCGGAAACAATCTGAAAAACGCGGCCCGACGCGGCTGGCAAATCTGAATAAGGTCCGGTCAAAACGAATCGGCTGTATTTGCCTCCCTTAAAATTAACAAAGCTTAGGCCCGCGGGCAGATTCTTCGGCTCGTCGGCCACCGATACCCCCGCGCAATAAATCTTCGGTCCAACCTTGTACAGGCTCATAAAGCCGGTGACTTTGTTGTGCTCTGAAATGCTGGGCACAAGCTTGGCCAACTCTTGCCAAGCCTGCGGCGCAGTTCCCTGGAAAGGCCCAACCTTCTCGATGAATACGTATTTGGTCGGGGGCCAATTTACGATGACGGGTTCCTCGTTAAGCTTCATAGCTCTCTTTCTCTCCTCGCCGTGGCTGTAGTCTTTTACCGCGCTCGCTTATCCTTCCTTCTTTCCATACTCCAGAACCTTCCCATCGACTGACACTCCCACATACTTATGCGCTTGCACATCCCGAAACTGCACCACCTGGTGTTTCTCCCGCGCCAGCTTTCCCCACCGGCTGGGCTTCTCCGGATTCTGCTCAATCGCCTCGAACGGGCGCCCACTCAACTTGAACTCAACCATGCGCAACCGGGCTGCCCCGACTCGCTTCACCGGGACGGTTTGCTCCTCCACCAACACATTCTTCCCTGTCATCAACTGCGCCGCCACCGACGCCAATGTTTCGTGCATTTTCTTCGGATTGTGCCCACTTTCACCCAAAGAATCCGTCCTATCGCCCCAGCATCATTCGGGATATCCGTCCCGTACTCCACCGATTACTATCTTGATCCCCGGTTTGATTCGCGAAATCGCGTGCGCGCAGCCCATAAATGCAAAAATAACGGGAGCGCCTCGCCGTCACTCTGATGGCGAATGCTCTCCCGTTCACAATCCGGTCGTCTACTACCGAATCCTCAGTGTCGCTTGATGCATCCGGCAACTGGACTGGTCATGTCCGCGTTAATCGCGTCAAAACCCAACTGTCTCTGCGGCGTGGTGCCGAGCGTGACGCCCTCCGCACCCTTGCAGTTGTCGATCCGGGTCAAAGAGTACTCCGCAGTCTGAGACTGATTCGTGAACTTTTGATAAAAGAACTGTCCCTGCGCCGCGGAATTGTTAAGACCATTGCTGCACAACCATCCCGCCATCGCTGTTTTTGGATATGTAAAACTCGGACCGGCGGCGTCATCCACGATGCTCATGGCCTTCCATGCGGCATCGGTTTGCAACGGGGTCGAATTGTTGCCCGGTTGGCACTGGTGGCCGCTCCACTTGCTCACCGCTTGCTGCGCACCGTCCACATACTGTGGTCGGTCCTGCCATGCGGCTCCCACGCACCCAAACTGCCCGGACGAACATACCGTGATCGGGTTCATGTCTGGCTCCATGCAGCCCTGTTCCACGTTCCCAAACACCGGTCCTGACAGCAATTCCACTTTATCCAGGTAGTCTGACGCACCGTAGTACGCGAGCGCATAGGCCAGTTCTCCCGACCCCGCACTCATGCCCTGCGCACACATGCCGCCGTTGTGGTCGTATATGGTCTGATAGACGTAATTCAACAATGTCGCCGCCCGGCATGCCGACGACTTAATGCTCTTCACCGGCAGCCCGTTATCTTCCCAGTCTTCTGCCCACGCCGTCTGCACAATCTGATAACCCGCCTGCAGGTAGCTTTCGTCAAAATTGTTGCCACCTGGGCCGCCGGGTTGAGGACGCATCCCGGCGCCGCCATTGAAAAGCATAATGGTTCCGCGTTGAATCCCCGACGGGCTTGTGTAGCCGTAGGTGACGCCGATGTCCGCCGTGTTAGGGCAGCTTACCGTCGCTTCGTAACAGGTAGCTCCCGGATAGTATTCCGGCGGACAGCTGGCAAGCTTGTTGGCGTGTGTAACCACGCCGAGTGGCATTCGTGTCGATTGCGTCGGAGTCGACTGTGCGATCGCTATCGATGCACAGAGAAGACATAAGAGAAGAAAAAGGGGGAGTACTGCATTTTTTCTTTTCATAAGATTTTAATTTTTTTACTCTTTCTACGAAGTGATTGACCTTGCGGCGCGCAGTAATCCAAGTCTCCTCTCCCATAGTCACCCTGCACAGGTAACGGAAGTACTGCCCTACTGAGTGCGATGAAACACCTGCCCAAAGTCATAAGAAGCGCGAATTGCACACACCGCCGCCCTCGATTCACGTGATCCGATCCCTTTCAGGCCCGAAACCCCCTTCCTCCTCCCACCGATTACTCTCTTGGTTCCTCCGACACGCACTGCGTATTCAATCTCTGATCTCAACCAGTCCGTTGACGAGCGCCCGCCCGCGTCCATAAGATGATGCCTCCGGGTAGAGAACCGTGGGCCTTCCAACATGATCGGGCAAACCATCTCGCACTACCGCATCCTCGAGAAGCTCGGTGGCGGCGGCATGGGCGTTGTCTACAAAGCCGAGGACACCAATCTTGATCGCTTCGTCGCGCTGAAGTTTCTCCCCGACGAAGTGGCCAGAGACCCGCTCGCCTTAAGCCGCTTCCGCCGCGAAGCTAAGGCGGCCTCGGCACTCAACCACCCCAACATCTGCACCATTCACGAAATCGACGAGCAGGACGGCCAGACTTTTATCGTGATGGAATTTCTTGACGGGGTCACGCTCAAGCACCGTATTGCCGGTCGTCCGCTGGACATGGAGACGCTGCTGTCTTTATCGATTGAGGTGGCAGACGCCCTCGACGCCGCGCACGCCGGCGGCATTGTTCATCGCGATATCAAGCCCGCCAACATCTTTATCACCAAGCGCGGCCACGCCAAGGTGCTGGACTTCGGCCTCGCCAAAGTTGGTGTCGTACCGAATACCCCGTCGATTGAGCCTACTGCGGCCACGATCGCAGACAGTCGTGAATTTCTCACCAGCCCCGGTATGGCCGTGGGCACCATCGCGTACATGTCCCCGGAACAGGCCAGGGGCAAGGAACTCGATGCCCGCACCGATCTGTTCTCCTTCGGCACTGCGCTCTATGAAATGGTAACGGGAGTGTTGCCGTTCCCCGGAGACACTTCCGCCACCATTTTCGACGGCATCCTGAATCGGGCTCCCGTACCCCCGGTTCGCCTCAACCCGGCGGTTCCGCCCAAGCTCGAAGACATCATCGGCAAGCTTCTGGAGAAAGATCGCGACTTGCGCTATCAGTCCGCAGCTGAACTCCGAAGCGATCTCAAGCGCCTCAAGCGCGACACTGAATCAGGACGGCTCCCGGCGCAGGACTCCTCGCCCTCGCCGGGTTCCAGCGGAATTCTTCCCGCCGCCTCGACGGCTCAGCCCAGCCATAGTGGCTCCGCGCTGGTCACAGCGGCAGAACATCACAAGATCGGACTCTTGTTAACCGTGGCTTTGATTTTGCTGCTGGTCGCCGCCGCGGGATTCGGCATACACAGTTTCTTTTTCTCCGCCCGCTCCCAGCCTTTCCAGAACATCAAAGTCACGAAAATTGCGGGTACTCACAACGCCCGTCTCGGCTCCATGTCCCCCGACGGTAATTACCTGGCTTATACGCTCGAAAGCGAAGGAAATCAGTCCTTGTGGCTGCGCCACCTCGCAAGCGAAAGCAACGTGCAGATCGTTCCTCCAGCGCGCGTCCAATACCGCGCAGTCCGCTTCTCGCCCGACGGTAGCCACATTTTTTTCTCACACACTCAACTGGCCAGCGGCCCTGCTTCTCAGGAGTACGACCTTTACCGCATCCCCGTCCTTGGCGGATCGTCACAGTTGCTCGTCAAAGACATCGATTCCACTCCCAGTTTTTCTCCTGACGGCCAGCGCTTCATTTTTTTGCGCGCCAACGATCCCGACCCCGGCAAATACCACCTTCTTGTGGCAAATGCTGATGGCGGCGACGAGAGAAGTATTGCCAGTGGTCCTATGGACAAAATCATGGGAGACGCTGCCTGGTCGCCGGACGGAAAAGTTATCGCCGCCACCAGGTTCGATCAGGTTGGAAATATCATAAGTTCGCTGATTTCTCTCGATCCTGATACCGGGAACGAGAAGACGATCTCGAGGCCCCCTTTTACCGCCCTTTCGGCTGTCGCCTGGATCCCGTCTGGAAAAATGCTGGCCGTCACGTTTTCTACCATGGAAACGAACTTCAATCGCCAGCAGGTTGGCCTGATCGGCTATCCCGACGGCCAGTTTCGTCCCCTGACAGCTGACACCAACGACTATGCCAACTTGAGTGTCTCCGCCGACGGTTCGTCGATAGCAACCATCCTGCGTCAGTCGATCCGCGATGTTTATGTGAGCGCTGGCCAAAAGCCCGACTACACCGACGCCAAGCAAATTACTTCCGGAGATCCCGTCTCCAGCGTCTCATGGACGAGAGACGGCAATCTGCTTACCGAACAGTCACCTAACCTCAGCGTGATGGATGTTAACGGCAGCGTCAAGCAACAGATCGCGTCCGAAAAGGATACAAGCGCTCTGCAACCCTTTGGTTGCGATGACGGTCATATTGTTTTCGCTCGTGGCGTACTGAAGACTTTTTCTCTAAGCATCTGGCGCAGCGACTCCGACGGCGCGGGCTTGCGACAGCTCACCGACGGCAAGAGCGATCAGTTTCCCCGATGCCTTCCGGGGAGTAAAACTGTTGTTTATTTCGATACGGCGAAGTCGGTGTACATGAAAGTGTCCATCGATGGAGGGCAGCCGGAACCAGTCGCGAAGTTGTACGGGGACTTTACCTCAGGGTTTGACGTCGCCCGCGACGGCAAGACAGTTCTGCTCGGTACCTACGATTTCAAAGCCCAGAAGCCGAACATCTCCCTGTTGTCACTCGATTCCGGCCAGGTTCTCCGTACTCTCGAATACGACCCGCGGCATCACGGACGACCCGGATTTACCCCTGACGGCAAAGCGATCGTGTATCCGGTCCGTGAAAAGGGGGTGGACAATCTGTGGCTGCAACCGCTGGACAGCCCCGCTGGCCGCCAGTTAACCAACTTCACTTCGCTGAAGATCTATGCCTACGAATGGTCCCCTGACGGCAAGAGCCTTGCGATGGTCCGCGGCGATTCTCCATCCGACTTAGTTCTGATCCAGGACTCCAAGCGAAAATAGCAGTCTGGTCTTGAAGTCTGCGAAGCGGCGCAAGAAGGCAGCAGCCCATTGGCGTCAGTCCTGAACGAAAAATGGTGAACCAAGTTAGTAAACATTCCCACTTAACCCGCTGTCCTGAGGGTGTACAAGAGATTTATCCACATGATTCCAGGAGAAACTGGCAGTTCGCTCCCACTCATGAACCATATGGATGACCTGATGAGAGCAGCGACGACTCACAGCTACCCCTTTTTCCCCCGTAACATCTCGATCACGCGCTCGTAATCATCTACGCTGGCATACTCGATCACAATCCTGCCCTTCCCGTTCCGATCTTTGATCCTTACCCGCATCCCCAGCGTCCGCTCCATATCCGTCTGCGCTGCCCTTACATTCGGATCCATCCAGCGCGCTCCTCGACTCTTCTTCTGGTCCCCGCCCGGCACCGTTTGCCCGGGCACCATTGGCAAGAACCCATTCAGCCGCGCCACTCGATCTTCAATCTCATCCCATTTCAGCTTCTTCGTCACCACTTCCTGCGCCACCTGAACGATGTGCTCTTCACTCTCCAACGCCAAAATCTCCCGGCAATCGCTGAAGGTCAAACGTCCCGACAGCAAATATCCCATCACTTCTTGCGGCAAGCGCAACAGCCGCATGTAATTCGAAACTGTTTCTCGCGAGACCCCAATCCGTTCGGCAATCTGTGCCTGCGTCAACTGAAACTCTTTACTCAATACCCGAAATGCCTCGGCCTGTTCCAGCGGATTCAAATCTTCGCGCTGCACATTCTCCAGCACCGTCATCTCGGCTGCTTGTTGCGGCGAGAGCTTCCGCAGGATCGCCGGGATCGTATCTTTTCCCGCCATCTTCGACGCGCGCAGCCGCCGCTCGCCCAGTACGAGAATGTAACGCCCGGCCTCCTGCCCCGGACGCACCACGACCGGCTGCACCACGCCATTTTCTTTGATCGAATCCGCCAGTTCTCCCAACATCTCTTCATCGAACACATAGCGCGTCTGGTACGGATTCTTCTCGATCAACTCGATAGCCAGGTTCGTGACCGTGTGTTGCGATGCCGCCTGCGCCGGCGCAATAGATTCGTGTGGCGCGGGCGCCCCCGCCCGCGTAGCCTCCAGCTCCGGAGTCTCGTGCTCCTCCTCGGCGGGGCCTTTGGTATCGCCCTCATGGCCAGTGGGCCTGATAGGGGCAGTCGCCGTTCGTGACTCGGTACTCGGAGCCACAGCCCGGGGCCCCGGCAGCAACGACGCCAGCCCTCGCCCCAATGCTTTACGCTTCTCTACCTTCTCGTCTTTCTTCTCGACCGCCACCGTCGTCATCACTGAATCTCCCATGATTTTGGATATTGTCATCCATCGAGCCTTATATCGATAGCAGTCGATCTATATATCGACGCATATAGATATTAAGAAATCTATGCACTCCTGGCCTCGGCTGCGTCTCGCGTCGCCAGATGTTTCCCCAGCAGCTCCTTAGCGAGCCGGATGTAGCTTTCCGCCCCCTTCGATCGCGGATCGTACACCAAGGCCGCCTTCCCATGACTGGGCGCCTCCGCCAGCCGTATGTTTCGCGGCACCGTCGCCGTGCACAGCTTATCGCCAAAGAATTTTTTCAGTTCCGCGATCACCTGCTGCGCCAGGTTGGTGCGCTCGTCCAGCATGGTGAGCACCACGCCTTCGATCTCGAGTTGCGGATTCAGCTCCGCGCGGATTCGTTCCACAGTGTCCAGCAGTTCGCTGATGCCTTCGAGAGCAAAATATTCCGCCTGCATGGGAATCAATACCGAGTCGGCCGCGACGAGGGCGTTCAAGGTGAGCAGATCCAGCGCGGGTGGACAATCCAGAACAATGTATTGGAACCGGTCCCGCAGAAGCGCGATGGCGTCTTTCAGTCGAAATTCCCGGCGATCGGCATCTACGAGTTCAATGTTGGCGCCGATCAGGTTCTTGTGCGATGGAATAATCCAAAGCTGCTCCAGATCCGTGGTCGCGAGCGCTTCCTCTGCCGACGAGTCTCCCATGAGCAGATGATAGGTGGACGTTCGTTCCGGATCTTTCACCAGCCCGAGGCCGCTGGAGGCGTTCGATTGCGGATCGCAATCAATGAGAAGTGTATTCACTTCGGCGGCTGCAAACGAAGCGGCCAGGTTGATGGCAGTCGTAGTCTTCCCCACGCCGCCCTTCTGATTGGCAACAGCGATAACGCGTCCCATAGGTTGTTGGAGGAACCAGAGTCATCGGAAGCATAATCCGGTATGCATCTCTAAGCAAGATTGAATGCTGTGCATTACTGGAATGACTTGTGCAAAACGGTGAATGTTCCAGCCGGAACATCCGATCGGCGTCAAAAGACGGAGTAACAATGTTCCGGCAGGAACATCAGCAGCTAATCATGGGAACAAGGCGAAGCCTTAGGGGTGGGCCGTTCCGCCACGGTCGCGCATGGACATACCCAGGGCGACGGGAAGGTTTTTCCAAGCCGCCCTGTTGGCTTTATCGAGGACCTTACGCAAGCAAGCTTGAACTAAGCTCCATCCACCAATGGAGAACAATGGGAACATAGAGGTGGAACCGCGTGATGAACCTTGTTCCGGTTGAAACACTAGCTGCAGTGTTCCAGTGGAAATTCCTGTGTCGTAGATTCGTCTCACAGTGATACGTTTTCCACTTCTACCATAAAATATGTTATTTGTGGTTAAAACCGACCTGTTATCGACCGTTTCATCCCACTGATTAACTACTTAGATACTGGCTGCGCACCAGTCAGTATCACTCGGGACTCCGAGGCGATGATCCTGATCGGGGCTTGCCAGGAGAATTCAAGGAGAATCGCCTTGGCCTCATCCACTTGCGAGGAGCCGATAAGCAGTGCCAGCCGCCCGCCGGCTGACGTGAGGCGGGCGGCTACCGGCAGCACCCGGCTGAAGTGTTCGACCGCCCGCAGGGTCACGAGGTTGAAGCTTTGACGGAGATCTTCCGCACGCGCGTTTTGTATATCGATATCTGTCAATGTAAGGGCGCGAACCACCTCGCGTAGAAAGGTGGCTTTCTTGTGATTTGACTCGATGAGCGTCATCGAAATCTCAGGCGCCCAAAGCTTGATCGGAATGCCAGGGAAGCCGGCGCCTGAGCCCAGGTCGGCTGCGGTGGCGCCGGCAAGTGCAGAACGCCTTGGAAAAAGGTGGCGGGCGGCAAAAAAGGATTCCCCGAAGTGACGAGTGATAATTTCGTCTTCGTCCCGAACCGCGGTGAGATTGAAGTGAGCGTTCCAGCGCGCAAGTATATCGATGTACGTCGATATACGCAGCAGGAGGGTATCGTCCATTGCCGACTGTGGATCATCAGCGTCTGGCAGAAACGGCTCGAGCAGTTCGGCGATGCGAGCGGCTTGCACTGGAAACTGATTGTAGACGTTGAAACGTTGCGGCAGAGTTCGCGAGAACTACTGCCGGAAGCGGTTGATCAGGTAAAGAACAAGTGACAGCACAACGCTCACCAATAATGACGTGGCCAGCGGAAAATAAATGGTGGTGCTCTTGCCACGATAGAAAATGTCTCCCGGCAGGCGCCCGATGGGAAGACTCGTGCGCCCGAGCAGGATCAGGACTGTTCCAACCGCGAACAGAACCACGCCCAGAAATACCAGCATTTTTCCGAATTCGGCCATAAATCCGCCGGTACCTCAGACTAAGAATGAATTGTACTAACGCGTTTTCTCAAACCGCGATCGCTCTGCAATAATTCCCCAAAGTACGGTCTACGGAATATTTTTTCCAGAATTCACACTGGCCACCCACAAATCTGCAACTAACCCTTGGCGTCGAATCCACTTCGTCAAAGTCAACGACACTTAAAGACCATATAAGGAGATTCGCCGTGACGTCCCCCAAAGTTTCGGTACTTCGCCTATCCCTGACCGCGATCGTTTCCCTGAGCTTAGCAGCCTGCGCGTTCGCGCAGGACGTCCTCACCTACCACAATAATAATGGCCGCACCGGCCTCTATAGCGCCGAAACCACGCTCACGTTGAGCAACGTGAATTCGGGCTCATTTGGGAAACTGTTTACCGTGTCAGTAGATGGCCTGGTCGACGGCGAACCTCTATATCTCTCCGCGGTGCCGATTTCGGGCAGCGGCACGCATAATCTCCTGATTGTGGTTACGGAAAATGACTCGGTGTACGCATTCGACGCCGACACCGGTGCGGCAATATGGCACATCAGCGCGCTGAAATCCGGTGAGACTCCTTCCGATGATCGCGGATGCAGCCAGGTTACGCCTCAGATTGGCATTACTTCGACTCCGGTCATCAGCCGTCCCAAAGGATCGAACGGCGTGATCTATACGGTGGCGATGTCGAAGGATTCATCGGGGAACTATCACCAGCGCTTGCACGCGCTGGACGCGACTACTGGCAACGAGTTATACAGCGGGCCGGTTGACATCTCGGCCAAGTATCCCGGTACTGGCGATAACAGCTCGGGCGGGTTTGTGGTTTTCGATCCGGCACAGTACAAGGAGAGATCGGGGCTTCTGCAAATGGGAAACACAATCTACCTTACGTGGGCCTCCCATTGCGACATTCGTCCGTATACCGGTTGGATCATGGGATACAACGCCACTACGTTGAAGCAGACCACGGTGCTGAATGTGACCCCGAACGGCAATGAAGGTGCGATCTGGGGCGCTGGCGCTGGGCTCAGCGCGGACGGTTCGGCAAATTTGTTCTTTCTCGATGCCAATGGGGTCTTCGACACGAGCCTAAATTCCGGCGGCTTCCCAGATAGCGGCGATTACGGAAACGCCTTCATCCGGCTCACCACGAAGGGCGGCCTGGCTGCGGCAGATTATTTCGAGATGTATAACGGTGTGCAGGAAAGTGATAGCGATACGGACCTCGGCTCGGGCGGAGGGATCCTGCTTCCCAGTATGAAGGATGCTTCCGGAACAATTTGGCAACTAGCGGCCGGCGCCGGCAAGGATTCGAATCTCTACGTGGTGAATCGCACTTCCATGGGCAAGTTCAATTCCAGCAGCAACAACATCTATCAGGAACTTGCGGGCGCATTGCCGGGAGGAATCTGGTCGATGCCCGCATTTTCAAACGGGCGCCTTTATTTCGGCCCGGTCGGGCAGCCTCTCATGGAATTTCAGTTCAAGAACGCTAGGTTGTTAACCAGCGCCGTTGCCAAGACCACGAACAGCTTTGGATATCCTGGAACGACGCCCAGCGTTTCCTCGAATAAGGGTGCTAACGCCATTGTGTGGGCCTCGGAGAACACGAATCCGGCAGTTCTTCATGCCTACAACGGCGCCACTCTGGTGGAGTTGTACAACACAAACCAGGCAGCGAACGGGCGCGATCATTTCGGGGCGGGAAATAAATTCATCATCCCGATGATTGCCAATGGCAAGGTTTACGTGGGTACGACGAATGGAGTGGGAGTGTTTGGGCTGCTGGGAGCGGAAGCTGCAGCCAACGTGCCAGCGCAAGCCCGTGGCACGGTCCAGGCGAAATCGTCAGCGCCTGGCGAAAATGCTTCTTCTCAGGGGAAGCAACCCACGGTTCCGTAAAGCGAGTCGTAACTTGAGTTGATGTTTTCGGATAGTTCCCGCTTGTAACGCATGAGGCGCGGCCGAAAAGCCGCGCCTTTTGATTGAGTTCGTTGCCAGAACCCAGCGAACAAAAGTATCCGCTCCACAACCGCGCACATCCTTCAGAAGAGCACCTCGCCAGCGCGAATCTGTTCTAGACTCTTGGTATTCCGATGGATCTCACAGATCAGCTCGGGTTTCGGTTTCAGCCGGCGGAAAGGCGCGTCTGGACCGTACGCGGTCTCGTCGCCGCGGTACGCACTCATGTGGAGCGGGAATATTCCGACGCGTGGGTGGAAGGCGAGATTTCGAACTTTCGCGCGCCGGATTCGGGCCATCTTTATTTCACGCTGAAAGATGGGAACGCGCAGATACGGATCGTAATGTTTAGTTCAAAGGCGCGGCTGCTGCGCTTTCGTCCCGCGGATGGAATGCAGGTAGTGGTGCGTGGACGCGTCACCATCTACGAAGATCGCGGCGAGTTGCAGATTGCGGCGGAGTACGTTGAGCCCAAGGGC
>Ga0209006_10002291_pt1 | contig 17453 bp, 17 predicted proteins | sample JacPin_JW_Ref_O2_FD_188567 | JGI IMG/M metagenome (GOLD analysis project Ga0209006, IMG submission 188567) | Forest soil microbial communities from Algoma, Ontario, Canada - Jack Pine, Ontario site 1_JW_Ref_O2 (SPAdes) (version 2) | ecosystem: Environmental > Terrestrial > Soil > Boreal... | reverse complement strand
ACGACACCGAAGGTGATCGGCCGCTTGTGGGCGGCGGCGACGAGTTCCTGCGCCGTGTGGATGTTCTTGGCGGGTGCGATCACCAGCACGTTGGGCAGATTGCCCAGCGGCGCAATCGGAACGAAATCCTTCACGGCGTCGTAATGGGCATTGGCGATCGTCAGCGGCGAGATCACCAGGGCGGAGGAATGGGCGAGCAGGGTGTAGCCGTCGGGCGCAGCGGTGGCGACGGCGCGGGTGCCGATGGTGCCGCTCGCGCCGGTGCGGTTGTCGACGACGATGGTCTGGCCGAGCTGGGTCGACACCTGCTCGAAGACGATGCGCGGGACGATGTCGACCGCGCTGCCGGCGCTGAGCGGAACGACGGCGCGAATGTTCCGTGTCGGCCATTCCTGTGCATCGGCGAAGCTCGCCCATGGCGAGGTCGCGAGCAGCACGGTCGCGGCGAAAGCCGCGCTGTGCAGCGTCCGGCGAGGCAAGGGTGACATCACGCTAACTCCGGTCTTGTTCTTGACGATATCGATCGAGACCACCACGGATCACGACGGCCGTCATCAAGCAAAAATGCCGCGGCGGTATTCTCCGCCACGGCATGTTCTACGCGATGAGGCCACGCCGGATCACAACCGAGCGCACACGCGCGAGCGCTCGGCTGCGGCCGTCCAGCGATGCCGGCCGCCGCGATCAGCGCCTCGTGCGATCAGCGCCCCGCCTTCACGTCCTCGACCGCCTTCGCCATCAACTCCTCCATGGTGCGGCGGATCTGATGATCGGACTGGTCGACGCCCTTGGCATCGAAATCTTTTCGTATCCGTGCGAACATGTCGTCGTCGCCCGGCTCCTCGAAATCGACGATGACGATTTCCTTCGCATAGGCCTCGGCCGCATCTGCGGCGAGGCCGAGCTTCTGTGCGGCCCACAGGCCAAGCAGCTTGTTGCGGCGTGCCCGCCCCTTGAACCGGACCTCCTCGTCGTGCGCGAATTTGCGCTCGAAGCCTTCCTCGCGCTTGTCGAACGTGCTCATGTGACGATCCGTTTGAGCTTTGAGAGAATTCCGCGTAACCCTGGTCGCTGGCATAACGAGCCGCGGCCGTCAAGGCAACAGCGCGGCGGCCGAAACTTACGCGTTGCGGGACTGTGGAGGCGATATTATGTAGTTTGTGCTCCGCACGCGGTTGGGCTAGCTTGCCGCTATGAAACGTCGGGCGCAAAATTGTTGCTATCGAGTCGCGCCGAGCGTAAGTCGCCGCGTCGCTCGCAAACATGATGGAGCCACGGCTACACGATGGATTTTCACAAGCCACGGTACACACCGATGAGCCGCCGTCGCCGCATCTATGAAGGCAAGGCCAAGGTCCTTTACGAAGGACCGGAGCCGGGAACGCTGATTCAGCATTTCAAGGACGATGCCACCGCGTTCAATGCCAAGAAGCACGAGGTGATCGAGGGCAAGGGGGTCCTCAACAACCGCATCTCCGAATACGTGTTCCAGCATCTCAACGACATCGGGGTGCCGACGCACTTCATCCGCCGGCTCAACATGCGCGAGCAGTTGATCCGCGAGGTCGAGATCGTCCCCCTCGAGATCGTGGTGCGCAACGTCGCTGCGGGGTCGCTGTCGCAGCGCCTCGGCATCGAGGAAGGCACCCAACTGCCGCGCTCGATCATCGAGTTCTATTACAAGAACGACGCGCTCGGCGATCCGATGGTGTCGGAGGAGCACATCACCGCGTTCGGCTGGGCGACGCCCCAGGAGATCGACGACATCATGGCGCTGGCGATCCGCGTCAACGATTTCCTGTCCGGCCTGTTCCTCGGCGTCGGCATCCGCCTGGTCGATTTCAAGATGGAATGCGGCCGGCTGTGGGAAAACGAGATGATGCGCATCGTCGTCGCCGACGAGATCTCTCCGGACTCGTGCCGGCTGTGGGACATCAAGTCGAACGAGAAGCTCGACAAGGACCGCTTCCGCCGCGACCTCGGCGGCCTCGTCGAGGCCTACACCGAGGTCGCCAAGCGCCTCGGCATCATGAGCGAAGGCGAGCGCCCGCAGGGCAACGGCCCGGTGCTGGTGAAGGGCTGAGCGCATGTTCCGGCGAAGTGGACGCCGGTTCGCCGACAAGAACATGCGCAGATAAAAGATCTTGGCGCGAGGGACGCATGGACGTTCCGGTCCGCAAAGCAGAGCCGATGAACGTGGAGGAATACTTCGCGTTCACCGACTCGCGCCCCGACAACGAGAAGTGGGAGTTGATCGAGGGGGAGCCGGTCTTGCAGGCGTCGCCGACCACACGGCATCAGACGATCGTCGCCAATGTCATCTATTGCCTCCAGGTCATCCGGCGGGAACGCCGTCCGTCGTGGATTGCCATTCCCGGCATCGGCGTTCGCGTTTCCGATACCAGCCTGCCCGAACCCGATATCCTGATCGGGCCGCCAGCCGATGCGTCGAGCCGCGAATGCGACGACATCGTCGTCGCGATCGAGGTCTTGTCGGATTCAACGGCCGACCGCGATCTGCGCTGGAAGCGAAAGGCTTATGCGCGCCTCGGCTCATTGATGTACTACGTCGTCATCGCCCAGGATGCGGTCGAGGTCTTGGTGTACGCGCGCGCGGCCAATTTTGCCGAGCAGCGGACCGAGTCCCTTGCCGCGTCGCTCGAGCTTCCGGCACTCGGGATTTCGCTGCCGCTCACTGAGATCTATCAGGACACTGGCCTTTCGTAGCGTTGGTCGCGGCCAGCTCACGGGAGGGCTGCCGACGGTTTCGCGCGTCACGGGCGGATGCTTGAAGAATCGGCCCAGCGGGCGCATTTATTGATCGATTGGGAGCCGGTCTCATGAAAGCGCGCGTCACCGTCACCCTCAAGTCCGGCATCCTCGATCCGCAGGGCAAGGCGATCGAGGGGGCGCTCAAATCGCTCGGCGTCGAGGGCGTCGCCAGCGTGCGCCAGGGCAAGGTGTTCGACATCGAGCTTTCCGCGACCGACAAGGCCAAGGCCGAAGCGGCGCTCAAGCAGGCGGCCGACAAGCTTCTGGCCAACACGGTGATCGAGAATTATCGCGTCGAGGTGACGGGATGAAATCCGCCGTTCTCGTTTTTCCCGGCATCAACCGCGAGCGCGACATGGCGCGCGCGCTCACCCTGATCTCGGGCCGCGCGCCCGCCATGGTGTGGCATGCAGAGACCGCGCTGCCGGCCGGTACCGACCTCGTCGTCATCCCGGGCGGCTTCTCGTACGGGGACTATCTGCGCTGCGGCGCGATCGCGGCGCGCGCACCGATCATGGACGCGGTGCGGGCGCATGCCGAGAACGGCGGCCTCGTGCTCGCGATCTGCAACGGCTTCCAGATCGCTTGCGAGGCGGGCCTCCTGCCCGGCGTGCTGATGCGCAACGCCCAGCTCAAGTTCATCTGCAAGGACGTCTACCTGCGGGTCGAGCGCTCCGACACGCCGTTCAGCCGCGGCTACAATGCGGGCCAGGTGATCCGCGTGCCGGTCGCGCACGGCGAAGGCAATTACATCGCCGATGCCGACACCATCGCGCGGCTCGAGGCGGAGGGCCGCGTGCTCTACCGCTACGTCTCGCCCGATGGCGCGCTCGATCCGGCCTGGAACCACAACGGCGCGACCAATGCCATCGCGGGCATCATCAACGCGCGCGGCAACGTGCTCGGCATGATGCCGCATCCCGAGAACCACGTCGAAGCCGCCATGGGCTGCACCGACGGGCGCGGCCTGTTTGCCGGCCTGGTCGAGCACTTGGCGCAGGCCGCCTAGGTCCATCCGCGGCGCACCTCGACCTATTCCCAATTCCCCGGAATTTTTGGCATAAAAGGCGCGTGAACCCGTCGCCCGCGCGGATCGACTGAAGTTTGATCTGCGGTCCGGTTGGGGCGTGGATCAAGCGGGGAGAACCATGCCCATTGCGCTCATTCTCGGCGTCATCGACATTGTCCTCGTGGTGCACGCCGCCAAGACCGGGAGGTTCGCGCCCTGGGCCTACGTGATCCTGTTGATCCCGGGTTTCGGCGCGCTCGCCTACGTCCTGGTCGAGTTGATGCCCGAATGGTTCGGCAGCTATCAGGGCCAGAAGGCGCGCCAGCGCTTCGTCAGCGCCGTCAACCCGGAAGGGCAGTACCGCGCGCTGACCGACCAGCTTGCCATCACCGACACCATTGCCAACCGCGAGGCGCTCGCCGCCGAATGCCTGGAGCTCGGCAAGTTCGATGAGGCAAAGCACCACTACGAGGCGGTCCTGGCGCGTCCGCTCGGCGAGGAGCCCATCTACATGCTCGGCCGCGCCCGTGCCGAATTCGGCCTCGGCCATCCGGCCGACGCGGTCGCGACCCTCGACGAGCTGCGCCGCCGCTGGCCCGACTACCAGTCGGCGGACGGGCACCTGCTCTATGCGCGCGCCCTCGAGGAGAGCGGCCACACCGACGCGGCGATCGAGGAGTACAAGGCACTGGCGAGCTATTTTCCGGGCGCCGAGGCGAGGGTACGCTACGGCATGCTGCTCGACCGCCTCGGCCGCCGCGCCGAGGCCAAGCTCGTCTTCACTGACCTGTTGACCCACATGCGCCGGGCGCCCAAATACGTGCGCAAGGTTCAGGCCGAGTGGATCGGCATGGCCGAGAAGGCGCTGCGCGGTTAGCGGTTCTCGCCGCGCCGCTCCTGATGAGCCGCCGTCTCAGCCGTCGCGGCGCTCAAGCAATGTTGGCAACCGTGCCGAAATAGAATTCGTTCTGGCTTGTCCCGCCCGCAAACGCGATCATAAGTGCTTGACCGAGGCCGTAGCACGCAACGTTGCGGCCGCATGAATAGTATTGGTTCGTGTCCGTTCTGAACGCCCTGTCGCCGGCCCAGGTGCCGGTCTGCGGATCGAAGTTGCACTGGGCGGCAAGGCCCGTATTATTGCCGGAGCTGCAACTGTATCCGCATGCATATGTGACCACAATCCGGCCGCCGAGGAGGGCCAATGAAGGCGGGCTGAAAACGTCCACGTTGGTGCCGTTCACGTTGGCTTGCGAGCCCTTCCAGACGATCTCTGTCGAGCCACTTGCGTCCTTTTGGGGAAACCCCCAGATGAGATAAAGATAGTTCTCCGTTGATGCGACGAAGGCGACATAGAGGATATCGCCGACGACGAGCGCCGCCGGAGAAAAGAAAGTATTGGGTTGAAACCCGAGGTCATCGACCATTCCGATCGTGTCATTGCCGGTCCATGTCGGCTGGCCGTCCTGATAGGTCAGACTGGCGTAGTGGATGGCGTAGGCGCCGCTGGGTGCGGCCTGCGCGCTGGCGTAGACCGCGAACAGGATCTCGTTCGTGGCATTGGATGCGAGCCCCGGCCACGTGTTGGCGGCGACTGTCGTCGTGACCATCTGGCCGGAAGCCTGTCGGATCATTGCGGTCTGCGGCGGATACCAGAAAAGATGGCTGTCATCGGGCACTGCCATCCCCCAAGACAAGGCTCCCTGGCCCGAGGGCGAGAATTGAGCGAAGGCGCAGTAGAGCGCATTGTTTGGGCCCAGGCTGAATGCCGGCGGCGTCAACCCCGACGTCATGTATGGAAGAGCCGATTCGTTGGTGGGCTTTTGGAGGACCGGCAAGGCTCGGTGGCCGTTCCAGCCGGCCGCGTCGCCGAACATGTAGAAAATCGGAGAATTGTACCAAACATACCCGGTTATGAACCAACCCTGATATCGCGCCAGCGTCAGCCCGACAGGCCCGGTACCCATCACGGCAGGGCTTCCGTTCATCTCGATAAGGTCGATCTTCGTGCCGGCATCGGGACTCCCGGCGAATGCGGGTTCGATCGTCTCGCTGCACAGCTTGTCGGCGGTCGAAGGCTGTGGCCCGCTGTAATCCTGATCCCAACTGGGGTACTGATAGTAGTCGACCGTGATGGTCGGCCCTTCGCCACCCGACGGCGGATTGAGCGTCATGAGCGCGAACATGTGATTGTAGAAGGTGCGGGTCGCGGTCGTGTGCGGCGAGAGGCTGACCTGGTTCGACGTAGTGCTGGGTGGAATCGGGCCATAATTGATCTGCTTATATTTATAGTCGTAGGGATCGTCGCGTTTCGCCTGCTCGTAAGCGCTGCAGCCGACCAATCGGCAGTTCTGCACGCCGAGCTGATCGGGATATTGCGCGAAATTGTGCTCGTGCCCCCAATACCACGCTGCGATTCGGTCGAACTTGGGCAGGAAAGCCTTGTAGAGATTGTCGTTCAGAAACGCGGGCCCCCATGCGCTTTGCCCGTTGATCTCCGAGAACGCCGAATAGAGCTGATGATGTGAGAGCAGGATCGTCGAGCCGGAGAAGTTCTCGAGCTTGTCATAATGCCACACGAGCTCCGTCGGATGCAGGCGCGGACCTCTGGTAAGCGTCGACATTGCGTCGTCGGTGGGATCACAATCGTCGTATCCCGTGTCCATGGCGAGGAATTGCCAATTTCCGTCGCTGCTGCGCAGGCAGAAATAGCTCGCCTGCTGTTGACCGCCCCCAACTCCCGAGTTGATCGAATCGATCGTGCCGTAGAAGCCTTGGCCACCAGAGTAATAATCGTGATTCCCAGGCATCGTGAAAAATGGCAGCGCAAGCCCGGTTTGGCTGCGCAGACTTGCGATCACGCCGCCGACATTCGCTTGGCACTCGTCGGCAGTCCCGGAATAATAGACGTCGCCCAGATGGATGATCGCGTCGGGCTGCAGGTTGACGACGCCCGCCTTCAGCATCGCGACGGCGTCCGTCATGCCGGTGCCCCAATCGCCTATGATCAGGATCTTGGCGTTCGTCGGCAGCTGATAGGTGATCAGGCCGTAGTTCAACTGAGCGGGCTGCGTGACCCAATCGCGATAGACCTGCGGATTGCCGTCGACCAAGTACCACTGCGCAAAGACCACTTCACATGATGCCCATCCGCTGAGATCCCAGTTGCTATAATTGCGAATGACCGCGACGGCATCGGCCTCGCCACGTCTGTCGCCTCGGCGACGGGCGTAGACGGCATCAAAATACGCTTTCGAGAGAGCCACATGGTCCTCGAGCGTCAGCGGCGCTCCCGGAGGCGGCGGGTTCGGCGTCGGGATCGGATGGTGCTTGACGGTCGCCTCGGCATGCAGGCCGGCCGCATAGCCCATCAGCCTCGCGAGGCCGGGATCGGTCTGCTGCAGCCCTTGGGTGCCCTGTCGAACGGCCGACTGCCAGAGCGACAATGGGCGGTTGCGGACAGTGATGAAACGCGGGGCGGGGTTGTTGGCGGCCATGCGGATTCTCGCGACAGTGCTGGTGAAACAATGTCGTGATGGTAGCGACGAACCGGCGTGAAAACAACAAAGAGCTGACATTCAGGCACGATGCAATCTGTGGATTACGGGAATTACGGGGCCGGCCGTGTCAAATCGACCGAGAACCGTTGCCGCTGGCGAAACCTCGCAGGGACTTGTTCGCAAGACCGCATCTGGGGCTTCCGGCGCGGCTTTGACTTGCCTAACTAAGATCGTCCCCGGTCAGGTCGTCACATGATTCCCAACGAACCCAAGATCACCCCGGCGCTCGTCGCCGAGCATGGCCTCAAGCCCGACGAATACGAGCGCATCCTTGAGCTGATCGGCCGCGAGCCGACGGTCACCGAGCTCGGCATCTTCTCGGCCATGTGGAACGAGCACTGCTCGTACAAGTCCTCAAAAGTCCACCTGCGCACGCTGCCGACCAAGGCGCCCTGGGTGATCCAGGGGCCGGGCGAGAACGCCGGCGTGATCGACATCGGCGACGGGCTCGCGTGCGTCTTCAAGATGGAGAGCCACAATCACCCGAGCTACATCGAGCCCTATCAGGGTGCCGCGACCGGCGTCGGCGGCATCCTGCGCGACGTGTTCACCATGGGGGCGCGGCCGATCGCCTGCCTCAATGCGCTGAGCTTCGGCGATCCGCAGCATGCCAAGACACGCCATCTGGTCGCGGGCGTGGTCGCGGGCATCGGCGGCTATGGCAACTCGTTCGGCGTGCCGACGGTCGGCGGCCAGGTGCGCTTCCATCCGCGCTACAATGGCAACTGCCTGGTCAACGCCATGGCGGTCGGGCTCGCCGAGACGGATAAGATCTTCTATGCGGCCGCGACCGGCGTCGGCAAGCCGATCGTCTATCTCGGCTCGAAGACCGGCCGCGACGGGATCCACGGGGCCACCATGGCGTCGGCCGAGTTCGGCGCCGACGCCGAGGAGAAGCGCCCGACCGTGCAGGTCGGCGATCCGTTCGCGGAAAAACTGCTGCTCGAGGCGTGCCTGGAAATCATGCACAAGGATTGCGTCATCGCGATCCAGGACATGGGCGCGGCCGGGCTCACCTGCTCAGCGGTCGAGATGGGGGCGAAGGGCGATCTCGGCGTCACCCTCGACCTCGACAAGGTGCCGTGCCGCGAGACCGGCATGACGGCCTACGAGATGATGCTGTCGGAGAGCCAGGAGCGCATGTTGATGGTGCTGCGCCCCGAGAAGGAAGCCGAGGCCGAGGCGATCTTCCGCAAATGGGGGCTCGACTTCGCGGTGGTCGGCGAGACGACGCCGACCAAGCGCTTCATCGTGCGCCACCGCGGCGACGTGATGGTCGAGCTGCCGATCAAGGAGCTGGGCGACCAGGCGCCCGAGTACAAGCGGCCGTTCGTCGAGGCGCGGAAGCTCCCGGTGATCGAGGCGGGCGACGTCACGCCGCCGATGTCGAACGTGGACGCGCTGGAAAGGCTGATCGCTACGCCCGAGCTGTGCTCGCGCCGCTGGGTATGGGAGCAGTACGACCACGTCATTCTCGGCAACACCGTGCAGCGGCCGGGCGGCGACGCCGCGGTGGTGCGCGTCAACGACGGGCCGAAGGCGCTGGCGCTGACCGCCGATGTGACGCCGCGCTATTGCGAGGCCGATCCGTTCGAGGGCGGCAAGCAGGCGGTGGCGGAAGCCTGGCGCAACATCACGGCGGTCGGGGCTCAGCCGCTCGCGCTCACCGACAACCTCAATTTCGGCAATCCGGAGCGACCCGAGATCATGGGCCAGCTCGTCGGCTGCGTGCGCGGCATCGGCGAGGCGAGCCGCGCGCTCGACTTCCCGGTCGTGTCCGGCAACGTGTCGCTCTACAACGAGACCAACGGCCGCGCGATCCTGCCGACGCCGACGATCGGCGGCGTCGGCGTGCTCGCCGATTTCCAGAAATCGGCGGCCATCGCCTTCACGGCGGCGGGCGAAGCGATCGTGCTCATTGGCACGACGACGGGATGGCTCGGCCAATCGCTCTATCTGCGCGACATCTGCGGGCGCGAGGAAGGCGCGCCGCCGCCGGTCGATCTCGCGGCGGAAAGGCGCAACGGCGATTTCGTGCGCGCGCTGATCGGCGAGGGGATCGCGACGGCGGTGCACGACGTGTCGGACGGCGGCCTTGCGGTGTCGCTCGCCGAGATGGCCATGGCCTCCGGAATCGGCGCGACAGTTGAGTCAGCGCCGCCGCCTGCGCACGCTTTCTGGTTCGGCGAGGATCAGGGGCGCTACGTGATCACCATGGCGGCAAGTCGCGCCGCCGAGATCATCGCGCGCGCCGAGAGGGCGTGCGTGCCGGCCCGACGGCTCGGCACGACGGGGGGCGACGCGTTGACGCTCGGCGCCGAGCGGCCCATTCTGGTCAAAACCCTGGTTCAGGATTTCGAGGGCTGGCTGCCCGCCTATATGGCCGAGCCCGACGTGACGTAGAGCATGATCCCGAAAAGTGGGTACCGGTTTTCGGATCAAGATCATGCTCCAATAAATTGGAGACCGCCATGGCGATGGATGCCCGCGAGATCGAGCGCCTGATCAAGGCGAGCATCCCTGACGCCGAGGTGACGATCCGCGACCTTGCGGGCGACGGCGACCACTATGCGGCGACGGTGATCTCGGCAAGCTTCCGCGGCAAGTCGCGCGTGCAGCAGCATCAACTGGTCTACGCCGCCCTCAAGGGGCAGATGGGCGGCGTGCTGCACGCGCTTGCGCTGCAGACCGGCGTCCCGACCGTCTCATAAGGGAATGGCCGCGGCGCCGCCGAACGGGGTGAAGACGCTTGCGCCTGCCGGCGCCATCAGGCCGACCGGCACCTGGAGCCTCGGCACCCGCGCCGGCGATTTCGTGTTCGTGGCCGGTATGCGCGGGATCGACCCGCAGACCAATACGCTGGTCGCGGGCGACGCGGCGCGCATCCGCCAGGCCTTCCGCAACATGGAGCTGATCGCGCGATCGGAAGGCGCCACCCTGCGCGATGCGGTCCGCCTCGTCGTCTACGTCACCGACATGGCCTGCTATCGGCCGCTGGTGAACAAGATTCAGGAGGAGTTCTGGGGGCAGGGTCCGTATCCGCCGCGCACCATCGTCGAGGTCGCCCGCCTCAATCAGGACGATGTCGTCGAGGTGGAGGGCACGTTCTACGCCCCGGCGAAAAAGTGAGCCGGACGCCTCGCAGCCGGTTGGGTGAAATGGTGTCTTGCGCTATATATATGGTTCGAACCGGCGGGTTCTTGACCCCGCCCTGGACACGAAGGACGACGTTCATGGCCATCGAGCAATTCATCGCCAACGAGGTGAAATCCAACGACGTGGTGCTGTTCATGAAGGGCACGCCGCAATTCCCCATGTGCGGCTTCTCCGGCCAGATCGTGCAGATCCTCGATTACCTCGGCGTTCCCTACAAGGGCCTCAACGTGCTCGAGAACGACGAGCTGCGTCAGGGCATCAAGGAGTTCTCCAGCTGGCCGACCATTCCGCAGCTCTACGTCAAGGGCGAGTTTGTCGGCGGCTGCGACATCGTGCGCGAGATGTTCCAGGCGGGCGAGCTGGCGGGCCTGCTCAAGGACAAGGGCGTGCCCGTGAAGGAGAGCGCCGCGACCTGATTTGGCATTGGTCTGCCGTTGGTCGTCCTGATTCTCCTATTCCTTCGGCCGGATACCGGTCGGGTCGCACGACGCGGCTGTTCATCCTCGACCCCGGCGCCGTATCGCGGTTCGGCGACGATGAAAGCCGCGGGGTTCCTTCGCGCAGCGGAAGGATCTCATGACACCGGAATGGCCGGGTTGACGATCGGCGCGTTGTCCGGATGGTGAATGTGGATCGAGGAGAGCGGTTTGACCGGCGCCTTGCCAAAGAGTGAGGCGATGTGGTCGACGAGGCCCTGGCATGCCGCCTGGTCGGGCGTCTCATTGTTGACACCCATCTCGAAGGTGCCGCCGATCACGACGTGGTCGGCGCGTGGAAACATGTACCCGTTCTGACCGTAAAGGTACTGCAGGTTCGGCTGCGCCGGCAGCATTGCCAGTTGGCCCTTGATGGGCTGCATCTTGGGATCGTTCCACAGCGTCATCGCGCCGAGGCCCGTGCAATTGACGATGATCTTGTCGGCGACCGACGTGAGCACATCTGACTTGCTGGAAAATTTTCTCGGCACGATCGCAACGCCGCGCGCGTTCAGATCCGTCTGCAGCCGCGTCAGAAAGATCGGCGGCTCGATCAGCAAGGTCCGATATTCGCGCCCCGGGCCGGTGTGTCCCTCGAACGGCATTCGCGCGAGGACAATCGGCTGAGGAATGAGACCCGGCGCCAACTTCAACACGGCGTCGAGATTCTCCGATGGGCCAGCCGTGTAGTTCGGCTGCTCGGATACGCCGAAGCCCTTGCCGATGCTGTCTTTGAAGGTCGCATAGGCAGCTCTGAGGATGCCGCCAAGCTCCTGCTCCTTTCCGTTATATTCGATGACGGACACCGCCCACTGCCCGCCGGCCTTGAACGACGTTGTCTCAATCGGCTTACGCTCCGAATAGATCGTGACCTTGAGCCCGAGGTCGCACAGCAGTGTCGCGGCCGTCAGGCCCATCACGCCGGCGCCGAGCACGGCGGCCTGCGTATCAGGTGACGTAGTGAGGTGCTGCTTGACGATGTCGCGCACCTTGGCGGCGCATCCCCAGCTAAGGGTGATGCCCGCACCGCCGTGGCCATAATTGTGAACGATGAATTTGCCCGAGGCTGTCTCCGCCTCGAGCCGATAGGATTGATTACGATAGGGGCGCACGCCGGCGATGCAAGCGCCCGGCGCGTTTGGATCGAACGTGAAGTCGGGCGTCGGGAGGTTGGGTGCTGCTGGCATGAAAATCCCCGCGTCAGGCCGCGCGAATGCGTCGCGGGCGGCTGACATCAATCATGAAGGGTAGACCGCTTACCTGCAAGCAGCACGATCAGGGGTGACGGATGACGAAGAACGGCACGTCACGCGGCTTTTCCTTATGCACCGCCCGCCAATTCAAAAAGCCGCCCCAAAGGGCGGCTTTGTGTTGGCGGATCGCGCGGCGTGAAGATCAGCGCGAGTAATACTCGACCACGAGGTGCGGCTCCATCTGGACCGGGTAGGGCACGTCGGTGAACAGCGGGATGCGCGTGAGCTTCGCGGTCATCTTGGTGTGGTCGGCGTCGATGTAGTCGGGCACGTCGCGCTCGGGAAGGCCGGTGGCCTCGAGCACCAGCGCGAGCTGCTTCGAGGCCTCCTTGACCTCGACCTCCTCGCCCACCTTGAGCCGATAGCTCGGGATGGTGACACGCCGGCCGTTCACCTTGATGTGGCCGTGATTGACGAACTGGCGCGCCGCGAAGATCGTCGGCACGAGCTTCGCCCGGTAGACCATGGCGTCGAGACGCCGCTCCAGCAACGCGATCAGATGGGCGCCCGAGTCGCCCTTCATCTGGATCGCCTCCTCGTAGATGCCGCGGAACTGGCGCTCCGAAATATTTGCGTAATAGCCCTTGAGCAGCTGCTTCGCGCGCAATTGCACGCCGTAGTCGGAGATCTTGCCCTTGCGGCGCTGGCCGTGCTGGCCGGGCCCGTATTCGCGGCGGTTGACGGGGCTCTTCGGGCGGCCCCAGATGTTCTTGCCCATGCGGCGATCGATCTTGTACTTCGCCTCGTTGCGCTTGGTCATCGCGTCCTCAGTTGCGGCGGGCGCCTGCCCGGCCGGTTGATGTGTGCTTGTCGAGGATCGCGCCCTCCTCCTTCCCTGATTTTCAGGGACGACAGGCAGGGGCCTAATCAGCGCCAAGGCCCAGCCACGGGTCGCGAAACGCCACGCGGGCCCTAACAATTGCGCATGTTCTTATCGGCGAACCGGTAACCACTTCGCCGGAACATGCGCCAAGGCCCGCGGGACGCGCGGTTTCTAGGGGCAATGCCGACGCTTGTCAAATCGCCGGCGTGTCGGCCATCGCGTTGATTCCAAAGTCGGAAAGCGCGGCCGCCAAGGCTGGTCCGGGCGGTCGTCCGGAGGTGAAGCGCGCGACCGCTGGTTCGCAGCGGGCGTCGGCCTGCGGCGGGCCGATGAGATCCACCACACGACGCGCGATCGCGGGGGCCGGGTCGACCCAGGCGACCGGCCAGGGGGCGAGCCGCGCCACGCGGTCGAGCAGCAACGGAAAATGGGTGCAGGCGAGCACGACCGTGTCGGTCCGCCGCCCGCTGTCGTCGACGAAGCATGGCGCGATCTCGGCCCTGATGGCGTCGTCGTCGACCGGCTGCGCGCGCAACGCATCCTCGGCGATCGCCGGGAGCCTTGCTGCGCCGACCAGCGTGACGGCGCAGCCCTGGGCAAAATCATCGATCAGCTTGCGGGTGTATTCGCGCCGCACGGTCGCCTCGGTGCCGAGCACGGACACGAGCTTGCTCTGCGAGGACGCGCAGGCGGGCTTGATGGCCGGCACGGTGCCGACGAACGGCACCTCGTAGCGCGCGCGCAGCGCCGGCAGCACCAGGGTCGAGGCAGTGTTGCAGGCGATGACGATGAGATCGGGCGCCGTGCGCGCTATCAACTCGCCCATGAGCGGCACGACGCGCGCGACGAGCTCCGTTTCGCCGTGCCGGCCGTAGGGAAAGAAGGCGTCATCCGCCGCATAGACGAGCTTCGCGTCCGGCCGCGCCGCCGCGATCTCGCGAAACACGGTCAATCCGCCGAGGCCGGAGTCGAACACCAGGATTGTCGTTTGCGCCATGGGCTTGGGGAGGGCGTGCGGGAGAGCCGTGCGTCGGAAACGAGGATGCAACTGTGGCGATGGTAAGACGGGACGATTGTATCGTCTGCGCCGTCACCGGCCCCGCCGCGCGGCGCTATTGCGGCAGCTGCTCGATGACGCCGTACCAGCCGAGCCCGCGATAGGTCTCGTAGCCCGGGGTCACGTGGAAAGCGATGAGCCGGCCGGACGGATCGGTATAGCTTCCGCTCGGGCGCCCTTCGGCATTGAGCGGGAAGTCGCTTGTCAGGATGCCGCGGCCGTCCGAGGCCGCGATGATCTTGCGCTTGGCATCGACCAGCATCACGCGGGTGCGCGCGGCTTCCTCCGGCGTGAGCCGCACGCCTTGCACGATCGCGCGCGACTGCGGCTCCCAATCGAAATGCACCGCGAGGACGCCGATCGGCTTGCCATGCGTGTCGCCGCCGGCACGGACGGAGGCGATGTAGGTCGCGACCTGTGCGCCCTTGAGCAGCGCGCAGGAATTGATGTCGGCGACCGCGTAGTCTTCGCCCGACTGCAGGTCGCGGCCGCGCGCATACCACGCCTCGCCGCCGACCTGCGCGCCGACCACCTGGTAGCGATCGGGCCGCCCATTGGCGATGACGCGCCCCGCGAGATCGCACAGCCACAGATCGAGATAGACCGTGTACGAGGAGAGGATGACGCCCAGGCGCTTGCTGGCGTATTCGACCGCCGCCGGCGCCGGCGCGGCTGCGCAATCCACCACCGCCGCATCGGTTGCCCACCAGCGGACGTCGCAGGTGCGCTCATAGAGGTTGCGATCGGCGATCTCGATGGCGTTGAGCGCGAGGTCGACCAGGCGGTTCGCGCGCGCCTGCTCAGCCATCTGCTCGGTCGCCTCCTTGAGCGCATGGATGCGGCCGCCGAGACTTTGCTGCAACTCGCTCGCGACGTCGGCGATCTTGGTCGAGACCGAGCGCACCTCGCCGGCGACGACCGAGAAGCCGCGTCCGTGCTCGCCCGCGCGCGCGGCCTCGATCAGCGCGTTGAGCGCGAGGATCCGCATCTGACCGGTGATGTCCTGGATGATGCGGATGTTAGTGTCGGTGAGCGAGCTCAGCGCGTCGGCTGCCTCGGCGACGACGCCGATCAGCGCGCGGGGGCTGCCGTTTGCGGGATTGGGAACCGACATGGATACCTGTGAATCGAAATCGAGTCACGATCGCCGAGTTCCTTTAACTGCCAGTAAACGCTGCATCCTGACGACCGCCGCTTTTTTGTGCAGCGAGTGCCTTCAACTCGGTACCTCCGGTCAAGCGCCGGCCCCGAAGACGCGCTGGAAAATCGTGTCGACGTGCTTGAGGTGATAGTCCAAGTCGAACTCTTTTGTGAGCTCGCCCTCGCTCAGATATTTCCGCACGTCCGGGTCGGCCTTGAGCAGGGTGAGGAAGTCGTCCGCCTCGCCGCGCCACACCTTCATGGCGTTGCGCTGGACCAGGCGGTAGGCGTCCTCGCGCGCCGCCCCCTTCTGAGTGAGCGCGGTCAGCACGCGTTGCGAGTGCACGAGCCCGCCCAGGCGGTCGAGGTTCCGGCGCATGTTGTCGGGATAGACCAGGAGCCGGTCGACGAGGCCGGCAAGGCGGTTGAGGGCGAAATCGAGCGTCACCGTCGCGTCCGGGCCGATCATGCGCTCGACCGAGGAATGCGAGATGTCGCGCTCGTGCCACAGCGCGACGTTCTCCAGCGCCGGCGTCACATAGCCGCGCACCAAGCGGGCAAGCCCGGTGATGTTCTCCGACAGCACCGGATTGCGCTTGTGCGGCATCGACGAGGAACCCTTCTGGCCCTCGGAGAAGAACTCTTCCGCCTCCAGCACCTCGGTGCGCTGCAGGTGGCGGATCTCGGTCGCGAGCCGCTCCATCGAGGAGGCGACGACGCCGAGCGTTGCGAAATACATGGCGTGGCGGTCGCGCGGGATCACTTGGGTCGAGATCGGCTCGACCGTAAGCCCCATGGCCTTGGCGACATGCGCCTCCACCCGCGGATCGATCTGGGCAAAGGTGCCGACCGAGCCCGAGATCGCGCAGGTCGCGACCTCGCGGCGCGCCGCGACCAGCCGCTCGCGGCTGCGGGTGAATTCCGCGTAGGCCGCGGCGAGCTTGAGGCCGAACGTGGTCGGCTCGGCATGGATGCCGTGCGAGCGGCCGATGGTCGGCGTGAGCTTGTGCTCGAAGGCGCGGCGCTTGAGCGCCGCCAGCACCTTGTCGGTGTCGGCGATGAGCAGGTCGGCGGCGCGGACGAGCTGGACGTTGAAGCAGGTGTCGAGCACGTCCGACGAGGTCATGCCCTGGTGCACGAAGCGCGCCGGCGCCCCGACGATCTCGGCCAGATGGGTCAGGAACGCGATGACGTCGTGCTTGACCTCGCGCTCGATCTCCTCGATGCGCTCGACGTTGAACTTCGCGTCCTTGCCCTTGGCCCAGATCGCCTGCGCGGCCTCCTTCGGGATGACGCCGATCTCGGCGAGCGCGTCGGCCGCATGCGCCTCGATCTCGAACCAGATGCGGAAGCGCGTCTGCGCGTCCCAGATCGCGGCCATTTCGGGTCGGGTGTAGCGCGGAATCATGCGGGCCTCAGCGGACATTGCGCCGTCCGGGCTGTATCATAATCGTGCGCCTTGGCAATCGGCCCCAATCGATATCATTGTCCGGAGGACGGGAGAATAGCATGCAATTCGAGGAGCTGATGACTCGCGCGGAGCGCATCGGGGCGCTGCTCAAGGAGCGGCGCGAGAGCATCGCGGTCGCCGAATCCTCGACCGGCGGGCTGATCGCGGCGGCGCTGCTCGGCGTCGGCGGCGCCTCCGCCTATTTCCTCGGCGGGGCCGTCGTCTACACGCAGACGGCGCGACGCGCCTTGCTCGATATCCAAGACAGCGCGATGGCCGGCATGCGCGCCTCGACCGAACCTTATGCGCTGCTGCTCGGTCGCACCGCGCGCACGCGCTTCGCCTCCACCTGGGCCGTGGCCGAAACCGGGGCGACCGGACCGACCGGCAACCGCTACGGTGACGCAGCCGGCCATAGCTGTATCGCGGTGGTGGGAGCCTCCGAGCGGGCGATCACGCTCGAAACCGGCAAGAGCGACCGCATCGCCAACATGCATGCCTTCGCGGCGGCCGCGCTCGACTTGTTAGAGAACGCGTTGCGCGGCTGAGGCGGCCATCAGGTTGGGCGAGTTCATCAGGCCGTACGGCGAGCAGCTGGTCGCGGACTACCCGCGGTACACCGCGGGAGTGGCGATGCTGGAAACGGCCGAGCGGTTCACCCCGATGGAGAAGGAGCCCGCGCTGCGGCAGCTGCTGCTGCTTATCGGGGGGCTGCGATCGCTCGGCGAATCCGAGCACGACTCGCGGCTGGTCCTCGACG
>Ga0209006_10002290_pt1 | contig 17456 bp, 17 predicted proteins | sample JacPin_JW_Ref_O2_FD_188567 | JGI IMG/M metagenome (GOLD analysis project Ga0209006, IMG submission 188567) | Forest soil microbial communities from Algoma, Ontario, Canada - Jack Pine, Ontario site 1_JW_Ref_O2 (SPAdes) (version 2) | ecosystem: Environmental > Terrestrial > Soil > Boreal... | reverse complement strand
TTGGCAGATCTCACCGTGGACGAGCCGGCGGAATGCATCAGCGCGCAGGTTTTGCAAGGCTTGAAGAAGCCAACCGATTGCCCGGCATTTGGCATGCGGTGCACCCCGGAGAATCCGCTGGGAGCGCCCATGGTTTCTACAGAGGGCGCGTGTGCCGCTTACTACCATTATCGGCGCCACGCGGTTGCGAGATAGGAGAAAGCTTGTCCACCAAGACCATCGCGGAGATCGTTTGCCCCATGCCGCTCCCGGCCAAGGACACGGTTCTTTTAGGCCACGGCAGCGGCGGGAAACTGAGCGCGGCATTGATTCGCGATATTTTCCTCCCCGTATTCACCAACCCTGTCCTGGCGCGGATGGACGATCAGGCCATCTTCAGCGTAAATGGGCAGCGTTTCGCCATGACGACCGACTCTTTCGTGGTAAAGCCACTGTTTTTCCCCGGTGGCGATATCGGGTCCCTTGCAGTTCACGGCACCATTAATGATTTGGCAATGGGCGGCGCAACGCCACTTTTCTTGAGCGCGGCTTTCATCATCGAAGAAGGATTCGCAATGGATCAGCTGCGGCGAGTGGCCGATTCAATGAGCCACGCAGCGAAAGAAGCTGGCGTGACGATTGTGACCGGCGACACCAAGGTCGTTGAAAAAGGGAAAGGCGACGGCTTATTTATCAACACGACCGGTATTGGACTTGTGCCGCAAGGACTCGACTTTTCCGCGGATCGCGCTCGCCCCGGCGACAAAGTGTTGCTAAGTGGGTCCATTGGCGACCATGGCATCGCCATTCTCGCCCAACGCGAGGGCCTGGAATTTGAGACGCAAATCGTGAGCGACAGCGCAGCTTTGCACACACTTGTGGCGGCAATGATTGCCGCCGGCGGCGAAATTCGCTGCATGCGCGATCCGACCCGCGGCGGCGTGTCCAGTACGCTGAATGAAATCGCGCAACAATCACGAGTGGGAATTCAAATAGACGAGGCTTCCCTTCCCATCCACGAACAGGTTCGGGGAGCGTGCGAACTGCTGGGCCTTGACCCTCTTTATGTCGCGAATGAAGGCAAGCTGATAGCAATCGTCGCGCCGGAAGCTGCGGATGCAGTCCTTCAGGCAATGCGAGGCCACTCGCTGGGCGCCGAGGCGCAAATCATCGGCACCGTTACCGAAAAGAACTCGGGCCTGGTTACGATGCGGACACCGCTGGGGACGAGTCGCGTCGTGGATATGCTGTCAGGGGACCAATTACCCCGAATCTGCTGAACGTCGCACAATGGAATAGACGTCTTACTAGGCTAATATGTAAGACATGAGAGATCGATGTGTGACATTTACTTCCAAAGGCCAACTTGTCATTCCTGCCGAACTTCGCCGCAAACATAAAATTGAGCCCGGCACCAAGGTCAAGGTTCTTGAGGACCATCTCGGGCGCATCGTACTGCAGCCCATCACCGACGATTACATCAATCGGGTACGGGGCATGCTCACGGACGGACCGGACCTGCTGGCTATCTGGGAAAAGGAACATCGCCAGGAAGGCAAGCACGATAAATGAAAACTTACGTATTAGACGCCAGTGCACTGTTCGCTTTCTTAAGGAACAGGGCGGGCGCTTCCAAGGTCGATGAACTGCTGAAGGAAGCGATGCGTGGCCGTGCAAGAATACTGATGTCAGCAGTCAATTATGGCGAAGTGTACGGCTTGATTCTTCGTGAGTTTGGGACCGAGCGCGCCTTTACGGTCGTGAGTGCCGTGAACCCTTTACCTGTCGAGATGCTGGACGCAACGCCGCAGAGAGCATTCAGGGCAGCTGAAGTGAAGGTCAGACACAAGCTTTACTATGCAGACAGTTTTGCGGCAGCGCTAGCGATCGAGCATAAGGCGACGCTGGTGACCAGCGATTCTGATTTCCGCCAACTCGGCCACGGCTTTCCAGTGGTTTGGCTTAAGTCCTGAGTAGACCTTAAGAGAAGATCAGGCAGCTGTAACGGGCATTCGAGCTTCGCTATGCTCTTCCGTTGCCCACCAGGCCCCAAATATCGCGGGAACGGCGCGCAGCCGGTACCCGATACTGCATCGATCGAGTTCACCCAGGATCTCCGCAATCACCTTGCCTAACGAAGCCTCTACCGGCTTACTCAAACTGCACGTCGTATCGTAGGTTTCTGCCACTATTCCTACGAGCAGCAGGCTGCCAGGGGCAACTCCGAAAAGGTCGGCACTGAACAATGCGTCAACTAAAGCGGGCGAGTGCGGATCCATGCGCATCGCGGGCCGGAGACGCATGATCTCCTCTTTGCGATAGAGCAGCACCGTTCCAGGAGCGGCATCGGTCTGAACTGAGTCGACGAGGATAACAACGTCTTTCCCGGAGAGCTGATCGATCAGGTCAAGGGCCGGGGTTCCGAGATCGAGGACTTCTACACCCTCTTCGAACTCGTAACGCGACGTTAGAAGCTGCGCCACGTACGGCCCAACGCCGTCGTCTCCCAGCAGTACATTGCCGATTCCGCCGATTACTACTTTCCTCATAGAATCTTTGCCTTGGCGATCTGACGGCCCTGAGGATCGAATGCGTGGCAGGCGCACGCCATGCAAGGATCGAACGAGTGGACTGTCCGCAAGACTTCCAACGGTTCTTCGGGACGCGCTAGCGGCGTATGAAGAAGCGAGGCCTCGTAAGGCCCGTGGGCCCCGGAGGCGTCTCGCGGGCTGGCGTTCCATGTCGACGGCACGACCGCTTGATAGTTCTTGATTTTCTCGTCCTTGATAACGACCCAGTGCGACAACGTTCCGCGCGGAGCTTCGTGTGTCCCAACCCCTTCCACTTCGTGGCTGGGAAATACCGGTTGGTTAAAGACTGAAGTGTCGCCGCGAGCGATGTTGTCGGTTAGAAGTTGCAGATGCTTTTGCGCAAGTTCGGCGAGCATCGAGGCGCGTATAGCCCGCGCCGCATGACGGCCAAGGGTCGAGTGAAGCATCTCTGGTGTGGCGCGTACACCACCGATAGCTTGCACCTTGCCGAGTGCGAGATTGGCATACTTCTGGGTCAGCGGATGACCTTGTGCGTATCCGACCAGCACTTGCGCCAGCGGGCCAACCTGCATCGGCTGTCCATTAAACCGCGGAGCTTTTACCCACGAATACTTCTGATCTCCATTCCAGCCAGTGAATTCCGGCTCTGTTTCCCCTGACCAGGGATGGAGCGGCTTCCCTTGATAGTAGGCGTGGGTAACATCTTCGGTAACGGAATCGCGGAAGATTTGATCCGATGCGGTTTTGAAGGTATGCACGCCCGCAATATTTCCGTCCATGATATATCCGCCCGGCAAGTCGTAGCTGGTGCCTGCGCTGTCCAGCGGGAGATCGGGAACGGCAAGATAGTTCCGGACACCGCTTCCGATCTTGAACCACTCCGGATACATCGCGGCGACGGCGCAGACGTCGACGAAATAGACTTCATTGATAAACTTCACTACGTCTTCCAGCAGGACGCGGATCATCTCCAGACGATCCATGTTAAGGGCGCTCGCACTATCGAGATCGATCGCGTTCGCCACTCCGCCGACAGTTAGATTTTGAATGTGCGGCGTTTTCGAGCCCAGAATTCCCACAACCTGAAGCGCCTTGCGCTGGTATTCGAGCGCCTGCACGTAATGCGTAAAGGCCAATAGATTTACTTCCGGAGAGAGATGCATTGCCGGATGGCCCCAGTACCCATTCATGAAGATTCCGAGTTGGCCGCTGCTGGCTACGGCATTCACGCGATCTTGCGCGGCCTTGAACTCATTGCGGGAATTCCGCGTCCACGGAGAAATGCTCTCCGCCAACTTTTGCGTGGCCGCGGGGTCGGCCTTGGGAATCTGCAGAATGTCCACCCAGTCGAGAGCGGACAACTGGTAGAAGTGAACGATGTGGTCGTGCAGCGCATGGGCGATCAGGATGAGATTGCGGATATATTGCGCATTCAGTGGCACTTCCACTTTCAGCGCGTCCTCGACGGCCCGGACAGACGCCATCGCATGTACGGTGGTGCAAACGCCGCAAAAGCGCTGGGTGAAGAGCCAGGCATCTCGCGGGTCGCGGCCGCGAAGAATTTTTTCTATCCCGCGCCACATGGTGCAGGAAGCCCATGCGTTGCTGACCGCATTGTTCTCGACTTCAACGTCAATGCGGAGGTGGCCTTCAATTCTGGTGATAGGGTCGATCGTGATTCGTTGGGCCATAAGACCTGCTTGTTAGTCAGAGTGTGTTGATTCAGATTCGTTTTCGCCGAAATGTCCGTACTTGAAATAGCCGGTCCAGCGAATGTATGGCCTGCGGAACCGGAAGTAGCTTGCCATGTCATGCCACTCATACAGAGGAGCCGGAAGAATGGCGAATCGCTTGACGATTAGAAGGAATCCCGCGATAGCCATGGAAATGAACCCGAGCGAGACCAGGACCTCGATGGTGGTTGGAAAGTAAAGTGATTCAGGATTGGGGCGAAACGCTAAGGTGGTCGGGCTGAAGCGATAGATCATTCCGCCCAACGAACTGAAGATGTAGCCAAGGAACATCCATCGCGTTTCGTGGGTTCGCAACGACTTGCGCAGCATCCAGCCACCGGCAGCGATCAGCAGCGTTTCCAGCCAGAACACGCCAGCAAAACGATCGAAATGGAACGCAGTGCCCAAAGCTCCGCGGAACATGATGTCCAGCAGCCGCCAAGCCAACCAGCCAAAAATCAGGTAGGAGGTAATGCGAGCTGCTTCATCGAGGACCTCCATATCCATGGCGCGCTTCCAGATCACGCAACACAACATGGTGGTTCCCGCGACGCAACCGAACGACATGAACGTCGCCGCACCCAGATACAAGAAAGGCAGCCAGGGGCTCTGCCACAAAGGGTGGACTCGTTCGCCCGCGAGCAACATCAGCGCGCCGAGCGAGGATTGATGCATGCCCGGCAGCAGGTAGGCGGCCGCGATCAGCCATGGAAAAAACTTATGCAGAATCCGTTCGAGTTTTTCTACTCCAGGCCGCAGGCGCGAATCGAAATACCAAAGTCGTTCGAGCACCGGAGGAATGTTCTCTACCGCCAAAGGGATCATGGCGTAGATCGACATGCAGATCGCAACCTCGGCGAGGGGCGAGTGCATATTCCACTTCCACGGAAAGACAATCCAATAGAAATTCCAGGGACGGCCGGCGTCGATGCCGAGTAAAAGCAGGCCGCAGGCGTAGGCCAGGAAGCTGGTGAGCAACGCCATTCTCATCAGCGAGTGCAAACGCTTGCGACGGAATACCCAGGCAGCAATTCCTACCGCAAATGCGCCGGATCCCAGGGCGGTGAGCACCATCACGTTAAAAGTCTTCCAGATTCCCCAACCGTACGCATCGTTCATCCCGCTAACCGGGCCCAAGCCGGCCAATTCGCGGTAGGCGGTTAATCCAAAGGCCAGCAGAGTCATTGCAACAAGCCCGAGGAAGAAGCGGTTCACCACCGGGAATCCGTAGGCCGGGACGTTCCGTTCCCAACGATTGGGATCGCCGGACGCGTTTGTAATGGTTATGCTGCTCATATTTATGTCCTTAGAGTTGCGCCCTTAATCCGGTCTCTTTTTCGCGTTCGTGTGCCTCTTCCTCATGCTTGCCCAAGCTCGTACGAATCACCTGCACCAAACCGACATACAGCAGCGCCGGCAGGGCAAAATACTGATACAGTCGCCGCTGCCAGCGAAGAGTTCTGGCGGGCACTGACTCGGAGCCCAGTTCCGGCAGCCCCAACTTTTCGAACGGAACGCGCGAAAGATATAAAGCCTGGGTACCGCCATTGTCCTTTTCGCCGTAAACCCGCTCCTGGTAATAACGGCCGGGATGGTTCTTGATGCGTTGCTTGGCTTCGGCCAGAAGAGCTGTACGCGGCCCGAAAATTACCGCACCTGTAGGACAAACGGTAGTGCAGCCCGGCTTGAGGCCCCTCTCCAGTCGGTCGCTGCACAATTCGCATTTTGTAACGCGCGGATTGTATCCCTGCCATTGGAAACGGGGGATGTGATAGGGGCAGGTGATGGTGCAGTAACGGCAACCAATGCATTTGTCGGCTGTCCAGCTGACGATGCCCGTCTGAGGGTCTTTGTGCAGGGCCTGGAAGGGACAACCTGCGGCGCAAGCCGGATCCAGACATTGCATGCATTGCCGCTTCACAAAAGAGTAAGGAGATCCGTCTTCCGGTTTATAGAGTTTAATGATGTTGCGGGTGAGTTCGTTCAGATCAGTCGGGGCCTGATGCAAGTTGTCACCGCTGATATCCTCAGGCGTGTTGTTAGCCTCGGCACAAGCCGCCTCGCAAGCCTTGCATCCGATACAGACGCTGGCGTCATACAGCAATCCGACCGCTGCGCTCGGAAGGGGAACTTCCTCCGCCTGAAGGGCCTTGGGCGCGACGGTGAGAGCTACGGCCGCCGGCACTCCGGCCTTGGCGATCGTTGTGAACAGGGCTCGCCGAGTGATGGCCACATCAATCCTCTTTCTTCGGAACTTGCTTCTCTGCTGACAATTTGAGCTTCTCCGCGTGGGCACGATCGGCCGTGACCCGCGCGATGCCGGCTTCCTGGCTGCTTTGAAAACGCTGCGACGCAACCCACGTGGCGCCGCCCACGGCTCCAGCGATCGCTCCCACCAGAGTCGCAGCACCCACTTTCAATTTGCCCGCGCTGCTGTAAATCGGGGGATACGTATCGGGTGGGGTGGCAAGATGAATCGGAACTGTCTCGAGCGTACTCATGCGCCAAACTACGCCCTTCTCGGTACAGCCCACACAGGGTGCGCCGATCCCAATCGGCCATACGCCGGGAATTTCGTTGAAGTGTCGCGTGGAGCACGCCGCGTGAGTCACTGGACCCTTGCAGCCGAGTTTGTAAAGGCACCAGCCCTTGCGGTGGCCTTCATCGCCGAACGACATGGCGAAACGGCCGGCGTCAAAGTGCGCACGACGCGGGCAGTTCTCATGGATCACGCGCTCGTAAGCGAACTTGGGACGGTTGTATTCATCGAGAGCCGGAAGTTTGCCCATGGTCACGTATTCGAGAACTACGGCGAGCAGGTTGTAAGGATTTGGAGGGCAACCGGGAAGATTTACGATCGGCTTGCCGGAAATGATCGAATCAACTCCAACCGCCCCAGTCGGGTTGGGATCGGCTGAAGGTATGCCGCCCCACGATGCACAGGACCCCATCGCGATCACTGCCGCTGCCTGGGCCGCTACTTCCCTGACCACTTGCAGGGCGGGCCGTCCGCCCATTTGCATGTAGATACCCTCATCGCGCGTGGGAATTGCGCCCTCAACGACCAGAACGTACTTGCCGGCATTCTCTGCCATGGCCGACCGCAATGCCGCCTCGGCTTGTGCGCCGGACGCAGCCATCAATGTCTCGTGGTAATCGAGAGAAATCACATCGAGAATCAGGTGGGCAACGTCAGGGGCAGAGGTGCGCAGTAACGTCTCCGTGCAACCGGTGCAGTCCTGGAAATGCAGCCATATCACCGAGGGCCGCTTGGTCTTGCCGATGGCATTGGCAATCTGCAGCACGGATTTCTTGCCGGTGAGCGCCAGACCGACAGGCGCGGTTGCCAATAGCGTGCCGCACAACTGAAGAAAACTTCTACGGGAGACGCCGCTTGCTGCCAGGTGTTCTGCGATGGTTGGATGTTTCGACATGAGAGCCTTCCTGCTCGGCGTACTCCTGGAGCAGCGCCGCCAATTTCTCACAATGTTGTGTGATTTATACCGGGAGCGGAAGAGAGGATGAGATCCAGACCGACGAAGGCGCGCTGCCCATTACCGGAACATCGAATCACTGCTATGCACGAATGCGCGACTACACGGTCTCGTATCTTGCACCTACAACTTCGGGCTCCAACGTGCCGTCCGGCTTGCTGTGACTCGGTCGACGATATTGGTTATCGCCGTATTCCCAATTTGAGTCAGTGATCTTAATCACCCACCATTGTGAGTGGAACGCGATTTATTGCGGACAGTCGCTAAAACTGCTACCGAGCGCCAGGATCTGATGCGACGGTCAAGCGGGAGGAATCAACTGGTGGAACGGATCAATATGTGCGCATCAGACGGCCTGATGCAGAGATCACGCTTTCCATCGGAGAGCAGCGCATCACGTCCCTAAATGGTCAGATACATGCAACCAACTCGCAAGTCTCGGCTATCTAATGGGGTACGCTGCAGTGTTTGAAAAGTCCTCAAGAGTTGCAGCGGGCTCGTTGGTATGTTAGAAACAAGCAAGTTTGCTACATCCAGTCAATGTTCTTGAAACAAGCCCATGTTCGTCGATGTAGGCTGCTCGTTCTAGCGATCGTCTTCACATCGGTATTTTCATTGACGGCCAATCTGGCAACCCGCTACTGCTTCCCTGCGGATAGCTCGATCCAATCAGTGAAGGTAGTCAAAGTACCAACCTCTCCGGATGCGAAGAAGCAGCGCTTGAACAAGAATGCCGCGGTTTGGTTCCCTCCGGTATTGAGCTTTACGGAACTGCAGGTGCCGCGCTTCTACCCTAAATTCGCTCCTGCCGGTCCCCATCTTCCTGATTTATTCCTGGAAGAAAGCCTGTATAACCGTCCACCCCCGCTTTCTATCTCCTAAGATTAAGCTTTATCGCACTTTTGGCTACGTAACCGATGCGCGATTTCCGGCATCCTTAATTACGCGTCCGATTGTCTCGCAGCCATTGTTCAAGGTCGAGCCCTGGAAAATCTGCGCGAGAGCAAAGCAATCGCGTAGAAGGCTCGACGGGTAGACGCTGCGGAAAGGAAATGCGCGTGCCAGTTGCGCCGTTTTTGAGCGACGAGGAACTCGATGCTCTTAGGCACTTCGATTCCTGCGTGATTGCAAATGCAATTGATTCGTTCGATGTGAGGCTGCGCAATGCCGGATTTGCGGATGCACGCGTGCGCTGCATCTTCGAAGACGCTCCACCCATGGTGGGCTACGCCGCCACCGGTCGATTGCGTAGCGGCGAACCGCCGATCGGTGGCGGCAACTTTCCCGACCGTGCGGAGTTGTGGAACAGCATCCTCGACATTCCCGCTCCTCGCATTTTGGTCCTGCAAGACACGGACGACCATCCCGGACGAGGTGCCTTCGTAGGAGAGATGCAAGCCGCCATCCTGAAAGCTCTGGGTTGCGTTGGTTACGTCACTAACGGAGCTGTCAGGGAGTTGCCCGCGGTGCGAGACATCGGTCTGCAATTATTCGCCGGCAATGTCGCGGTTTCTCACGCGTATGCCCACATCTTCGAGATCGGGAGTGTCATCAACGTTGGCGGTATGGAAGTGCAACCTGGAGATCTGTTGCATGGAGATCGCCATGGCGTTCTCACGATTCCTCTGAATGTCGCGAAAGAGATACCCAAGGCAGCGGCTCGTTTGCAGCAGGAAGAACAGCAGGTGATTGATTTCTGCCGGTCGCCGGATTTCTCGGTGGAAAAGTTACGCCAGATTTTGAAGCAGATTCGCTGAGAGGCGACCGTAAGGTCTCGTTGAGGGACAACCGGATGAATCACAGTCGGAAAATATCGCGAAACGGGGCCGCCTTAAGAAGCCCATTGATTTCTTTTGCCATTGCTCTAGGGTTCGTGGCGCTTGCTTCGTCGTCGTGTTCGCGAGGCGGCAGCGATCAGGTTCAAGCGGGCGGGCCAGTGGTGACAGTTGGTGTAACCAAGGTGGCCAAAAAGTCACTTGGCCGTCAACTCACGTTGTCCTCCGAACTGGTGCCGTTTCAAGAGATCGATGTGTATGCGAAGGAATCCGGATACGTGAAACAGCTAACGGTGGATTACGGAACGCATGTGAAGGCAGGTCAGGCCATGGCGTTGCTGGAGATTCCTGAGTTGGAGGCACAGCTGCAGGAGGATCAGGCCGAAATAAAAAACGCCGCCAACCAGGTCAGTCGAGCCCAGCACGAATTATCGCGCTATCAAGCGCAATACAATGCGTTGCACCTGCAGTACACAAGGCTCAACGGAGTCTTCCAAAGCCAGCCAGGCATTGTGGCCCAGCAGGAAGTGGATGATGCGCAGGGAAAAGATCTCGCAGCCTCCTCTCAGGTCGATGCTGGGCAGGCCGCACTAGAAGCGGCACAGAGCCAGATGGCAGTCACGAAGGCGAAACTTTCACACGATCAAAGCCTATTTGATTACTCGAAGATCACCGCCCCATTTTCTGGCGTAATCACAGAGCGCTACGCCAATCTGGGAACCCTGGTGCAGGCCGGAACAGGTTCCAGCACGCAGGCCATGCCCATCGTCAGGCTTTCCCAGGACGACCTCTTTCGGCTGGTCATCCCGGTGCCGGAGGGATATGTCCAATACATTCACCTTGGCGACCACGTGGATGTTCATGTCCCTTCGCTGAATCGCACTTTCCCCGGGAAGGTAGCGCGGTTCTCGGTCGATGTGCGGGAGGACACTCGCACGATGCACACCGAAGTGGATGTATTGAATCCGCAGCACATTCTGCTTCCGGGTCTTTACGCCGACGCGACTTTGACCCTCGATCACAAACAGGATGTTCCAACCGTACCGCTGCAGGCATTGAATCACGAAGGAGACAAGACCACCGCTTTCGTGGTCAATCCGAACGGCACGCTGGAAAGTCGAACTGTGCAACTCGGAATACAAACTGCCAGTGATGCCGAAATTACTTCCGGATTGAACGAGGGGGAACAGGTAGTGGTGAGCGATCGCAGCGGGCTGAAGCCGGGAGAGAAAGTGCGTCCGCAGGAAGTCGCAGTCATGCAATACCACGAGGAGAGTAATCCATAAGCGAGACGCTGCGAAAGGCTGCTTCGCGCGGCGATTGGACCGGACTAATTTATGGCAGGGTTTTCCATTCGTAATCCGTATTTCGTGATTGTCATCTGCCTGGTGCTGCTCGTCATCGGCGTGACCAGTTTGGCCCGGATGCCGGTTGACCTTTTTCCGCAGATCAATCTGCCCGAAGTGGTGGTCGCTACATTCTTCTCCGGCATGCCGCCCCAGGATATTGAAACCGACATCACGGATCCGTTGGAACGTTTTTTTACCCTGGCGTCAGGCATTGATCACATGGAGTCTCGATCCCTGCTCGGGGTCAGCATCATCCGCGTTTACTTTCAGCCCGGAACCAATGCCGATGCGGACGTCACCCAGCTTTCCAATCTGGCGCTTGCCGACCTGAAGCGGTTACCTCCCGGAACACTGCCGCCCGTGGTTCTGAAGTTTGACGCTTCCAGCTTGCCGGTAGCCCTGGTCACCGTGAAGGGTGAGGGTCTCAACGAGACTCAGCTCCACGATTATGCGCAGTTTCAGATTCGCAACCAGATCGCCGGCGTACCCGGAGCAGAAATCCCCGGCGTGTTTGGCGGGACCTATCGCCAGATCATGGTTTACGTCGATCCTTACAAACTGGCATCACGGCAATTGAGCCTGATGGACGTGGTGGGCGCGGTTAACAGCGCAAACCTCATATTGCCGGCGGGCGACGTGAAGATGGGCCCCTTCGATTATTTCGTCTACTCCAACAGCCTGGTCGACGACATGAGCCAACTCGGCAAGCTTCCCTTGAAGGTCAAAGGGAACTCTTGGGTGACGGTGAATGACATCGGCAAAGCGGAAGACTCCCATCAGATTCAGTACAACGTAGTTCGCATTGATGGCCAACGATCCGCGTACATTCCCATCATGAAGCAAGGCGGCGATACCAACACCATCGCCGTGGTGGATGGCGTGCGCGAACTCATCAAGCACCTTTATGACATCCCTCAGCAAATGAAGACCAGTATCGTCTTCGATCAATCCGTGTATGTCAAAGAGGCCATTAACACGGTCTTGCACGAGGGCTTTTTGGGATTGATCCTGACCAGTCTGATGATTCTGATATTCCTGGGGAACTTCCGCGCCACCTCGGCGGTGTTGTTGTCGATTCCATTATCCGCACTGGCTGCGTTCGTTGTGCTGGCCATGATGGGCGGAACGATCAATACCATGATCCTGGGCGGAATGGCGTTGGCTTTTTCCCGCGTGATCGACAACTCGGTAATCTCGCTGGAAAATATCTATCGACACCTCGAGATGGGCGCGGCGCCGATGATCGCCGCGGAAGTAGGCGGATCAGAGGTGAGCCTGGCCGTGTTGGCGGCCACGCTGGTTGATGTAGTTGATTTCTTTCCAGTGGTTTTTCTGTACGGCGTTGCGAAGTTTTTGTTCTCGGCGCTCGCTCTCGCTTTCTGCCTTTCCCTGTTGGCGTCATTCGTGGTCGCAATGACCGTCATTCCTCTCTTCTGCTCCCGCTTTCTTAAAGCCGTAGCGCACGTTCCCGAGCATGCAAAGAAGGGTGGCGAGTATGACCTTGAGCCAACGGGAGCCTCCAGCCGATCGTGGATGGATCGATTCAACGCGCGCTTCAACCGACTGTTCAATAGGCTTTTGGATTTCTATGAAGTTTGGGTGCGGCGTGCGCTGCAGCGTCCGGGCTTGACGGTGGCGCTCTTGGCGGGCGTTTTTGTTGTGAGCCTGGCGATTTATCCACTGCTCGGCCTTGCGTTCTTTCCCAAGACGGATGCAGGCCAGTTCACCATCAATCTCAAGGTTCCAACTGGCACGCGCATCGAGATGACGGATCAGTATGTGGCGAAGGTGGAAGACCTGATCCGTCAAAACGTGGATAAAGCAGACCTGAAACGAATCGTGTCGAATATTGGCGTTGTGCCGGACTTCTCCTCACTGTATACGACGAACTCTGGTTCCTACACTGCGACCGTGCAGGTGGCATTGAACGAGCCGCACAGGTTGAGCAGCTTCGACTATATGGATCGCGTGCAAAGGGCGATGGCGAGCCAGTTTCCGGACATACGGACATTTTTTTCCAGCGGCTCGATGGTGGATGCGATTCTGAACATGGGAATGCCGGCGCCGATTGACGTACAGGTCAGCAGTCCTGACCTCGAGCAGATTTACGGCATCGCCCAGGGCTTGGCTGCGCGTTTTCGCGAGGTACACGGGGTTGGCCAAATATATATCCCGCAGGATATGGATTATCCGGCGCTACGCCTCGATGTAGACCGGGTTCACGCGGGCGAACTGGGGCTGACGCAAAAAGATGTGGTCGACAACGTGATTACCGCGCTCAATTCCGATTACATGATTGCGCCGAATTACTGGGTCGACCGCAAGAGTGGCAACGACTACTACCTTACGGTGCAGTACTTCGAGCATGGCGAGGCTGCTATTCATAACATGTCGGACTTGGGGCAGATTCCGTTAAGAGATCCAGGCAACGGTGGGGGGCTTAATTGCGGTCCTTCCGGCCCGCCGCAACCGGGAAGCGGGCGGGCATCATGGGCGTGCGGTGGGCAAGGCCGTCCGACCACCGTTCTCGAAAACGTTGTGAGCATAAAAAAGATGCAGACGCCGACCGAGGTCGATCATTATCAAATTCAACGTGCGGTCGATATTTACGTAACGCCCAGCGGCGAAGATCTGGGGCGAGTGACCGCTGCAGTGCAGAAGATTTTGGCGAAAACCAAGATTCCTGGCAATGTACGTGTGAATTTGCGCGGGATGGTCCAGGGCATGAACGCTTCGTTCAAGAGCTTTGCTTTGGGGTTTCTGATTTCCTTTGTCTTACTTTTTCTGATTCTGACAGCGCAGTTCAAGTCGTTTGTCGATCCCTTCCTCATCATGCTGGCGATCCCGATGGGATTTGTCGGGGTGCTGATCATCTTGCCGCTCACTCATAGCACCCTGAACGTGATGTCGCTGATGGGTGTACTGATGCTGGTCGGCATCGCGGACTCGAACAGCATCCTGATCGTGGACTTCGCGCACAACCTGGAACGGCAGGGATTATCGGCGGCAGACGCGGTGATCACTGCCTGTCGTGTGCGGCTCCGCCCCATTCTAATGACCTCGCTGGCGACAATTATCGGGATGATTCCGATGGCGCTGAAGTTGGGCACCGGAGCGGAGCAATACACTCCGATGGCACGCGCGATCATTGGCGGGCTAACGTCATCGGTTCTGCTGACGATTTTCATCGTGCCAGCAGCTTATTTGCTCGTCTACGGAAAACGTGGCGGCAAGGGTGATAAGGACACGAAAGAACCTGCGTCAGAACCTGCGCAGTAAGGCGATCAGTGGGACGCGGCTCGGTATTTCGGCTCGATGGGATTTGGCAAGGTCAAGATGAAGCAAGGGAACAAATTGAAGTGTGCAGCAACAATCTTTCTGTTCGCAGCACACTTGTGCTGCTTCGGTCAACAAGCCTCTGAACCCAGCGCTTCGGTGAGTCTGCCTTCGGCTCCGGTGCCTCAACAGCTAAATTCACCCACCCACCCCATTGCGCCAGGAATCACGCAAGAGACGCTTTCGCAAAATAGCTCGGGAACAGCGATTCCACTCTCGCTCAAAGACGCGCAAGCCCTCGCCTTAAAGAACAATCCACAAATCTCATTTGCGCGACTGACGGCCCTCGCATCCCAGCAGGTAACGCGAGAAGTTCGATCGAATTTGTGGCCCACCGCAGCGATGGATCTCACAGCAGTCGATTCAGAGCCGGGGGGGCGCATGACGGCGGGCGCGCTTAACAATCCAACGGTCTACCCGCGGGCCGCAGTCGGCGCAACCGTGACCCAACTCATCACGGATTTCGGGCGCACCACGAACCTGATTTCAAGCGCCAATCTGGCAGCCAAAGCTGAAAATCAAAATGCCGTAGCCACCAAGGAGCAGATATTTCTAGCAGTGGATCAGGCATTCTACGGCGCGTTGCAAAGTCAGGCCGTGCTGACTGTGGCGCAGCAAACCGTAGCATCTCGACAAACGGTCGCCGACCAGGTGGGCGCTCTTTTTAATAACAAGCTCAAATCGGAGCTCGATTTTAGCTTTGCGAACGTCAATCTGGCACAAGCGAAACTTCTTTTGCTCGACGCGCAAAACAACGAGAATGCCGCCATTACCTCCCTTTCCGCGGTGCTTGGTTTTGCGAACTTGCAGAATTTCCAGCTCGTGGAGGACACCAGCGCCGTCAGCGCTCCTCAGAGCAATGTAGACGATCTCATTTCCACTGCTTTCTCAACCCGGCCGGAGATCCTGGCACTCGAGCTTCAATCCGAATCTGCAGTCAAGTTTCAAAAGGCAGAACACGATTTGCTGTTTCCAGATATCCGCGCGATGGGAGCGGTCGGGGATACGCCGGTGCGGGATCCAGCCATTGTGCCTAACTGGTACGGGGCGATCGGCGTCAACGTAGATATCCCGGTCTTTAATGGTTTTCTCTTCACCGCGCGGGCGCGAGAAGCCGCGCTACGAGCCCAAGCTACGCAAGAACGATTGCGAGACTTGCGCGACCGTATCTCGCGCGATGTCCGCACGAGTTGGCTGAACGCGAACACGGCGTATCAACGTTTGGCCGTGACTCAACAGCTTTTGCAGCAGGCCAATCTTGCGTTAAATCTCGCTCAGTCGCGTTATCATCTGGGCTTGAGTTCCATTGTTGAGTTAAGCCAGGCACAACTCCAGCAGACGCAAGCACAGATCAGCAGTGCTCAAGCCATGTACGATTACCGCCTGGCCCTCGCAGTTCTTCAATATCAGACGAGTGGAATTTGAAATCCTATGCTTCCCTTTTTCCTATATCTGATCACGGCGGTCCTGACGGGATTTCACGTCTATACTTTGTTGACCCTGACTTTACTTGGAGCTCCTGTCAATCCCTTGGAACTGGTCTCACTGCTGGGTTCGTTGGCTCTTCTCATTGCCGCGTACATCAGCCTTTTCAACCCATACATCGCAGCAAGAGTGGCATTGCTTGCGTGCCTGGCGATGTGGAGTTTCTACGCCCCCGCCATCGCGAAATCGATTCGCAGCGGCGGGGAAAAACCTGCTGCCGCTTCGTTCTTGTTCTTGACTCCACGAGATCCGGCAAAACGAAATGCCAAGTTCTAAAGCAAGATGACTTTGCCCTATTTCGCCATCGTTTTTTTGGCTCTTGTCACCCTCTATTCCGGCTTTGTCAGCTTCAGGGAACAGCAAGACGCCTCAGCCAAAAACTGGATTTTGCCGAAGGCTCCGGGCGGGCCGGCGCGGATCATCGTTGGCATTTCCAGTGTGGTTATCTTGACGGCCGTGGCCATCTGGATGGGCTTGGGTACAAGGCATTCCAGTGTCCGCTCGTGGCGATTTCTGATTCCGGAAGGTTATACAGGCTGGGTCCGAATCGAGTTCGAAATACAAAATGCTCCGAGTCTACCGAACGAAGGTGGCCAATTCACTATCACGATTCCGGCTGGTGGCGTCGTGCGCACGTCGTCGTCTGAGCAGTACGGGCCGGCGAACGACCAATACTTCTACTACTCAGCCCAAGAGATGCGCCCGCTTCCGGTGACTGGAAAAGGCGCCCTCATCTGGGGCAAGATCAACGGCGAAGCCCAGGGCGCTTCCGGGAAGAGAAAGTTTGAGGAATTCTTTGTCGGCACCGAACAGCAGTTCAAGAGTCAACTCAAGGAATGAGCCGGCAGCTTGAGCCCGATGTCATCGCTTTGCAACTTTCATGGCAAACTTCACTCGCTCTGATGCCTTCAGGCAACTGGAAAGCTTTTCAACCGCAAGGTGTTGAAGAATTGGAGCGGGAGACCGGGATCGAACCGGCGACATCCAGCTTGGGAAGCTGGCGTTCTACCGCTGAACTACTCCCGCTCGCAACAGGCGATATCCAAGAAAGTCAGACCAAAGTCTAGCATCCAAAGCAGTGGGAAACAATCCAGAGCTCGCTCTGGCAGCCGTGCCCGCACCCCGCCGCACTCGACATCCATTTCGTTTAGACTGGGCTGAACAACGATGATGACTTCCAATCGACAACATGGCAGCACTGCCACAGCCAGCACTGGTCCTGCCGTGCCTGAGCCTTCTTTTTCCGAGCGGGCGCGCACGCTCGTGCACTTAGGACGAATCGGCAGCCTTTCCACAGTGTCCCGCAAGCGTCCGGGATTCCCTTTCGGATCGGTCATGCCGTACGGACTCGATGAACGCGGTCGACCGATATTTCTCATCAGCACGATGGCCATGCACACGCAAAATCTGCAGGCCGACGCTCGTGCCAGTTTGCTGATAACGCAGAACGATGGAGAGGGTGATCCGTTGGGTGCCTCGCGAGTTACGCTGGTGGGAAATGTTGCGACGATTCCTGAGCCCGAAGTCGCCGACGCGCGCCGGCTCTACCTGGAGCGCTATGCGAACAGCAGTTACTGGGTGGACTTCGACGACTTTTCGTTCTATCGCATGGATGTACTGGACGTCTACTACGTGGGCGGTTTCGGAGTCATGGGCTGGGTGAATGCCTCCGACTACGACGGCTCGCAACCTGATCCCTTGGCCGACGCTGCCGCGGGAATTATTGAGCACATGAATGCCGACCACAAAGAAG
>Ga0209006_10002288_pt1 | contig 17462 bp, 17 predicted proteins | sample JacPin_JW_Ref_O2_FD_188567 | JGI IMG/M metagenome (GOLD analysis project Ga0209006, IMG submission 188567) | Forest soil microbial communities from Algoma, Ontario, Canada - Jack Pine, Ontario site 1_JW_Ref_O2 (SPAdes) (version 2) | ecosystem: Environmental > Terrestrial > Soil > Boreal... | reverse complement strand
TGCGATGTGGGGAACCAACGCCATGTGGGGTACCAATGCCATGTGGGGCACGAACGCCATGTGGGGTACCAACGCGATGTGGGGAACCAGCATCCCGGGTGGTGAGCAATAAACTCAGAGACGAAACGAAAAGGGCCGCGGGTTATTCCGCGGCCTTTTTTAATTTCTCAGCGACTATCGGCGCCGCTTAGAATTTCACCGCCACCGGCTCACGGTTGCTTTCGGCCATCTCGAAATATTGCCGTGGCACAAAGTTGAACATTCCAGCAAGAACATTGGTGGGGAACGACTGAATCTTCGTATTCAGATCGCGCACGACGCCGTTGTAATACCGCCGCGCGTTTTGGGTGAGCTCCTCGGTCTGGGTCAGTGAACTTTGCAACTGCGTGAATTGGCTCGATGCCTTCAGCTCGGGATAACTCTCCGCCACCGCAAACAGTCCTGTCAGCGCGCTGGTCAGCTGATCTTCCGCGGCCCCGGTTTCCGCAGGATTCGTTGCCTGCATCGCCTGCGCTCGCGACTTTGTGACATTCTCAAATGTTTCTTTCTCGTGCGCGGCGTATCCCTTCACGGTCTCCACCAGATTCGGAATCAGATCGTGCCGCCGCTTCAGTTGCACGTCAATGTCGGACCACGCCGAGTCGCAGCGCACGCGCAACAGCACCAGGCTGTTGTACATCGAGATCAGCATCACGGCGACGACCACCAGAATGATTAGGACTATGATGGCCGCCATGCTAAGCCTCCTCGGAGGCTGCGAACGCGAGTGAAAATCGAATTGGACCTTTCATAGCCATCATCATAGCCATCTCGAACGGAAAAATCAGACTTGAGACTTCTTTTTCGCGGGAATCCGAACAAAAAGTGCGGCCTTCCAGGCGTGCTTTCAATCCAACCATGAGGAGGGAATCATGCAACGTTTCGACTACGTGAAAGCTGCGCCCGGCATATACCACGCGATGAAGGGTCTGGAAGACTATTTGCATCAGTGCGGCCTGGAGGAATCGCTGCTGCACCTGATAAAACTACGCGCGTCCCAGATCAATGGCTGCGCCTATTGTCTCGACATGCACTGGAAAGATTTGAAGTCGATCGGAGAGCCGGATCACCGTCTCTACGAACTCGATGCCTGGGAGGAGAGTCCGTTTTATTCCGACCGTGAACGAGCCGCGCTTGCCTGGACCGAAGCCGTGACGCGCGTTGCCGATAGCCGCGTCCCGGATGCGCTTTACGATGAAGTACGCAAGCAGTTCAGCGAGAAAGAAATCGCTAATCTGACGTTTGCCGTCGCAGCCATCAATGCCTGGAACCGCCTTGCCATTTCAGCCCGCATAACGCCGGGAACGTATGAAGCGCCGAAAGCACGATTGCAAAAGCAAACGTAAGAAAATTTGCGACGGAGGCAGGGGTTTGGATGAAGGCAGGAAGCAGGGGGCGGATTATTGCTGCGGCGCGAAATAACCTTTGCGCGCCCGAACTTGCAGATCTTTCTTGGACGAGGAAATTTCGATCGAGCGGTAGCGGCCGTCGGCATCGAAGTCGGCCGGTTTGTAGGAAACGATGTACTGGCTGCGAAGTTCGTCTTCGATCGCGGCGAAGGAGCGCGTAATGTCTTTCATTTTGAATGGGAAGAATGCGCGTCCGCCGGTCGATGCGGCGAGTTGCTCGAGCACGCGGTCGCCGCGCATCACGAGGCCGCTGTCATCCGTGGAAATTGCGTAAATAATCACCTCAGAGCGTTGCGCCATCTCAATGGCCTGTGCGCGGGTAAATTCGCTCTGGTTATCTTCGCCATCGCTCACAATAATGATGGCCTTCCGCACCGGATGCTCCGGGCGGTCCTTCAGAAATTTCTCTTTGCACGCGTGGTAGATGGCGTCATACAGAGCCGTTCCACCGCCATCATGCAGCTTGTGAATGCCTGCCTGCAGCAATGGCACGTTGTCAGTGAAGTCTTGCGCCATCTGGCTGTGGCTGTTGAAGCCGACTATAAACGCCTTGTCGAAACCTCCGCGCACCGTGTGCTGCAAAAAGCTGGTCGCCGCATCCTGCTCAAAATCGAAGCGGCTGTCGACCGAACCGCTCACGTCGACGAGTAGTCCGAGGTGCAAGGGCAAGTCGGTTTCCTTGCGGAAGTTGAGAATCGCCTGCGGAGGCTTGTGATCGTCCAAAATGCTGAAGTCAGCCTGACTCAAATCGCGAACAAACTTGCCATGCTTATCGGTCGCGATGAAAAGCAGATTGACTTCGTTGACGCGAGCATGAAAGGTGGCCACGGTCTGATCGTCGTCATCACTGGCGGCGGAAGAATTGGAGGCAGTTCCGGATGCCGTTGCGCTGTTGTAAGCGCTGAGATTCGAAGTCTCCGAAGCGAACACAGACTGGGCCTTTGCCGGAGCAACCCACAAAAAGGTTGCCAGCGATAAAGCCAGCGCCGAAAAAATGTGCTTCGTGTACTTCGTGCCCGGAACGTCCAAAATTTTCACTCCTAGTCCGGTCAAAACCACACTTCCAAACTATTAGATGCACGCGGGCTGCCGAAATCGCCATCGAGCCGGATGCCGCGCTCTGATTGACTTTAGGGGCGGGGTTGCAGATGTGCCAAGTTACAAAAGGAGCACACGTTTGGTCATGGCACAACGCACGCAATTTCTAGTACTTGCGGCAAGGTAACCCACTCCGCATTGAGCCTGCAAACCCGCGATCTGTCGGCCATTCGGCGATTCGGATCAAGGTTAAAGATGGTACCCTAACTCAGCCGGCTTTCCCTAAATTTGACTGGAGGCAATTCATATGAAGAAGTTCACTATGTGTGCTCTTTTATTGCTGGTTGCCATGACGGCGTTTGCCGCCGATGATGACCGCGAAGAGGATCGCGTGAAAGACGCCGGCGTCGTGCTGAAGGAGATTCTGAATATCCCCGAAGACATTCCGCAGGATTTGCTCGATAAAGCGGAGTGCATCGTCGTGCTGCCTTCGGTGAAGAAAGGCGCGTTTGGCGTGGGCGGCAGCTACGGCCGTGGCGTGATGATCTGCCGCGGCGGCGAGCACTACAAAGGAAGATGGGGCGCACCGGCGCTGTATGCGCTGGAAGGGGTCAGCATCGGATTCCAGCTCGGCGGCCAGGCCACGGATTTCGTTCTGCTGGTCATGAATCCCAAGGGCGCGGAGTCGTTGCTCTACAGCAAAGTCAAGCTGGGCGCGGATGCCTCCGCGGCTGCCGGTCCCAAGGGACGCACGGCGGAAGGCGCGACCGATATCGTGATGGAGGCTGAGATCCTTTCTTATTCCCGCAACAAAGGATTGTTTGCCGGAGTTTCTCTCGAAGGCTCGACTCTTCGATCGGACGGCAGCGCTAATGAAAAACTCTACGGAAAAAAACTGACCGCGAAAGAGATCATTCGCGGCGGCAGGGTGAGCATTCCGGCATGCGCCAGCGAACTGGTTACGCTGCTCGATACTAAATCTCCAGTTAATAAATCTGATCCGAAGTCGCTGGAGTAGAAAGATAGCTTTGGCCCCTGAGGCATTTCGTCTGCTGGCCGAGAATACTCAATGAGCTCTGACAAACGAGTTCGTTGTTCGTGGGCGAACAACGAACTGGCCATTCATTATCACGATGAAGAATGGGGCCAGCCCGTTCACAACGACCGTGTGCTCTTTGAATTCCTGATTCTCGAAGGCGCGCAGGCTGGCCTCAGCTGGAATACGATCCTCCAGAAGCGCGACAACTACCGTAAAGCGTTCAACGAATTCGATCCCGCGCGGGTAGCGCGCTACGACCGGCGGAAGATGCAACAGTTGCTGGGCAATCCCGGCATCGTGCGCAATCGGCTCAAGATCTCATCCGCGGTAGAAAATGCGAAGGCGTTCCTGCGGGTGCAGAAAGAGTTCGGCAGCTTCGATAGTTACATCTGGCAATTCGTCGGTGGCAAGCCGATCGTGAATGCGCGCAAATCGTTGAAGCAGGTTCCTGCGCGCACAGCCGAATCCGATGCCATGAGCAAAGATCTCAAAAAGCGCGGATTCAATTTTGTGGGATCGACGATCTGCTACGCGTTTATGCAGGCGGTCGGAATGGTGAACGATCACATCGTGGACTGCCATTTCTACAAAGCATCTCCGCGTCAGCGTTGATGGAAGGCGCTCGCCGTTAGATAAATCAACACCAATCCCAGCAGCAAAACCGCGCCTTCAACGCGTGTCGACCAGACGTGCAGTGCGTCGAACTGCATGCGCAACGGGTTGTCGATCGCCACGGCGCTGAAGTCGGTGACTTGCGCGCGCAGCGTGTCCATGCGCGGGATGATCCAGAATTGCGAAAACAAAGTGAGAATCAGCATCAGACAGACGAAGACGTGGCGCAGAGCGAAGAAATGCGGAGCGCCTTCGGTGATGTAGCTGTAGGCCAAAGATGTGGTGAGAAAAATAAGTCCGGAGACGATGGCGATCCAATGCAACTTGCCGAGTGCGCGGCCGACGATGTTTCCTGCGAGGTGTGTATTGGGCAGAACTCCTGGAGCGAATACGGTGGGCGCAAGCACGAAGGCGAAGAAGATCAATCCGCCGATCCAGACTATGAGCGACAGCAGCATGAAATAGCGCAGGAAAGACATGTCGGGGAATTATAGTCCCGCATCAAATGCAAAGAAATTTAACCACAGAGGACACGGAGATCACAGAGGGAACAGTAACCGACGATTGGCTGCGATTACACCGGAACTGGAACGTTCTCGATGATTTCTTTCAGCACCTGATCAGACTGCTCTGATTTTTTCAGCGTTGAAGCGTAGAGTCCGTTCACGGCGATGCGATGCGCGAAGACTGGAACGACCAGCGGTTTGAAGTCTTCGGGAGTACAGTAGGCGCGTCCTTGCAGGAACGCCATGGCTTGCGCGGCGCGATAAAGCGCCTGCGATCCGCGTGGCGAAACTCCGAGAGAGAGAAATTCTGATGTCCGGGTGCGGCGCACGATCTCGAGGGCATAGCTGACCAGCGAGTCGTCGACGCGAATCTGTTTTACGGCCTGCTGCATTTCGAGCACTTCCGCGCCAGTCAGGACGGGGCGAAGCTCTTCCAGTTTCGATGCTCCAGCCTCCGAGCGCAGAATTTCGCGCTCGGCCTGCGCATCGGGATAGCCCATGCGCACACGCAGCAGGAAGCGGTCGAGCTGCGACTCGGGCAGAGGATAGGTTCCGTGATGCTCCACGGGATTTTGCGTTGCAATCACCAGAAACGGCTGCGGCAATTCGTACGAATGTGCGTCGACCGTGACCTGGCCTTCGTTCATGGCCTCAAGCAGTGCAGACTGCGTTTTGGGAGTGGTGCGGTTGATTTCATCCGCGAGCAGCACGTTGGTGAAGACCGGGCCGCGCTTAAATTCGAACTCCTGCTCGAGCGCCGAGTACACGGAAATTCCGAGCACGTCGGAGGGCAGCATGTCGCTAGTGAACTGCACACGCTGAAAGGTGCAATCGATGGCGCGCGAGAGAGCCTGGCCGAGCGTGGTTTTGCCGACTCCGGGAACGCCTTCAATGAGCAGGTGTCCGCGGGCGAAGATGCTGACCAGAGCGAGGCGGACAACATCGTCTTTGCCACGAATCACGCGGCGAAGCGCCTTTTCCAATTCCGCTGCTTTCTGGAAGATGGCTACGTGCGATGGAGCGCTGGCAATCTCGGGCGACATTGTTTTCGATTCTACTATTGCGTTGCGCTGGGGCGGAGTTACGGGAGTACTCGGGTGAGCTATCAGCTTTTAGCCGTCAGCTCTCAGCCTACAGCAGATTCCTCCCCTGCGCTTCGCTTGGATCGGAATGACAAGTTTTTTCTTTGGGATTCGCATCTGTTCATTGAACGTAACTGTTCGCCTTATTTGCAGCGGTTTTAGCTGATAGCTCCTACTGCATAAACTCTGCTGGCCTTCCGGTTAGGCGCTCGATGCGCTTGGCAATCGGGGGATGAGTGGAGAAAAGATTGGCGAACGTTCCGGCGCTGACTCCGAGAAATGGTTGAATGATGAACAGATGCGCGGTCGAGGGGCTGGCCTGCATCGGTATGCGGCGGGCGTAGGTATCGAGTTTTTGCAGGGCGCTGGCCAGGGCATAGGGATTGCCGGTGAAATGCGCACCGGTGGCATCGGCCTGATATTCGCGCGAGCGCGAGACGGCAAGCTGGATCAGCGATGCCGCGATGGGAGCGACGATCAACATAAAGAGCGCGGTCAGCCCTCCGCCGCGGTCGTTGCGGTCGCGTCCACCGAAGCCGCCAAAAATCATGGCCCAGCGTCCCATGCTGGCGAGCATGGTGATAGCGCCTGCGAGCGTCGCGGCGACGGAACTGATGAGGATGTCGCGGTTGTTGACGTGGCCGAGCTCGTGGGCTAGGACGCCTTCCAATTCTTCGTCGTTGAGCAAACTCAAGATTCCGTGCGTTACGGCGACCGAAGCGTGTCGCGGATTGCGGCCGGTAGCGAATGCGTTCGGCGACTCCGTGGGAATCACGTAGATCTTCGGCATGGGGATGCCTATTTTCTGCGTGAGGCGCTCGACCGCAGCGTAAGCGCGAGGCAATTCTTCGCGCGTGGCAGGCTGCGCGCGATACATGGCCAGCGCAATCTTGTCAGAATAGAAATATGAGACGAAGTTCATGACGACGGCGATGGCCAGAGCCAGCATCATGCCGTTTTGACCGCCGGAGGCACGTCCGATTGCCATCAGCAGGAGTGTCATGACCGTCAGCAGAAGTGCGGTCTTAAATGCGTTTCCCATAAAATGCCTAACCTCTATCTACATATATTGGATGTGGCGGCTTCGCCAGAGTTTCGGGGCGGTCATTTTGAGAGCATTGCGGAACTACGGGCCGATAACCATCCTCCCCTATACGCATAGTAAATCTATTGTAATCAGGTAGTTATGCATCAGGCTTCGGTGTGACGGTAGCAGGCTTTGATATGGGGCTCGATGGTCTACGGCCAAAATCTTATCAAATAAGGAGTCGGGTGAGATTTGAGGCTTGGCCTCACAGTGGGGCGTGGCTTTTGTCGGGAAGGCAAGCGGCTACTGGGAAATGGTGTCGCGTTGAGGCGTTCAGACTCCGACACAGATCTCGCATGCCAGTAGGAGCGATCTTATCCTGAATCAAAAAGGAGTGGTAGATTTCCCTCAGCGGCTGAAGCCGTACCCGACCCCATCTTCCCATGAAATGAAAGAGAGGGTTTTACAGTACGTACATGCGCAGCATCCACCAGACGAGGAATATTGCGACGATGGCTCCGGCGATGTGAACGATCCAGTCGCCAATTGTTTGCGGTTTTCCAAAATTAAACATGCAGCGATGGTAGCAGGCTCAAGGGCAGGAGGTCGCCGAGTGACTCCAAAAGGCATTCGAAGCGTGCCTCACCACGCTGTTGGAGCGGGCGTGGTTGAAGAAATATTCGGGAATCGAAACCACTTCGGCTTCGGGTCACACGGGCAAGTTATCGCGAGCTTAGAGTTCGGTGACATAATGTCTCATGCGATATCCCGTGGCCTTCTTCGCATCTTTAATGCTTGTAGCAATGTTTGCCGCTTGCAGGCCGGCTCCTTCCAGCCAGTCTCTTTCAGGGCAATCTCCCTCGAGTCAAACCCAGGCTGCGAGTGCCGACCAGAAGCAAGTCACGGAGGCGCAGAAAGCATCTTCGAAACCTCCGTTAGAATTTCTTCTGACGTCATCCGCCGATGACTTTCATACTCACCATCCGCCGGACCCGACCGGCTTTCGCCAGGTACGACTTGGGCACGTTGTTTCCGGCGATGGAGCAACGCAGTACATGTTGTGTGGTGAGTTTCTGGCAGCGGCGGAAAAGGGCAACGCGGAGTGGATGTACTTCGCAACCATCAAGACATCCGGATACGAACAATGGCTTGGCGCGCAAGCACGCGGCCTGTGCGAGGGTTCGGCGGTCGTGTGGGATAGCCGGGACGATTTGTCGTCGGCGCTGCAGCGCCAGTTTGATTCGCTGCGCTAGCGGCGACGAAGCACTTCGGTGGGATGGACGCAGTTTTACCGCTTAGCGTCGGCTCCGCTAACGAGTAAACGAAAACTAGAAAGATATAGCCGGAACTCTTTGGCGAAGTAGCGGACCTGCGAGGTTAGCCTTTCTTGTGGGAGGCTTTCACCTTCGCCCATCTCTCCCGTTGGGCCGCTGCGATCTTCTTTCGGGCGGCAGGTGACATCGTTCGTCTCTTCTTTGGTGCGGTAGCAACACTCGTTGCTTGCCCGCTCTTCACTTTTGCCCATCGCTGACGTTGGGCTGCCGAGATACGCGCGCGGGCCGCGGTCGAAAGCTTGCCGCGCGCTCCGTTTTGTTTTCCGTAGGCTGTACCGAACGCCGAAAGTGCCGCGGAAATTCCGTGAAGTTGATTGGTCAGCCGATCCCGTTCCGTTTTCAACAGTCGAACAACATCAGCTATGTTTGTCATTAGAATTTACCTCGCGGTGATTGTATCAGTGTGATCGCGATCCATGAGTTTAATCGCAAGGTTATGCCATCAAAGATAGATTGGCGCAAATCGTGGACGATGGCTCAATGAAGGAAAGGACAGGAATGGTTCAGCGCCATTCATCGAGCGATGGCTCGCTCGCGCCGTAAAGCGTAAACAAGCCGTTCTGGCCGGTCTCCGTACCGGGTGTGACTCTGGGCGAAAATTTTCTGCGCCGGAAGACTGAGTTGCAGTCTTGAACGCATTTTGACCCAGGCGTATTTCAATTCTGTGCAATCTTGAATCTGCCTTTGTCAAATACGTTCAAGACAAGATCGGGCGTCGGATGTAGAGAATAGGAAGTACTCGAACATTGCCTCGACTCTCGAAGAGAGCAATCCGATCCCACGAGGAACAAAAAACGGCCATGAAGTCCATAGACCGCCGAACTTTCACTAAGGTTGCGCTCGCGATGGGAGCGTCCGTCGCCTGGGGCGATTTATCCGCAGCCCTCCCCCGCATCCCCTGGCGCGAACAGCGCGAACTTTTTCCCGAAGGAGTAGCTTCGGGAGATCCTGACAGCGACAGCGTATTGCTTTGGACACGATATCCGCAGGCAGATCAGAATTCGCGAGCCGATTTGCAAGTTGAGGTCGCGGAGGATAGCGCGTTCACGAGGGTAATCTCGACTGCTAAGGTGACGGTTTCTGCTGCAGCCGATTGGACGTGCCGTGTATTACTTGGCGGCCTCAAACCCGCGCGAGTCTATTGGTATCGCTTTACCGACAAGAACGGGATGGGAAGCCGCGTGGGGCGAACTATTACCGCTCCAGATGTTGATGATCGGCGGCCGGTCAAATTTGTATTTGTCAGTTGCCAGGACGTAACCCAGGGCGCCCAAAATGCCTACCGGCGAATGATCTATGAAGATGAGAAAGCCTCGGACAGCGATCGAGTAGATTTCGTGTTGCATCTGGGCGATTTTATTTACGAAATTGTGTGGTATCCGGAAGATCGGCCGCAGGGAATTTACGACCGGCGCCTGCGCGACATCGTGCGCTACCCGAGTGGCGAGAAGATTGAAGATGTCCATATTCCGACGACCGTCGATGACTATCGAGCCATCTATCGCGCATATTTGCACGATCCTGATCTGCAGGATGCGCGGGCTCGCTGGCCGTTTGTCAACATGTGGGATAACCATGAGTTCAGCATGTTGGGATGGCAGTCGCTCGAAAAGTTCCAAGGGAAAAATCGGCCGGCACAAACACGCAAAGTGGCGGCGAATCAGGCGTTCTTTGAATTCCGGCCGGCGCGGTTGGCGCGTCCGAACAGCAACTCGCTGGATCAATTCGATCCGCCGAAAGTCGTGGACGCTCCCATCACGAAGTTCGATGAGCGCGGGCTCGGCGACGAACCCAACAATCTCACTGCCATCGATTCTCTGAAGGGATATCGCGCAATTCGGTGGGGAGGTAACGTCGAGCTCATCATCACTGACCAGCGCAGCTATCGGTCGGAAGAGCCGACGGACATGCGGGAGGCTGCAGCGCTTGCCATCAGTGATTTCCCCGATTTGACATCGCAGGAGGCGATGGAAATTCTTGACGCTGGCCACACGTATGATGGCGGTAGACCTCCGGCGACGATTTCCTCCAACGATGGAAAAGTCGCGGTGCCAAATATTTGGGCAACGCGGCCACCGCAAACAATTTTGGGCGCCGAACAAAAAAGCTGGTTTCTTGATCGCCTAAAGCAGTCGAAAGCTCCGTGGAAGATATGGGGAAATACCACGGCGACACTTGAGATGCGCGCCGATCCCCAAAATCTGCCGGAGGGCATCACGAAACCCTGGCCGTGGAATGGATATGCTGGCATCGCCATCCAGGACTGGAGCACGGCTTACACAGAGAAGGGAGAAATCTACGACTTCGTTTCGGAGCACGGGATCACCGGCTTTACTACTATTGCCGGCGACCGGCACAGTTTTTGGGCAGGCTGGTCGGCTAAGTCGCTTCCGCCGCGAACTTTTTCTCCGGTAGGATTGGCATTTGTAACTGGATCGATCTCTGCCGTGGGCCTTGTCGAAGCATACGAACATTCCCTCCCCAAGAATCATCCCTTGCGCGCCCTCTATCTGGGACAGGGGCCGGAAGATCATGGCCCACAACCGACTTTCAACTTGATGTTGCGTCACGGGGTGAAAGCGTGTCTCGAATATGCCAAGACCGGAGATATAAAGAAGGCGCGCGCGCTCTCGAACCCGGAGCTCTCTCCTCACGTTTCGTTTGTTGACATGGCAGGTCATGGATATGCGCTGGTTCGGTGCACGCCCGATACGATACAGACGGAATTCGTTTGCATACCTCGTCCACTCGAACGCAGTGATCGCACGGATGGGGGACCGCTTAACTATCGAGTTAAGTTCCGCGCTCCTCTTTGGCGGAAAGATGAGAAGCCGAGTCTCAACATGGAAGTGGTTGAGGGCGATCCGAAGTTCTCAATCTAGATGGATTTTGCTAGCAATGGACCGCGGCCTGCAACTGCTGCCGTCGATGCCTCTCCGCCTTTGCGGCAGGAACTCGGCCTCTTGGATGGCGTGGCCGTGGTCGTCGGTACAATCATCGGCTCAGGAATTTTTCTGATTCCGAGCTTTATTGCGATTCAGCTTCACTCGCTGAGTGCCGTGCTGCTGGTGTGGACGGTTGGAGGGACGCTGACACTGTGCGGCGCGTTATCTCTCGCGGAACTTGGGGCAATGTTTCCAGGCGCCGGTGGCCTGTGCGCGTATTTACGGGAAGCATACGGCTCTCTGTGCGCATTCCTGTATGCCTGGGCGCTGCTGTTCATGATCCATTCCGGAAGCATTGCTGCTCTGGGCGTGGCTTTCGGCTTGTTCCTCGGTCAGATCGTGAGGTTGACGTTACTTGAGCAAAAACTTGCGAGTGCAGGCCTGATTCTAGGATTAACCGCCGTCAGCTGTCTGGGGATTCGAGCTGGAAAATTGGTGCAGAATCTTCTTGCGGTCGCAAAAATCAGCGGCCTGGTTACGATTATTGTTCTCTTAACTGCTAAGGGTACGCGGCCTCTTCATTTTTTCTACAAGCCTGAAGCCCTGAGCCCACGACCAATTTCCGCTGCGGCGTTCAGCATTGCTCTGGTTGCGGTGCTCTGGGCCTATGAAGGCTGGCACGTCATCTCTTTCGTAGCGGGAGAGATGAAAAAGCCTCATGTAGACCTGCCGCGAAGTCTTTTGTTTGGCAGCGGAATCGTGATGCTGATTTTTCTGATTGCCAATCTCGGCTATTACCGTGTGCTGTCTGGCAATGAAATTCGGGCGAGCAGCGCGGTTGCTGCCTCGGCTGTCGGCAAAGTTATGGGGCCGGTCAGCGCGAAATGCATCGCGCTGCTGATTCTTGTGTCCATGGTTGGTTGTACGAACGGTCTCATCCTGACCGGCCCGCGCGTGTACTACGCCATGGCGCGCGACGGAATATTCCCGAATATTTTTGGGCGCGTCAATGACCGCTATCGAACCCCGATGATTGCGTTGATCGTGCAGGGTATATGGGCGGCGATACTCGCGACTTCCGGAAGCTATCAGCAACTTTTCACCGACGTCGTTTTTACTGCGTGGATTTTTTACGGCTTGGCGGTAGCAGCCGTGCTGGTGCTGCGGAGGACTCAGCCCAACATGAAGCGCCCCTTCTCGGTTCCGGGGTATCCGTTTCTTTCGCTGCTGTTCTGCGGCGCGGCCACGGCGCTGGTGGCTGCCAATGTGATCCAACAGCCACGCGCAGCTTTCAGTGGGACTGTATTGGTGGCTACGGGTGTCCCGATCTATTTCTGGCGATCGAAAAAATCACCGGCCCCGGACACCGAGTATGACCATTGATTTCGATATAGGACCAATCGTGACTTCCAATTGCCACATCCGAATTCCCCGTTCTACGGATTGCGAACGCATGGCTGTTCTTGCCACACAACTTGGCTATCCAAGTAGTGCCGAAGAGATCGAGAGACGCATTACAGAGATGGCAGATCGGGAACGATTTGCGGTCTACGTCGCGGAAGGTCCAGATCACAAGGTCCTCGGCTGGATCGGAGTCTATGTATTCATTTCTGTGGAAGTCGATAAGTTCGCAGAAATCAGCGGCCTGATTGTTGACCAAAACGCCCGCTGTCATGGAGTTGGAGCGAAACTTTTACGGGCAGCGGAGGAGTGGGCGCGGACGGTGGGCTGCCTTCGGATATCAGTTCGGTCCAATGTTGTGCGTGAGCGAGCCCACAAATTTTATCTTAGCCACGCTTTCGAGTTTACGAAGGCGCAAAAGTCTTTCGTCAAGCATTTGCATAGGCCATAGCTGCGCGAGTTTAGGCGGGCAGATGCGAAGGAGAACTCTTCTGCTGCCATGCCCGAGGTGACGCTCCGGTGGTTCGGCGGATCCATCGCGTCATGTGGGCCTGATCTGAAAAACCGGTTTCCGCTGCAATGGTTGCCAGATCCTCTTTGCCATCTGTAATACATAGCCACGCTCTGCGCGCGCGCGACTCCGCCTTGAAAACCTCTGGAGAGATTCCGTACGCTGTGTGGAAGCCGCGTGAAACCGTCTCCGCGGCCAATCGATGGGTCCGGGCCCAGTCTCCAATCCTGATGGGGACATTTGAGTTGAGTTCTGCGGCCAATAAATCCGGCCAGTCATTTCGTGTTCTTGGTGATGCTGAAGCGTTCTTTCGAAGAAGTTCGCTCAAGAGTAGCGTGGCATCCGCCGGAGATTTTTCCGCCACAATGGCCACTTGATCGAGGTCATCAATGTGATACAAGCCGGAATCGATGGCGGGATCTGACCAAGCGAGGCGCACGAGCCGCACACCGGCCCGCACTTTCTGGTTTACATGGCAGTCAAGTCTCGGATGAACTAACACATCCCCCGCAGTCGCCTGAATGCGGCCCGCGTAGCCAGCCTCCTCCATGGTGCCAGAGAGCACCACCGTCGCGTAAGCCGATAAATGACGATGCCGCGGCAGGCTCAAATCGTGCTGCAGAACCTCAATTCCGGGGGTGATGCTCCGAAAGCTAAAGATGTCAGAAGGCATGGTCCGTTAACTCTATGGCGTAACATACTTGTCCGGAAGAGTTAAGCCCGGACGTTCCGCATCCCACATGATGCTGGCGATCCAGAAGCGTCCGCGAGCATGAACAATTTGCATCGAGTTGATGCCCCGCGCAAACGGTTTGCTGTCGTCGGCTGTATGTCTGCTTTCGTAGCTGCTCCACACCTGCACCAGATTTCCAAACTCTTCAATTTGATTGGCAATGGGGCGCTCGAAGAAACCATTTGCCTTGAAATATGGATCGTCCCTATCGACGAACCCATCGGGGGTTATAAAGACTACGTCCTCCTGTTGCGGCTCGCCGGTGGCGGAAGTACCGCCTCGAATGGGACCGAGTCTTCCCTCAGGCAGAAACAGCGAACGAAACCGGTTCCAGTCGCGCGGCTTTCCGGCAGGCCCGGAGATCACGTCATAAATCGAGTGGACAAGGTGGTCTACTGTATCAACATCCCCGGGGGCTGCTGTTGGCAGGTTGGTATGAGTCTCGAGCAAACCGGGCAACCGGGGTGGTGCGGCCTGTGCCTGAGAGGCTGACTGTTGGGCATGAGCCATCGCAGTAGTGCATGAGAGAGCGAGGATTAGCAAAAAGCTTCGACCACGATTCATGAGGCTCCAATCTTAGAACGTTTCGTGTTTGACAAATCCAACTTGCCGCTACGGGCTGCGGGTTTAATCTTAATTTGACTCCTAGACGCCTCCAGAGTTAGCTGGCAGCCGAGGACAAATTGCGGAAGAGGATTATACGCCGCCTTCTTTTTCAATAACGAGCCCGCGGGCGATCCCGAATCGGATGATCGAGCCTCACTCGATCCAATAGGGCTGGCAACGCTACTTGAATTCCTGAAACTCTGCGACGTGGCGACGAATTCTGAAAAGAGAGCAATAGAAAAAAAGCCACGACCCGAGGCCGTGGCTTCCCAATTCAGTTGCGAGCTGTGTCGCACTTCACTTCCGATCCATACCGTTCGATCCGGTCCAGAATTAGAAGTTGAACTTCACCGTGAGTTGTACCAGCCGCGGCGAAGCGTCCGCTCCCAGACCTGACCCGAGAATGCTGGTCGGTGTGTTTACCGTATCCAGCACGTTCCCGAAATTCGCGCTGTTGACGTCGTTCACCGGGCTCTCGAAGTTAGGATGGTTGAAGATGTTGAAGAACTGTGCACCAATCCCAAGTTTCGCTCCCTCCCAGTGCGGAATAATCGTGTACTTCATGATGGTCATATCTGTGTCGAAGTAGTGAGGACCGAAGAACTGGTTGCGCCGTTGATTTTCGGTTCCCGAGTTTAACTGCGCCTGGCCGATTCCGAAACCCGTGGCTAACCCGGTTGCGATATCTGGAAACAGCGACGACGAAAGGCAAGGCCCCGAGGTGACGCTGCTGGGTCCGTTGCAGTTCGGCGTCGACGAAGGCCCAGCATAGTTTGCATAAGCCGCGGACTGATAGTTAAAGTTGCCCAGGATTCCGGATGCGCCGCTGTCTGCAATCGTATAAGGCAGGCCGGTGCGCGCGAACAGCGTCCCGGAAAGCTGCCAACCCTTCAATGCCGCAGTTGGCCCTTTCGGGAGTTCGTAGACGTAGTTCGCGCTCAGATAATGCCGGGTGTCATAGTCGGCATTACCATAGTTGTATTGGCGGATATTGGTATTGCTGATCGGGTTTTGAAAACTGCCGAGCCGGCCCGAGTTCGCGTTACCCGCGATGAACTGATTGAAGCCACCATTGGAAATCTCATCTAAAGCGTGGCTGAACGTGTAGTTGGCCTGAATTTGCAGCCCATGACTGAAGCGGTGCTGCGCCGTGACGGTGAGGCCGTTGTAATTGGAAACAGCCAGAGTTTGGATCTGGTTCACGCCGCTGAAGCTCGAATCGGGCGCGCTCGCCGGTAGCCCGATAAAGCCGGACGGGCAACTGCTCGCGGGGCAAAAGGCGTTTTGGTTGTCGAAAATCGCGGTCTCGTGAAAGCCGTGATTTCCCACATAGTTGACCGTGATTGAGGTGTTGTTGCCGACTGCTTGCTGCACCTCGAAGTTCCACTCCCAATATCGTGGAGCTTGGATCGTATTGACGTTCGTGAATCCCGGCGGAGCGAATTGACCGCCTTTGGCGGCTGCGTTGGCTTGGATCTGCGCTGCATTTAGTCCCTGGGAAAATCCCGAGTTAATTGCGGCATTGGTGACGGCGGCGCTGTTAAAGACATTACCGCCAGTTTGCTGGGTGGGGGCAAGATTACCCGAAATGGTGAACGGGAAAATGTTGTCTACCGGAGTATTCTCCGACAGGCCATCCGCAATCTGGCCAGGGAATGTATCCATGAACAACCCGATACCGCCGCGGAACACGGTGTTCTTTAAGGCAGACGGGTTGTACGTGAAACCAAAGCGAGGCTGCCATGCGATAGAGGTAAAACTCTGCATCGCCTGGCCTAGCCCGCTCTGAATGACCTGATTGTAAGGGACGGTCGGGTCGTGATTGATCTCAGAGAACGGCGCCGACAATCTGGCGAAGCAGTTCGCCTCGCAGGTGGGAATGGAATTATGGTCGGCGCGTAAGGCAAGAGTAAGCTTCAGGTTACTCTTGACCCTCCACTCGTCCTGTAAATACAAACCCAGTTGATAGAGCTTAATGTCCTGGTCTTTAGCGGTCGGGAAACTCTGATCCAGGAGGGTGACATCCCCCGGGCGAGTTCCAGTGCCACCATAAGCGAAAGCGTTTAACGACAAAGGCAAGAGTTCGCCGACGGTTCCGATACCGCTGTCGTAATCGCTGACTAGGTTGCGATGGAAATATATGCCTAGTTTCAGAGTGTGCTTGCTGCCGAGGCTATAGGAGAAGTCGTCGATCAATTGGTAGCCGGTCACGTTGCGTCCTTCCGGCCAGTCAAAATCTGCCCCGCCCACGATTGTGAGAGAGCCATCGTCGACGACCATGTCCGTGGGGAAGGTCGCGCGGGAGGCGGCAAGGTTATTCGAGAAGAACGCACTGTACCACTGATCGGAAACGACCAGGTTGTTGACGGCTTTTGCGCCAAAAGCGCGGTTCCAGCTCACCTGCCCTTGATACTCCGGCTGGGTGCTGAAGGCATTGAAAACCGGGTTCAACTGGTCGGTGAACGTTGCCTGAACGCCTTTGTCTTCCTGCAAGCGCACAAACACCTTGTCGTTATTAGTAAGGTTGAAGTCGAACCGCCCCGAGGTCAAAAACTCGTGAGTAAAGTTATTCGCGGTGCCGCGCCACGACTCCGTGCAGGGCGAGTTGCCGGCGCCAAAAGTTCCGGCAGCATTGCTGTAGGTTTGACCTGCGCACCCGCTCGTGTCTGACGCGGTTGGAACGCCCGGCACCGCCCGGGATACGCCTTCTGCGGTGTTGTAGATGTTGAAAATCGTATCGTAGAACGGTATCGATTGCGAAAGGCCGGTATTGTTGAGGTTGTCCGCGATAAAGTTTTGGAAGCTGGGAGACGGAGCGATGACTTGGGAACTCGTCGGAAGAATGACTCGCAAGCCTTCATAGTTCACGAAGAAGAATGCCTTGTCCTTCTTGATCGGTCCGCCGAAAGACGTCGAATATTGGTTGGCGTTCACAAAGGGTCGAGGCGTGTCGTTGCCAACGTTGAAAAAATTGTTGGCGTTCATCGCTGAGCCGTCCCAGAAGTAATTGGCGTTGCCGTGCCAGTTGTTGGATCCGGACTTGGTGATGTAGTTCACGTTCGCGCCGGCAAATCCGCCGTACTGCCCTGAATAGCCGTTCGTTACCACCGTCGCTTCCTGCACTTCGTTATTGCCGAGCAGCAGGTTCGTTGCACCCGAATTGTTCAAGTTTAGAAACGGGTCGTTGTCATACATTCCATTCAAAGTGAAGAGGTTTGAAGACGCGGAGACGCCAAAGCT
>Ga0209006_10002287_pt1 | contig 17465 bp, 26 predicted proteins | sample JacPin_JW_Ref_O2_FD_188567 | JGI IMG/M metagenome (GOLD analysis project Ga0209006, IMG submission 188567) | Forest soil microbial communities from Algoma, Ontario, Canada - Jack Pine, Ontario site 1_JW_Ref_O2 (SPAdes) (version 2) | ecosystem: Environmental > Terrestrial > Soil > Boreal... | reverse complement strand
GGACTATTTCTTGGCTGCGTTCGCTGCCATTCGAGCGCGGAACTGTTTTTCCTGCTGAATTTCCTCGTCGCTGAAGACAGATGCGAACTCTTCGGGCTCAAAGACGCGGCGGATCTCGATGTCGGTCTCGCCTTCGTTGGGGCAGCGCTGGACCCACTCGATGGCCTCTTCGAGAGACTTGACCTGCCAGAACCAGAAGCTGGCGATGACTTCCTTGCTTTCCGCGAAGGGGCCGTCAATGACGGTGGGGCGGTTCTTGCCGGAGAAGTGGACGCGGGCGCCCTTGGACGAGGGGTGAAGGCCGTCGTAGCCTATCAAGACTCCGGCTTCTAACAGCTCGTCGTTGAATTTGTTCAAGTCGGCCATGAGCTGGGGATCGGGGGCTTGGTTTTCGGGTTCTTCCGAGCATTTGACGATGACCATGAATCGCATCTTGTCTGTCCTTTCGGGTTGAATTGGCCTCACGTTCAAGTTCATAGCTTAATTGCTGCCCTACCCATACGTCGAACCAGAAGCTGCAGAATCGACACGAAGAACCAAGAAAATTCTCGGTAGCTCCTGGTCAACGCGGTGATCTCAATGGGTCGACGCAACACTAATCTGGAACCCGCCTGCATTGAAAACAAATGCCAAAATCGCTTGTTAGGATCAAACCAGCGGGACCGCTGCCCTGGCTAGGTTTTAGCCGATTACTTGAACTGGGCCCATACGCTTCCGGCATCGAGATACTGCCTCATCAGATCGATTCGGCCGTCGTCATCCAAGTGATAAACGAAACATTGAGCAACTCTGTACTTCTGTCCGATCAGGCTACTAGGATCCCTCGGGAACGGCCAACCCTGTTTCTCGCCGAATTCAATCAACTCTTGAGTGGCGGTCCCGACGTTCCAATATTCGAAAACACCCCATTTGCCGATCAGTACGTTGTTTATGATTTCAGGCTTCTTCTCAGATGTCGAACCGGCTTTCAGCCATGTCATGACAGCTTTCTTGCCCTTCACTTTCTGGTTGTAGGGCATCTGATACCACTCAATGTCGTCGGCGAGTTGAGCTTCCACTGCTCCCATGTCGCCCGATGCGACTCCGAAAATCAAAGTTGAAAGCGGAGTTGCGCGTTGCCCGACTTCAGCGTTGTCGTTTGGGGGTTGAATTTGAGACATGGCTTTCTCCTACATTCCGGGACGATACACTTTTCGGGTTGAGTTGGGCTGACGTTCAAGTTCGTAGCTTAATTGCTTCCCTACCCATACGTCGAACCAGAAGGTGCAGAATCGACTCGGAGAACCGAAAATATTCTCGGTAGCTAGTGGTTAACGCCGTTACCGGAGAAGTGAATCGTCACCTTCTGTCCGTTCTCCACGGTTGCGAGACCAGGTTCAGGCTCGCAGTCCACACCAGCCCTCATTTCAGGTTCAGATTAAGGGCGTAGATATCCCGCGTTCCTATATTGCACAGAAACAAAGGCGCAACGGTCGGGTCCAATCCCATCCACATACCTGTATTCCCCGTGTACTTCAGATCCCAACTAGTTCGGAAGCATGCCGATCGTCACCAGCCACTTTTCTACGAGCTGCGGCCATTCGGTGACCGGCAGCTCGGTGCGCCGCAGTCCGAAGGCGTGTCCGCCGTGGGCGTAGAGATGCATTTCGGTGGGAACGTTCGCCTTCTGCAGTGCGATGTAGTAAGCCAGCGCCTGATCTACGCCGTCAACTTCGTCATCTTCGGCTTGCAGCAAAAATGTTGGCGAGGTCTGGGGCGTGACCGGAACTTGCGGATTCAGTGCATAGGTCTCGCTCTCCGTTGACAAATGACCCGGATAAACGGCCACCGCAAAATCCGGGCGCGCGCTTTCCTTGTCCGCAGCATCAACAGGCTGATACAAACGGTGGGCGTAGTCCGTGCTGATTTCCGCCACCAGATACCCGCCCGCCGAAAAACCAATGACTCCGACTTTGTGTGGATCAATGTGCCAATCCGCCGCATGTGAGCGCACCAGGCCCATCGTTCGCTGCGCATCTTCCAGCGCCAGCGTTGATTTGTTTAGACCATGGTTGGGCCGGCACTTGCAGTGCCAGTCGTAGGGCACGCTCGGCACGCGATATTTCAGCAGCACGCAGGTAATCCCTCGCGAGGTCAGCCAGTCGCAAACCTCCGTGCCCTCCAGGTCAATCGCCAATCCCTCGAAACCGCCGCCGGGAAATACAAGCATGGCCACGCCCGTATTTTTTTCGGTTGGAGAGTAAACCGTCATCGTCGGCTGCGTCACATTTTTCACCCAGACCCACGTCCTTCCGGCGACTAGATGGTCCTTTACGATCGCCGTATCTTCAGGGCCGGGCGCAGCCTGTGCGTCCGGCACGGCTTCGGGCCATATCGCAACTTGAGTGTGTGGCGGCGCTGGTTGCCAGGCGGTCGCTTGCGCGCCAGCAGGACCAGATACAAAAAGGACGCAGAAAATAATTAGGATCGACGATTTCATCTCAGTCCGGCGGCTAAGAAGATAGCCCGTCTTTGCCGGAAGCCGTTGTGCGAATTCGAGAAGGTTTTCCGAAACCTAACTCCCGATTCACGCCTTACCGTACATCCAGAATGTCGGGCAGAGGCACGCGTTCAGTCATGCAACTTACGAGGATTTGCAACGCCTGGTCCGGGCCTTCGTTGAAATATTCAATAGTTGGTGATTTATCGAACGTATTGACCTGACTTAAATTGCGGTTCGCGGGACGGATTATGAGGGTTGTGTCTAGTCTAGGTATGACGCCTTCTCGTATCTTTCGAGAATTCCTGCCCGATAGGTAGATCCTTAGTGCGGCGAATGTCACTTAGAGATGACCGCTGGTTTCGGAGAGATCTGATTTACTTCGCTGACTCAGGAATTCAGGGCACGAAATCAGTGCCGGTGCCTGAGGGAGGACCATCAGTAAAGCTTAACCATTGCGTCGCCTTCGTGAGTGAAGGCCAAGCATCCCAGGAAAAAATAAAACACCGGCACCGCTCGAAGACTTCGGCGACATGTAGGCCCGTGCGCTGCTTGAATCCTGGCGGCTTTAGTTCTGCTCCTGCTTGCGACGCGCAAATGCAAAGCCAGCCACCGCCAAAAGTCCTGCTCCGACAAGCATCGCGACCCCAGGCTCCGGCATCGGCGCCGGATCACACTTCTTTGGCTTATCGCCACTAGCGTCGCAACCATTCTGGTTTGCCGGGTCAGCCTTTGCCAGCGGAGCTAGCAGCGCAATGCCCAAAAGTATTGCAAATCCAAGTTTCTTCATTTCAGCCCACTCCCAGTTGGCGGTGCCCACTGGCGCACGCCGCTTATATAAGGATAAGCAGATTGGGCGCCAAAACTCAAAATGGGTGGGTACTGCTTTCCTACTGATTCTAAACAGCATACGAAACGTCATCGCGTGAGTGAATTTTCACCAAGCCGACGCATTGCGCATTCTCGCGAAGTCAATTCCCAGGCTTGTCCTCCTCTCCGCGCTCTGGCAGATTATCTGAAGAAGAATCGGCACTGGAGGTCTCCAAATGGCACATCCGGCCCACGGTCCCGAGACCAAAGTGGAAGTCCGGCGAATGTTCGTAGCGCCGCGTGAGAAAGTCTTTGAAGCCTGGACCCAGCGTGAGAAGGTCGAGAAATGGATGTGCCGCTTCCCCCGACACGAAACGCGTTTCACCACCTCTGACGCGCGCCCCGGCAGCACCAATACGCTGGAGGTCAAGAATCAGGACGGAGAAACCTTCAAGCAGACCATCACCTACCGCGACATCACACCTCCGGAAAAACTGGTCTTTACCTGGGACTGGCAGAAGTTCTCCGCGTCAGGAGAAAAAATCGACGAGGCGCATGACACGCTGGTCACGGTGGAATTTCAGGCGCGCGGAACTTTTACCGAAGTGATTCTGACCCACGAGGGACTCGTCACCGCGAATCAACGTGAGTCACACAACAAGGGCTGGAACGCTTGCTTCGATCGTCTCGAAGAAGCATTGAAAGCCTAACCCCAAAAATTCGCGGAAGGGCCCTGAATCCGGCGCTACTCCCCTCCCGCAGCAACCAAAAGTGTTTTCGCTTGGGCCAGCTCGGGGCGGTCGGAGCGCACGCCTTCGCAATTCTTCAGCAACTGCGCGTAGTAGGCGTCCGCTTTTTCTTTCTGCTTAGCCTGCATGGCGGCCTGCGCTGCGCCGTAGAGGCCGTTGAAACGATTGGGGTCGGTGCGCAGTGAAATCTCATATTCATGCAGCGCTTCTGGCGGACGCTGCAGCTCGAGCAACATGTCCGCCAGCATTTCGCGGGCGGGCATTTCGGTTTCGCCCTTACCGGCTTTGTCCTGATCGTCGGCGACGGCGCGCATCAGGCGCACCGCCTCGTCGGAGTTACCCGCCGCGTAGGCGACCCAGGCTTGCACCAGTTGGTGCTCGTCCTTTAGGCCTTCTGCGATGTAGGGCCGGGGACCTTTGCGCACGGCATCGAGCAGCTCGTCGTAATGTTTCAGCGCGTCTTGCGCGGCAGCTGCGGCGTGAAGATGCCCGGCCGCAACGGCGCGCCCCCAGTAGGTAACCAACTGCACGTCGGCCGGCGCGCCGGCGATGGGTTGCAGACCCAGCGCTTCTTTCCACTGGCGGCGCTCCAAAGCGTACTTGGCCGGCCCTTCCGCCTGGCGCACCAGCAAATAATTTTCAAATTGCGGATCCATTTGTGCGGCGCCGATCGCTGTCACCTGCTCGATGGTCGCCTTGGCGCTGGCGTCGTCGCCAATTTGCATGTACGCGTATTCGAGGAAATCCATCGAATGCACTTTGTGATGCATCACGTGATGATGCGCGGCCATGCCATCGGCCACCCGAATGGCCGCGAGGTTGGAGTCAATGTCGTCCTGCCAAAGTCCCAGGCGCGCAAAAATGTGCGAAGGCATATGCACGGCGTGAGGCGAAGACGGGGCGATGCTCGCGTATTTACGCGCGGCCGGAAGGGCCAGGCTGGCCATCGCCGGATTGTCGCAACTGTGAATGATGTAATGGGCGATGCCCGGATGATTTGGCTGCTGGTCGTAAAGTTGGTTGAGGATCGCCACGGCGGCCTTGGCATTGGTCAGGTTGGGATCGCGATCCGGACCCGACGCGAGCAGCGAGAGCGCGTAAAAAATGGCGGCTTCGTGGTCGTTGGGATTGCGCTCGTGGACGCCTTTCATCGCTTCGGCGTACGCGTCGGCGCGCTGATGGTGGTCGAGCTTGTCAGTGTCGGAATAAAAGACCGAAAGCGCGTTGACGTAATCGCGTTCGCGCGCAGTCGGCGGCTGCAGTGAACGAGCTTTGGCCAGAAGCTCGGCGCCTTGGGCCAGCTCCGCTTTGCCCGGGCGATCCCAGAGTTGGTGATACAGCGTCATGGCCTGGCCCCAGTAAGCCATGGCGCATCCCGGATTTTCTTTGGCGACTTCCTCGAATTGCGCGTCGGCTACTTCGTACTCGAACGAATAAAGAAGCGCGACGCCACGCTCGAATTGCGATTGGACTGCCGGAGCGCAGGAGGTGGGGAACGAGACGTTGCCAACTTGTTCATCAGCGTCGTGATGGTGCGGCGGCTCCTGCGCGGCCAGCGAACCGGTTACGAGCGGCAGCATGCAGAGCAGAGCAAGACGAGCGAATTTGGGAGCCTTCATGATCACCTCTCGCGTCAAGCGTGAAAAGCGTAGCGACGGCCAGACCGGATGTCAATGCGCAGCTCTTATTGCTTCAGCGTCAGCCCATCCAGAAATTCCATGGCGATGAACGGGCGTCCGCCATCTTCGCCGATGTCGTGAATAGTGCAAATGTTGGGATGGTTCAGAGCGGAGGCGGACTCAGCCTTTCGGCGGAAACGTTCGAGTGCTTGCGAATCTTGCGCCAGGTCATCCGGCAGAAATTTCAGCGCGACAAAACGGTCGAGACGAGTGTCTTGGGCCTTGTAAACAACGCCCATCCCTACACCGCCGAGCTTTTCGACGATTCGGTAATGAGAGATGGTTTGACTGATAAGCGTATCAGAGCTGGGCACGCCGGGCACATAGCAGAGTGCCTCTAGAAGCAAGTCAACGAAGACGAATACTTGCTGAGCAACTTTGAGGAATTTATGTTCCGACCCATGCCGCAAGTTCGCGCCCGCAATTAAGAGCTGCAGCCGGGAAAGAAAGACTGATCCTGGATTATTCCGCTCTGAACACCATGACATCGTCCAGATCGGCGAACTGCGAGCGCTCCAGCATGCGGCGGCTTACCGTCGAGAATTCCGCCTTCAATGCTCCGGTATCGGTTCCGGTGCGTTTCGCGGCGGCAATTTCGTGGGTCAAATGGACGACAATGGCCACGTCCGCGCTACATTCCAGGCAGAACTTTTCTCGCCTCCCCGGAAACTCGAATAACTCCTGAACCCGACCGCATACGCTGCACTGCCCGCCAATATTCAGCTCCATATAAAGGTTAGCTAACATATACAAGATCTCCTGTGGCTTACGGCTCAGGACCGGCATCCCAGCCATCTACACACTAGGCAAAGGGCCATAAGGAAGGAGTAAGGCTTCTATAATGTTTTTATAAGCTGCGAATCAGTTGAAAACGGTGGCTGGTGGCGAAAGAAGGCGCGGAATTGCTTTTAGCAACGCGGGACGTTGCCACGAATCACACGACTACTGGGATGTGTTAGACAGTCGAGGTACGGCAAGCGCGTTGAAGGTTCAGGCCAGTAAGTTGCGTCGCACGGCGTGCAGGTCCTCAAGCGCGTTCGACATTTCCACTCGTTCATCGTCGTGGTCGGGAGAGTCCGCAATCTCTTTGTAGCGCGTCAACACGGCCATTTCGGCGTCGGTGACCAGGAATTGGAGCCTGACTCGGTTTAACTCGCGCATGGCCATCACGTAAGAAGGTTTCCAGTCAGAACTGATCTCTGGCATTCCCATGTTGCACCCCCATGGGCTGCACTTTGGCGCGGGAGCCCGATAATGGCCATACAGCGTTTGCTGTATCGTGGGGAATTCTCCGTGAGTTATTTCGTTCGCGGCCAGCCCAGCTTATAGATCTTCATCGCGAGCAGTGCCGAGGACGCAGCGTCCATCGCCAGACGTTCTTCGTGGTAGTCGGAGGAATTCTCAAGCTGTCGGGACCGCAGGAAAAGAGCCTGCTCGGCCTCAAGAATGAGTTGCCGCAATTGCTCTTTATCCGTTTGTCGGATCGCTTTCTGGTATTTCTCTTCCCACATGACCGGCCGAACTTCCGGCATATTTCACCTGCCCTGGGGTCTGCTGAAGTGTTTCAAGCTGCGGCGTTTTGCCTGGCGACCATTTTGTGCGTGCGGAGATCCATCAGATAGATTTCGTGCTGGTTGCGAGCCGCGGTTTCGATCAGTTTGTTGGTGGCGTTTTCCAGTCCAACGAAGACTCCCAGCCATTGCGAGCCGCCGTCGGGGAGTTTTTCAAACAGGTCGTAACAGGTTTCATCCCACTTAAACTTAAGCTGATTTCCATAGGAGTCAGACATGGTGCCCTCCCGACCTACCATTTCTGGTAGACATTATGAAGATTGAAGCACGCTGTCAATTGAAAGTTTTTCGTGCCGACGGCTGCGCAAGTAGGGTGGAAAGTCAGAGACGCGACAGGAAGAAACGGCCGAGGCAACTCATTCTATATGGTTCTTCGTGCTGGCATTTTCCATCAGGAACTCATTCAAACGGCGCCAGCAATTCGACGTGGCAGTCACCTACCTATGTTGCGAGCACTTGGAGAAGAGTGCGGTGGGCGAGACAGGTCCAGAGATCTAGAATCTGTCGAACAGGTCCGGCAAGAATTGTGGAAAGCCGTTAACGTGCCGAAGGCCGAACGTCGCGATCAACACACAAACTCTCCCGCCGATGATGCTCAACAGGAGTTGGTGGGATTCTGCAGGTTCGTGGGTTAGAATCCGGCGAAAGAGGGGGCCATGTCCTATTCGCCCACGCTGCTGATTCACATTTTCGGTGGGTCCTTGGGTTTGCTGTCCGGAACCGCGGCATTGTGTTTCCGCAAAGGTTCGCCGCGCCACGCGTTGGCCGGGAAAATCTTCGTGGCATCCATGCTGCTCATGGCGGTCTTCGCGGTGTACCTGGCCATCGTGAAGCATCAAACCAACAACATCGGCGGCGGGATCCTAACCTTATATTTAATTACGACGGGATGGCTGACCGCCCGGCGCCGGGACGGAAAAACGGACCGTTTCGATTGGGTGCTGTTCCTGATTCCCCTGGTGCTGGGAATTCTGACCTGGATGAATGGTATTGCAGTCGTGCGCAGCGGAGCGACCGAACAGAACGGAGTTCCGGTGGGAATGAATTTTTTCATGGGTTCGATAATGCTTTTGGCCGCCGGCGGTGACGTACGCATGCTGATGGCGGGACGCATCGTGGGAGTAAAGCGCATCTCGCGGCATCTCTGGAGGATGTGCTTTGGGTTGTTCATTGCGTCCGGGTCGTTTTTTATGGGACCGTCCAATCGTCCGCTACGATTGTTTTCGGCCGTGGGTCTGGGGCAGCATCTGCCTGGGGCAATATTCAACATGAACGTGTATTTAATACTTACGGTAGCACCGCTGATCTTGTTGGTTTACTGGCTGGTGCGCGTCCGCTTCACCGGCTGGTTCAAAAGAAATCCAATCCAAGCCTCGGCAAGTTCTGATTGACGCCACCAATTCTCAATGCCGCTGACCTTGGAATTGGGTAAGAAGTCATTTTCGTACGAGGACAGCTAGTTTATGACCGACTGGTTTGCGCGCCCCGTCCTGCACGTGACCGACGTTGAGGCCTCGCTCCGCTTTTACCTTGACCGGCTCGGCTTCACCAGCCCGTGGCACTACGGCGAGAACGGCAAAGTGCACGTCGCGCAGGTTGATCGGCAGGGCTGCGCGCTTATCCTGGCCGACACCTGGCCGGAGAAAATTGGCAAGGGGCTGATATTCATTTCGCTGAACGTCGAGCCGACGTATGAGGCCGCGGTCGCTGCATTGGACGCGCTGCGCGCGGAGCTCGCGGCCAAGGGCGCTCCGGTCAAGGACGGTTCGTGGGGCTACCGGCTTCTGGTGGTTGATGATCCCGACGGCAATCAGCTCTTCTTCAATTACCCGGCCGAGATTGCATCCGGTAAGAATATTTAGTCAGAGCACGACTCCCGCGTTCAACGAACGCGCGCCACGAATGGGCAACGCGAACCTCGGGCTGGTCGTGTCGCGCTTCCGGAGACTACGTGGAGAGGTTTACGGTGCGCTGGAGAATCGCACGACCCTAGAATCGTTCGGGCCGATGCCCACCAAAACAGAAAGGAAAATATGATAGACCACGTCATTCTCACCGTTAGTGATTTCAAGCGTTCAGTCGCTTTCTATGCGCAGGCGCTGAAACCACTGGGGATCACCGCCCTCGCTGACTACCACGGAAAAGACGGACACCCGGACTTGAAAGGTTTCGGCATTGGCAAGAGCCATTTTTTCTGGCTCAAAGAGGGCAAGCCCGATCCTCAGGCAGTTCACGTCGGATTTACAGCGAAAGACCATTCCGAAGTAGACGCATTCTACAAAGCCGCTTTAGCTGCTGGAGGAAAAAGCAAGGAATCACCGCGAGCTCGCCTCGAATACTATCCTGGATATTATGCAACTTGGGTGCTCGATCCGGACGGCCACGATATTGAGGTCGTCAATAAAAGCTAGCACACGTGAAACTGATTGAAAGCCACAGGTTATCTGTCCTCGAGCCGTTCGGGTAGTATTGGGTGGAGAGGTTACTTGAGCTACGAGAGGACTCGATCATGACCAATAGAGAAGCCGGAATCCATGTAGTCCGCGAAATGATGGGCGACCAGGCGGCCGCAAAACTCAGCGCTTCCGCTGACTCCAACACCTTCGGTGCCCCGATCGCTGGCTACGCGGTGGACCAGGTCTTTGCGGATATCTGGACTCGTCCCGGTCTGGACCGGCGCTCCCGCAGCCTGGTTTCGATGTCGGTCATGATTGCGATGCGTCAGCCGCATGAATTCGCCATCCACATGGGGACCGGGCTCAATAACGGCCTCACCTTAAAAGAAATCGAGGAAGTTCTCATCCAGGCACTGCCCTACGTTGGCTATCCTGCCATCGCCACAGCACTGACTGCTGCTGCCGAGGTGATCAAGGAGCGTGGCCTGGACGTAGACAAAAACTACACCGGCCACCGCGGCCTGCTTTGACGCTAGGCATCCGCTCAGGCGCCGAAACGACAATTCCCAAAGTCGAGAACGCGGCCGACCGGTTCCGGCCCGAGCGGCTTGAACTGATTTCCGAGGTGACTTGGCTCCGGGAAGAGGTTAAATTTTTTAGGGTGTTTTCAGGAGGTCCATTCCGATGAACCGAAGTTGGAATTGGGCAGTTTGGACTGGCGGCGTACTGGTGGTCGCGGGAATACTGAGTTATCCGCTGTACTCCGTGCGCTTTCCTGCGCTGCGCGACTTTCCCTGGGTGAACTTACCGCTGATCATCTTCGGTTTGGCGCTGCTTGCGGTGGGACTGATGCGCGCGTTTCGCCGACCGGAGCTATATCGCGGCAAGATTTTCGGCAGCGTCCTGATGGTGCTGTCGCTGGCCTTGAGCGGAGTTTTCCTCTACGCCATCTTCATCGGCGCGCGGCATGTGCTGCCCGCTTCGCCTGGCGCACCCCAGGTTGGACAGGTAGCGCCGAATTTCACCCTTCCCGATTCCCGGAACAATCCGGTGGATCTAGCGAACGTGCTGAGTTCGCCGTTCGCACCGAATGGAGCGACTGGATCGGGGACCGCTGCGGAGCGAACGGCTGGCGTCTTGCTGATTTTCTATCGAGGATACTGGTGACCGTTTTGCAACTCCGAGTTGCGGAGTTTCGAAAAAGCGCTACCGGATTTCGACTCGCGTAGGATTCGAGTGATCGCCATCAGCGTGGATCCTCCCTCTGATTCCGAAAATCTACGCCAGTCGCAGGGCTACACGTTTCCTATTCTTTCGGATGCCAACGAAGAAGTGATCCGCCGCTGGGACCTGGTACATGCCCACGGCCGGCGCGACGGCGCGGATATCTCGCGCCCGGCGGAATTCCTGATTGATTCGTCGGGGAAAATCCGCTGGGTGAATTTGACGGACGATTTCGTGGTGCGCGCCCGGCCTCGAGAGGCGCTCGCGGCGTTTGACGCGATGAGCGGATCATCTCGCCCCGGACAGTAATGGCTGGGCACGATTACTTGCGCCGGAATCGGCGACGGGGCTTTCACCTGCCTGATAAACGCCGTAACCGTCCATGTGGATTTTCAAGTTTCCGATTGCACCACGAATCAGCAGGAGGTGCCGCTTCCAGAAACGCCTAACGAACTCACCGAGCCAGAGCGCCTATTGCTTGTAAACCACGCGAGGCCCGCTCAGCTGCTTGGCTTGCAGCGCGACATCCACCTCCACCCGATCGGCAATTTTTATAAACGGAATGCCGCTATTCATCCCGTATTCCTTGCGATCGAACGCCATGGACCCTTTGATGCTGCCGGTGCCGGTACCCTTGCCGGCCAGGGTCAGACTTAGCGTCTCCGGTTTGGACACTCCGCGAATGGTAAACGTGCCGGGAATATCAAAGGTAGTTGGACCAGTCTGTTCGATCTTGGTGGAATGAAACGTGATGTACGGATTATCTTTCGCGTCGAAAAAATCTTTGCCCTTCAGCTTGCCGTCTTTCAGACCGCTTCCCGTATTCACGCTGGCGGCATCAACCTTGATGTCCAAAATGCCGGTCGTGACGTCCGCGGAGGTGAATTTCAGCGTGGCTTCCCACTTCTCGAAAACGCCCTCGATCGGCACCGAAGCCTTCACGTTGAAGGCAATTTTGAAGCCGCCCACCGGTGGCGTAATTTCGAAAACCGGAACTTCCGCGGGCGCCTGCGCTCGACTGGGGAATGCAATCAAGATGGACGCTGCGAGGCACAACACCAGGAGTCGCATGCGGTAAGCCTTCTCACCAAACGATCCGCCGCCAGTCCAAATCCTATTCATGTTTGGCAGTCTACATCACCGCGGAGGCCGTCCCCAACAATCAAGAAGCAGAAAAGAAGCAGGAAATTCCGCGGTCCACTCGCCGGTGCTGTGACCGATCTGGTAAGCTTTCGCGGCGGAGGTATCCCATGTCAGCCCAGCCTGCCCAGTCGGTGGAAGAGGTGACGATTCGAAGAGCTCGTCCAGAAGACGCCCAAGCTTGTGGGCAAATTTGTTACGATGCCTTCGTCAAGATCAACGCCGACCATGGATTCCCGCCCGAACTCCCGAGCGCCGAGGTTGCTGTGGGTTTGCTTTCGGCGATGTTCTCGCGCGCGGATTTCTGGTGCGTCGTGGCCGAACGCAACGGTCGAATCGTCGGCAGCAATTGCCTGGACGAACGCTCGCTGGTTTCCGGTGTCGGGCCGATAACCGTCGAACCCGGCGGGCAGAATCATGGCGTGGGACGGCGCTTGATGGAAGCGGTGCTGAAGCGCGGCCGGGAGCGCAAAGTTCCCTCCGTGCGCCTGCTGCAGTCGGCCTTTCACAACCGCTCGCTGTCTCTGTACACCCGGCTCGGCTTTGACGCGCGTGAACCGGTGTCGGTAATGCAAGGTCCGCCACTGAAATTCCCGATGGATGGCTGCGCGGTTCGAGCAGCGACTCCCGGAGATCTCGATGCTGCGAATCAAGTCTGCGAACGCGTGCACGGACACCACCGATCCGGCGAGCTTAGCGATGCAATCGCCAAAGGCACCGCGCTGGTTGTGGAGCGGCAGGGGCGAACTACGGGTTACGCTTCCGCGCTGGCTTATTTCGGACACGCCGTTGGCGAATCGAATCTGGATATACAAGCGCTGATCGCGGCGGCGGAGGGTTTCGCCGGGCCTGGTATCATCGTGCCCACTCGAAACTCGGAGCTATTTCGCTGGTGCCTAGAGAAAGGCCTTCGAGTGGTCCAGCCGATGACGTTGATGACCATTGGACTCTACAATGAGCCGGTCGGAGGCTACTTGCCTTCAGTTCTGTACTAATGCGGGGAAGCGGCGAAAACGGCGCAAACGTTTCGATAGTGGCTAGCTCCCTGCCCCGCTTCAGTCTGGTTTGCCCTCGATAGCAACTATCCGCACGGATTTCATAATCTCCAACAGGTGTGTGTCTATCGAGCGTAGCTGTGCTGACGTGAGGCCACCGACGTCATCTATCGAAGCCATGGCCACATCCGTTTCGAATAGATAGCAAGTGGGGTGCACGTAGGCGGCGTAGAGTTTCCCGGAATTGGACTGCGACATCCCGGCCTCGCCGGTTTCGCGCTGGGAGAAAGCACGGCCTCCGAACACGACGGTCCGATGCTGAGGCGTTTCCGATATTGAAGTCGCCCTGGCATCACAATCGGCCGTGTTCGCCGCCGGACCGGCCGCGTAGACGATGCCGAAACCCTCGAGGTTCGTTGTCGAATACGGGCCCACCACCCGTTCGCGGGGGAAGCCACCCTCCTCGTATCCAAATCCCGCAATCGGCTTGGGCGTCTGCGAAGTCAATGCGGGAGAGTGATAGCCAAACTGCGCCGTGGGCTTCCAGATATGCGGATACCGAAAAGTTACGCCGTGCTGCTCGTCGGAGTAGGTCGCATCCAGCGTCCACACTTGCGTTAGTGTGAATGGCTTGCCCGGCACAGCCGGATTTTGCGCGCTTCGGTCTTGCAGGGAAATCGAGGGTAGGGCGACCGCAAAAAGGACCAATGCCAGAATCCGCATAAGGTTTGCTCCAGTTGCCCGTAACCCAAGAGCGATGCAGTAACAGTTCTGCGCCGTTCAGCAGTTAGTGCAGAGTGTCTTACTCTCCGGGTTGCCACAACTCGATCGGATTCCCTTCCGGGTCATGCAGGCGACCGAACCGGCCGAAGTCCGAGTTCGGATCAATCTTCACTTCGATTCCCGCCGCTTGCAGTTGGGCCGCGATTTTATCCAGGTCGCGGACTCGAAAGTTCAGCATCCACACCTTACTGGGATCCCCGAAATATTTGCTGGCTTCCGGAAAAGGAGAGAACGCGGTCGTTCCAGCCTCCTGCTCCCACGGCTCTTCCCCTGCGCCGGTCGGTACCGGAGAAATCCCCAGATGTTGCTGATACCAAAGCGCCAGCGCTTTCGGATCCTTCGCCCGAAAAAAGAATCCACCGATGCCTGTTACTTTTTCCATTTGTTCCTCCATTGATTTCATCACGAATGACCGGCCCGAAAGCGACTGACCGGGTTCGAAGTAATCGCGTCCTTCAAAGCGCGTTCTATTCTGCCTTAGGTGGTCACGGCTGCGGGGGCGGCGGCGCGTTCGACCGGGCCTTTGCGCCGCAGCACCGCCGCGGAAACGAAGGTAATGATAAACCCGACGGGAAAGGGTTCGATGAAGGTGTAGGCCATGTTGACCAAGGGATTTTGATAGAGCTGCTGCGAGTGTTGGATGGCAGCGACTCGCGCGGCGGTGGTGGCCGGGTCGAGTCCAGCGGACTGGATCCGCTGAATCTGCGCGGCGAAGTAGCCGTCCATGAAGTGGGGCATGAAGTTGAAGTAAACGATCTCCCACATCGCGACATAGAAGATAGTGGTGATGAGCGTGATCAGAATGCCGCAGGCGAAGGCGCGGCCGAAGGAGATCTGCCCGCCGAGCGTATTGTCGCGGTAGCTGCGAACGCCGAAGTAGATCAGCAAAAACGACGCCACCATCATGGTGTAGCCGAGCAGCATGCTGTGCCCGGCGCTGATCTTGTTGGCCAGGACCAGCGAGCCGCCCATCAGGACGGAAATCATGACGCCGGAGATCAGGCCGAAGGTGAGTACGGTTTTTTTCATGTGCCGCTCCTGGTGCGAGTAAGAACCGGGTCATGATGCGGCAAACCGAGCCGGATGTCGTCATACTTTCGGATGATTTTACCGAAAACGAGCGGAAATCGTGCTTTCGTATGACGCGATCACGGTCAGTGTTAGGGCAGGAGGCCCAATTCCTTGCCGCGCTGCACCGCCTGGGTGCGGCGGGCAGCCCCGAGCTTGTCGAAGGCGCGCGCGCAGTGGGTCTTGACCGTGTTTTCGGAAACGAAAAGCTGCGTGGCGATTTCGCGATTGCTGAAGCCGCGCGCGACCAGTGTGAGAATTTCGAGCTCGCGTGCCGTGATGCCGAGGGCCTGCTGGCGGGCCGTATTGGGGGTGAAGGGTTCCAGGGAAGAGGCGGAGGCGGGCGCTTCCGCCGGCGTTTGTGCGTGGACCAACACTTCCTTCACCACCACCGTTTCGCGGATGGTTTCGCGATTGCCCGTGATGCGCAGGCCCAGCCAGATGCCGAAGGCGGCGAAGAGGATGGCGACCAGCGCGCCGTAAATCTCGAAGGAGTGTTCGATGACCACAAAGCGGTATTCGGTGTATTGGAGCGTGGCGATCAGCAGTCCGCCGACGAGACCGAAGATGAGGACGTGGCGCTTCATGATCGGGTCGTGACGAACTATAACAGAGACGCCGGAAAACAGAAGGGCCGCGGCGTCAGGCCCTGGGGCATCGAATCTTGGGTTGGTCACAGACACCGCTCATCCCGGCGGCTGCGTGACAATTCAGGAACTTCCCTTGGAAATCTTGTTGCACGAAACTTCTAACGAGCCGAACTAACGTGTAAATTATTGGATGGATGAAATCCCGCGAACAATTTTATCGCCCGCTGAACGTTTTCGCCGCTTTGCTGTTGTTGTTCGTCGCCGCGATATTCGCGCCTTCCGCGCGCGCGCAACAATGCACGGTAAAACCAGCGGCGATCCCGCTGGGCCAGACGGTGCGGCTCCGCTGCAAATTACCCGGCGAAGTACGGGACGAAGTACGGGGCGAAGTGTCTGACGCAGTGCGTGACAAAGTGCGCGACGACGTGCGGGACAAGGTACCGGCAGTAACCGCGCGCCTGGATTTTCGCTTGGACTCTCAAGTGGACTCGCCCGTGAACGATGGATCGAACTGGCGCACCGTTCGTCTTTTCAAACAAGCAAGCGGCGATTGGGAAGGGCTGATGCCGGTAGCAGTAGAAGACTCGCCCGGGACTTATCCAATTCAATTTCTCGCAGCCGACGGCGCCACGCTCGCTTCGGTCAACCTGACCATTCGCAAAACCGTCTTTCCCACCCAAAATGTGGTGCTTGCGCCGCAGATCGAAGCGCTGCATACCACCAGCGAAGAAAGGCAAACTCTCACCACTTTCCGCGACTCGGTTTCCGATATTAAATATTGGGACGATCCGCTGGTCGCGCCGCTTCCCGGTTGCGTGATTTCCCCGTTTGGGGTGAAGCGCCTGCACAACGGAAAACCCACCGGCGAAATTCACGCCGGAATTGACCAGCGCGCAGCGGCGGGAACTCCGATTCGCGCCGTGGCCGCGGGAGTGGTAAAAATCGTGCAGCCATTCAACGTGCTCGGCGGCACGGTGGCCATTGACCACGGCCAGGGCCTCGAAACCATGTATCTGCACATGTCCAAATTAAATGTGGAGCTCGGCGCTCAGGTAAAAAAAGGCGACGTGATCGGCTACGTTGGCGCCACCGGCCGCGCCAACGGCCCGCACCTGCACTGGGTCGTTTACGTGAATGGCGTCCCGCAAAATCCGCAGCAATGGGTCACCCTGAAATCCTGCGTCACGCCCCCGAAAAAATCAAAAAAATAAATCCCAAAAGAATTCCCGCCGGCAAACGCCGCGACCCGTGGCCAAGAATTTCAAGTTTCCGGTAACGCGACTCCCTTTATAGAACTTACCAGGCACTATCGCCCGGGCCACGTTTTTCGCAGTAGAATCGTGAGCAGCCCCGGATCACCGATGAGGTCATTCGCGCCGCAGGCGGTCTCGTCGTACCCAGGTGGGCGCAATGTGCTGAGGTCCCAATAATCGATTCGGGTGAACGCAGTCATGGCAACACAGAGAGGAGAATACAATGCCGCTTCAAAATGACTACTTTTCTGCGTATCACACCTAAAACTGACACGCGATGATAAAGGTGTGCTGGTTGCTGAATTCCACGACAACGGCGGACCGTTCGTCATGACTGCGCCATCTCACACAGAATTCGTCGATGCCTTCTACCGGATTGCGCAGGACAGGGCAAACAAGATCGTAATCCTGACGGGCGCGGGTGGGGAGTTCATTACGGATGTCGATTGGTCCTCTTTCGGCGATGTCACCGATCCCGGCGTCTGGAGTCAGGTTCACGACGAAGGCGTTCAGGTTTTGGAAAACATTGCCAACATACGAGTGCCGGTCATCGCGGCTATCGAGGGACGCGCCCATGTCCATTCAGACTACGCGCTGCTTGCCAGTGTAATTGTAGCGGCGGATGGTGCGACCTTCCAGGATGTGGCCCACTTCTCCGCGGGCGTTGCGCCCGGCGACGGAATCTTCACCACCTGGAGTTATCGCGCTGGAGCGGGACGAGCGGAGGC
>Ga0209006_10002286_pt1 | contig 17467 bp, 16 predicted proteins | sample JacPin_JW_Ref_O2_FD_188567 | JGI IMG/M metagenome (GOLD analysis project Ga0209006, IMG submission 188567) | Forest soil microbial communities from Algoma, Ontario, Canada - Jack Pine, Ontario site 1_JW_Ref_O2 (SPAdes) (version 2) | ecosystem: Environmental > Terrestrial > Soil > Boreal... | reverse complement strand
GATCGTCGTGTTGAATTCGCACACCCACGACGATCACGTCGGGGGAAATTGGGAATTTTCGACGATCTACGGAATGGATACCGACTTCACGCGGAAAAACGCGCGAGGTTCTCGCCTGGACGCGCAGGCCGAGATCACGCCCGACCAGATTTGCGGCGCGCTGCCACAGGCATTTGATGCGAAGGCATACGCGACGCGGCCCTGGAAGATTACCGCTTACACGCATGACGGCGATCACTTCGATCTGGGTGGTCGCACTCTGGAAGTGATCGCGACGCCCGGCCATACTCCTGACGCCATCTCTTTGCTCGATGGCGGCAACGGCCTGCTCTTTACTGGCGACACGTATTATCCCGCGCCTATCTGGCTGTTCCGGCCTGAGACCGATCTTGACGCTTATGCTGCGTCGATTCGACGCCTGGCTGCTCTCGCACCACAAGTCAAGGTGGTGATTGGCGCTCACAACATTCCGGTTGCGTCACCCACGGTGCTCGCACGGCTGGTCGTTGCGTTCGACGCGGTGCGCGCGGGAAAAATCAAGCCGGTGCCTGATTCTCCCGGCAAAGTGCTCTATAAAGTGGACGATATTTCGTTTCTGATGCGCGATTCAGCGGCACACTGATTGCCATGTTCGATGGCGAACGTTCTGAAGGGGGAATGAGCCATGATCGGCCACCAGCAGGCGTTTTAGGGTTGACTTCCGGCACGAACTGAGACAAAGTATTCGAGCATGTCGCAGTGGAACATAAAACGATCGAGCGTGCTGATCCTGCTGGGAGTGTTCGTCGTCATGCTCGTGATCGTGATCGCGCCCGACTGGGACTTGCCGGATGCCGCGTTCCACGGCGGCAACGCGCCGGTCGTGGTTCACACCCTGGCCACATCAGCTCCGGCCGCGGCCACCACCATTGCCAGCCTTTTCAATTTTCCATCCGGCTCGAAAGTCAGCCGCGACTTCCACGAACATCCCGCTTTCGCCGTCTACTCGGCTCCTAATTTCCTGCCTATTTTTCACCGATCTCTTCGCCGCTGAGAATTCGCTAAAACTACGCTCAAGCTTGCTCGCTGTATTTGCGGGCGGGAACTGGGGCAGTACGGCGGCGATTTCCGAGGCCCTTCGGGGGGAGAGGTTTCGGTAGTCGTTTCCCCTGCCCCGTGCTTTCCACATCTATGCCAAGACGAGGAATCCAGGGGGCACGTAATGTACATCCACTCAGACATCCACTCGCACCGTAGGGCGGACTGCGAAATGATCCAACTTCTTCGGGCAGCCTCAAACATCACAGGCCTGCCCATCGCCGAGGTCGAAGCATTGATCAATTCTGATCTGGAGACGGACTACTTGCTGCTCTACATCAATGCCTTGATGGCTGGCCTCATGAATTAGAAAGTGCCTCACCCTGGGGAAAGCGCACCCTCGTTTCGAGAACGAGGGTGCGCTTTCTTTTTTGCGGTCTGCGGAGAAACTCGCCTGTTCTATGTTCTAATCTCCGCGTCGTAGTCTGGCCATCATGAAGCTTCTGGAGGTAACGATGAAAAATGCGTGCGCGAGAGGTTGGAGCATCAGCTTATGGATTGTGATGGTGGCAGGCTCGGCGTGGGCGCAATCCGCTTCGCCCGCGGCTTCGCCACTCTCGCAACTCGATCTGGACACCTACGTGGCTACCGCGATGAAGACTTTCGATGTTCCGGGCATCGCCGTGGCCATCGTGAAGGATGGAAAAGTAGTGCTGGCCAAGGGTTATGGCGTAAAAAAACTGGGCGACCCTGCGCCGGTCGACGAGAACACCATGTTTGCCATCGGATCGAATACCAAAGCGTTCACCACCGCCGCTTTGGCCACGCTGGTGGACGAAGGCAAGCTTGCATGGGACGATCCGGTTTACCAGCGGATGCCCGGCTTTGTGATGTATGACCCTTATGTTTCGCACGAGATGACCATTCGCGATCTGCTGACGCATCGCAGCGGCATGGGCCTGGGCGAAGGCGATCTGCTGTTCTGGCCGCAGTCCATGTACACGCGCGACGAGATCGTTCACAAATTGCGATTCATGAAACCGGCTTCCAGTTTCCGCAGTAAATTTGCTTATGACAACTTGCTCTACATGACTGCCGGGCAGATTATTCCTGCGGTCACTGGCGTTTCCTGGGACGACTACATTCGCCAGCATATTTTCGCACCACTGGGGATGAATCATTCGAACGTGAGCAGCGCGGCGTTTAAAGCCGGGGACGACTATGCGTTCCCGCATTCCAGCGTGGACGGCAAGTTGCAGGTCATCCACTTCGGAGATCTGGGAAACGTGGGCCCCGCCGGGTCGATCAACTCGTCGGCAGCAGATATGGCGAAGTGGGTGCAGGTGCAATTGAACCGCGGCAAGTTCGTGGACCGCGATGGACGCCTGTTCAGCGAAATGCGCTCGCAGGAAATGTGGACGGCACAGACGATTCTGCCGATCGGGAATCCGCCGCCGCCTCTGGCCGCGCTCAAGGCGCATTTTTCCGACTACGCCCTGGGATGGTTCCTGCGCGACTACCACGGCCGCGAGCTGGTTGGCCACACCGGCGGCGTAGGCGGATTCGTTTCGCAGGTCATGCTAGTGCCGGAAGAAAATCTTGGTGTCGTCGTCCTCACCAATGCCGAGCAGGGCGGTGCCTTCCTCTCCATTCTGTATCACGTGCTCGATCATTATTTCAGTTTGCCGCCCACAGACTGGTCCGCTAATTTCAAAGCAGTCCACGACGCCCAGGAGAAAGACGCCGCGGAAGCGATGAAGCAAGCCGAAGGCGCGCGCGCTGCGGGTTCCAAGCCTTCCCTGCCCCTGGAAAAGTATGCCGGCGTTTACAACGACGCCTGGTATGGCCCCATCACGATTCGAATTGAGAACGGCGGGCTGGTCATCGCGTTCGATCACACGCCGTCGATGATCGGCGATCTGCAGCATTGGCAATACGACACATTCAAAGCGCACTGGCGCGACCGCACCATCGAAGACGCATTCGTGATTTTCTCGTTAAAAGCTGACGGCGGCATCGAGAGTGCGAAGATGGCCGCGGTCTCTCCGCTGGCTGACTTCAGCTTCGACTATCAGGATCTGCTGTTGAAGCCCGCAGAGAAAAAATAAACGCCGCAAGGAACGATGCTCATTGTCCTCCTCGGACATCACCGGCCTGAGAGCGGCCGAATCGCAGACCGCAGCGCAGAGCACCGTCCTGCGCAGAGAGCTGAGCGTGGCCGACCTGGCGCTGGCCCAGATCCTGATCGTCATCGTCCCCGAGTTTTTCGGTACAGCCGTCAAGGCGGGGTCTTCCCATGTCGTGCTGTGGCTGCTCGCAATTCTTTTGTTCTTCGTTCCGCAGGCTCTGGTGGTGGCTCATCTCAATCGTTTGATGCCGCTCGAGGGTGGACTTTACGAATGGGCTCGACTCGCCTTCGGTGACCGGGTTGGATTCCTGGTGGCCTGGAACATGTGGCTCAACACTACGGTGCAAGTGTCACAGATCGCGCTCGTGACCACCACCTACATCGCGTACGCGATCGGGTCGAGCGGCGGATGGATCGCGTCGAGCCCGCTCCTGCTCGTCGGCGGATCGATCGCACTGATCGCCGGGATGATGGTGATCGCCCGACTTGGCCTCAGCGTGGGCAAGTGGGTGAGCAACGCCGGAAGCATCTTCACGGTTCTCATCCTCGGAGTGCTGATCGCTCTGCCATTTTTTCACTCGCGTCACGGAAGCCTGCCGCACTACAACCCGCTCCCGCTGGTACTACCGCCTCTCACGTTTTTCAGTCTCAGCGTCTTCAGCAAGATGACTTTCGGGGCGCTGACCGGATTCGAACTCATTGCGATTTTCGCCGGAGAGTCGCGCAATCCGGGGCGGAACCTGGCCCGCTCCATTCTCTTCACGGCGCCGCTCATCGCTGTTCTGTATATTCTTGGGACCAGCGCGATTCTCGCATTCGTTTCTCCAGATGCGGTCGACGTGATCGGTCCCATCCCCCAGGCGCTGAGCCGCGGACTCGGCATGTTCGGCCTGGCAGGCCCCTTGGTTTCCATCGCGATTCTCCTCCTGCTGTTGAATTACATTTGCAGCTACACGCTGTATTTTTCGAGCAATACGCGCCTGCCTCTGGTCGCAGGCTGGGATCACCTGTTACCGCCCTGGTTCACCGTTCTGCATGCGAAGTACCGCACCCCGGTCAATTCGATTTTGTTTATGGGCGGCGTGGCGCTCGCCACCAGCACTGCGGTGCTGATCGGCGCTCGCAACCAGGAAGCTTTTTCTCTTCTGCAGATCTGGGCGTGGACCTTCTACGGCATGGCCTATCTGGCCTTGTTCGCGATTCCTCTGTTTTCATCAAAAGCGAAAGGACTGCGTCCCGGCCTGTGGCTTCGGATTGGCGCAGCAGCCGCGTTTGCCGTGACTTTGTTGTTTGTTCTGCTGTCGGTATCGCCGGTGATTGAAGTCGCGAGCGTCTGGAAATATTCCCTGAAAATTGCGCTGGTGGTGCTGGGAGCAAATTCTGTTGGTTGGATGATTTACCGTGCTGGTCAGCGGAAAAGCTAGCGCAGGAACACGTGAGCCGCATCCTCGACGCGAATCGCCGACTTGCGGCGAACCCCGGTGCTCACGTTGTAGGCCACCAGAAGATGCGCCTCAACCACGAGAATTTCTTCGTCGCTGATCCAGCCGACCAGCGTGGCGTGCGGAAGATACGCGATGCGCTTGGGTGAGTCCTCAAGGTTTTTCACTTCCACCGCAGGGAGTTCTTCCAGCGCTTTGTGGATGCGCTGCGTTTCCTCCAGGCTGGCCTGTCCTTGCTCGGCCAGCTGAATCGGCTTGTTGGTTTCCGCGGTCGAGACCAGAGTCATCGCAACCGCGCCCAGGCCGGGCTGCACGCGCGCAGTCGAAGTGTAGAAGCTGACGTCGTAGTCCGGATTCTTGAACGTGGCCAGTTCATCGAACAACACTAGAGTCTTTTCCCCGGTGCGCAGCAGGGTCTGGTCGTCGCTCTGATTCAGCCATCCGCAGCAGGCAGTGTCGGGAATCGCCTCGACCATCACGTTCCCGTCGGAAGCCGCATCCAGCACGCGCTGCAGTGGCGGCGTCACAGGATTCGCCGTCCACCTCCCTGCGTCTTGCTGGTAACGTACGCTTGCCTGGTAGGTTGGCCCGGTTTGCCCCGCGGTGACCTGAGTGATGAGAAGAAACTTACCGACACCTTCTTCGGGAACCGATGGGACAGCATAAGGACACGTTTCCTCACAACTACCCGTCGTGCAGCGGCAGTCGGGCAGAGTGGACGAAGCAATATCTTGCCGCGCGTTGCCCTCCAGATCCGTTTGCCACGCTTGCCATGTGGTTGTGGTGGAAAGGTCCATCTCTTCGCGCTGCAATCGCCGCGCCTGGTTGGCGAACCAGAACAAGTGCTGTCCGTCGGCGGAAAGATAAACGCTCGCGGCCGACTCCGCGACGGCCACATTCGATCCTGCGGTCGCGGTCTTTCTGCTCACGCCCATGTCCAACGCAGCTGCCGCCTTGCCATTCCACAACCACGCTTTGTGTGGAGTGTCGGCATCGGTCTCTGCAAGCGGCAGGGTAGCGGTGGGTACGAACAGAATCTGTCCCTGACGATTGACTGAAACGCTTTGCGGAGATTTCGACGCCGCGGGCGGAAGCTTGATCGGTGGACTCGCGGCCGGAGGTTTGGCCATAAACGTCGCCGGATCGTACTCCACCATTTCGCCCGGCGCGCGCAGTACCCACAGCCGATTGTTTTGCCCTATGAGCGGATTCGCGCTGAGCAGCGCGCAAATCAGAACGAAGCGCAGAACGCTAATTTTCACCAGCCTTGTTCGCATCCCCAATAGTTATACCGTAGAGAGGTTGCTTGCAACGTCTCGCTCACCAGAATCGCGGGACTGACCAGCGGGGCGGGCCCTCCCGTTGTCGGGGTGGCGAAGAAAACCAGTCGAGCTTCGCTCAAGCGGACAGCCGCGGGCGGCTGTCCCCACATAAGCATCTCCCGGTACAATGAAACGTTGCCACAGAATAGAAACGATCAACACTGGACACCATGACAACCACTCACCACCCCACTCCGAAGATTGCAACCGAGATTCCCGCCGTCCCGCTCACCACGGAAGGCTACAGCGTTCTGCACCAGATGATGCGCGTCCGCCGTGCGGCCTGGCGCGCCCTACCGGAGGCGGAGAAATCAGCCATCGCGACGGAAGCTGCCACTGCACTCGCCACCCTGGAGAAGCATTCGCCCGGTCAATCCGCAATCTTTTCTCTGCTGGGCCACAAGGGCGATCTCATGTTCATTCACTTCCGCGAGTCGTTCGCCGACCTGAATCAGGCCGAGCTCAGCCTCGCCAATCTTCGCCTCAGCGATTATCTCGAGCCGACGACGTCATATCTTTCCATCATCGAGCTCAGCCTCTACGAATCCACCGTGAAAGTCTACAAGGCGTTGGTCGAGCGCGGCATCGAACCGCATTCCGACGAATGGAAACGCGAAATCGCCGACACACTCGCGCGCCAGAAAGAAGCTATGCGTCCGCGCCTTTATCCGGAGATTCCACCGCACCGCTATGCCTGCTTCTATCCCATGGACCGCCGCCGCGGCGAAGACCAAAACTGGTACACGCTACCCATCGAAGAGCGCGCCCGCCAGATGGGCGAACACGGTCTCGTGGGCCGCCGCTACGCCGGCGAGGTCAAGCAAATCATCACCGGATCGATCGGCTTCGACGACTGGGAGTGGGGTGTCGACCTGTTTGCGGAAGATCCGCTGGTCTTCAAAAAGCTGATCTACGAAATGCGCTTCGACCACGTCAGCGCAGTCTACGCCTTGTTCGGCCAATTCTACGTAGGCATCCGCGTGCCCGCAGCGCAGTTGGGCAAGCTGCTAAACGGAGAACTTCCGTAGAGACGTAACTTGTTACGTCTCTGCCAGCGCAACTTCGGCAGCGGACGTTAGAATTTCAAACGCGTTTTCACACGGAGACACAGAGGCAGAGAGAAAACCTTGTTTCGCTTTTCTCTGTTTCGGAGCCAGCCCTGAGCCGTGAACGGTATTTTGCAAACCGTCAGTATCGACAGAAACTAAACGATTTGCTCGTTTAGTTTCGGGAGAGCGAAGGCGACGGATGACTCCGTGGTAAACGATTTCCCAAACAGGAGCACTCATGTCCACCCTAGGCCTAATCGAATATAAAGACGCCAGCCCCGAAGTCCGCGCCATTTACGACGACATCATGACCACCCGCAAGACCGACTGGATCAACAATTTCTGGAAGGCCATCGCGCATGATCCCGCCACGCTGAGGCGCACCTGGGAGGACATCAAGCAGATTATGTCCCCCGGCGCGCTCGATCCGCTGACCAAGGAATTGATCTACGTCGCCGTCAGCGTGACTAACCAGTGCGGCTACTGCATCGCCTCACACACTGTATCGGCCCAGAAAAAAGGCATGACCGACGCCATGTTCAAAGAGTTGATGGCAGTCGTGGGCATGGCGAACGAGACGAACAAGATGGTGACGGGCTATCAGGTAGAAATCGACCAACAGTTCAAGAAATGATTGTGGAGACAGCCTTTGGCGGAACCGCCGTCGCGCAGGGTCCGAGTTCAAACGGATGGGAGACGCCGCCCTGCTCTGCCGAGGAGCAAATCGGCAGTCTCTCGCGGGACGAAAAATGTAGCCTTGTTGGAAGGCACCGTGAATCGAATGTATTTGTGAAGCGGAAATTTCGCTTCACAATACTGCATTCGATCCCATGGAATGAAGATTGGCGACCGGATCACGTAGTAACGCTTCCCCATCCACCGTTTGCTCATTTCGATCGCCTCAGCTGATGAGGAAAGGTAGAGTCCTTCGCTGTTGGCGCCCAGCATGCAATCGGTTTTTGCTTCACCGGCGGGAAAGCGGATCAGGCATTTCTCGAGGACACCCGCAAAAGGCTCGGGCCGATTGTAATCACGTGCGAGTCTGCGGGCGCCGTCCCGGTACCACGCATAAATCCAGAGGCCCAACCCACACAAAATCGCCACTAATTTGAACATTTTCGTCCGCCGAGCACACAGTGGGTGTCGCCGATCCCAGACATTCTACGATCGTCGCGTCCGCCCGAACTTCCACTCGTGCGCCTTCATATCCACCTTCCGCCCGCGGAACCGCACGCCCTCGGCTTCTAGGCGCAGCCGCTGCTCGATGGCCGAATCCCCGCGCAGCTTGATTTCGCCGCCTGCGCCCAGCACACGCTGCCAGGGCAATCCGAAGCCCCGATTCAGAACCCGCGCCACCAGCCGCGCCGCGCCGGGAAATCCCGCAGCCCGGGCGATGGCGCCGTAAGTCGAAACCTTGCCCTGCGGAATCGCACGGATCGTGGCCTCGATCCGCATGCGGATTTTTGCCGAATGATCCTCACTCGCTTTTGTCGACCCACGGCGAAGCGGCGGAGAAATCTCATTCAATAATCTGCTTTTCTCTGAGCCTCGGTGTCTCTGTCGTGAAATGTTTTCCTTCATAGTCCGATCCACCCCGCGCGAATCAGCCACAACGATCCCACCGAAACCAGCAACCACAACACGATCCCGAGCAGCATCGGACGATGTCCTACCTGTTTCACCGTCGCCACAGAAATTCCGCTGCCAATCAAAAATAGGGTCGCCGTCAGCCCGATCTTCGCCGCCTTCACAAGAATGCTGTAGGCATGCGCTCCGCCCGGCAGATACGTGTTGCAAACCGCGGCCAGACAGAATAGCGCGATGAACCACGGCCACGGAATTTTCGCCTTGGCGTGCCGCGCCACGGCGGTCGCCAACGCCAGCGGGACAATCCACAACGCCCGCGCCAGCTTCACCGTGGTGGCCACGGCCAGCGCTTCCGCTCCGTACTTGGCCGCTGCGCCCACCACCGAACTGGTATCGTGAATCGCCAGCGCCGCCCACAATCCAAACTGCGATTGCGTCAGATTCAGCGCGGTGCCGATCGCCGGAAAAATCAGCAGCGCCACCGAATTCAACACAAACACCGTTCCCAGCGACACCGCCATTTCTTCATCGCTGGCGTGCGTGATCGGACCTACCGCGGCGATGGCGCTGCCGCCACAAATCGCTGTCCCAGTCGAGATGAGAAACGCCGGAATCCTCCGCACGTCGAGCCACGCCCCGAGCCCTGTGCCGGCCAGCATCGCGAAGCTGATGCCCACGACCGTGTAAAGAAATCCGCTGCGTCCGACTCGAACCAACTGATGCAGGTTCATGCCAAAGCCCAGCCCAACAACCGAGGCCTGCAAAAGATATTTGGAAAGCGTTTTGGCCTGAGAACTATAGGGATGACGAAAAAGCAGCCCAAAGACCAGCCCTGCCGCCAGAGCCACGGGCGGGGAGACCAAGCCGCTTGCGCTGATCAGCAGACAGAGAAGGAAAAGAACTTTCGAGAGCATTGGCAGGAAAAGTCGCCGCCGGGGCATCGTGGCCGGGCGCGTCCCATCTTTGCCGCCGTGCGGCAAAGACGGGAGACTTCATGCTAAGCCGCTTTGCGGAACGATTCGATCGCCTCGCCTTCCGAGCCGCACACGTCGAACACCGTCAGCAGCTTGGTTACCTGCAGCAAATCCCCAACGCGTTTCGTAAGGTTCGCTAGCTTGATAGTGGATCCGGCATTGAGCGCCGTGGTATGCAATGCCACCAGCGTACCCAGCCCGCCAGAATCAATGTAGTTGACCTCACCCAGGTTGAGCACAATGCGCTTGTTGTCCGGAATAGCCTGCTTCACCTGTTCCCGCACCAGCGACGACTCCTCGCCAAAAACGATCCGGCCGCTGCACTCGATCACCAGAATCCCGTCGACATTCTTGCTTGTAATTTTCAGCTGCATAATCACGCTCCTTTAGAGCTTGCCCATCGCAATCGACCACAACCCGCGCTCCGGGCGACGGACCAGCGTATCGCTTGTGCGGCGCTTTTAGCAAGCCTTCGAGCCTATGGCGCTGAAGAAATCATTAGGATCTCGGTAAGCGAAGGCTCGCGGTCGCATTCCGGGCGCCAGCGCCCGCCTCCATCACGTATAATCGTATCTTCTCACCCATGAGTTACACCGTCCTGGCCCGCAAGTACCGTCCGCAGAAGTTCTCCGAAGTCATCGGACAAGAGCACGTCACCCGTACCCTGCAAAACGCCATTGAACAGGGACGCACCGCCCACGGCTACATTTTCAGCGGACATCGCGGCATCGGCAAAACCACGGTCGCCCGCATTCTGGCCGCCGCCTTGAATTGTCGCTCGGGGCTTCCGAAAGAAGATCATCCGGTCCCGGAGCCCTGCGGCGTTTGCGAATCCTGCACCGAGATTCGCGCCGGCAACGCCGTCGACGTGATCGAAATTGACGCCGCCACCAACCGCGGCATTGACGAAATCCGCGAACTCCGCGAGGCCGCGCGCTATCGCCCGGCCCGCGACCGCTTCAAGATCTACATTCTCGACGAAGCTCACCAGATCACCGACGCCGCCTTCAACGCCCTGCTCAAAACTCTGGAAGAGCCACCCGACCACATCGTTTTCATGCTCGCGACCACCCAGCCCGAAGACATTCCGCAAACCATCCGCTCGCGCTGCCAGCATTTCAGTTTCCGCGCCGTGAAGTTCGATGCCATCGTCGCCCAGCTTCGCGATCTCGTAACCCGCGAAAACATCGAAGCCGATAACGACGCTCTCGCCCTGCTGGCCGAGGCCGGCGACGGTTCCATGCGTGATGCGCTTTCCATTCTCGACCAGGCAATCGCTTCCTCCAGCGGAAAAATCACCGCCGATTCCGTTCGCAACCTCGTGGGCGCCGCGCCCGCTCACATTCTCGAAGAAGTCATGCAGTCCGTTGCCCGCGGCACCGGCGAGGAAGTTCTTCGCCAGGTCGACCACCTCATCAGTGAGGGTCACAGCCCCACGCATTTTGCGCGCCAGATGGTGCGCTTCCTGCGCAATGCGACCGTCGCGAAAATTGCCGGGAAGGATTCTTCCCTGCTGCAGATTTCCAGCGAGGAGCGCGAACGCGTGGCGCGCGTCGCGGAATTATTTGGCGAAGAAGACCTCACGCGACATCTGCAGATCATGCTGCGCACCCATGGCGAGCTTGGATATAAACAGGAGCAACGTTTCCATCTCGAGCTCGGCTTGCTCAAGATGACTCATGCGCAGCGCCTGCTGCCCCTCGAGCAACTGTTGAGCGACTTTGCCGCAGCACCGAATGCCAGCGCGGCACTGCGGACTCCGTCGAGGCCAGCTATCGTCAGCAGCCAATCCGCAAGCGCCGAAACCCGGCGCCCGGAGCCTTCTCCCGCAGCTCGGCCAAATTTTGTTTCCCCGTTCGCCGCTGATTCCGCGCGCAAAGGCACTCCGCGACAAGAAGATTCTTCCGGCACTGCGCCGCTGCCCGGCCCACGCATCGTTGTTACGTCAACTCCGGCCGCAGCGAGCGCACTGGAGCCTGTAATCATGGGCTCTGCGGCTCCGATGCACGAGGCCGCCCCTGAGCCAGACGCGGATCGCGTAGATCTCGATCCTAATGACACGAATCGTAGAGACGTAGCTAGCTACGTCTCTACTAGCACCACCAAACCGTCCGCTCCCGAACCGCAGCCGCGTTGGGAATCGCAAACTCAACCGATGCCATCGACGCCGGCGGCGTCAGCGTCACAATTACAGACGCCTCAATCCCAAACACCACAGCCACAAGCGCAACCACAAATCGACCGCCTGCAAGCCGCCGTCCTGCAAGCGCTCACCGACGGCAACCAGCGCATTTTGGTCTCCATGCTCGAAGCCGGGGAGTGGAGCGTGCAAGGCAACGAGCTGGTCGTCAAGATCGCAGAATCGCAAACCGTTATCGACATGTCGGTCGGTCCTGAAGCGCGACGCCTGGCGATCGCCTCCGCCAGCGGAGTTCTGGGCCGCGCCGTGAAGCTAAAGATCGTTCCCGGCGCAGCCGTCGTTCAAAGCGGCAACGATGGCAATGGAGTAAAACGCAATGGCGCAGCCGTTCGATCGAACGGGCCGATAGTCGGCGGTCGTGGCCGCGCCGAACAAGATCCTGTAGTCCAGCGCATGCGAGAAAAGTTCGGCGCGGAAATTCGCACCGTGATTGATTACAAAGAGAAACGTTGAAGACGTCGAGGTTCTCTCCCCGCGTTCTCAGCCTCATTTGTCGTCCTTCGCGAAGCGAAGGACCCATGCAACTTCTCGACGCCCGGCAAACTGCATAGGTTCTTCGCTGCGCTCAGAATGACAAAGCTGCAAACGATGGGAACGCGTGGCCGACAGCAAAAGGGAAGGTTCTATGAGCGGATTCAACCTGCAAGACCTGATGTCGAAAGCGCAAGCGCAGTACGCGACCCTGCAGAAGAAAATGCAGGAGACGGTTGTAGAAGCGACGTCCGGAGGCGGCGCGGTTACCGCCAAAATGGATGGCCGCAAACAGCTGCTCAGTCTGCGCATCGACCCCGAAGCCGTGAAGGCCGGCGACGTCGAGATGCTGCAGGATTTAATCCTCGCCGCTGTCAACGAGGCCGCACGCAAAATTGACGGAGCCATGCAGTCCACCGTAGGCGGCATGCTCGGCGGCCTCGGCATGGGCGGACTCTAGCTATTGAATCACTGAATCATCGATTCAATGATTCAGTGACTCAAGCACTCACTTCTTATGTCCAAATTTGCCGAACCGATGTCGCGGTTGATTGACGAACTGAAAAAGCTTCCTGGAGTCGGCGCCAAAAGCGCGCAGCGCCTGGCCTTTCACATTCTTCGCTCCAGCGAAGAAGATGCCGAGGCCCTCGCCACCGCCGTGCGTGACGTCAAAGCCAACCTCCGTCTCTGCTCCGTCTGCAACAACATCACCGACGTCGACCCTTGCGTCTACTGCACCAGCGCAACCCGCAACCAGCGCATGGTCTGCGTGGTTGAGGAACCCACCAACATCGCCGCCATCGAAAAGACCAAACACTTCAACGGCGTCTTCCACGTCCTGCACGGAGCCATCTCTCCCCTGCACGGCATCGGCCCCGAGCAGTTGCGCATTTCGAACCTCATCACTCGCGTCGATGCCGGCAACGTGGACGAAGTCATCATCGCCACCAATCCCACCATCGAAGGCGAAGCCACCGCCACTTATCTTTCGCAGCAACTCAAGCGTGTGGGCGTGAAAGTGACGCGCATCGCGATGGGCATCCCGGTCGGCAGCGACATCGAGTACACCGACGAGATCACTATGCTGAAAGCTATGGAAGGCCGCAGGGATATGTAGGAGGTACATGTGGGGACAGCCGCCCGGGTGTCCGCCGAGCGAAGCTCGGTGTCTTGCCCTTCGAGCACCAAATTTATTTCTTCAATTCCGAATCCCAGTTCAGCACCAGGCTAGTTGGAAGAGCCAGAGTGCTCCACGGGCACCGCCACCAGATCCGGCCGTCGGACGCGCGGTATCAAAGGCGCTTAGTTCCCCCGGGCGGCGAGAAAATCTGTCGCAATACTCCCGCGTGAAATTCGCCCCCTTGGCTTTGCACGTTTGCCACAATCAAAGGGCTCCATTCACCTTTTTGGCGTAAAGATGTTTGCCGTCGCGACTCCAGGCCAAATCCCCGATTGTGACCGCCATTGGTGGAAAAGGCAGCGCCCACGGCTTCGATCAGAATCCCCGCTTGCACCCTGCAAGGTGCAAGTAGTGCAGACTTTTTCCCATTCACGGCGTCGGCTGGTTTTTGAGATAACCGACCTACAGGCTAGCTCCGAACTAAGTTATTCAAAATCAGTACCTTAGGAGAATGTACAGCAGCCGATACTTGAACGCTGCGCTTGGCCCGTGGTTTGCAGATCTTAAGCTGTCTGTTTCCTCGCTCCTCGATGTTTCAGGATTGGCCTGAGGAAGCACTTTCCGGGCGACCGGACTGGCCCTAACCCAGCCAGAGGCAGAATCAGCGCCAGTCGCGCCGCGCTGCGATGTAACCGCATCCAACTCGACGCAAGAAGAAACCGGGCGAACCAGCCCGGCTTTCTTTTTCGTATCCAGAAAGTTCGATGTATAGCCGCCTCGGCTGCCCAAGGCAGGGGTGAAGCCCGGCGCACACCGCCCGAAAGTCTGAGGTTCGAGGCCGGAGTCTGGAAGTCCGACGGCCTTAGCTGAGGGCTGATAGCTTACTTCACTGCATCAAATCCGGTTCCAGAAACACATTCCCTTCATCCTCAGCCGCCGCAAGTCCTTCGGGAAGAGTGCCGCGGTTGTACTCCGCCATGCGGTTTTTCCATTTGAGAAAATCGGTAATACTCTGCGGCTCGATGCGCAGCTCGACGCGGCGCAAGCTGGCGAGCAGCAGATTCATTTCGCAGCGAAATCCAGCGGCGCTGCGCAGATTCTTCGCCGAAGCGTGCACCATCTCCACTCCGCGCCCTCGGATTTCCAGCAGTCCCCAGCCCTCGGGCAATTCCTCCGGCTTCACGAGTCCAGCAGGCGTCAGATAAAAACGTTCACTGCCGACTCCCTGCTCCGGCTTTAGGCGAAAGGGCTTAGCGCGGTCCACCAGAAAATCGGCGCGCGTGACTTTGCATTCGACCAGCACGGAGTGACTGGCGCGCTTCCAGCCAATGGCGTCCGGCGTCTCGCCGCTGGCACAAGCTTGTTCGGATAGCACCACGCCGCAGCGATAGTGCCGCAGCCAGCGCACAGCCTTGTCCACCATTTGGGCGTGAGTCATAAATTCGGCTTCGGGCTTCGGCTGATCCAGTGGCGGGAAGCAGCCCGCGAGGAGCAACACATCGTATCTGGAGCCGCCAACTTGCGGAAGTGACTCGAGAGCTACTAGCAAGGCCCATGACGGTTGCGCGGCCGTTCCGGCGTCTGTCGGGCGGGCGTCCTCGCCCGCGGTGCCGACAATCTTATCGGTCATGATGAACTCTATGAACCCGGCCAACGTCGACGAACTCTTTGCCCGTGTCGTTCTCATGCCACCGTCGAAGAAGAGGACCTCGCCGGTTTCAGGGCCGGAGCCGCCCGGATCGATCGCCGATGGGACCATCGAACGGATATGGCGGGAAGAACGGGAAAGGCGTTAGAGGCGCCGTCCCTCACACCTGGCGTGGCGCAGGTTGCACATTCTTCATCCCCTTGACCAACACCGGGCGGCCCAGCATCGTTTCCAGCAGATGGCGTTCGGCGGCGATGGTTTGGGCGGTGGGGCTGTCTGGCACATAGCCATCGGCGGCGATTACGAGGGCTTCGTTTTTCGCCAAGTTGGCGGGCTTGCGCAGGAATCCGTTGGTGCCGCGAAGGTGCTTCGTGACATCTCCGGGCTTACCGCTTCCGATCCCTCCATTTTCGGTCTGACCGTTTTCGATCTGCAGCCGGCGGATGTGGCCGTCGTGAGACGCGTCGAAGGCGTTGGCCAGGCGAAGGATGGCCGCCAGCTGGATCGTCGTCTTTTGTTCGTCCGGCAGAAGGTCGCGCAGGGCTTTGTGGCTGCGCGTGGGCAATGCGCCGCAGTGGAAGCGCGCGACGGTGGCGGCGCGTTGCATGTCTTGCGCATTCCATCCCAAGGGCGTGCTGTGGGCCTTGATCAGCTCAAGCGACGCCTTGTGGTGTCCTTTGTTTCCTTCTGATTTGCCGACATCGTGCAGGAGCGCTGCCATCAGCAGGCTCTCACGTGCGCCGGAGCCATTTTCCGAAGCCGTTGGTGAGCGCAGCAACTGTCTAGCAGCCAAGCCGTCGTAGAGTTCGAGGGATAACCGGGCGACGCGTTCGGAGTGTGCGAAATCGGGATCGAGGGCCTTCGCCCACAGCTTCATTCGTTGCGTGGCAAGTGCTTGGATCTGCTTACCTTGTGGCAATCCTGCACGCCATACATTCCACAGCGAATCGGGACCGACCATCCTTTTGCGATAACGCTCGATGCGCTTCGCCCGCTGTTCGGCAACCTGACGATGCCAGCGGTCTCGCAATTCGCCGCCAGAAGGCACTCCATCCGGCAAAATCTGGCCCGGAAAACTCTCGCCAACAGAAATCTCACTCGAAAACGTCTGGCTTGAGAATATCTGGCTGGTAAGTGCCGTCGCCCAAAGCACATCCAAGTCGTGGACTTCACCGAGCAAGTCCTGCATGGCTTTTAAGTCGTTGCTCCAGGCCTTGTGCTCTTCGGGCAGGAAATTCTCGACGATGTAGCGCAATCGCTTGATGCCAATGCGCAAGGTGTGAAACGCAACTTTGGAACGGTTGCGCAGAGCGCGGTTGTGGAGGTCGTGAGCGGCAGTCCAGCGCTCCAGCGCCAGGTGCTTGAACACTCCGCTGCCGGGACGGATGTGGGCCGCACGTTGCGGCAGGGATAGGCTCCACTGGCGCCACTGCTTGCGGTCGAATTCTCCGAGGGCGGCACGGGCTTCCCGCTTTTGCTCGGCTTCGCGGCGGGTAAGGATTTCGAGGAGGGCTTGGGCTGCAGGATCGCGAGCGGGGGAATCCCGTTCTGTTGTGAGTTCCCTGTGGGATTCTGTTTGGTCATTTTTGGCTGCAACATTTGTGATCGGCCCATAATTCTGTTGCGATGCAGGCGACCCGGGCGACTCGCCCGCGTCCACACGGGTTGTGGGGGGATGCAGCTTTTCGATCCATTCCATCATGACCTGGATGTCGCGCAGAGCGCCGAGGCGCTGGAACAGGCGCTTCCCGGCCTTCTTCATCGCTTTCCAGTCAGGATCGGGATCGATGGCGATCAGGCCGTCGGCCATGGAGCGACAGCGGCGTAGGCAGACCCGAAGGTCATGCACAGGGTCCGCGCTGAAGTCGGCAGAGACGTGCTGGCACTCTTCGAGAACCCGCAGCATCCAGTAGCGAAGGCCCGTCGTCTTCTCGACACTCTTGTTCGCTGGCGTCTTCTTCTCTGCAGTCTTCTTCTTTGCGATCTGGCTCACTGTGATATTGGCTGCGATGCTCTTCGCGGCGCCGCGCTTCGCGATGTTGGTAGAAGGTGGCAAAACAATCCCCGGGACGAACTGACTGTATCATTTTCGCCCCGACGGCCGGGAGCGCCAGCGTTAAACCTCGCGCTCGGCCGCCGGCGCAAGAATCAGCTTATACTGCGACCATCTTTGCCGACAGAATGAGGAAACCATGAGGAAGCTGGCATTCGTAATTATGTCGTTCTCCGTTTTATTGTTCTCCGCAGTCGCCTGGGCTGCCGACCCCAACCCCGCGGAATACACCATCAACGTTCATGTCAGCTCATCGCGCATGGTGCTGGAGACCTCGCTGCTCTTCAGTCAAGAGCTGGACGTCGTCATCGAGGGAAAGCGGTACGAGCGATTGGCCGCCAAAGCCAATGCGCGGTTGGCCCTCGGAGACTATAAGGCGAAGCTCGTCAAAGATGAGCACCGTACGGCGTACGAATCTTTTCAAGTCTACGAGTTTCTGTTTCCTGATAAGAAAAT
>Ga0209006_10002285_pt1 | contig 17470 bp, 13 predicted proteins | sample JacPin_JW_Ref_O2_FD_188567 | JGI IMG/M metagenome (GOLD analysis project Ga0209006, IMG submission 188567) | Forest soil microbial communities from Algoma, Ontario, Canada - Jack Pine, Ontario site 1_JW_Ref_O2 (SPAdes) (version 2) | ecosystem: Environmental > Terrestrial > Soil > Boreal... | reverse complement strand
CGATACTACGTCGTCGCAGCCGGCCAGAAAGATCGCTGCGGCAGCTAATAGCGCGCAAATCCGGGCTTGCCTTTTCATAACACTCACAAGCTCCTCGAAATTCCTTAAGCATGTTCCCGGGAGCGAATACCGCTCGCCAAGCCACTAGAAATCTTACGAAGCGCCGCCGCTCCGGTCAATGGGACTTGGCTTACCCATGGTTGACCATATCAAGACATCGGGTACTAGAGAATTCTCGTGCGCGGCATTTTGGCGCAAGCGTTAACTACGGTCTTGGATCGAGAGAGTGTACACCCAGCCCTGTGATCCTGGAATCCCAGGGGCAAAGGGTTGGTCGGGAAGCGGGGGTTCTGATGTCGCGGGCGCGCAACCATATGGGGAATCGGCCGACCGAGTTAATCGCCACCTAGCTTCACCGGGAGGTTAACTTTCTTGCCATCGCGCACAATTGTTACGGTGACGGTGTCGCCGGGCTGCGAACGGTTTAATAGGAGACTCAAGTCCGATTGATTGGTGATCTGTTTCGCGTCAATTGCGATTAGAACATCACCGCCGACGCGCAGTTCCTGCATCCCCGCCAAAACGGATTTGGTGCCGCCGCGGATCCCGGCCTGAGCTGCCGGGCCGTCCGGCTCAACACGCTCGATCAAGATTCCTTGTTGCACTGCGAGGTTTAGCGCTTCAGCAAGCCGTGGCCACAGGGCGCGGCCCTCGGCGCCGAGTGTGGCGTGCCGCACACGTCCGCGCGTGATCAAATCGTCCGCGACCCGCTTCGCCGTGTTGATCGGAATAGCGAAACCTATGCCGGCAGTGGTACCGGTGGGCGCATAGATGGCGCTATTGATCCCAATCACTTCACCGTGGGAATTCAGCAACGGTCCGCCCGAATTACCTTGATTGATGGACGCATCGGTTTGAATGGCTTCGTCAATGAAAGTGTTCTCACGGGTCTGGACGGTACGTCCGAGCGAGCTAACCACGCCGGTAGTCAGCGTGCTTTGGAATCCAAAGGGGTTCCCGATGGCCAGTACGCGCTGCCCGACCAATAGGTTGCGGGAATCACCCAGAGTTAGAGGAGTGACCTTCCGTCCGGCGAGATCGATTTGGATAAGCGCGATGTCGTTGTTTGGATCGGAGCCAACCAGTTTCCCTTTGTAACGCGATTGATCGCCGAGGGTGACTTCGATGGTCTGCGCGCCTTGGACGACGTGATAGTTCGTCAAGATGTGGCCGTCATTGTCCATTAAGAAGCCCGAACCGGCGCCTTCGACGGGGACCGGATTATAGAAAAAGTCGTACTCGACCGTGCGTGTGACCACGTTGGCTACGGCGGGCGCGGCCTGCCGGTAGATTCTGACAGTCTCAAGTTCCGTGGCATCCAAGCCGGCTTCACTTGGAGCCGGCGAAGGTGAGTGCAGCGCGTTCACTACCGAAGGCACTTGCTGCCCCCATCGTGAGCCCGCCCAATATGCTCCGAGCCCAATAATCAGTCCAATTGCCAATAATCGGATTGCGCGTCCTTTGCTTCCGGAAATATGCATGGCGACATCCTTTATTCAACTAATTCCGAACTACCGGGCCGAGTGCTGTGTTCCTGCTTATGAGTACGCGGCCGGGTCAGGGAATGTTTCTTCCGGCGGCGGCCAGTTTGAGTTTTTCAACCGCGCGATCTACCTGAGCCTGAGTGTTTTCAATCGAACCGGAACAATCAATCTCAACGTGGGCCATTTTGCGCTTTTCGTCCAAGGGCATTTGCGCGGCGATGCGCTGCTGCGCTTGTTCCTCGGTAAGGCCACGCTGCACCAATCGCTCAAGCTGTTGTTCAGGCCGGCACCAGCATACGATGACTTGATCGAGATTCTTGTTATAGCCGGCTTCCACGATCAGCGCAGCTTCGACCACGCCGAACGCAGGGCCGTCAGGGTCGCCTTTGGGTACATCCAGCGCCGCAAACCACTTTTGCACAACATCGAGAATCCTGGGATGAAGAATCTGATTTAGGCGCGCGCGCTTCTGCGCATCTGCGAATATGATGCCGCCGAGCTTTGCGCGGTCCACATTTTTATAGCTGTCCAGGACTTCTTTTCCGAACTCGGCGACAACTTCGTCATAGGCGGCTTGGCCCGGTTCAAGCAACGCGTGGCCGAGCGTGTCGGCGTCAAGAACGGGGACGTCGCGTTCACGGAGCATTGATGCCACGGTTGTTTTGCCGGTTGCAATTCCGCCTGTGAGGCCGACTCTGAGCATAGTTGAGCAGATTAGCGCTGAACGGCTACTGCGGTTGGTGTGCGTAAGCCCCGCCGCAAGCGCGAGGCTTTCACGGTGTTGCTCAAGAGCATGGCAATGGTGAGCGGACCTACTCCACCGGGTACGGGGGTAAGCGCACCAGCAATTCCGGCGACGTCAGGATGAACGTCACCAACAAGCGCAGTGCTTTTGGCGCGGAACTCGGCGAGCCGCTCGGGAAAATTGGCGAAGAAATTTTCGGCTTGCGAGGGATCGGTAACTCGATTGATGCCGACATCTATTACAGTGGCACCGGGACGAATGTAATCAGCAGTAATCATCGCGGGGCGCCCCATGGCGGCGATGACGAGGTCCGCGCGGCGAACGGTTGCCGGCAAGTCGCGAGTTTTGGAATGGCAGACCGTGACCGTCGCGTTTGCGTGCATCAACAGCAACGCCATCGGTTTGCCGACAATATCGCTGCGACCCACCACCACGGCGTTTGCGCCATCGAGCGGAATGGTACTGCGGCGCAGAAGTTCCATCACGCCAGCGGGTGTACACGGCACGAGCGTGGGACGACCGGCGACAAGGTGGCCCACGTTTAGAGGATGGAATCCATCCACATCTTTCGCGGGATCCACGGCTTCCAGAATTTTCTTGGTGTCCACGTGAGAAGGCAACGGAAGCTGAACGAGAATGCCGTCCACGTCATCTCGGCGATTCAGGTCATCGACGATTGCAAGAAGCTGGGAAGTAGTGATCGTCGCCGGCGGCGCGACTTGAATGCTGGCGAGGCCCAATTTTTCGCAGGCCGCGATTTTGCTGTTCACGTAAACTTTCGAAGCAGGATTGTCGCCGACGAGTACAGCGGCCAGCCCGGGGCGAATCCCGGCGGAGGCAAGCGCAGAAATCTCGGAGCTCAGTTCCGCGTAGATTTGGTCACGGATAGCACTCCCGCTAAGGATGCGCGTAGGCAAAAGAACTCCTCTTTTCGCGAAAGCGCTATGATAACAAAAACCGAGGTAGGGAAGGGTATTCTGACGCCTACCAGCATCGGTCATGCGCGGCCTGGAAAGTTTTGCAGTATCCGATCGAGGAAGCTGGAGTATGCTCGGTCGGTAAAAAATCTAAAGCCGGGTGGATGGGGAGCGTAGTCCCGGCGGTCAAAATCTTCGGGGGAAGAGAGTGAAGTATGAGAAGCGGGACCGTGGATTGGGAATGGATCGGCGTATTACCAGGCGGGATTTCCTGAATGGTTTTGGAATTGCAGTCGGTGGAGGTTTTGTTTTAGAGAATCACGAATGGCTCAACTCCTTTGGCTTGCCGCAGTCCCCTTTCGCGCCGGAAAAAAATCCTAATTACTATCCTCCGACTTTGACCGGAATGTGCGGCAGCACCGATGCGGTGATGAAAGCCGGGCACGCCCTGCGCGACGGCCAGACTTGGGCAAACGCGGCCACCGACTCGGAAACCTACGATTTGATTGTCGTTGGCGGAGGGATCAGCGGGCTTTCCGCAGCGTATTTTTTCCGGAAGATGGCAGGACCGAAAGCGCGTGTGCTGGTCCTGGAGAATCACGACGATTTCGGCGGGCATGCTCGACGAAATGAATACCACGTGGGCAACCGCACGATCATCGGCTACGGCGGGACGCAATCGATCGCCGGGCCAAGCCTTTACAGCAAGCAAGCTATGGGACTGCTTCAAGAGCTGGATGTGGACGTCAAGAAGTTTTATAAGTATTACGACCAGAACTTCGAAAGATCGAATGGACTTTCCCGCGCAGTTTTCTTTGACAAAGAAACTTTTGGAGCAGATAGGTTAGTCCCGGGCATCGGCGAGCCTTCGTGGGCTGAATTCCTGGCGAAAACTCCTCTATCGCCAGATGCGCAAAAGAGTTTGTTGAGGCTCTACACGGAGAAGGTGGACTACCTGCCGGAACTGAAATCGTGGGACAAGAAAGTTTTGCTGGCGAAGACGAGTTACAGAGACTATTTGCTGAAATATGTGAAGTTGCATCCTGATGCACTTCCGTTTTTGCAGAGGGAGACATATGGGCTGTATGGCGTTGGCATCGACGCGGTCCCGGCTGGGGACTTAGCGGGGCTTGGGTATCCGGGATTCGCGGGGATGGATTTATCCGGGCCTCCCGGCCCGGGATTAGGCGTGGAAATCACCCGGCAGAGCGAAGTAGAGCCTTACATTTTTCATTTTCCCGATGGCAACGCTTCTATCGCGAGGCTCTTGGTGCGGTCGCTGATTCCCGCTTCTGCGCCGGGACATACGATGGAAGACATTGTTACGGCGCAGATGAATTATGCGGCGCTGGATGATGCGTCGAGTGGCATTCGTTTGCGGCTCAACAGTACTGCGGTTTCTGTGCGAAACGTGGGGGATCCAGCGAGTTCCAAGGAAGTGGAAGTTAAATATGTTCGCGGAGGGGAGGCGCGTTCGGTTCGGGGAGCGGCCTGCATTCTGGCGTGTTGGAATATGGTGATTCCGTACATGTGCCATGAATTGCCGGAGAAACAAAAGGAGGCGCTGGCGTACGGTGTGAAAGTGCCGCTGGTTTATACTAATGTGCTGATACGAAATTGGGAGTCGTTCAAGAAGCTCGGCATCAGTTCCGTGAGGTGTCCGGGAAGCTATTTCGAATCGGTAACGCTCGATTTCCCAGTCAGCATGGGAGAATATCACTATCCGAACAAGCCTGAAGATCCTTGCGTGCTGCACCTGGAGAGGATCCCCTGCAAAGCTGGCTTGTCCGCTCGCGACCAACAGATCGGCGGACGCGAGGAACTTTATCGCACCCGCTTTGAAACGTTCGAGCGCAACATCCGGGATCAGCTTGGAAAAATTCTTTCACCGGGCGGGTTCGATCCCGCGAACGATATTCAAGCCATCACCGTGAACCGCTGGTCGCACGGCTACGCGTATGAATATAATTCGCTCTATGATCCGGATTGGCCCGAGGACCAAAAGCCATGCGTGATTGGCCGGCAGCCGTTCGGTCGAATTTCGATAGCCAATTCAGATGCGGAAGCGTTTGCGTACACGAATGCGGCGATCGACCAAGCCTACCGCGCGGTGACGGAAGTGTCGCGGTTCAAAGAAACAAAAACATCCGGCTGAGGGTTCCTTCAGTCCCGTTTGGAAATTCCAGGGAAGCTCTATTGAAGATTTTGGGCGAAGGAGACGCTGTATTCTTCGGCTGATAACCGTTATCCTGCGTGACGCAGCGTAAAGGACACCGACGCTTTTGAGCACGCAACTGCCAACCTATCTTCTGGGCCATCTTTTCACCACCGAAGAGATGCGCGCGATATTTTCCGATGAGCGCCGGATTCAAGCGATGTTGGATTTTGAGTCCGCTTTGGCGCGGGCGCTTGCACGCACCGGCATCGCCTCTCAAGCGACAGCGGTGGCGATTGAGTCCAAATGTCAGGCGAGTCTTTTTTCCATGGAAACGCTGGCGCAGGAGGCCGCTCTAGCAGGCAATCTGGCCATACCGGTGGTAAAGCAGCTCACTTCGTTGGTGGCCAAGTCAGATGAAAAGGCTGGAGGATTCGTCCACTGGGGCGCCACCAGCCAGGATGCAATTGATACCGGAACAGTGTTGCAATTGCGCGATGCTTTGGAGCTGACAGATCAGGGGCTGGCAAAATTGTGCGACGTGCTGGCGGGAATCTGCGCAGCGCACAAATCTACATTACTTCCCGGCCGCACTTGGCTGCAGCAGGGACCGCCGATAACTTTGGGACTGAAGGCATGCGGATGGCTTGCCGCTATCGAGCGACACCGCGAGCGCATCCACGAAACCCGAAAGCGCGTGTTGGTTCTGCAATTCGGAGGAGCTGTTGGGACGCTGGCTGCGCTAGGTACGAAAGGACCAGCAGTAGCCGCAGCACTGGCCGAAGAACTAAAATTAACGCTGCCAAATCTGCCATGGCATTCGCACCGCGATCGATTCGCAGAAGTAGCCACGACAATAGGACTTCTGGTGGGCTCACTCGGGAAGATCGCGCGCGATCTTTCATTGATGGGACAGACGGAGGTCGGCGAACTAGCGGAACCGGCCGCACCGGGACGCGGTGGTTCGTCCACGATGCCTCACAAACGCAACCCTGTGGGCTCGGCTGTCGTTTTAGCTGCGTCAATACGAGTACCGGCCTTAGTTTCGGTGATGCTGACGTCCATGGTGCAAGAGCACGAGCGCGGATTGGGGGGCTGGCACGCCGAATGGGAAACGCTGCCGGAAATCTGCACGTTGGCCGCTGGCGCGCTGGCGCATCTGACGACGGTGTTGAACGGTCTGGAAATCGATCCATCAAAGATGAATGAAAATCTTGAAATCACGCACGGGCTGATCATGGCTGAAGCGGTCGCGACGGCTTTGGCGGAAAAAATTGGACGGATGCCGGCCCACAAGATTCTAGAAAAGGCTTCCAAGCGTTCCGCGGAGAAATCTCAGCCATTCGAGAAGGTTTTGATGGAAGATGCCGAAGTTCGCCAGTATCTTTCGGTGGAAGATATCAAACGTTTGTTGGAGCCGAAGAATTACACAGGCTCGGCGGGAGTCATGGTTGACCGGGTTTTGGCGGGGCGGAAGCAGAAATAACGATTCGTCATTTAGAGAGCGCTGAAAATGCCGTTCGTTGAAATAGGCGACCTTCGATTGAACTACCGCTTTGATGGGCCGGAGAAAGCACCGGTGATACTGCTTTCCAATTCTCTGGGGACGAATTTGTCCATGTGGGATCCACAGGCGACGGTACTCTGTGAAAAGTTCTGCGTTCTTCGCTATGACATGCGGGGCCACGGGCTTTCGACCGTCACGCCCGGACCTTACACGATTGAGCAGCTGAGCCGTGATGCGATCGCGCTACTCGATGCACTGAAGATCCAGAACGCTTATTTTTGCGGGCTTTCCATGGGCGGGATGATCGGAATGTCGCTCGGTATAAATGCCGCGAATCGCGTGAAAGGATTGGTGCTTTGCAACACGGCCGCCAAGATAGGAAATGCTGAAACCTGGAACGCGCGCATTAAGGATGTGAAAGAACGCGGCATGGCGGCAGTCGCAACTACGGTGGTGCTGCGTTGGTTCAGCGAGGATTTCATCAAGAAATCCCCCGAGGTGGTGGAAGCCACGCGGCAAATGTTGCTGCAAGCGCCACCCGAAGGCTATGCGGCGTGCTGTGCGGCTGTCCGGGACGCGGACTTCAGGCAGGAGCTCCCGCGCGTGACCGCGCGAACGCTCGTGATCGCGGGAGCCCAGGATCCGGTAATTCCGCCCGCGGAGGCGCATCTTGTGGCCGACGGAATTCCCGGCGCAAGCTACGTTGAATTGCAAGCCGCGCATTTATCGAACATAGAAGCTGCTCCGCAATTCACGGCAGCACTGCTGAAATTTTTGAATGAGCCGGAGGTGAAATAATGGACGAGCGCGAGCGATATTCCTCCGGCATGAAAATCCGGCGGGCCGTTCTCGGAGAAGATTACGTTGAAAAGGCGCAGGCAGCCCCGACTGCGTTCAACGAGCCGTTTCAAGATCTGATTACGCGCTATGCCTGGGGAGAGATTTGGGCGCGTCCGGGCCTGCCGCGGCAGACACGCAGTCTGTTGACGCTGGCTATGATGGTGGCTCTGAACCGCAGCGATGAGTTTCGCCTGCACGTCCGCGCGGCGGTGAATAACAACGTGACGCGTGAAGAAATCCAGGAGGTCTTGCTTCAGGCTGCAATATATTGCGGCGTGCCGGCGGCAAATTCCGCGTTCCACGCTGCGCAGGAAGTTTTTGCGGAGATGGATGCCGAGGCTTAACGATTTCGAATTGCGAATATCCTTTCCGCACCGTCAAATTCCGGTTCGAACTGCCGCTGCCTTAAAATGATGCGTACCCGAACGATATACAACGCAACAAATCATAACGGAGGAATAGATGGCGATTGAGAAAGTGGGAGTGGTTGGATGCGGGCTGATGGGCTCGGGCATCGCGCAGGTGGCGGCAAATGCCGGATGCCAGGTGACCGTGCGCGAGGTTACGCCGCAGCTCGTTGAGAAAGGTTTGCAATCCATCGACAGGAATCTTCAGCGTCTGGTGGACAAGGGCACGCTTCCGCAAGCCGAACGCGAACAGGTCCGCGGGCGGCTGCGCGGAACGACGAATCTGGAAGATTTGAAGGACTGCGACATTGTGATCGAAGCGATCATCGAGCAACTTCCGGCGAAACGCGAGTTGTGGGCCGCCCTGGATAAGATTTGCCCAAAGTCCACAATTTTTGCGAGCAATACATCGTCACTATCGATCACGGAGATGGCAACTTTCACCCAGCGCCCCGACCGTTTTCTTGGCCTCCACTTTTTTAATCCAGTGCCGATTATGAAATTGGTGGAAGTGATTCGCACAATCGCGACCGACCCAAAAGTTAACGAAGAGGTGGTCGCGTTCGCGGTGCGATTGGGCAAGACGCCGGTTCGCACGACGGACCGCACGGGGTTTATCGTAAATCGTTTGCTGGTGCCTTATCTACTGGATGCTGTGCGCGCGCTCGAAGAAGGGGTGGGGTCCGTTGAAGATATCGACAATTCCATGAAGCTTGGCTGCGGACATCCGATGGGGCCACTGACTCTGCTCGATTTCGTGGGTAATGATACGACTTACTATATCGCGAATATCATGTTCGACGAATTCAAGGAAAAGCGCTTTGCTTCCCCGCCGCTGCTCAAGCGTATGGTGCTGTCCGGATGGAATGGGCGGAAGGCAGGACGGGGGTTTTATGATTACTCCGATCCAGCCAAGCCGAAACCGATGCAACTGACGTAACGGTAGCATCGCAGTTTGCGATTGAGCGACTTATCGGCCTGGATAATGCCTCGCGATAACGGACCACCTAAGACAGCGTATTTGGATTAGAATTGCGCGCATGATTCTACGGGTCATTGCCTTTCTGCTTATCGCACCGTCGTGCTTAGCCCAGACAAACGAGTCGACAACGACCTCCACTCCTTCGAACGATATTCCTGCGCTCACTTCTCAAGCGAACCAAGGAAACGTCGATGCACAGCTCAGAATTGCGGATGCGTACTTGCGCGGGGCTGGAGTAACACAAAACGATACAGAAGGATTTCGGTGGTTCCTCGCGGCCGCTGAAAAAGGCAACGCCGAAGCACAGTATGCCGTAGGTTCTCTTTATGCGATTGGCAAAGGTGTGAGCCGAGACGATGCTGAGGCAACTAAGTGGTTCCTGAAAGCTGCTGAAAATGGAAGCGCTAAGGCGCAGTACAACATGGGGGTTCGATACGCTTATGGTCGAGGCGTTCCAAAAGATGACCAGCAAGCGGCATCCTGGTTTCGAAAATCTGCGGAACAAGGACTGGCAATCGGCCAGTTGGGTCTCGCGGCGGGATACGCAAATGGATTAGGCCTTCCGCAGGACAAGGCTGAGGCCCTCAAGTGGTATACGAAATCTGCCGAGCAAGGCCTGTCCGACGCACAGCTACAGCTCGGCCTCATCTTCTATAAAGGCGACGGGACGGCATTGAATTACCAACAAGCGCTGCTCTGGTTCCAAAAAGCCGCAGCCCAAAAAAATGCCGATGCGGAGTTCAACCTCGGACTCATGTATGAGCACGGTCAAGGAGTGCCAACCGACCTTTCAAAGGCCGCTGAGTATTACGAGCTCGGAGCAGCACACGGGTCTGCGTATGCCCTGAGCAATTTGGGTGGTCTATATCAACATGGAACAGGAGTGCCGCAGGACCTGGAGAAGGCCACGAAACTCTATACGATGGCTGCGGAAAAAGGCAGCTTTCCTGCCCAGCGATACCTCGCAGGCGCCTACCTAACGGGCAACGGAGTTCAGAAAGATGCGGCGCAAGCTGCAAAATGGATGCAACTTGCGGCGGCGCACGGCGACGCTGAGACGGAATGTAACCTTGCCATCTTGTATCAAACGGGAACCGGTTTGCCACAAAGTTACCAAGATGCGCTGACTTGGTTTCAAAAATCGGCGGAACAAGGCTATGCAACTGCCCAGCACAATCTCGGTGCGCTTTATGGGAACGGGCAAGGAACGCCGAAGAATCTTGTGGAAGCTTACAAGTGGCTTTCGTTAGCCGAACTAGGTGGTTATAAGGACACACAACACGCTCTTGAATTGCTCAAGCCCCAGATGACGCCGGAACAAATCGTCGAGTCCCAACGGTTGGTCGATGCTTGGAATACATCGCACCCGCGCTCGACACCGAAATGATTCCTGCATGAAACAGAATTTAGATTCAGCCAAAGAATGCAAAGCTCAATCAACGCCTCAAACGGAAAGGCGGTCGATAACTTCCTTGGGGAGAGGGCGGGACTTCATTTTTGATGGGTCGCTCGGGTCGGGGCCGGTCCACACTCGCGTGGCGAATCCCTCAACTGCCAGCGCGCCTGCTTTCATGATCCGGTGACGAACTACAAAACTACTTTTACAAAACTCCGTAACAGTTGATTCCACGGTTAATTCGTCGCCGAATTTAGACGGCAGAATGAAGCGGGCGCGAACATCCACCACTGGTACGCCGATCACGCCATGCTCTTTAAATAAGGACTGAATGGGCATCCCGCCGTCGAGGAATAGCGCGGTTGTGCAATCGTCAAACCACGCGAGATATTGCGGGAAAAATACGATGCCAGCCGGGTCGCAATGTCCCCATTCCACCAGCAGTTTTTTGTGACTGACGAGCACTGCGCAGCTCCGCGAAGACCAAGTTGAGGCCGCATGGTAACATTCGCAACTCGGAGCGTCCAAGTATTCGTGGCTTCGCTCAGTGAACTCATGCGCACACAAGTAGGAATTGTTGGAGCCGGGCCGGCCGGGTTGGTGCTCTCGCACTTACTGCACCTGCAAGGAATCGAGTCCGTGGTGCTCGAAACTCGCAGCCGGCAATATTGCGAAGAACGCGTGCGTGCGGGCGTCTTGGAACAAGGGACGGTGGACCTGTTGAATGAAATTGGCGCAGGCGAACGCATGATGCGCGAAGGAATGGTGCATTACGGAGTGAATTTGCGATTTTCCGGCCGTACGCACCACATTGATTTCAGAGAACTCACCGGCGGCCGCGGCATCATGATTTATGCGCAGCACGAAGTGATTAAGGATCTGGTGAAGGCGAGACTTGCGTCCGGCGGCCAGATTTTTTTCGACGTGGAAGATGTAAGCATCCGGGATTTCGGCGACACGAAATCTTCGGGCAAACCCACGATCCTGTTTCGCAAGGACGGCGTAGCCCAGCAGCTCACTTGCGATTTCATCGCGGGATGTGACGGCTCGCACGGCATTTGCAGGCCGTCGATTCCGGATGGCGTCATAACTTTATTTGAGCGAATCTATCCGTTTGCCTGGCTTGGCATTCTGGCGGAGGCGCCGCCTTCTTCCGAAGAACTTATCTACGCTTACCACGATCGTGGTTTCGCGTTGCTGAGTATGCGCTCGCCGCAAATCAGCAGGCTTTATCTTCAATGCAAGCCTGACGAGGATCTCGACAAATGGCCGGATGAGCGAATTTGGCAGGAACTGCACGCCAGGCTTACTTCCACGGAAGGCTGGACGCTGACGGAAGGGCGCATCATACAAAAGGGCGTGACCGGAATGCGAAGTGCTGTGATCGAGCCGATGCAGTACGGCAACCTGTTTATCGCGGGGGATGCAGCGCACATTGTGCCGCCCACGGGCGCGAAAGGGCTCAACCTGGCTGTGGCTGATGTCCGCGTTCTGGCTCGCGCGCTTGGAGAATTTTATTCTTCGAGCCGCCGCGATCTTCTAGAGAGTTATTCCGCAACCTGCTTGCGGCGCGTCTGGAAAGTGCAGCGGTTTTCGTGGTGGATGACTTCGATGCTGCATCGGTGGGAAAATGAGAATGCCTTTGACCACCGGCGCCAGCTAGCCGAGCTGGATTACGTCACTAGTTCGCGCGCCGCCTCGCAAACGCTGGCCGAAAACTACGTTGGCTTACCGATGGAGTGACGCCTTTCCTGTCTGAAGCTATGTCCGCTCCTGCCGCTCCGTTTCGGGGCACCCTCCTTAAATGACTTTCGTACCAACCGAATGAAGCTAGCGAACCATAGGCGGTAACCCTTCCGGACAGTACCCTCGATGTATTGGGGATCCGATCGTTAACGGGGGATTCGAAATGCTAAGTAAGGGCCTGCAGAATTCAGTCCGTACTCTAATCGTTCTTGCGCTAGCTGGAATATCGTGTCAGCCGGTTTGCGCGCAACAGGCTTTTTACTTGCCTTTGCAAGGGAGCGGAGACGGACAACCACCCCTGAGTTTCATGCGCCCGCATTACTTTATTCACGAAGCCGCTGGGGCGAGCCTAACAACTCCTCCGATTACGGCGTTTCAGCCGGCACAGATCCGTCATGCGTATGGTTTCGATCTGCTCAGCAATCAGGGTTCCGGGCAGACCATCGCGATCGTGGATGCGTACGACGATCCCAATGCGGAATCCGACCTCGCCGTTTTCAGCAATCAATTTAAGCTGCCGCTTGCCAGCACGCGCAACGGCTTTTTCCGTAAGGTTTACGCGAGCGGCAAGAAGCCTGCGATGAATGCCAATTGGTCCGTGGAGATGTCGCTCGATGTGCAGTGGGCGCACGCCATCGCTCCGAAAGCGACGATCATCCTAGTGGAAGCTGCCTCAAACAGCCTGAGCGATTTGCTCAAGGGCGTTGATGTTGCAGTTCGCGACGGAGCGACGGTCGTCTCGATGAGCTGGGATTCGGGCGAATTCTCAGGCGAACGCAACCTGGACAACCATTTTGTAGCGAGCGGCGTGACGTTCTTGGCAGCCTCAGGTGACGCCGGCACCGGAGTTACCTATCCGGCCGCATCGCCGGACGTAATCGGCGTAGGCGGAACGTCTCTATCTCTCGACGCGAATGGAAACTATCTCAGTGAAACGGCATGGAGCGGAAGCGGCGGGGGCTTAAGCGTTTACGAACATCAACCGCTCTTTCAAGCTCAATTCGGGATACCGGATGATTCGCGAGGGGTACGAGGCGTGCCGGATGTTTCTTACAACGCGAATCCCGGCACTGGTTACGCGGTTTACGATTCTGTAGCGATCAGTGGCGCCAGTGGATGGTTCCAGATCGGCGGCACGAGCGCCGCTACGCCGCAGTGGGCCGCAACCGTTGCAATTGCCAACTCAATGCGAGCGGGATTGCGGAAAACAAGCTTGAGCGGCACGGACGTGGCGCTTTATTCTTCCGCTAAAACGAATCTCAACGGAGATTTTCACGGCGTCATTCAAGGCAATAACGGTTCTTGCGGGACGATATGCGACGCGTTGGCCGGCTATGATTTCGTGACCGGGCTTGGAACGCCACGAGCCAATGTGTTGATTACCACATTGGTTTCCCGGCCTTAATCCCAAAGTCATTCAGATCGCGTGGCCGAATTTTTTGGAACGCGGCGCGTGCTCTTAATTAAACGCAGAACCTAGCGTGGGTATTTTTTTCGCGCCAGCCAAAGTCCCGTCAAGCCGGCGGAAAGCATTAGCAATGTCTGGGCCTCAGGAGTTGGGACCGGCAGAGGAGTTGTCCCGCCACCCGGAACAGGAATAATCGGAGGCACGATGATGCCGCCTCCGGGCGGCAACGGCGAACCAGGCGGAGTTACGGAGGTTGTGGGTGGCGTGCTGGTCGTCACAGGGAGACTGGACAGCTCGGGTGGGCCTAGAGCTCCAGGTGAGCCGGGAAATAGTTCAGCCACTTCCGGCGCCGACTCAAGCTCAGGCCCCGCCGCCAAAACCGGGCCGGCGGGCACCTCAGATAATCGGTTTCCGCAACGGGTTCTGGCGACGTGCTCGCCGTCGGTGATCACAGTTTCGCCTTTAGGGAGCATCATCGGCTTCCGGGACCAAAACACTCTATTTCCGAGGCGGTATGAGACATAGAGCGAACGGTTTTGGTTCAAGCGAACGACTCGCGTTCTTTCCACGACGAAATCTTCGTAATGTTTCGCGACAATCGGATCGTGAAGAACGGAATTTCTCAGATCTGCAGCACTTTCAATTCCGCCGGGAATCACAGAATACGGGTAGACCTTTCGCCGGGCGTCGTTGTCAGGGGCGGAAATTGCAGGAAAGTCCAGGCTCTCCGGGGATCGAAATGAGGAAGTAAACGAAGCAGCAATCTGGGGTTGACGGCTTGCGGAAAGCGCAACCCAGACCGAAAAACTTCCGAACGTTAAGACTGCCAGAGCTCCCAGGCGGCGAAGGTCAATCTTCCGAGCGGAATTATTCCCGAATGTCCGAAACTGCCCCATCTCCCCTGAATTGACGACAGATTGGAATTGCTGGGTGCCTGTGTCGAGATAGATTATGCATCTTCTTGGCCATAATCGCTACGCCTGATTTCCATCGGAAATCAGCGTGAATTTGCCTCGTAAATCAGCAATGCAACACAACTTGTTCCAAGAATGAGGATTTGTTCAATCGGGGATTTAAAAGAAATGCTATTCGGGAATTAGGGAATTTCTTTTCCAAAAATGGTAATTCGGTTTCGATTTTTTTTCGAACTTGTCGGGCGCTGATAAGAAGAGAGGCTGGAATTCGCCGCGTACTTATTTCGAACGATAACGGGAATTGTTGAAAGCCGAAACCGGATTTTCCGCGAGGCTTTGTGAATCTCTATTCCAGAGTGCGTAGCCCACGCCCAGCAGCGGCGCCAGAAGCATCCCGAACACCGCCAATAGAAAAGCCACCAAAAACATCAGTACAATCACGATTATCGGCATGGACCTTTTCACCCCTTTCCCGCGTCTAATTCCTTGAGGCTGTTGCTATGACGGCAGGCCGAGTTTTTTCAGGCTCACCCGTTTAAACCCCGGCCCGCGAAAAAGTTGTGGCCTTAAATCGGTCAGTTTTGCTTGGAAGTCAATCGGTGTTGCGAAAGGTCTTTCTCGCTTGTGAGATTTGACCGCAGGCTAGCGTATCTCCGTTTCAGGCGTTAAGAGAGAGAGACGAGATCCAGCCAACTCGACTGTAGTTTAATTTCCCAAATCGCGTGCAATAATAGCGTGGTCGTTTTTGTTCTGTGCGCGCTTGGTGAGAATTTCTTGCCTTTTAGGACGTTTCGAGGGTCCCCTGAATGTGGATAGTTCGATTAGCGTTACGCAGGCCTTATACGTTCGTTGTTATGTCGATCTTGCTGCTCATATTGGGCCCTGTGGCTATCTTGCGCACTCCTACCGACATTTTCCCCAACATTGATATTCCGGTCGTCAGCGTCATATGGAACTACACCGGACTATCCCCGGAGGACATGTCTACCCGGATTATTTTCAACTACGAGAGAATTCTTACCACCACCGTTAATGATATCGAGCACATTGAATCGCAATCCTTGAGTGGCATTGCAATAGTTAAGATCTTTTTCCATCAGGGCGTACAAGTGGCCAACGCGGTTGCGCAGACCACCGCAGTGTCGCAGACGATCCTTCGATCGTTGCCTCCGGGAAGCACGCCTCCTCTCGTAATCACATATAACGCCTCCACCGTGCCGATCCTTCAACTTGCTCTCTCGGGACCGGGTTTATCGGAACAACAATTGGGCGACATCGGATTGAATTTTCTCCGCACGGGCCTGGTCACCATTCCAGGAGTAGCCGTTCCGTACCCCTACGGTGGCAAACAGCGGCAGGTGCAAGTTGATCTGGATACCGCGGCGTTGCAGTCTAAAGGGCTTTCGCCGCTCGACGTAGTGAACGCTATTTCTCTGCAGAACCTGATCCTTCCGGCAGGCACCACGAAAATCGGGGCGTTTGAGTACCAAGTAGATATGAATGGTGCCCCTGCCACGGTAAGCGAGCTAAACGATCTGCCGATAAAGACAGTGGGAAGCAGCACTATTTACATCCACGATGTCGCTCACGTGCGCGACGGTTTTCCTCCGCAAACAAATATCGTGAACGTCGATGGAAAGCGCGCATCACTGATGTCTATTCAAAAGAACGGCGATGCCTCCACTCTTGACATTATTTCCGGGATTAAGGCTTTGCTTCCATCAATCGCAGCTGGGCTCCCGCCTCAACTGGTGATCAAGCCGCTCTCGGACCAGTCGATCTTTGTGCTGGCTTCGATCAAGGGAGTCGTTCGCGAAGCCATCATCGCCGCCTGTTTGACCGGTTTCATGATTCTGGTATTCCTGGGAAGTTGGCGCAGCACTCTGATCATTGCTGTCTCGATTCCGCTTTCGATTCTTACTTCGATTATCGTTCTCAGCGCGCTGGGCGAAACCATCAACATTATGACTCTCGGCGGCCTAGCGTTGGCGGTCGGAATCCTGGTGGACGACGCCACGGTGGAGATCGAGAACATCAATCGCAACATTGACCAGGGCAAGGAAATCGTTCAGGCCATTTTAGACGGCGCGTCGCAGATCGCTGTGCCCGCGCTGGTTTCCACGCTGTCGATCTGCATTGTGTTCGTGCCCATGTTTTTCCTGTCCGGAGTAGCGCGCTATCTGTTCGTCCCGTTGGCCGAGGGTGTGTGCTTCGCCATGCTCGCTTCTTATTTGTTATCGCGCACCCTTGTGCCGACAATGGCCAAGTATCTGCTCGTGGCTCAAATCGAAGAGACCCACGGTGAGGCGCCGAAATCCCGCAACCCTTTTGTGCTAGTGCAGCAAAGGTTCGAACATGGGTTTGAGAAACTCCGCGCGAGGTACCACCGTCTGCTCGAGACATGCATTCATCACAGCCGTATATTTGTGATCTGTTTCTTCGCAGCTTGCGTGCTGTCTTTCGGGCTTTTGCCCATGGTTGGACAGGACTTTTTCCCCGCGGTGGACAGCGGCGAATTCAAGCTGCACCTGCGCGCGCCCACCGGGACACGTATTGAAGAGACGGCCGCGCTCTGCGAACGCGTGGACGACGACATGCGCCAGCTGATTCCCAAGTCCGAGCTGACGACCATCATCGACAACATCGGCGTGCCCTATAGCGGTCTTAACCTTTCCTACAGCAATTCCGCGCCGATCGGTCCGGGCGATGCGGATATACTGGTGGAACTATCGAGAAAGCATCGGCCTACCGAAGAATACGTTCACGATCTTCGCGAGAGGCTCAATCGCGATTTCCCCGGCGTCACATTTTATTTTCTGCCCGCGGACATTGTCAGCCAGATCCTGAACTTCGGACTTCCAGCCCCCATCGATGTTCAGGTGATCGGAAGAAATTTAGCCGACGACAGA
>Ga0209006_10002284_pt1 | contig 17473 bp, 15 predicted proteins | sample JacPin_JW_Ref_O2_FD_188567 | JGI IMG/M metagenome (GOLD analysis project Ga0209006, IMG submission 188567) | Forest soil microbial communities from Algoma, Ontario, Canada - Jack Pine, Ontario site 1_JW_Ref_O2 (SPAdes) (version 2) | ecosystem: Environmental > Terrestrial > Soil > Boreal... | reverse complement strand
GCGCGGTGGACGCGGCGTATGACAGACCGCTGGCCGAGGGCCTGCGCTATGAGGCCGAACAGGTCCAAGAAGTGTTCGAACGGGGCGAGGCGATCGAAGGCATCCGCGCGTTCATCGACAAACGCGCGCCCGAATTCGTCTGATCGGAGGTTTTGTGATGGATCTCGAACGTCGTTATGAGACATTGCTTCTCGAGTCCCCCGCGGACGGTGTGGTCCAGGTGACATTGAATCGGCCCGACCGGTTCAACGCGATGACGGTAGCAATGTTCGACGAACTCGAATCGGTCGCGCGCGCCATCGGCGACGATCGCGACGTCCGGGTAGTGGTCCTGACCGGCGCGGGCAAGGCGTTCTGCGCGGGCTACGACCTCGACGAGGCCGAAGAACTGCCTTCACTTGGGGCGCTGGGCATGCTGGACCGCCAGGAGCGGGCCGCCCGCGCGCTTGGCGCCGTGCGCGCGATACCGGTACCGGTGATCGCCGCAGTGAACGGCCCCGCCGCCGGCGGCGGCATGTCGCTTACCCTGATGGCCGACATTCGGCTCGGATCGCCGGCGGCGAAGTTCAACGCAGCATTTGTCAGGATCGGGCTTTCCGCCGGCGACCTGGGTGCATCCTGGTTACTGCCACGGCTGATCGGTCCGTCTGCGGCCGCCGAAATCGGATTCACCGGGCGAATGGTCGACGCCGCGGAGGCCGAACGGCTTGGTCTGCTCAACCGGCTGACCGGTTCTGACGACCTGCTCGACCAAACGCTGACTATGGCAAAGCAGATCTGCGCCAATTCCCCCGGTGGCATCCGGATATCCAAACGGGCATTGCAGGCCAACATGGAAGTCACCTCCTTCGCGGCGGCGCTCGAACTGGAGAACCGCGGGCAGGCTCTGCTGACTCGCTGTGACGACATGACCGAGGCGCTAGAAGCCTTCAAAGCCAAGCGCGCACCGAACTTCTCGGGCCGGTGAGCATGAGCACCGCCACAACGCACTGGAATCGGGTGTCGCGGCGTCCGCTGGCCGACATCCTCGACGAGTTGGGCACGGCTCGCACCCTCGCTTTCGACGAAGTTCGCCCCGGCATCGTGGTGATGTCGGTGAACCGCCCGCATCGCGCGAATTCGCAAACTATTGAGATGTTCGGCGAAATCGCTTGGGCCACGGCCGTGTTACGCCATGCGCCGCTGCGGGCGTTGATCATCACAGGGGCCGGAGGTAAGGCGTTCTGCACCGGCTTCGATCTGGACGAGGTCGATGTACTCACCCGGATGTCGGTGTCGGAGTTCACCGATCTGGTGGAGACCGCGGCGTCTGGATCCACCGGGTTGCGGGCGCTTCCCTACCCGGTGATCGCCGCGGTGAGTGGTCCTGCGGCCGGCGGTGGCTTGTCTCTGGCGCTGGCCGCGGACATCCGGATCGCCGACGACACGGCGAGTTTCAGCGCCGGCTTCGTGCGGGTCGGGTTGTCCATCGGTGAATTGGGCACGTCATGGAATCTGGTCCGGCTGATCGGTCCCGGTCGCGCCGCCGAGCTGGCCTTCACCGGACGCACTGTGCGGGCCGCGGAAGCCCACCGCATCGGGCTGGCCGACCGGCTCACCAAAACCGCCAGCGCACTCGACGGGGCGATCGAGCTCGCCGAAACCATCGCTGACAATTCGGACGACGGGGTCCGATCCACCAAGAACGCACTTGTCCGCAATCTGGAGAACAACTCACTGCGGTCGGCGGTCGAGTTGGACACCCGTGGCCAGGCGCTGGTGATGCAGGTTCCGACTACTCGCCGCGCGCTGGCGGACCTGGAAGGGACGGCGCCGTGACCGCCGCCGGGGAGCTGCGCACCGGGCTCGGGCCCGCTGATGACCTCCGGCACCGGCCGGTGGCCGGGGAGAGAACGCGCGACAGCCTGTTCTGGGAGCTGATCATGCCGGAGGAAGAACTCGGCATGCAGGTTTATCTCTACCTGACCGGCACCGGAAAGGCCGGGTACAACGTCTGCGTATGGGGACCGGACGCGCGACCCCTTGTGCTGCACCTGCACAACGGGGAGGTACCCGACCACGCCGACCTGGACGAATTCTCATTCGGCGGCCTCACCCTTACGCAGCCGCAGTTGCGCAAAACGTGCCGGATGACCTACAACCGCGATGGCGTGCGAATCGAATTCGCGTTCAGTGGCATTCACGACGCGTTCAGCTACCACTCCAATCCTGACGGCCTGCCGTCGTGGTTCGCGGTGAATCGGATCGAACAGACCGGACGAGTGCGCGGAGGGATCGAAGTCGACGGCCGCCGCATCCAGTGGGATCGACTGGGTCATCGCGACCATTCGTGGGGAGTGCGCGACTGGGGTGTGCCGCAACACTGGAAGTGGTTCGTCGCCTACACCGAATCGGGCCGGGCAGTCAATGGATGGATCTGGATCGCCAAGGGCGAGTGGGGTTTCGCCGGCTACGTTGTGCGTGACGGGGTGACATATCCAGTTCGCCACATCGACCATCACGCAGAATACGGTGAACAGATGCGCCAGCGTCGCCTGCGGGCGACCCTGACCGACATCACCGGGGAGCGAACCGAGCTTGAGCTCGATGTCTTCGGAGTGATCGAACTGCCCACGCACGACAAATTGCAGACCGTGATCAGGGAGGGTGCCTGCAAGGCCGTCATCGACGGCGAGGAGGGTGCCGGACAGTTCGAAACCCATTGGCAGGGAAGCTACCTAGCATACCTCTCGAGCCAGGGCAAGTGATGTGGACCTGGTCTGCCGGCGAGCTCGAACGGCTGGGTGACTATCTGGCCGAACGTGGCCTGTGCACTTCGCCGGTGACCGCCGACGCGATCGGCGACGGCCATTCCAATCTGACGTTCATGGTGTCGGACGGGCACTCGAAAGTCGTGGTGCGCCGACCACCGCCGCCGCCGTTGCCGCCGGGCGCCCACGACGTGCTGCGAGAGGCGCGGCTGCTGGAGGCGTTGTCCCGGACTCTCGTTCCGGCTCCCCGGGTGTTGGCCACCGCAGCCGCCGGCGAACTGCTCGATGTGCCGGTCGTTGTCATGGACTTCGTCGAAGGCGCCGTGATCACCGTATCGACGCCGGCGGCCAGCGACGACTGGCGGCTTCGTCGGCGCATCGCCGAATCGCTGGTGGATACCCTCGCCGTGTTGCACACCGTGGCGTGGCGTGAGGCGGGGCTCGGTGACTTCGGCAAGCCGGACGGCTTCAACGCCCGGCAGTTGCGGCGGATGCGGTCGCTGGTCGCGGTTGACGGGGTCGTGCCGCGCAATTTCGCTCCGCTGGACGACTGGCTACACGCGCACGTGCCGCCTGAGTCTGCAACATCGATCGTCCACAACGACTTTCGCATCGGCAACATGATCGTCAATACCAGAACGGGGTGTATTGCGGCGGTGCTGGACTGGGAGCTCGCCACCATCGGGGACCCGCTCGCGGATCTGGGATATCTGCTCGCCTCGTATCCGGTCCCGGATGAGGCGCTGGTTCCGACTTCGGCGATGGGGACCGCCGTGCTGGAGCCCGGCTATCCGGGACGCGCGCAGCTTCTCGACCGCTACGCCGACCGCGCCGGGGCCGACGTGTCCGGGGTGAATTGGTATGCGACGCTTGCGATGTACAAGCTCGCCGCGCTGTACGAGTACAGCCGCAAGCGGTTCGAGGACGGGGTGGGCGACCCCTACTATGCCGATCCGGGATTGGTGGCGTCGTTCCTGGCTGCCGGTGAACGGATGGCCGGCTGCATGTCGTGAGGCGGCGACTACACCGACCGCGCCGCCTTGGCGGCGGCTGAGGCGGCCTTGCTGCGCTCACGAGCTTCGGCCCAGTCTTGATCGGTCAGCGCGGTAAGGCCCGCGAAAGTGTTGGGCCCGGCCAGCCGCTGGCCACCGTCCATCGCGATGGTCTCCCCGGTCAGGTAGTCGCAGGCATCCGAGAACGCGAAGATGGTCAGGTTCGCCAGCTCCTCGATGGTTCCCGAGCGCCCGAGCGGGATCTGGTCGGCCTGGGTGGCCCCGACGGAGCTCTTGTCGGTCGGATTGAGCATCTCCCATGCGTAGTCGGTCGGAATGGGCCCGGGTGCAAGCGCATTCACCCTGATGCCGTATCTCCCCCACTCCACCGCCAGCGACATCGTCATCGCGTGCACCGCTGCCTTCGCCATGGCCGACGGCACGACGAAGGCCGACCCGGTCCATACCCATGTGGTGAGGTTTGACAACACCGCCCCGGGCAGGCCGGCGGCGATCCAACGCTTGCCTACCGCAACCGTGGTGTTGAAGGACCCCGTCATCACGGTCGACGTCACCGCTTCGAACGCACGCTGGCTGAGACTGGCGGTCGGGGCGATGAAGTTCGCGGCGGCGTTGTTGAGCAGCCCGGTGAGCGGCCCGTGCTGCTCCCAGATTTGTTCGATCGCGGCGTCGACCGCCGACGAATCACGCACGTCGACCGCCTGGTAATGCGCCGCTTCGGGCCGACCATTGGCGACTTCTTCGGCGGCCTCTGCCAGCACCGCTTCGCGCCGGCCCCACAAGTGCACTTCGGCCCCGTGTTTGACCAGGCAGGCTGCCACCCCGCGGCCGAGGCCTGTTCCGCCTCCGGTGATCAGGAGCCGCTTATCCGACAAGAGATCCGGCGCAAAGATCTCACGTTGCGCGGGCATGGCTGCAAATTCCCCTTGAGATTCCGGCGCGATTCTGCTCGGTCAGGACGGCACGAGTGCGCCCGTGTTGTCGTCGGTTCCCAGTTTGTGCTGTCGCGCGAGCATCCTCGACATTTGAATGCTCAGCGCGATGATCCACGGCCCCCAGGTGAACACCGCCAGGTACCAGCTGCCGGCCCCGTCCGGCGCGAATGGCCCGCTCTTGTAGAAGATGATGGGCGCCTGGCCTAATTCGGCTATCGCGACGATGTAGCTGAACCAGCCGAGCCACACCGGGAAAGCGCCGGCCTGCCCCCGCGACTTGAAGATGATGACCCCGGTCAGGGCCATGCCCGCGGCCAGTGGCGGCCAGATCAGCATCGAGGAAATCCAACCGAGGTCGCTGAATGCACGGGTGACGTCCGGGGTGGTGTCCTGGGGGCGGTATGCCGCGATCGCCCAGACCACAACGTCGTATACCAGCAGGATCGGAATCGAGATGGTTCCGACGGTGGCGACGATCGCCACCAGGCCCGAGCCGCCTTCAAGTCGCCGCAGCATCGCGCCGAGTTGGATCGTCCAGGCGATCAGGAAAGGCATGCCGAGCGAGGACAGCGTGACTCCGATCAGCATGCCGGTTTGGTGACTTGAATAGAATTGCGCGGTCTGGGGCCCTGACATGGTGAAGTCTGGTGGTTGAGGCATGCACAGCTCCCACGCCACCAGGCACAGGACCACGCCCACCAAGCCGCTGAGGGCAAATATCTGCTGCCACCGGTAGTCAAAGTCGCCTGACACCGTCGGCTGGGTCACCCCTCGGTCTGACACGGTCTCCTCCATCTCTCGTCGTGGTCATATCCGCCAGGCGGACCGTCCGTCGATGCTTACTAAAACGTCGATATTACAATTGGTCAGACCATAGTTGAAAAGCGGGGGTTGCGCAAGGTCCGAGCTCTCGGTCAGGCCAGACCTAGCTGATTCATCAACGTTAGGACATCCCAGTAGGCGTGGATCGACACAGCCCTACCGTCCTGGTCGACCTCCCAGACATCAGTTCCGCGGACGTCAAATGCCTTACCGGTCGGAGGGACGCCCGGTGGAAACCCTTCGCCGGTGTGGGTCCCCGTCATCCGCCACTCATGCGCAACTCGACCCTGGGCGGCGTCGACCAGTGGAGCCCCCACGGGGTGAAAAGCCATGTCTGGAAAGCCTTGCCAAGACGCGACGAAGAAACTGCGAGCTTCATCGCGAGTTGTCATCGGTGCAGGAAGAGAAGGGTCGACCCAATGCAGTTCCGGTGCTATGACGTCGAGAGCCGTGTCGATATCCCGCTGACTCCATGCGGCGAGGTAGCGGGCCGGGTAGGCCTCCAAGATGGCCGGGTCAGTGGTTTGGTGAACAGACATTTCAGCTCCGGTGAGAGAATCATATTGCGGCGGATGACTTCATCATTCACTTCGCAAGAAATTACAAAACCCCCCATGTGGGCACGGAGACAACCCCATCCGGGGGAGGTATAGGTCTAGAAGGTTGACGTCCCGGCCAAACTCAACACGAACTCCCGGACATTCGTCGGGTCAGCTGAACTGAACTCGTCCGCTGCCGCAGTGTCCTTCGCGAGGCTGAGCATCTGTGGTCCCTCGTCGATGAGCAATCGGCTAAGTCTAAGCGCGGCACAGGTTCTCAGCGCCGGCGCTACGACGAGCTGCGCCTCGTCGGTACTGCCAGCCGCGGCTAGGCACAGCGCGTACTGGAGCGAGGTCTGAAGGTGTCCACGCGGGCGCTTGCGTTGATCGATGTGGTCGAGTCGAGTGCGCGCGCGGTCGCTTGCGGCGCTGAGCGCTGACGGCTGTCCGTCGTCGAGTAGGAGCCTGATCTGCGCGTCCTCCCTGAGCTCGGCTGTGGCGTCGCCGATTTCGTCGAGAGCTGGTACACCATGATTCATGACCCGGGCGGCGAGCGACTCGTCGACCTGTTCGTTTGACGCCCCCGCCAATCTGATCTGTTCATACAGCAGACGCGCCTCGAGTCGGGGAAGGTGCAGCTCCCTTGCGATCTCCAGGCCTTCGGCAAGTCGGCGGTCGGCGGCGGTCTTGTCACCGCGGGCGAATTTCAGCCGTGCCCCCGTCCCGAATGCCGCGAGCATGAAGTCGACGATTCCGCCCTCGGCGCCGAGTTCGTAGGCGTCGTCAAGCAATGGCTCCGCCTCGTCGAGTTGGCCGCGTTCGTAGAGAAGCTCTCCCAACAATGACCCCGCGAGCTTTGCGACGTAGGTCGGGCGCCCGGACGGCAGCAGCGCGATTCGCCTCGCGTGTCGCAGGTGGCCTTCGGCGCCCGCAACATCGAGCTGCTCGTTCGCGGCAATCGCCGCAAAACAGTACCCGTAGCTAGCGCTCAGGGTCCCGGAGATCCGCTGATGGTATTGGCGTCCCCACCTCTGCCAGTGCAGCGCGTCATCGAAGTCGAACACTCGAAGAGCGCGAAATGACGCGAGGTCGGCTGCGCGGCAGAGAATGAAGGGGCGAAGCGTGTCTGCCCTGTCGACACAACTCGCAACGGCAGCATTGGTGGAGGCGTCGACGTGATCCTGGAAGGCGGCGACTACAGCGCGAATGAGGTCCATTTCCGCTTGAAGGTCGCCAGCTTCGTCGGTCGGAAGAGAGTCGACGCCGACCTCGGCCAGCCGAAGCGCGTCTTCGACCGCCGCCGCGCGGTGAAGTACGACGTTCGCCCAAGCAAGATCGACCTGTAGCCTCGGGCGCGCATCCGAATGTTGCGCCGGCAGCTTGGCCGCAAGCCCGATCAACGTGCTCATCTGGGACTGCTCCATCAGATTCGCGGCCGCCTGTTCGACGCCGTCGACCGCCTGCCGCGCTTCGCCCGCGAGAATCAGGTGATCGACGGCCTGGCTGAGCATCTGGTGTTCCAAATACCACGTCGCGGCCCTGCGGTGTAGTTCTGGTATCCGATCTTCTCCGTCGCGCTCGAGGCGATGCAGAAGGTATTCGGCGAAAAGGTGGTGGTATTGAAACCACGATCCGTCGGTGTCTGTCCGCCGTAGAAACAGATCACGCTTTTCGATCTCTTCGAGGATGCTTCGACTCCGCCGGTCACCGGTGAGCGCGGTGGCCAGGCCGCTGCAGATCTGTTTGGGAATGCAGGTTGCCAGCAGGAAGTCCAATAGGTCCGGCTCAAGGCTGTCGAGGACGTTGGAGGCCAAGTAGTCGCCTATTGCTTCGTCCCGCCCGGATAGATGCCCGATGAGTGCGGCCGGATCGGCGTGGTCACGAAGCGACAAGGATGCCAGCTGCAACGCGGCGGCCCATCCGTCTGTGCATTCCTCGAGTTCGGCCACGTTGGCAGCCGTGAGGTCGAGGCCGCACTGATCGACCAGTAGCGCCTGGGATTCGGTCACATCGAACCTGAGCAGCGATGCGTCGATTTCTACGAGCTCACCCTGAACTCTCAGCGTGCTGAGCGGAAGTCCGGTGCGGGTCCGGCTCGCAACCACCAAATGCAGGTGATGGCAACCGTTCTCGAGTAGATACGCGAGAGCGTTCGTAGTCTCAGGATTGTCTACGCGATGCCAGTCGTCGAGCACCAGCACGAGGGTTTGTTTCTCGGTGTGCAGGCAGTTGATCAACCCGTTGAGGACATACTGCTGCGCTTTCTCCAAATGCCCTTCGAATTCTTGTTGTAGCGCGTCCGCGAGTTCGGGCATGGTGCGCCGAATCGCCTCGATCAGGTGGGCGAGAAACCAGTCGGTGTTGTTATCGTCACTATCGATAGCCAGCCATGCACCATTCAGACCCTGTCGGGTAAGGGTTTCACCCCACTGCGCCGCCAGAGTGCTCTTTCCGTAGCCGGCGGGCGCGTGAATGAGGACCAGCTTTGGTCTTCGCCCCGCGCCGAGGCCGTCGAGTATTCGTTGCCTCGGCACGGTCGGGCGATTGAATGTCGGCGGTCGAAATCGTGTCGGGGCACTCGGCGGGTAGTGCGCTCGCCGTATCGAGCCTGACCCGTCCGACCGCCCGAGAGCCGCCGAATGTCCCACCGACGCCGACACGGGTGTGACGGTGTCAACCGACGTGTCATCGCCGTCAGCCGGCGGTGCCGGTAACTCCAGTGGCACGTCAGCGATCTCGAGCCCGACTTGAGCGCCGGCTGTTCGCAAAGTCTCACCAAACACTTCGGCAGACCCGGGCCGATGTGCAGGGTCGGTGTTCAATCCAAGCTCCAACGCGGACCAGATCGGGTCTGGGATCCCCTTCGCGCGCAGATCGGGGATCGGACCCGCCAGCACGCGACGAACAAACGCGATGGGGTTCTCGCCTTGTCGAAACGGGAAGGGCGGGTCGCCGTTGAGCAGTGTGAAGATCGTTGCCGCCAGACTGTAAACGTCCCCGGCCACCGATGGAGCGCGACCCTCAAACAGCTCCGGCGCGACGTAGGGCGGGGATCCAACGATGATGTTCGCGGCGGTCTCGGTACTACCGGCGATGCGGGCAATGCCGAAGTCGCTGAGTTGCGGTTCTCCATAAGAAGTCAGCAGGACGTTGGAGGGCTTGACATCACGATGAAGGACACCCGCACGGTGAGCGGTCTCCAGCGCGCCGGCCAGTCGCACCCCTGTGGTCAACGCCTCGCGCACCGCAAGCGGTCCGTGACCCTTGATCCAGGCGTCAAGCGTGCTCCGACTGTGGTAGGGCATCACGATGTATGGGCGCCCGGTGAACGTCAGGCCGCTGTGCAGCACGGGCACGATGTTCGGGTGGCCCGAAACCCGCCCCATCGCCCGCTGCTCGCGATCAAAGTGTTCGAGGTCGATGTCGTCCTGATCTGAACTGAGCACCTTTATCGCGACTACGCGGTCCAGTGACGGCTCGTTACAGCGATATACGACTCCGAACCCGCCGCGCCCAACTGGCTCCGCGTCGTGGTAGCCCTCTGCCTCAAGCTCGGCCACGATGCCTGTTGCGAGGCTGCCTCGAGTGTCGTCGGGATTGGTCACCGCTCGTCCATTCCCATCACAGATGCTGTCGTCGCAGCTGTTCACCCTACTACCGGCAATCCGGCGGCCGATGCTTACCTAATTCGGCGGATAGGCCGGTGGCGGGTACACGCCGCGCAGGACCCACGGCAACCAGTCCAGACCGTACTCGATCTCGTCGCTGGCGTCGTAGTCGGGGCTGGGATCGAGGGGAACATTTTCCTGCAGGACCACCGGAGCAGGAAGCCCTACTTCGGGTCCAAGCGGTCTGGGTGGGACTGGTACCTGCGGCTGCCCGTAGACGGCCACCACGACGGTGCGGTCCAGACTGTTCTCCGACCACACCCCGATTTGGGTGTTGGCGCAGTTGGACATGATCGCCTTATAGGCGGGGTTGTAATACCACTGGTTGATCAGCTCGATGCCGCTTATTGCCAGGGCCGGATTGATCGCCACCGTCTCCGCCACTGTGCCGCGGTAACCTGCCGCGGCAGCCCGGCTTTGCGCGGTGGACCCGTCCGATCCGATGTCGCCGTCGAGGTCGCGGTTGTTGAGCACGTCGTGCGTCTGCCATTGGGCGGCGAGCTGCAGCTGCGGATTGATCTTCACGTCGTTGGTGCAGCCCGCCTGATGCTGAACGGTGAAGACATTCGCGACCACGCCGTCGTTGAGTCGGTGGTTGTTCGGACTGAGCGTGTTGACGTCGTTGTCGGCGTGTGCAGCGGGCGCGCCGAGCAGCACGGTGCCGGCAGCGACCAAGGCGGGCAGGGTCAGTGGCCGATACTGCATGTCGATCTCCTTCTTGTCAGCTGTCGGGCGGCGGCCGGTAGTGCGCTGCGGAGTTTCGCAGCTGCCAGATCATCGCCGGGCAGAGTTCGTTGACCGCTTGGCTGATCAGATACGAGGCCTGGTATTCATCCGAGGTGTTGAAGTCGGCCTTCACATCGCCCATGAGCTGTGGGAAGGGGCGAGCTTGCGACACCTTGTCGCAGATGCCGTATCCGTAGTCCAGGGCAGCTTGAGCGTTGGGGAAGTTGTAGCCAGGCCGCACATGCACGTTGACCAGGTAGGCCACCACGTCTGCGCGAGCAAACGGAGCCACCCCCAGCGTTGCGACACCGACCACACCCGCGCACGCCAAGAACACACAAGCCCGCGACTTCCCGGGCGTGCGATGGAACACGAGTCGGCGCTGCATCGTCGGGATCAGACCGGGTCGAATTGAGAGATCAGCCACCGGGCGCCGACCTTGTCCAGGGTGACCCGAACGCTGGATGCGGTGCTGGTCGGCGCGCTCTGGCCGACGATGACACTCTGGTTCACAAACAGCAGGACGACAGCGTGGGTGGACGTCGCAGACGCGGCCGCCGCGGCCGGAACAGTGGCCACGGCAGAGATCTGCTTCTGCTTTGCTCCTGGGATCACCAAGTCATGGGTCAACTTTGTGTAGGCGTCCAGGAACGTTCCGGTCAGTCGGCTCTTGGCGGCGTCAAGGTCCGTCTCCACGGTGTCGGGCCGGTAGGACAGCAGCGCGACTGTGCTGTCGATGGCGGCCCGCACGGATTCCGCGCGGGCTGTCTGAGCCTCCCGCGCCGAGCCGTCCTGCCACTTCAGGTAGCCCGCGGCTGATGCCAGCACCAACGCCAGCCCCGGCAGGAGCCCGTAGGCGATCGCCTTCGACCACTGGACGCGACGCTTTGCGCTTGTCGTCTGGTCATCGTGATCTGGTTCGTCGGCGTCCGTAGACGGTTCGGTGACCTCGATCTCGTCCTGCGCGGTCGCTGATTGCACCGGCTCGACAGGTGTCTCGTCCACCAACCCGGTATCGGTTGGGTCCTTGGCGCGGCGGGGCATCGGCCACCTCATGGCACGAACTCCACGTTAGAAACTTTCACCTGGTCACCTACTCTCTGCACGGAGATGCGCATCCGCCACGCGTGCGGATCGGGCTGCGGCGCGCCGGCATACGAAGTCGTCACGCTCACGGCCACCAATACCTGGGCGGTGTCGGCCGTCTGCGACTCCAGTCCGGCCTCGCCGACCGTGCCGACGGAGATTGACTTGGCCTGCTTGACCAGTTCGATGAAGGGCTGTGACCGCTTGGCGAAATCGTCGTAGAACTCCCCGGTGGCCGATCCAAGAATGCGCTGGACATCGGCGTCGGCCCGTTGCCAGTCGATCGTTGTCAGGTTCAGCGCGCCCTGTCTCGCCGCTTGGACAAAGTGACTTCGCTGAGCCTGTGCCTGATGCGACTGGTAGGCACGAAATCCGCACCATGCGACCAGCGCCGCCAACGCAACGACAACCGCCAGACCGACCAGCATCGCGTGCCGCGGCGCGGAGGTGGGTTTCTTCGAGGGCTGGGTAGATGACGCATTCGCCTCGTCTACGTCAGACTCAGGGGCGCACTCCTCGGCGTCCCCGATGTCGTCGTCTGGGGGCGGATCCGAATCAGTGGCTCCGGCCATGTCATCGCCTCCGTCCTCGTCGTTTGACTCTTCCGCCAGTGCTGTCAGCTTCCCGGCGGCAGCAGCATCGACTGCCATGTCTTCTCCTTCGGCGCGGTTTGGGCCAAGTCGGCTTGCGTATACGTGCGCCCGTTCGGCGCAACGTACGTGCCGGTGGCGGGGTCGTACTCGGCGGCGGCTATCGGCATCGGTGCCGGAGCGGGCGGATTCGCTGCTGCTGGCGGTGAGCCGGGCGGCAGCTGCGGGATGTCCTGGCCAGAGTTGGTGGCGTTGGGGTCGCCTTTCCAGTTGTAGCCGTCATTGAGCGGCACATACTGCTCGTTGCTTTCGCACAGGGCGACGGTGGGGGCGCGCTTACCGGGCACGGTCTCGCACGGGGCGGCGCGGGCGCCGCGCACGTTGAACGGCGAGTCTTGCGGGACTCGGCAGTACAGGTCGCCGGCGGGGCGGTTCGGATAATCCTCGAAGGTCGGGATGCGCTGCTGCTGGGCCGGCAAGAACCCGGTGGTGCACGGCGGCGGCAAATTCAGGTTGAGGTTGAAGCTCAGGTACTGGCCCCGGTAGTCCTGCTTGGTGTTCGCGTTCGCCACGTTGCCGGCCGATTCAAGGGCGACCGATTCGGGCAGCAGGACGAGAAGCTGTTCGATGTCGTTCTGGTAGGTGAGCGCGACCTGGCCGATGCTGACGAGATTGTTCAACAGAATGGGCAGCGTGGGCTGTAGCCGCTCGATGAGTTGGCGTGCCTCACCGGCGGCCGGGCCGCCGTTGGTGATGGCGCCGGCGACGGCCTGGTCGTGGGTCTGCAATTCAGTGGTCACGGTGGCCAGGTGCGACGCCCACGCCTGAATCGAATCGGACGTGTTGGTCTGCGAATTCAGCACCGGCTGCGACTGGTCGATCAGCGCGATCAACGGGTCGAGATTCTTGCGGGCCTCGATCGACAGGTCGGTCGAACCCTTCACGATGCGGGTGAGCTCGGGGCCCAGCCCACCCACGGCAATGTACGACTCGTCGATGACGGTCTTGAGATTGTCCTGAGGTACCGCCTGCAGACCGGTGTTCGCCGCGGCGAGCACGGCGTTGATGTCGGGCGGCACGGTGGTGTCGGCCAGCGGAATGACGTCGCCGTTCTTGAGCGGCGGGGAGGTGCCGTTGCGGGGCCGCAAGTCGACGTACTGTTCACCGATCGCCGATTGACTGTGCACCTGCGCGATGAGATCCGACGGAATGTCGATGCCGGATTTCAGGGACAGCACAGCTTCGACGCCGGTGTCGGTCAGGTGGACGGACTCCACCCGGCCCACTTCGGTCCCGCGGTAAGTCACGTTGCTGGTGCTGTACAGCCCGCCGGTTTGCGGTAGTTCCACCTTGACGGTGTACCGCCCGACACCGAACCAGTTGGCCGGGAGCTTCATGAAGTGCAGCGACATCAAGGACAGCGCGGCAACCGCGATGATCGTGAAGATGGCCAGCTGGATCTTGACCGCTCTGTGTAGATGCATTTAGGGCCCCTGGTCCCAGCGGTACGGGATGGTCAGCGGGTTGCCCGGGTTGAACGGGCCGCCGGCGGTACACGGGCTGGGGTATTGGCCGATGGTGCGACCCCACTGCAGCTCCAGCTCGGTCAGGTCGCACTCCCACTTGGTGCCGGTGAAGAGTCCCGCGTCGATGCGGCTGAGCGTGAGATCGACGATCGCCGTCAGGTTGGCGTAGTCACCGCGTTGCCATTTCTCGATGGTCTCGTTCGGAAATGGGAAGGTGGGAATCAGGCTGAGCGCTCGCGTCAGGCTCGGGCCGGCGTTGGCCAGCGACTCAAGCACCGGTCCTAGCTCCCTTAGTTCCTTGACCAGGTTCTCTTTGGTTTGGTTGACCGCATCGGTGGTGAGAGCGGCGAACCTGCCGAGCTGATCGGCGGCCTCGACAAGGTTGTCGCGCTGGTTGTTGAGCACCGCCAGTGCGTCGGGGATGGTCGCGATCGCCCGGTCCAGGACGGGCTGCTGCGCGGCGAACTGGCCGACCAGGTGGTTCAGGCTGTCGGTGGCCGCGATGATGTCGCCCTTCTGGTCGTTGAGGTACGCCGTGAATTTGTTCACCTGCTCGATCAGGCTTCGCAGGTCGGCCTCGCGACCCCGGAATGCGGTGGAAAACGCCGCGGTGATGTCCTGTACCTGTCCAAGGCCGCCGCCGTTGAGCACGAGCGACAGCGCCGCCAGCGTCTGCTCCACCGTCGGATAGGAACCGGCGCGCGACAGCGGAATGAGTGAGCCGTTCTGCAGCTTGCCTTGCGGTGAGGTGTCCGTCGGTGGCGCCAGCTCGACGTGCAGCGAACCGAGGAGGGTGGTCTGGCCGATCTTGGCGGTCGAGTTGGCGGGCAGATCGACGTCGCCATTGAGGCGCATCGTCAGCAACGCATGCCAACCCTCGCGCTGGATAGTCGTCACCGTGCCGACCGACACGTCGCCGACCCGCACCCGGGCATTTTGTTGAAGATTGCTGACATCGGGCATCTGCGCCTTGACCTCGAAAGAGCCCGGACCGCGGCCCTGGGTGCCGGGCAGCGGAATGGAATTCAGCCCGTGCCAGGTGCAGCCGGACAATGCGGCTAAGGCCGCAACCATCACCAGGTACACCAAGGTGCGGCGGCTGTAGCTGGCGTTCATGAGCCACCACCGGGGGGCACCATCATGCCGGGCAGACCCGCCGCCGGGTTGGTCGAGACCGTGCCGGCGGGCGGCGGCGCTTCTGCAGCCAGTGGGGCACTCGGGGGCGCCGGCACCGGCGCCTCGGCCGCCAGCGGCGCAGGCGGGCCCGGCGCAGCAGGCGGTGGTCCCGCCGGAACATAGTCGGGCCGCATCCAGTCCTCGCTGTAGGTGACCTCATTCGGCCTGGCCTGTGGGCCAACGAAGAGGTCCTCGCCGAGCGGGAAGATGTTGTACTGGCGGTTCTTCACGATCGGTGCCAGGTATTGGACGCAGAGTTTTGCCGCTTGGTCGGCCCCAAGGCGCGAGGCGGCCTGAATCGCTCCGCAGAGGAAGGCGATCGGGTTGGAGAAGTTACTGGCGGCCAGCGCGCCGGTCAGCGATCCGTTGGCGGGTTCGTAGATGTTGTTGAAGTTGTCAATCGTCGTCGGGGCGATGTGCAGCGTCTGCTTGATGTCATCGAGGCTCTGGACCAGCGCCGTGGTGATCGACGCCAGTTTGTCCGACGCAGTGCCGATCGCCTCCCGGTTGTCTGCGGCGAAGCTTTGCACGTCGCCGACCACCGAGTTGAGGTCCTCGACCGTCTGACCGACCTTGTTCGGATCGTCGGCGAGCAGCGAAGTCACCTCGGCAAGGTTGCGGTTGAGCTGCTCGAGCAGATCGGCGCTGTCGTGCAGCGCCGTCACCAGCGTCGACAGGTTCTTCAACGTCGAGAAGAGGTCCTTGCTGTGGTCGCCGAGCGCGGACAACGCCTGCGACAGCTTGATGACGGTGTCACGGATGTTGGCGCCTTGCCCGCGCAGGTTGTCGGCGGCGGTGTTGATCAATTCACCCAGCGTGCTCACGCCGCCTGGCTTGGTGGGCTGTAGCAGTTCAGTCAACCGCTGAAGCTGCGCCCGGATCTCATCCCACTCGACCGGCACCGCAGTGCGATCCTTCGGGATGACGGCGCCGTCGGGCATCGCAGGCCCGCCCGTGTACACCGGCGTGAGCTGGATGGCGCGACCCGTAACCAGCTGCGGCGACAGGATCGCGGCCTTCGCGTCGGCCGGCACTTTGTACTTGCGATCGAACCAGAACGTCACTTTGACGCGGTCGGGCTGCGGTTCGATCTTGTCGACCTTGCCCACCGGCACCCCCAGGATGCGCACGTCGTCACCGCGGAAGAGGCCGCCGCTGTTGTCGAAGTAGGCGACCACTCGGGTTCGCGACACCTGACCTGTGGCGCGCACCGCCACGAAAAGGGACGCGACCAGCACCACCGCGAGGACCACCGCCAGTAGGAGGCGCGGCCGGGCCATCACGGTTGGCCTCCCGTCGGCTGCGTGGGCGCGACCTCACCCGGTGCGGGCACATACACCGGAGACGGTGTCGGCAGTGGTACCGATGCGATGTCGGGCGGCGACGGCGCGGGTGGCCCCGGCGGTGGGCCACCGGGCGGCGGGGCGGGCGGGGGTTCCCGGTACGGGTAGCAGCCGGGGCCGGGCAACGCCACGCCGGGCGGACCGCACGGCTGGTCGCCCGGTTTACCGGTGATCGCGTCGGGCAGAGTCAGCCTCGGCTGACCGCCCTGGCCGGTCCGCGGGTAGGGCACCGGCAACGCCGGTGTCCCGGGCTGGCCAGTCTGCGGTTCGGTCAGCTGCGACGGCAGCAACGTCGCCGGGTCCAATCCCAGATCGGAGAATGCGGCATCGACGAACGGCTGGACGAACTGGCCCGGGAACAGGTTCACCACGTACGCCTTGAAGAAGGGACCCGAGGAGACAGATTCGCCAAGCGACATCGCGTAGCCGTTGAGCCGTTTGATGGCCTCCTGCAGGCGTTCCTTACGGTTGTCGACGATCGTCAGCACCCCGTTGAGCTTGTCCAGGGCCGGCCGCAGCGTTTGTCTGTTCTCGGCGATGAATCCCTTGAGTTGCCGGAACACCGCGGACAAGTTGTACCAGATCTGATCCAAGGCGCCGCTCTGCGAACGCAGCTGTACCAGAAGCGCATTCGTGTCCTTCACCAAGCTGACCACCTGATCGGTACGCTTGGCCAGCACTGTCGTCGCCTTGGCCGCGTTGCCGAGCAGGGTGCGGAGTTGGGCGTCGCGGTCGTTGAGTGTCTGGGAGAATCGCGCCACCCCCTGCACCGCGTTCTTCAGATCCGGCGGAGTGCTGGAAAAGGTTTGCGCCAGCGTGGCCAGCGAGTCCGACAGCTGGGCGGTGTTCAGCCCGCTAATGGTGGTGGACAAGTCGCCGAGGGCGTCAGGCAGCTGGTAGGGCGACACCGTCCTGTCAATCGGGATGGTGCCAGTCAGCTGGCCCTCACCCCGGGGCAAAACGTCGAGGATCTTCGTGCCAAGAAGGCTCTTTGTCTTGATTTGTGCCTCGGTTCGGTCACCCAGAAATACGCCCTTGTCGATCTTGAACTTGACGAGCACGTGCTGACCGTCGAGTTCGATGCTGGACACCTTTCCCACGATGTCTCCGGAGACTTCGACGCCGGCACCCGTGTACAGCCCCCCGGCGTCGGCGAAGTACGCCGAGTAGTCCTTGCCCTGGCTGAGGAACGGCAACTTCTGGTAGTTCAGCGCGGCGAGCGCGATCGCGATCACTAGCGCAACGCCGACGACGCCGATGATCATTGGGTTGCGCTCAGAGAACGATTTCATTTCGGCG
>Ga0209006_10002283_pt1 | contig 17474 bp, 13 predicted proteins | sample JacPin_JW_Ref_O2_FD_188567 | JGI IMG/M metagenome (GOLD analysis project Ga0209006, IMG submission 188567) | Forest soil microbial communities from Algoma, Ontario, Canada - Jack Pine, Ontario site 1_JW_Ref_O2 (SPAdes) (version 2) | ecosystem: Environmental > Terrestrial > Soil > Boreal... | reverse complement strand
ACCAGAAGCGGCGGGACCGCCGCCATCGCGCCACGGAACGACATCGCCGAAGGCGGTCTTGTTCACGCCCGGCAGCGCATCAATACGACGTATCGCATCCTTGTAGAAATCGACGACCTGCTGAGGAGTCTTCCCATTGGGCATAGCAGGAACATCGATAGCGAGAACGTGCTGCGTGTCCAGACCTGTCTGCGTCCTTTGCAGAGCGATCAACGTGGTGATCAACATACTTGCTCCGGCCAGCAACACAAAGGACGCGGCGATCTGCGTCACCGCGAAGATCCGCTGGCGGCGGCGTGTGCTGCCGGTAATCCGTACACTTCCGCTTGCCAGGCTCAGTCCACTCGGCGTGCCGGAAGAAGGCAGGCGGGGGACGAAAGCGAGAATCACCGCGGCGACGATAGCCAGCGCCGCTCCGACCCAAAGCAAGCTCGAATCGACTTTGAAGTCGAGAGCACGGACGGAGAAGCGCGAGGCGTAGCGGGCCAGGATAGCCACCATCGGCTGCGCGCTGATTACACCCAGTGCGGCGCCAGCGCCGCAGAGCAGAAGACTTTCAGCCAACAGCATGCGGCGCAACGCGCCTTTGCTTGCGCCCAGCGCCACGCGAACGGTCAACTCGCCTTCGCGGCGAACCGTCCGAGCCAGAACCAGATTGGCAACATTGGAACACGCGATGATGAAGACCAGCCCTGATGCTGCGAGCAGCACCAGCAGCACGGTCCGGGCTCCCGACGTGATCTCATCACGAAGCAACTTCACCCCGATCTGAAAGTTCCCTTCCTGCGAATAGGATTCGGGATGGTCCTTCTTCATCACGGAGTAGGCGGAGCGCAACTCAGCGCCAGCCTGATCGAGAGTGACTCCGGGAGCGAGACGGCCGAAAAGCTCAGTCATGCGATGGATGCGGCCGGTGACCATGGTTGCGGAAAGATGATGCGGGCTGGTGACGATGTTGGAGATGATTTCGGTATCTTGCGGATATGGGACGCAAGGCTCGAGGACGCCAATGACTACCGCGGAGCGATCACCGATACTACCGAGGCGAACGGTTTTGCCTATGACCGAAGGATCCTTGTGAAAAGCGGTGGTCCAGAAACGGTAGGTGAGAACGACGACGCCGGCAGCTTGGGGACCGTCGTCTTGAGGCCCAATGAGGCGGCCAAGCACGGGACGAAGGCCCATCACGTCGAAATATGTGCCTCCGACGACGCCGCCGCGAATCGAACGAGGCTCACCGAGGCCGATCATGGTGAAATCCATCGCTGAGAAGTCGCCAAAGGCGCTCAAGGTTTTCACGCTCGCCCGCAAGTCCTGCAACTCAGGTACGGAAAATGTAGCGTTTTCGTCGCCGATGCCGGGAGCGCTTTGCCGGATATAGATCAGCCGGTCCTCGCCGCGATTAACAAGAGGCTTGAGCAGCACTCCGCGCACCAGCGTGAAAATGGCAGCGTTCGCTCCAATGCCGAGTGCCAGTGTGAGAACCACGGCGATCGCCAGCCCTGGAGTACGAATTAACGAGTAAGCTGCAACTCTCAGATCGCGAACGAATGACATTTCTTAGCCTTCCTGCCGGGGATATCAGCATCACACTGTCCAATACTGAGCGTCACATTCTACACGACTTAATATGCGACAAGTTAGTCCGCGCTGTCTGTTTCAGAACACCGCAAATTCGGACACTAAAACACAGCCCTTGTCACGCGGACAGGATTGTTCCCATTCAATTTCGCAGGTTGTCGGCAAACCGGAAGTAGTTCTGCGAAGCATCGCCGACCAGGCAGCTCCTCTAGGCCAAATACCTCAAAAATTTCCCTGCCTGATTGTCGAAGCCGGGAAAGACTGCAGGCAAGTTCTTGTTGCCCATGTGTCGCGCGACGGCTTCACCTATCACTTGGCGGAAGTCGGTGGTCAGCGCCAGGTCGCGGCCTTCGTAGAGTTGCGATTGGTCGAGGCCGGGCCAGCGGCCATAGACGCGGCCTCCGCGCACCGGTCCGCCGAGTACGAACATAACGTTGGCGTGGCCGTGGTCGGTGCCGCGGTTGCCGTTTTCCCGCGCGGTGCGGCCAAATTCCGACATCGTCACCACGACCGTGTCTTCGCCCAGATCTCCCAGGTCGGTCCAGAAAGCCGACAGCGATTGCGAGAAATCTGTCAGCACGTTTGCGATCTGGCCTTCGGTTGAACCTTCATTCACGTGATGGTCCCAGCCTCCGATGTCGGCGAAGGCGACCTGCACTCCGAGATTGGCTTTGATCAGTTGCGCAAGCTGACGCAGGCTGTCGCCGAAGCGCCCCTTGGGATAATTCGCGCCCGCAGCCGGCGTATATTTTCCCGGATCGGCGGACTTCAGCATCTTCACCGCGTCGAACGTTTCTTCGCCTGTGCCGTGCAGGACGGAGTCGGAGGAGTGGTCGTACATCGCTTCAAAAGCTGTGGCGGTCGCAGAAGGCTTTGTGCCACGTCCTCCAACAGAAAAGTCATTGATATTGTTCATCGCGACCGCAGGCTCGGACCCGCTCAGAATGCGCGGCAGGGATGGCCCCAGCGCGATGGCGCGAAACGGCGAAGCCTGCGGAGATTGCGGCATAGAGTGGATCGAACGATTGAGCCAGCCGTCGTCAGTGACCTTTACGCCGGGAGTTCCCGACTCCATAAAATCCTGTGCATCAAAATGTGAGCGCGTGGGGTCGGGCGAACCAGCCGCATGAACAATGGCTAGATGACGCTGCTGCCACAAAGGCAGGAACGAAGCCAGCGAAGGATGCAGGCCGAAGAAACCGTCGAGATCGATCACCGCTTTGCGCGGAATATTGATGCTGGGCCGCATCGCGTAATATTGCGGCTCCGCATGCGGGACAACGATGTTCAATCCATCGGCCGCGCCGCGCTGGAAAATCACGACTAGGCGCTTGTTGTTCGTACCTGGCGCGATTGCGCCGAGGGCTGCGCGAGTCAGGAATGCAGGCACCGCCGTCGTGCCGACCAGTGCCAGAGCACCATTTCTCAGAAATATTCTGCGCGTAAGGGACATGAAACAGCTCCTGGCTTCTAGCTCCTGGTCAAAACCTTATCTCCTCTGAAATTCCGGCGAGCCGAGCAGCAGGCCCGCCATTGCCGTCACATCCGCGGGCCGAGCTGGCTGGCTCCCGCTCTTGTTTTCAGTAGTCTTCGCCTTGGCTTGCGCCGCGATCGAGTCGTGCGTCTGCTTCGAAACGTCTCCGGCGAGAAAGGCATTCTCCATCGCCGCCAACGCGTCAGCAGAGTCGGGCTGCGATGCATTGGATCCGGCAACCTGCGCAGCATTCACCGTCACGCCTCTGATTTTTCCGCTAGTCAACGCCAGAGAAAAATTCATGCGGTTGAGCAAAGCCGACGAGCTGACCCACGTTTCAGCTTTCATGGAATAACCGGTTGGCGGCTGCGCTCCGTACAATGGCATTCCCATATTGCCGAGTTGACGCACCAGAGGCATCGCATCCGTCACGTCGCCTCCAGTGGCGCGCACTGCGGACACCACGAATTCCAGCGGCGTCTTAACTTTTGCCCGATACGTCCCAGTAGCCCAGAACTCCGGCGAGTGAAACATCGTCGACAGCACTTCGCGAATCTCGCCTTTCTTTTTCAGAAACGTTTTGGCCATGCTGTCGACCAGCGCCGGAGGAGGAGCGTCAGAAACAAAGCGTTCCGCGAGCTTCAAGGAAATGAAGTGCGCCGTCTGCGGGCTTGTGGCTAGCCTGTGCAGCAGCTCGATCCCTTCGCCTTCGCCCTTGAACTTGATGCGGTGACCGAGAACGAACTTAGGCCCCGGCTCGTGTTTGCGCGGATCGAACTGGAACCCGCCACCTTGAAACGGTTTGTCGATCGTCCATCCGGTAAAAATCTTGGCGGTCTCCGTCACGTCGCGTTGCGAATAGCCTCCGTTGACGCTGAGCGTGTGCAGTTCCAGCAGCTCGCGTCCGTAGTTTTCGTTCAGACCTACATTCTGCTTGCGATTTGCGTTTGGACGCGGCCCGGGCGGCGGAAAGCGATAACGCCCGTAAGGGCGGACCGGGCGCGCCGGAATGCCCAGCGCCTGCAGGGAATTCGGGCCCACGCTATCCCAGTTGTCGAGATAGAAAAGCATCGCCGGGCTCTTCGCCGTGGCGACCAGCAGATCTTCAAACTTACCCAGCGCGTGCGGACGAATCGTCTCTTGTTCGTAATTCGAAAGCAGCAGCCGGTCCGCACCTTTGCCGATGAAGACGTTGAAGTGATTGAACCAGAAATCGGTCATCACTTCCTCCAGTTGCCGCTCGCTGTAGATGGCACGCAACAGCTTGGCCTGCATCAACTCCTCGGTGAAAACGCCTTGCGGATTGTTCATTGCCAGCAAGGTCTCTTTTTGTTTGGGATCCAAGCCGTCGAGAAAATCCTGCCCCTTGCCTCCGCGCAACGAGTCGGCGAACGCGATTTTTTGCTCGATGGGCATAGAAAGAATTTTCTTGTACCGCTGATCGGGAGGAAGTTCCGGCAGCGACTGAACCGCCAAATCGGCGTAAAGACGATCTTCACGGCGGCGCGCTTCGGCTTCCTCAGCAGGAGAAGGCTTTGCGGCAACTGCCGGTGATCCGGACATCAGACTTCCGCCTGCGGGCATGCCGGACGATGCGGAGTCCGCAGCTTCCGCCGAAGGGCCAGCACTCATTCCTCGATCAACGGACTGCGCTTTCAGGTCGGATTCCGTGGGAGCATTCGCCGGTGCGGCATTGCCGTTGTCGTTGGCCCCCACCGAAGTGTTACTTGCTGCCTCCTCTTTGCGTTCTTTCTTTTCTTCCTGCCGCGCGATCTGGACCTGGAATACTGCACGCTTCGCCGGATCGGATGGCATTGCCCGCTTGCCATCCATCACTTGCCGAATCATCTGGCCATCAGGAAAACTTTCCGCCAGTTCTTTCGGACTCATGCGCAACGTGCGAAATGCCGCCAGGCGAGATTCCAGCGCACCGTCATTGATTTTTTCCGGATGGAGTTGCAAGTCGATCCACTGATCGATGCCCATGGCTATAACTTGCTGCACGTCCTGCGGCCGAGGACCGAAGGTCAGGCGGTTCAGCGCATGCACCGCGCGTTTCTTTTGTTCGTCCGGATTCGCATCTCGCGCTTGGTCTTTTTTCTTAGCCAGCAGAGAGGGAACAGCGCAGATAAGGCTGAGGCATATCAGCACAAGCGCTAACTTCTGGGGGCGAGATCGCATGAAGATTCCAGTGCCCGGCGGGTACCCATCAATTATGAACCCGAAATCCGGAAAAAGTTGCTGCGTGCAGCGATTACCGACGTGGCTCGTATCCTGATGAATACGGGTGACTTGCTAGTGGAGCTAGCGCGGGTGGGTCGGCGAAGACGAGAGGAACATCTTTCCGTGTGAGGCTTTGTGCTGCAAAGTGGCGGCCAGTTGGTCGATATCTCCGGCGGCGATATTCAGCGCCATGCGGTCGGCCAGCAGTGGAGCGCGGCTGCTGCCGATTACGTCCCGTCGAATCTGAATCAGAAGCGCCTGTACAACGTCAGCGTCAAACTTAAGTGGCGATACGCGCACCAGTTCGCTCAATGCGCTGCCTACCGATAGCGGCTGGCGATAAGGACGCGCGCTGGTCATGGCGTCGAAACTGTCGGCCAAACCGATGATGCGCACCGCCATGGGAAGATCATCTAACGCCAGCGCGTCAGGATATCCTGAGCCGTCACTGCGCTCGTGGTGCCAGCGCACCGTCTCGGGAATTTTTGGCCAGGGAAACTCTACGCTACTCACGATCTGGTGGCCAACCACGGTGTGGTCCGCCATCTCCCGAAATTCTTCGGCATCCAAGGCGCCGGGCTTGCTGAACAGCCGGCGATCGACCGCGACTTTTCCGATGTCGTGAAGATATCCGGCGCTGCGCAGCGCTCCTACTTCACTGGGCTCCATCCCCATAGCTTCGCCAATGGCCGAGGCATAGCGGCCTACACGCAACGAGTGGCCGTGAATATTGACATGCTTCACATCGATCGCCGTGGCAAAAGCCTCGAGCGCATTGTCATAAAAGCCGTGCAACGAAGACATCAGACGCAGATTTTCGGAAACTCTCTGCGCAATGGTTTGGGTCAGCGAATGGTTTTGAACGGCCAGCGCCACGTAGCTGCACAGCAACTCCATCGCGTCGAGTTCGCTATCTTCATAGAGCACATCGGCGGGACGCCGTCCGAGTGCGACAACTCCAGCCAACTTGCCCGCGGCTTTGAGCGGAGCCAGGCATTTGAAAAGCTCCGGTGCAACGTTGCCATTCGAACTCAGAAATATGGAAGATGTCGAAGTGTTAAGCACGATCGGCCCGCGCGCAGCGGTCAGAGCGTGAACGTGTTTGGGAAGAAGAGGAATGAATGCGGGCTCCGGCAGCATTGCGAAGCCCTGAGCGGCCGCCGTGGTCAGCATGGCGGGCTTGTCATTGAACAAGAACAGCGCGCCCTCGCGTGCCCCCGCTGCTTCCATGATGGCGGAGAGCATGAGGCGCGAAGTTTCGGCAAAATCGCGTTCAGCCGTCAGCGCTGGTCCGAGATCGGAGAGCGCTTCGACTGTGCGCAACAGCCGCCGAAGGTTGTCAGTCTGCACTGCCACGATAAACTTGGAGCGGAACGCAGAGCAAGAAGAGGGTACCATGCGCCGCAGATCGCAGCGATGCGTGATTGTTGGTTAGTTTGATGCTGCGGTAGCGGAGTAGAAAACTGTTGACGAGATTGATTCGGGCCGCTCAGGGCCTCAAAAATGCTTGCGCAAATCCGCGAAGCGGCTGACGGTCAATAGTTGCTGCGGCGATACGGCGGAGTTGATCTCGTCGTGCTCAAGTATCCATGTATCGCCATGAGGAACGAACACCGCGTGCAGTCCCGCAGCCAGCGCGGGATTGATGTCGGACCTGGGACTGTTGCCGATCATCCAGCTGGAATCGTGAGCCAATACGTATTTCTCGACCATCGACTGATACGCGGCCACATCTTTTTCCGCGACGATCTCAACTGCCGCGAAGTATTCTTTCAATCCCGACCGTTCAACTTTCCCGGTTTGTTCGGCAATCGCTCCTTTCGTCATCAATATCAAGTGATGACGATCGCCTAAGTACTGCAATGTCTCCGGCACCTCGGGAAGAATTTCTACAGGATGATCGGCGATCGTATGGGCAAAGCTGTTGATCTCTGCGTGCAGTTGGGGCGTAACCGGCTCGACACTTAACCGCTCGAAGGTGCGCACCAGCGCGTGCGCGAAGCTATGTAGCCCATACCCGTGCGTGACGATGCACTCGCGCTCCACATCGTTGAGAACTCCCCGCACCTGCTCGGGCGAAAATTCGTGATGATTGAGAAACGAAATGAAGCGGGCAATGGCCCGCTCGAAATAGATGTTGTTTTCCCAGAGCGTGTCGTCGGCGTCGATGAGAAGCGTTTGGGGTAACAAGCTTCTGGCTCCTGGCTGTCAGCTTCTAGCAAACAGACTGAAGGGAGTTAAAGATGATGAGCAGGCAGCATGCACGAACTAAATCGGCAGTATGACGTATCAAATGTTTCGAGAGCTAGAAGCTAGACGCCAGGAGCTAGAAGCTTCACTCCACCCAATCCATGCGCGCTTCCGGCCCAATGATTCCCGCCTTATGTCCCATGTCGAGCAAGCGCCGCACGGCCTCGCGGCCATCCAAACCATAATCCAGCGTTCGTTCATTGACATACATGCCGATGAACTTGTCCGCCGATTGCGTATCTAGATCGCGGGCAAACTGCATGGCATAGGACAGAGCTTCTTCGCGGTGATCGAGCCCGTACTGAATGCTCTCGCGCAATGCCGCAGAAACGGCAGACATAAGCTCCGGTCCCAGAGCACGGCGAATCACATTGCCTCCCAAGGGCAACGGAAGGCCGGTCATCTTCTGCCACCACTTTCCTAAATCTAAAATTCGGTACAGGCCCGACTTGTCGTAGGTCAATTGCCCTTCGTGAATGATCAGTCCCGCTTCGTACTTGCCTTCAAGAACCTGCGGAATAATCTGATCAAAGGGAACTACTTCGGTCTCAATTCCTGGAGCAAAAAGCTGCAACGCCAGATAGGCCGTAGTAAGGGTGCCGGGAACCGCGATTCGTTTTTCCTTGATATCGCTTTCTGTAAACAGGCGCGGCGCAACAATCATCGGCCCGTATCCCTCGCCTACGCTACCGCCGCTCGGTAGCAGCGCGTACTTCTCCTGAATATAAGGATAGGCATGAAAGGAAATCGCAGTTACGTCATAAACGCCGTCGCGCGCCTTTTGATTGAGAGTTTCGATGTCGCAAAGGGTATGCGTAAAACGCAGCCCCGGCACCCGTACCTTGTTGGTGGCGAGGCCGTAGAACATAAACGCGTCATCGGAGTCGGGGCTATGAGCCACGCTGATTTCGCGCACACCAACCGGCATGACGGGCGTTTTGCTTTGCTGCTCAGAAACAGGTGTCATTTAAAACTCCAACTTTGCATCGCCGGCGCGAACGTTCTTTCCGCGAGTGGCTACTGCGGCCGCAATCATTACCTTGATCACCTCCGCCGCGAGAAACCAGTACAAGCCTAAGTAGGCAGCTTTGGCCAGGGAATGCGTCCAAAAATAAAGCCAGGAAAGGCCGCCAACGAACAGCAGAACCTCAGCCAGCAGCCCGGCGACGGTGGCGCGGACAAACGTCTTTCTGCCTCGCTCAAAGATGAATCCCGCTAACGCTGCGACGAAAGGATAAGCCAGCAAATATCCGCCAGTGACACCAAGAATCTGCGCCACGCCTCCCAACCCAACGGGGCTAAACACCGGCAATCCCATCGCGCCTTCGGCCAAATAGAGCGTGAGAGCCGCAAACCCGCGCCGGCTGCCCAGCAGCAAGCCAACCAGCAGCACGCCAAAATTTTGCATGGTCAACGGTACGGGCGTGAAAGGCAGCGGAATCGCAATGCGCGCACACACCGCGACGAACACACTCGCGCCGACCACCAGCGCGATTTGCCGTGCCGCCTCTAAGCCGCGCTCCCTTGGAGTATGGAATGTCTGGACTGCAACCTTTGCCATGATTTCCTCGATCTCAACGACTACAAATGGTGTATCAGGGTTTTGTCGTGCCTGATCGCCCCTCGCGCTCCGCTTCGTGCAGTGCCGCTTCCTGAGAATGTGTGCTCCGCAAATGCCGCCGCAAGCGTATGTATAACGCGATGGCCACGCACACCACGACCAGTGTACTCGCGCCCAGGATCAGGAACCACCAGATCATCCGCACAGCCGATTAGGATAACAGACGAGAAGGATGGTGCGGCCAGTTGCGCAACTACGAAGCGCCCTGAGCGGCGCGTTTTTGCCGCATGACTTCCACGCGCTTGAGCATAAATTGCAGGCGGTTGCGTCCCCATTCCGTGCGAGTGGCAACGTCTTCTATGTTGCGGAAGATGTGTGGATCGCCCATCTTTTCCCGCAACTCTTCCAGGAAAGGATGCACCTTGGCCAGGATGAGAAACATCTCCCCGCTGAACGCGGGTTCAAGAAATAACTCTTCGTGCAGCAGATCGCGGAGAACAAGGGAGGCCGCCAATCCCCAGTAGCTAACGACTTGCCGCAGCCAGTGGTTGTGCGGCGAACCCATCGACCACATCACACTCAGAAAGTCGTCGGCGTTTTGAGGAAAAAACTCCGCCGCCCACCAGGTGCGGGCCTTGCGCATTTCGGATTCGCGGCGCAGTTCGTACAGCTCAAGAATCAGTTTCGCATCGTCGACAGTTGGTTTCTGGAACATTCGTTTCCTTCTCACTGCAATGGGTGTGTGCAGCCATTGGAACAGACTATGCAGATTTCTTCAAACGCAGTAGGCCGCGGCGCATACCGGCTACGCGGTTGTTGCGGACGCTTCCACGGGCGGCGCAGGCCGCTCGAAGTCGCACTCTTTATTCGGGCATGCGATTACCGACCCGGCTTTCAAATTCTTTTCGACTAAATACTCGCTCCCGCAGGTCGGGCATTTTTCCGCGATAGGCTTATGTGCCGAAGTGAACTTGCACTTGGGATAATTTCCGCATCCATAAAATGTATTCCCCTTGCGCGCTTTCTTCTCGACCAGATCGCCATCTTTGCAGTCGGGGCACTTTACTCCGATAAAATTCTGTTTTACGTACTTGCATTCGGGATAGCCACTGCACGCCGTGAATTCGCCGAAGCGTCCGTGCCGAATCATCATATTGCGCCCGCACTTGGGGCAAGGCTCGTCCAGCGGAATGTCCGGAACTCGCTTGCCCTGATCCAGCCGCCGCGTCGTCTTGCAATCAGGATATCCCGTGCACGCCATAAACTGCCCGAAACGCCCGCGCTTGAGCACCATCACCCGGCCGCAGTTCTCGCAGTATTCCTCTTGCGTAGTCTCTTGAACATCGGCCGAATCCAGATCCGGCAAATTGATGGGATTTTCTTTGGTAAAGGTGCAGGATTCTTTGTTCTCTTTATCGTACGTGCTGCACGCGTAAAAGGATCCGTGCTTGCCCCACTTGATCACCAGCGGCGCGCCACACCGTTCGCACTTCTCGTCAGTGGGCTTTTCCATCCGCTTGATGTTCTCCATATGCTTTTCGGCATATTTGAGATCCTTCTGAAACTTCTTGTAGAACTCGGCGAGGGCGTCGGTCCACTTTTCTTTACCCTCTTCAATTTCGTCGAGTTCTTCTTCCAGCCGCGCGGTATAAGCCACGTCGAAAATGTCGCGGAAGTTTTCCACTAGCAGATCGGTAACCACCAGCCCGATCTCGGTCGGCGTAAATTTCCCGCCCAGCTTCTGCACGTACTGCCGCTCCTGAATGGTCGACAGAATCGCCGAATAAGTCGAAGGACGGCCAATGCCGCGCTCTTCGAGTTCTTTCACCAGCGACGCTTCGTTGTAGCGCGGCGGCGGTTCGGTAAAGTGCTGCTCCGGCTTCAGTTCTTTCAGCGTCAGCTTCTGCCCCGCTTCCATCGGCGGCAGCTTGTGCTTCAACTCCTCGTCTTCTTCGTCTTTTCCTTCTTTCGACTCTTCGTAGACTTTCAGGAAACCGTCAAATTTCAGCACCGATCCAGTTACGCGGAACCAGAAAATCTCGTTCCCGGCCGTCGTTTTTGCATCGATGTCGACGGTCGTCTGGTCGAAGACCGCTGGCGTAATCTGCGACGCTATAAACCGCTGCCAGATCAGCTTGTAAACCTTGAACTCATCTTCCTTTAAGTACTGTTTGATCTGTTCCGGATGGCGCGCCGCTGAACTGGGACGAATCGCCTCGTGCGCCCCTTGCGCTTCTTTCTTCTCCTTATATGTATTGGGCTGCGCAGGCAGATATTGTGGGCCATACTCGCTGCCAATGTATTCGCGAACTTCTGTGATTGCTTCGGGCGCGACGCGGGTCGAATCGGTTCGCATGTAGGTGATCAAACCAACCGATCCCTCCTCGCCCAGTTCCACGCCCTCATACAACCGCTGCGCAATCATCATTGTGCGCTTTACGCTGAAGCGCAGCTTGCGCGATGAATCCTGTTGTAGCTTGCTGGTAGTGAAGGGAGGTGCGGCATTGCGCCGCCGCTCTTTCTTATCGACGGAACGGACGACCCAGTCGGCTTGTTCCAGGGCGGCACGAATCTTTTCCGCGTCTTCGCCGTTGGTGACTTCAATTTTCTCTTCGCCCTTGCCCAGGAATCTCGCGTCGAACGTGGGTGGCTTGTTGGTCGCCAGGTGTGCATCGATGGTCCAATATTCTTTTTTCTCGAACGCTTTAATCTCGCGTTCGCGTTCTACGATCAAACGCAACGCGACGGTCTGCACACGGCCGGCAGAAATGCCGCGCCGGACTTTATCCCACAACAGCGGCGAAACCTGATAGCCGACCAGGCGATCCAGCACGCGGCGAGCCTGCTGCGCATCCACCAGATTTTGGTCGATGGCTCGCGGATGTTCGAACGCCGCCTGCACCGCCCGCTTGGTAATCTCGTTGAACGTCACCCGCTGAATGCGCGGCACCGCGCCAGCATCTTCTTTTTTCTTTTTCTTGCTTTTTTTCCCGTGCCCGTTGCCGTCAAGTTCAAACGCAAGATGCGCGGCAATGGCTTCGCCTTCGCGGTCCGGATCAGGCGCCAGGAAGATGAAATCCGCGGACAAAGCCAGCTTCTTCAGCTTGGCCACAACTTTTTCCTTGCCGGGAATGACGATGTAGTCTGTGTCGAAGTCGTTATCGACATCGACACCGAGCGTGCTCTTGGGCAGATCCTTCACGTGGCCGAGCGAAGCCTCGACTGTGTATCCCTTGCCTAAATACTTCTGAATCGTTTTCGCCTTGGCCGGCGACTCGACAATAACTAATCCTTTGGCCAATGTTCCCTCAATTCTCCTGTTAACGTTTTTGACCCTAGCACGAATTGCGGCGCGGCAACAAGTTACTGCAAGAAAAGCTGTCAGCTATCAGCCATCAGCTCTCAGCTTTTGCATGAGCGACGCCAGCATCCGCTTTACCTCGACTGCCCCGTCTGAAAGGCGCTGATAATCCGAGCTTCTCAGCAACTCCAAGTCTCGTGCAAGGAGCAAGTGATACTCCAGTTCGCTAGCTGAACCTACAGCGATCTGTAGAAATCGTGCGAAATCTACATCGCCTCTTCGACATGAACCCTCGGCGATATTTGCACCGACGGAAACTGCGGCTCTCCTCATCTGACTCGTCAGCCCGTAAATCTCATCCCGAGGAAACGATTTACTGGACCTATAAACGTCAAGCGTCAGCACGTGAGCCTTTTCCCAAACCTTAAGGTTCCGAAAGCTCTGCATCGAGGCCTCCCTACCAACCGAACAAGCTGAGAGCTGAAAGCTGATGGCTGACAGCTGCTGTCAAAAGCTCTTTACAAAATTCTTCCCCGGCATCTGCCGCACTTTCCCGCCCAACTCCAACTCGAACAACGCCGCAAAGATTTCTGAAGACGACATTTCCGTCTCCAGCTTCTCCACGATTTCGTCGATGTGGGTGGCCTCGTCGGCTTTCAGGAGGCTAAGAATTCGCTTTTCGTGAGGAGGAAGCCCTTCATCCGGAAATAGAGATGCGGAATCGTGGCCCTCGGATTCAGCGCTCCTCGCCGGAGTCAGCGCCAGCCGCACCTCCGCCGGCAGATCTTCCCACACGTCTTCCCATGTCGCGACCAGCTTCGCGCCCTGCTTTATCAGCGTGTTAGGCCCCCAGGAATTTTTATTCGTAACGTTGCCAGGAACGGCGAAGACGTCGCGATTTTGTTCCAGCGCGCAACGTGCAGTGATGCGCGTTCCTGAGTATTCCGCCGCCTCGACAACCAGCACGCCGATCGACATTCCGCTAAGAATCCGGTTGCGAATGGGAAAGTTTTGCGGGAATGGGGATGTTCCCAGCGGAAACTCCGAGATCAGTGCGCCGCCTAAGGCGACAATCTGCTCTGCCAGCCGAGAATTTTCTTTCGGATAAATCACATCCACGCCCGTGCCCAGCACCGCGACTGTCTTACCTTTCGCTGAGATTGCTCCCCGATGGCTGGCCGTATCCACTCCCCGCGCCATCCCACTAATAATGACCAGCCCCTGCGCCGCCAAATCACAGGCCAGCCGCTCCGCCATTCCCGAACCGTAAGGCGTCGGGTGCCTCGTACCCACCATGGCAATGCCGGGTTGTGTGAGCACCTCTGGATTTCCGCGAACGTAGAGCACCAGCGGAGGATCGTAGATTTCTTTCAGCCGCGACGGATACGAGGGATCGTCCATCGACACTAAAATCGTACCCGCGTCCTTGGCTTGCGCAATCGTCTCTCGGGCCAGCTCGCCAGATTTTCCCGTAGCCAAGGCCTGCGCCGAGACCGCCTGAATTCCAGAGCCCTCCAACTCCGTAAGCGAGGCACGCAATACGGCTTCGACTCCGCCGAAATGCTCAATTAATTTTCTTGACCTGGTTGGCCCGAGTCCCGGAGTCAGCGAAATGGCGAGCCATTCAAAAATGTGCGTCACAGTTGGCGATGCGGTAACAAAAGTGGACAAGGTTCTGCTCCAATCGACTGGCGCGGAATGTAACGGGACGGCGCGTTAGAGGTCAAGGTCATGCGTCACATTAACCCTGTTAAAATTCCAATTTGGATACTGATCGGGTCGAACGAATGCCCCAACTACGAATTTCCGCAATTTCCTACCTGAACACGGCTCCCCTGATGTGGGATTTCGAGCATGGCGATGCCTCCGGCCAGTTCGATATTTCCTACACGCTGCCCTCATCGTGCGCGCGAGCGCTGGAGACAGGCACAGCGGACATCGGCATCATTCCCGCCGCCGCATATGCTTCCATTCCCGGCCTCCAGATATTGCCGGGCGTCGCCATCGCCTCCCGCCGCGCGGTCCGCTCGATTTTGCTGATCAGCAACAAGCCGCTCGAAGAAATCCGCACGATTGCTTTAGACACGTCCTCGATGACGTCCGTAGCATTGACCAAAGTATTGTTCGAAAAATGGATCGGAGGCGACCGAACATTCACCGTAATGTCGCCGGATCTCGGCACAATGCTTGCCGCTAATGACGCAGCATTGCTGATTGGCGATCCGGCTCTGCAAGTCGATCGCTCGCGCTATTACACGCTCGATCTCGCCGAGGAATGGATTCGCTACACCGGCAAGCCGTTCGTTTTCGCCTTCTGGGCGGTTCGTAGCGAAGCATTGCGGCACGCCTCGTCGCCGGATTTGGCGACGATATTCCAGGACTCCCGCGATCACGGCCTGCAACCTTCGAGCCTGACGCAAATTTCAAGAGAGTGGGCGCCTCGCATCGGCATCACCGAAGACGAAGCCCGCAGCTATCTCACCGAGAGTATCCACTACGAACTCGATGCCGCGTGCCTCGAAGGCCTGCAACTTTTCTATCGGTACGCCGCTGAAATCGGAGCCTTGCCCTCCGCGCCGGAAATGTCTTTTCTGGGCGCCGCGAATGCCGCGATTGTTTAAGGCGGGATTGTTTAAGACGAGATCGCTTAGGACAAATCTTAGCGCAAGGCCACGGAACGCAAAATCGCTTGGCGCAATCCCGCCTCCACCCTGTACACTCTCCAAACCCGCATGCTGATCAACCCGCATCCCCTGCTGGCGGTTCCGTTCTGGCGGCAACTCCGCCATCTCGGCGGAGTGGGATTAGTCGTGCTCGGTCTCGCCGACAATTCCGTGATCCCTCTCACCGGCAGCATGGACGTGCTCACCATCTGGCTCGCCGCGCGCCATCGTGAGCCCTGGCCCTACTACGCTTTCATGGCTACGCTGGGCGCGGTCATAGGCGGCTACATTACTTATAGCTTGGCCCGCAAGGGTGGCAAGGAAACGATGGAGCGCAAGCTCTCCAAGAAGCGCGCCGCACAGTTTGAAAAAGCCTTCGCGCGCTGGGGATTCAGCGCTGTTGTCATTCCGGCCCTGATGCCGCCCCCATTTCCGTTTCTGCCGTTTTTATTAGCGGCAGGCGCAATGCAATATCCACAAAAAAAATTCCTGGCCGCCTTAACCCTCGGCCGCGGAGCTCGCTACACAATCGTCGCCGCGCTCGGATTTACCTATGGACGACACATCCTGAGGTTCTTCTCGCAGTACTACAAGCCAGCCATGGCGATTCTGATCGGCTTTGCGGTGATCGGCGGAGTGCTATCGCTCGTGCAATATCTTCGCTACCGGAAAAAGAACGAACTGGCAGCCACCTAAGATCCTGGGTTGTGCCTTAACCAGTGCTCCTCTGTGAAGCCCTCCGTGCACCTCAGTGTTAAAGGTTTTGACTTGGGAGCGATCGTCATCGATCTCCTTCCACAACCGCGCTCAAACCCACCCACCATCGATCACAAAATTCTGTCCGGTAATTCCCGCACTGTCGTCGGCAGCTAGAAACAAAACGGCCCGCGCCACCTCCTCCGGCAGCAACTCGCGCTTCAAACTCTGCCGCTGCATGATCTCCGCCAGATACTCCGGAGTCATCCACAGCCGCCGCTGCCGCTCGGTCATAATCGCGCCCGGCGAAACACAATTCACGCGAATATTCGACCCGCCCAACTCCCGCGCCAAAGTCCGCGTCAGGCCCACAATCCCCGCCTTCGCGGTCACATAAGCTGGCAATCCAGTCGAAGGAATCATCCACGCAATCGAACTCATATTAATGATGGACCCGCCGCCCGACGCAGCCATCCCCGGCGCAACCGCCTGCGTAGCGAAAAACTGATGCCGCAAATTCACCGCCATCCGCTCATCCCAATACTCCGGCGTAACCTCGGCGAAATTGTGGCGGTCGTCGCTGGCGGCGTTGTTCACTAGCACCCGCACCGGCCCAAGTTGGTCTTCAACCTGAACGACCGCAGCCCGCAACGCCGCAATCTCCAAAAGATCACAATGCAAAAACAAAGGTGCATGCGTGCATCGCGAACTCAGAACCTCGACCAGCTTGCCCGCCGCCTCATCGGCCACGTCAAGAAAGGCAGCCCGCGCACCTTGCAGCGCAAACTGCTCCACAATCGCGGCGCCGATGCCCGAGCCCCCGCCTGTCACCAGCACGACCACATCATGCAAGCTGGGAAAAAGCGCAAACCGTTGTTCAGCGATCATGAGATGCGAGACATCTTACGCGAAACATGCGGATCGCTGCGGCAAATCGTCGTGGAAGAGCGGCGCTTCAGCGCCGCGTAAGCGCAAAAAATAAATGGGTCTCAGCCCCCTCGATTCTCCTCTCGTTTGGACGAATCCTGCAACTCCGCTAAAATAAAGTGTTAACCATGCCCTTAACCCACTCCCAAGCCCTCTCGCTGTTCCACTCCGACGACCTCATCGGCATCGGCATGGAAGCTGACGCTGTCAGACGAAAGCTTCATCCCGAGGGCGTGGTCACCTACATCATCGACCGCAACATCAACTACACCAACTTCTGCACCGAATACTGCACCTTCTGCGCCTTCTACCGCCCGCTGAAAGGCCCCGCCGCGGCAGACGGCTACATCCTCGACTTCGACACCATCTACGAAAAAATCCGCGAGACCGTCGAACTCGGCGGCACCGGCGTGCTCATGCAGGGCGGCCTGCATCCCGACCTCAAGATCGACTGGCACGAAAAAATGCTGCGCGGCATCCGCCAGCGCTTCCCGCAAGTGCATCTGCACTGCTACTCCGCGTCGGAGATCATCGCTATCGCCGAATACAGCGACCTCAGCATTCGCGACACTATCCTCCGCCTGCGCGACGCCGGACTCGATTCCATCCCAGGCGGCGGCGCCGAAATTCTCGACGACGAAGTCCGCTACAAAATCGCCCGCCTCAAATGCCTCACCGCCGACTGGATCAACGTTCACCGCACCGCCCACCAGATCGGCATGCGCACCACCGCCACCATGATGTTCGGCGTCGGCGAAAACTACGAGCACCGCGTCAACCACCTGCAAGCTCTCTACG